>Ga0102593_1002314_pt1 | contig 14988 bp, 13 predicted proteins | sample AraplaCol_mMS_r2_2_FD_76862 | JGI IMG/M metagenome (GOLD analysis project Ga0102593, IMG submission 76862) | Arabidopsis root microbial communities from North Carolina, USA - plate scrape MF_Col_mMS_r2 (SPADES assembly) (version 2) | ecosystem: Host-associated > Plants > Roots > Endosphere...
GCCGGATGAAAAAAGCCTTTTGTCGCTGCTTTGAAGGCTTTAGCCGCCCAAATTTGATCTAACCTCTTCCCTTAACTGCCGTCCCTGTCTAGTTTCGTTGCAATGCAGGATAATGAGGACCTCATGGTATCGGGAAATCCGCCACGCCACGCGAAGAGCTCCGACAAGCCGGTCACGATTGACCTGGACGCGCAGGACTTCGCCTCGGCGACTGATCCTGAAAAGCCTGCTGAAGAAGCCGCACAAGCCATCGATGATGCGCCTGTCGCCGAGGCCGTTTCCGCTGCAGAAGCCGCGGGTGAACCGCTGTCCGAACACGAAAGCGAACGCGCCGCCGGCGCGCAGGATGGGTCCTTCTCCAAGGAACCCCCGCTCTCGGAACCGGTGCAACCGCCGCCGCAGAAGGGAGCGGTCACATCGGGTCTGATCGCCGCGGGCATTTTCGGCGGCCTTGTCGCACTGCTCGGCGCCGGAGCCATTCAATATGCCGGTTATCTGCCGGGTTCCTCAACCTCGCAGACGAATTCAGCCGATATGGCCGATCTCGCCGGCGAGATCGAAGGGCTCAAGCAATCGGTCGCAAGCCTTGCCGCCAATCCGCCGCCGGCCGCCGATACAAGTGCTCTCGAAAAGCGCGTCGCGGCTCTCGAAGCGGCTCCCCAGACACCGGCATCCGGCACAGCGACCGAGCCTGGCGGTGTTGAAGCGCTCAACCAGAAGATTGCAGATCTGACTGCTCAAATCGAGCAGTTGAAGACGAGCCTTACGCAGACCACCGAACAGCAGGCCTCCAGCGGCGCCGATATTTCCAGCCGCCTTGCCGAAGCCGAAAAGAAGCTGAATGAACCGCGCGAGGATGTCGCCGTCGCCCGGGCTATCGCAGCCGCAGCGCTCAAGGCCGCGATCGACCGCGGCGGCCCTTTCATCGCCGAACTCGATACATTTGCCGGCGTAGCACCCGACGATCCCGCTGCAACCGATCTGCGCGGCTTTGCCGAAACCGGCGTGCCCTCCCGCGCCGAGCTCATCCGTCAGGTTCCCGACGTTGCCGCAGCGATCGTCGAGTCCGTCAACCAGCCCGATCCCAACCAGAGCTGGTCCGACCGGCTGATGTCGAGCGCCAAATCCCTGGTTTCGGTCCGCCCCGTCGGCAATGTCGAAGGCGAAAGCGTTGAGGCGATCGCCGCGCGTATGGAGGACAAGGTGAAGAACGGCGATCTGCCCGGTGCAGCCACTGAATGGAACAGCCTGCCTGCTGCTGCCAAGCAGGCTTCCGCCGCCTTCAAGCAGTCGCTCGAAGCTCGTATCCGCGTCGAGGATCTCGTTGGCGGCGCTCTCTCGAAGGCCGTTTCCGGCACCGGCAAGGAAGGATGAGTATGGTCCGCCTGGTTATCTTCGCGCTCCTCGTCCTCGTTCTCGCATATGGTTTCTCCTGGCTTGCCGATCGTCCCGGCGATCTGTCGCTGATCTGGGAAGGCCAGATCTACCAGACCAAGCTGATCGTGGCGGCAAGCGCCATCATTGCGCTGATCGCTGCCGTCATGGTGGCCTGGTGGTTCGTCCGACTGATATGGACCTCTCCGCATTCGGTGACACGCTTCTTTCGCGCCCGTAAACGCGACCGCGGTTACCAGGCGCTGTCGACCGGCCTCATTGCAGCGGGCGCCGGCAATGCCCTGCTCGCCCGCAAGATGGCGGCACGCTCGCGCGGTCTTATCCGCGCCGATCAGGAACCGCTGATCAATCTTTTGGAAGCACAGGCGGCGCTCATCGAAGGCCGCTACGACGAGGCACGCTCCAAGTTCGAAGCGATGGCCAACGATCCGGAGACGCGGGAGCTTGGCTTGCGCGGCCTTTACCTGGAGGCCAGGCGTCTCGGCGCAAACGAAGCCGCCCGCCAATACGCGGAAAAAGCGGCCGACAATGCGCCATACCTGCCGTGGGCAGCACAGGCAACGCTCGAATATCGCAGCCAGTCCGGCCGCTGGGACGACGCCATCCGTCTGCTGGAACAGCAGAAGGCCGCCAAGGTTGTCGAAAAGGCGGAGGCCAACCGTCTGCATGCAGTGCTGCTGACGGCGCGCGCCGATGACAAGCTGGAAAGCAATGCCGCCGGCGCTCGTGATGATGCCCTCCAGGCGCTGAAGCTTTCAGCCGATTTTGTGCCCGCCGCACTTATCGCCGCAAAGGCGCTGTTCCGCGAGAACGGCATACGCAAGGCTGCCTCCATTCTCGAACAGGCATGGAAGGCCGCGCCACATCCGGAGATCGGTCGCGTCTATGTCCGCGCCCGCAGCGGCGATTCGACACTCGATCGCCTGAAGCGCGCCGAGCGGCTGGAAGGCATGCGACCGAACAATGTCGAATCTCTCCTCGTCGTCGCACAGGCCTCACTCTATGCACAGCAATTCGCCAAGGCGCGTGCCAAGGCGGAAGCAGCCGCCCGTATCGAACCCCGCGAGGCGGCCTTTCTGCTGCTCGCGGACATCGAGGAAGCAGAGACCGGCGATCAGGGTCGCGTGCGCCATTGGCTGGCACAGGCGCTGAAGGCGCCGCGCGATCCGGCCTGGGTTGCCGATGGTTTCGTTTCCGACAAATGGTTGCCGGTCTCGCCGGTGACCGGTCGTCTCGACGCCTTCGAGTGGAAGGCACCTTTCGGCCAGCTCGAAGGACCAGTCGAGGAAGGGTCGACCGCCCCGATCGAAACGGCGCTGAAGACCTTGCCGCCGCTGCGCGATACCAGGCCGGAAAGCATAGTCAACGACCACCGCATCATCGAACTGGAACGAGCCGCAACGATTGCGGAAGCCGTGCGGCCAGCACCTCCGGCCCCCGCACCGGCAAAAGCCAATGAACCGTCCACCTCCCGACCGGCTCCTGCTGCGTCTGAACCAAAGCCCTTCTTTGGTGGCCTGCCGGATGACCCCGGCGTGCGCGATCCCAAGATGGAGCCGGAAACCAAGACGCGACTCCGCCTTTTCTGAAATGGAACAAAAACCGCATGTTCGAACGCTTTCAGGCATTCTTCCAAAATCTGACCGCCGACCGCCCGAAATCAGGCTTTGCGCCCGATGACCCGCGCATCGCGGTGGCCGCGCTCTGTATGCAGGTCATGGAGGCCGACGGCCAGATCAAGGACAGCGAGAAGAAGCGGCTGCGCAAGCTTCTGAAGGAGCAATACGCGCTCGACGGCAAACAGCTCGACGCCTTGATGGCCGCGGGGCTGGAAGCCGAAAGCACGGCAGTTGATTATTTCCGCTTCACCTCCGATCTAAAGAGACATCTCAATACCGAGCAGCGTCTGGAGCTGATCGGCATTCTCTGGGATATCGTCTATGCCGACGGCGAGCGCAGCGAGATGGAAGACCATGTGATCTGGCGGATCGCCGATCTCCTGGGGGTGTCCTCTCGTGAGCGTATTCAGAAGCGGCAGGAGGCGGCGGCACGAGTGACAAACGCACAGGTGGTGCAGGACGATGGCGACTGACAGGATAGTGAGACGCGACAAGCGTCCCATTCTCATCATTCTTCATCAGGAGCGCTCAAGCCCCGGCCGTGTTGGCCAACTTCTTGTCGAGAAAGGCTACGACCTCGATATCCGGCGCCCCGTGCTTGGCGACCGGCTGCCCTCGACGCTCGACGACCATGCGGGTGCAGTGGTGTTCGGCGGCCCGATGAGCGCCAACGATCCCGATGAATTCGTCAAGGCGGAGATCGACTGGCTGGAAATCCCCCTCAGGGAAAACCGTCCCTATCTCGGCATCTGCCTCGGCGCACAGATGCTGGCGCGCCAACTCGGCAGCAAGGTCGCGGCCAATTGCGACGGGTCTACCGAGATTGGCTGGTATCCACTCCATACGACGGAGAAGGGCCGGCTGCTGATGCGCTGGCCGAAGATGGTCTATCACTTCCACCGGGAAGGATTTGAACTGCCGCATGGCGCCGAGCTGCTGGCATCCGGCGACGCTTACCCCAACCAGGCTTTCCGCTACAATGGCAACGCCTGGGGCCTGCAATTCCATGCGGAGCTGACGCGGGTGATGATGCACCGCTGGGTCGTGCACGGCGCCCATCGCTTCATCCTGCCGAATGCACAGAAGGGACGCGAACATCTCGAAGGCCGCATGCTGTTCGATGCGCCGCTGAGAGCCTGGCTCGACGAATTTCTCGATGTCGTCTTCGAAGGCAAGTCGACCATGGCCAGGACGACTAGGGCGCTTCTCGTATAGGCGCGTCGAGCGTATCGATCTTCCTGAGCTTCGGAAAGCCGCTTGCCCAGAGCGCAGCGACCGCAAGCGTACCGACCCCGCCGATGATGACGGCCGGAACCGCACCAAAGGCCGAGGCCATGGTGCCCGCTCGGAACTCGCCGAGCTCATTGGACGCGCCGACAAAGACCATATTGACGGCGTTTACGCGACCGCGCAGATGGTCCGGCGTCCAGAGCGCAATCAGGCTCTCGCGAACATAGACGGAAATCATATCCGCAGCGCCCATGATCGCGAGCGCTGCGATGGAAACCTCGGTATTGGTCGAGAATCCGAACACGATCGTACCAACGCCGAAAATCGCCACGCCGATGAACATATACAGGCCGGCCTTGTGCTTCAGCGGATAGGCGGCAAGGAAGATCGCCATGATGATGGCGCCCACGCCCGGCGCCGAACGCAGCAGGCCGAGGCCCCAGGGCCCGAGCGTCAGGATATCACGCGCAAAGATCGGCATCAGCGCGGTGGCGCCGCCTAAGAGAACGGCGAAGAGATCCAGCGAGATGGCCCCAAGCACCACCTTCTCTTCCCTTATATAGCGGAAACCGCCGAGGATCATGTCCCAGTTCTTGGCTTCACCCGTCGTCTTCTGCGGCGGTTTCGGGATCGTGTAGAGCAGGATCGCGCCCAGCGCAGAAAAGATGACTGCGACCATATAGGCCGTCGAAGCGCTGACGCCGTAAAGCAGACCGCCGAGCACGGGGCCGGTGATGGCCGCAAGCTGCCATGAGGAGGAATTCCAGGCGATCGCGTTCGAAAGGTCCTTCTCCGGCACGAGGTTCGGCGCAAGCGACTGCACGGCAGGCGTCATGAAGGCGCGTTCTATGCCGAAGATCAGCAGCACCGCGAAAACCGGAATTGGTGAAAAGCTGCCGGTAATCGTCATCCCCAGGAGCGCAAGCGTGCAGAGCGCGCTGACAAGCGAGCAGATCGAGGCGATCGCACGGCGATTGTGCCGGTCGGCCACTGATCCAGTAACGAGGATCAATGCGAGAGACGGCAGGAACTGCACGAGCCCGATCAGGCCGAGATAAATGGCGCTGCCGGTCTGGTCATACATCTGCCAGCCGACGGCGACGCTGACGATCTGCTGCGAGAAGGAAAGCAGAAACCGCGCGAAGAAAAAGCGGGTGTAGGACGGATGCCGGAACGCGGCAAAACGGTCTCCGGTGGGCGAAAGCGACATGAAGCTTTTCCGAGAGAGCGGGCGCAGAATTGCCTGCGAAGTGGCCCGTTAAACATGATTTGCCATGCGTCTCCACACGGCCCTTGCTCGTTTAATCGCCAATGTCTACATATCTGTCAACAACGAACTGGAGACGGTAATGGCGGGAATTCTTGAAGCCATTTTTTTGATTATCAATGTGGCTTTGAACCTCTATTGGTACGTGATCATTGCCAGCGCCATTTTCTCGTGGCTGTACGCATTCAACGTCATCAATTCGCATAACCAGTTTGTCAGCCAACTGGGCATGTTCTTCTATAACGCCACCGAACCTGCATTGCGGCCGATACGACGTTTTCTGCCCAACCTGGGTGGCATCGACATCTCTCCGATTGTTCTGTTGCTGATCATCCTGTTCATCCAGGCCATACTCAACAATCCGATCAAGCCTTTCCTATTTTCGCTGGTCGTTTGAGCCGTCCCTGGAGGCTTTCCGGTGATCACGTCCGTCTTGCCGTAAGGCTGACGCCGAATGGCGGGCAGAATGCCATCGACGGTATCGAACCAGATGGCGAAGGCGGCGTGTTCTTGAAGGCGCGTGTCACCGCCGTCCCGGAAAAGGGAAAAGCCAACAAGGCCCTCATAGCGCTCGTCGCCAAGTCTTTGGGTATTGGAAAGTCCTTGGTCAGCCTTGCTGCCGGCGATACGTCGCGCAAAAAAATCCTCCGGATCGATGGCGATCCGGAGGATTTGATCAACAAGCTCGAAACGCTATTTGGCTAGAGCAATTCCGGCGAGGATGTGCAGCGGTTTTGCATCCGCAATTGCGGAATGGCCGGAATCAGGCCTTTTCTTTCTTGGCGCGCTCGATGGCTTCGAGGATCAGCTCGCCTGCTTCCTTGGAGTCGCCCCAGCCATAGATCTTCACCCACTTGCCAGGCTCCAGATCCTTATAGTGCTCGAAGAAATGCTCGATCTGCTTCAGCGTGATGTCCGGAAGATCGGTATAATCCTTCACCTTGTCATAACGCATCGTCAGCTTCGGCGAAGGGACGGCGATGATCTTCTCGTCCTTGCCGGAATTGTCTTCCATCTTCAGAACGCCGATGGGGCGCACGTTGATAACGCAGCCCGGAACCAGCGGACGGGTGCTGGCGATCAGCACGTCGATCGGGTCGCCGTCTTCGGAAAGCGTATGCGGCACGAAGCCGTAGTTGCCCGGGTAGGTCATCGGCGTATAGAGGAAACGGTCAACGACCAGCGTGCCGGCTTCCTTGTCCATTTCATACTTGATCGGATGACCGCCGACCGGAACCTCGACGATAACGTTGACGTCTTCAGGTGGATTCTTACCGATTGAAACGGCGTCGATGCGCATAGGAAACTCCCGGGAGGTTGAATTGCTCGAAGCCAGTTAATCGGTTTCATGACGCAACGCAACATGCCTCGCAAGCAATGCTTAATGCGCGCGGGCGTCAAAATATATAATTTTTCTAATGAAAGATGCAGCGACTGCGGTACCGCAATCAGTTCCAGATGAAGCCGATCTTTTTGATCTGCTTATGGTCGAAATTTTCCATGCCTTCGCAGAAATCGACACCGCCATGGTCGCGATAAAAGCCGGCTGCGGTCTCATTTTCTTCCAGGCACCAGACGACCATACCGTTACAGCCGAGAGATTTCAGCAACCGCCGGGCTTCACCGAAAAGCAATTTTCCGAGGCCGATACCCTGATACTCCGGGCGCAGATAAAGCTCGTAGATTTCGCCTTCCTGAGGCAATGCGCGAGCGCGATTGAGGCCGAGGGTCGCATAACCCGCCACAGTTCCTGCCACATCCAGAACAAGCAACGTCGCCGGACCGCGCGTCGCCTTGCGCCACCAGTTTTCGCCGCGGCGCTCGATCATCTGCGTCAGAGCACGATGCGGAATGATGCCGGCATAGGTATGCTGCCATGAAAGCCGGTGGGCTTCCGAAATGGCTCGGGCATCATGCGGTTCAGCCCGCCGGACATCGATCGACAACGTCTTCATAACGCTTACTCTGGTCCTGCCGGAGGCAATTAACCATATGCGGCAGCCGCATCGTGATCGATTGCCCACAGACTTGATATGTGGACGACAGAGAAAATTTAACGCTTTTTTAACGATTGTCACAAGACGGAATCGACGCAGCGCACAATAAAAAACCCCGGCGCGAAGGCCGGGGTTTTAAAGGAGTAGGCGAGGCTCTTAGAGAGCTGCCTTCGACTTTTCGAAACGCTTGCGGTCGTTGGCGTCGAGATACATCTTGCGCAGGCGAATGTTCTTCGGCGTCACTTCCATCAGCTCGTCGTCCTGGATCCAGGAAAGAGCACGATCGAGTGTCATGCGGATCGGCGGGGTAAGCTTCACGGCTTCGTCCTTGCCGGCGGCGCGGATGTTGGTGAGCTGCTTGCCCTTCAGGACGTTCACTTCAAGGTCGTTGTCGCGCGAATGGATGCCGATGATCATGCCGGCATAGACCTTTTCGCCCGGCTCGATGATCATCGGACCGCGGTCTTCCAGGTTGAACATCGCATAGGCGACGGCTTCGCCGGAACCGTTGGCGAGCAGCACGCCGTTGACGCGGCCACCGATCACGCCCTTGTAGGGCTGGTAGTCGTGGAACAGGCGGTTCATGATCGCCGTGCCGCGCGTATCGGTCAGCAGCTCCGACTGGTAGCCGATGAGGCCGCGCGTTGGTGCGTAGAAACGCAGGCGAAGACGATTGCCGCCTGACGGACGCAGCTCGACCATCTCGGCCTTGCGCTCGGACATCTTCTGCACGACCACACCGGAATGCTCTTCGTCGACGTCGACGACAACTTCTTCGATCGGCTCGAGAACCTGGCCGCTTTCATCCTTGTGCATCACGACGCGCGGACGCGACACGGCGAGCTCGAAGCCTTCGCGACGCATGGTTTCGATGAGAACGGCGAGCTGAAGTTCACCGCGGCCGGACACGTAGAACGAATCCTTGCCTTCGGCTTCTTCGATCTTCAGGGCAACGTTGCCTTCGGCTTCCTTGAAGAGACGGTCGCGGATGACGCGGCTCGTCACCTTGTCGCCTTCGGTGCCCGCAAGCGGGCTGTCGTTGACAATGAAGGACATGGTGACAGTCGGCGGATCGATCGGCTGCGCCTTCATGGCTTCTGAAACGGCAGGATCGCAGAACGTATCAGCGACAGTGCCCTTGGAGAGGCCGGCGATCGCGACGATGTCGCCTGCCTGCGCATCTTCGATCGGCTGACGCTCGATACCACGGAACGCGAGGATCTTGGAGATACGGCCGGTTTCGATCAGCTTGCCATCCTGGCCCAGAACCTTGACGGCCTGGTTCGGCTTGATCGAGCCCGATGCGATACGGCCGGTGATGATGCGGCCGAGGAAGGGGTTGGCTTCAAGGATCGTTCCGATCATGCGGAACGGGCCTTCTTCGACCTTCGGCTCCGGAACGTGCTTGAGCACGAGATCGAGAAGCGGCGCAAGACCTTCGTCCTTCGGACCTTCAGGATTGACGTTCATCCAGCCGTCGCGGCCCGAACCATACATGATCGGGAAGTCGAGCTGTTCGTCGGTCGCGTCGAGATTGGCAAAGAGGTCGAAGACTTCGTTGATGACTTCTTCATGGCGGCCATCGGGACGGTCGATCTTGTTGATCGCGACGATCGGGCGAAGGCCGACCTTCAGCGCCTTGGAGACGACGAACTTCGTCTGCGGCATCGGACCTTCGGAAGAGTCGACCAGAACGATCGCACCATCCACCATCGACAGGATGCGCTCGACTTCACCGCCGAAGTCGGCGTGGCCGGGGGTGTCGACGATATTGATGCGGACACCCTTCCATTCCACCGAGGTTGCCTTGGCGAGAATGGTGATGCCGCGTTCCTTTTCGAGGTCGTTCGAGTCCATCACGCGCTCTGCAACGCGCTGGTTCTCGCGGAACGAGCCGGACTGTTTCAGGAGCTCGTCGACGAGGGTCGTTTTGCCATGGTCAACGTGCGCGATGATCGCGATGTTGCGAAGTGCCATTTGTCATAATCTCTGAGGCTGGGGCGCTACGCTTAGTGGACGCGCCATTTATGTTTGGCGCGCTCATACCGTTTTTTTCGCGATTGCGAAAGGGGGTGGCACGCGAAAGCTGCGGCATGGCTATCACCATGCCGCTTTGCTCTATGTCATCAAACTGTCTTAAGCGTCACTGCCTGTCAATTCCTCGAAGGTCGCAAGGCCCTTCTTGACCAGCATCGCGTCCGGGCTCGGCAGCTTGCCGCGGAAAGCCTTGTAGGCGTCTTCCGGATCGACGGAGCCGCCCGTGGAGTAGATATTATTCCGAAGCTTTGCGGCCATTTCGCCGCTGAAGGCATCGCCCGTCTCTTCGAAGGCGGCGAAGGCATCGGCATCGAGCACCTCCGACCACATGTAGGAATAATAGCCCGCCGAATAACCGCCGGAGAAGATATGCTGGAAGTGCGGCGTGGCGTGACGCATGACGATCGATTTCGGCATGCCGATTTCCGAGAGCACCTCGGCCTGAACGGCCATCGGATCCCCGACCTTGTCGCGCGTATGGAAGGCCATGTCGACCAGCGCCGAAGAGGTGAACTCCACGGTGTTGAAGCCGGAATTGAAGGTGCGGGCGGCAAGCACCTTGTCAAGCAGCGCCTGTGGCATCGGCTCTCCGGTTTCGAAATGCACGGCATATTCCTTGAGGATGGCAGGAACCGTCAGCCAGTGCTCGTAAAGCTGCGAAGGAAGCTCGACGAAATCGCGCGAGACCCCCGTACCCGATACAGAGGGATAGGTAACGTTGGAGAGCATGCCGTGCAGCGCATGGCCGAATTCATGGAACAGCGTACGCGCATCGTCGAGCGAAAGCAGCGCCGGCTTTCCTTCCGCGGGCTTTGCGAAATTGCAGACATTGTAGATGATCGGCATCTCGCCATGGCGGCCGTTCTTCATCGTCAGCTTGTGCTGTGACTGGAAGGAGCTCATCCAGGCGCCCGAACGTTTCGAGCTGCGGGCGAAATAGTCGCCGAGGAAAAGCGCGACGAGCTTGTCGTCCCGGTCGCGAATCTCGAAGACCCGGACGTCCGGATGATAGGCGGCAACGCCCTTCTTCTCGACGGCATGAATGCCGAACAGGCGACCAGCAACGTCGAAGCAGGCGTCGATGATCTTTTCGAGCTGCAGATAGGGCTTCAGCTCCGCTTCCGAGAAATTGAACCGCTGCGCCCGGATCTTCTCCGCATAGTGACGCCAGTCCCACGGCATGACGTCGTGGTTCTTGCCTTCCGCGGTGATCAGCGCGGCGATATCCGCTTCTTCCTCGTGAGCGCGCTTCACCGCCCTTGCCCAGACGGCGCGCAGCAGATCATTCACGGCCACTGGCGTCTTCGCCATGGTATTGTCGAGCTTCAGCTCGGCGAAGTTGGCGTAGCCGAGAAGCTTCGCCACCTCGTCACGCAACGCAAGAGTCTCTCTGATAATGCCGCGGTTATCCGTCTCGCCAACATTTTCACCACGCGCCACCCAGGCCTTGAAGGCCTGCTCGCGAAGGTCCCGGCGCTCGGAGAAAGTGAGGAACGGCTCGATGATCGAGCGTGACAGCGTTACAGCATATTTGCCGCCCTCGCCGCGCTCGCGGGCAGCAGCTGCCATTGCGTCGCGCAGGAAATCGGGAATGCCGGCAAGTTCCTCTTCGCTGGAGAGGATCAGCGACCAGCCCTTTTCGTCGGCAAGCACGTTCTGGCCGAAGCCGGTGCTGAGGCCGGCAAGCTTTTCGTTGATCGAAGCAAGTTTCTCCTGCTCTGCCTTCGGCAGCTTGGCGCCCGATTTGACAAAGCCTTTCCAATGCCGCTCCAGCACGCGTGTCTGCTCCAGCGTCAAGCCAAGGCTTTCACGCTTTTCCCAGAGTGCGTCGATACGCTTGAAGAGGTCGGCATTCATGCCGATCTTCGAGTAATGCCGGGACATTTTCGGCGAAATATCCCGCTCCAGCGCCTGAATGACATCATTGGTATGCGCGCCGGCCCGGTTCCAGAAGAGAGAGGAAATACGCGATAGTTCATCCCCGGCAATCTCGAGTGCGACGACTGTATTGTCGAAACTCGGCTCTTCCTTGCTGCCGGCGATCGCGTCGATCTCTCTTTCGTGCAAGGCGAGCGCGGCCTCGAAGGCCGCGGCAAAGTCGCTGTCGGCAATGGCGTCAAAACGCGGCAGGCCATGAAGGCCATTCCAGTTGACAAGTGCCTGATTGAATTGAGTGGAAGAAGACATATGAAAGTCCTTTATGCCGGCAAGTGGATCAATAATATAGGAAGGTCGCCACGGAATTGATATGTGGCCGGCCGTGACTTTTGTCCGCCCGGCTAATTCTTGTGGGCAAGAATTGATACATAAAAATTAACCAATCGTTAACGATTGACGCGAATCGGCTCGAGACGCTAGTTTCCCCTTATCTTCAAGTAAGAGGACATGCGCATGGAAATTTTTTCCCTGCGGTCTTCTCAGAGTTTGCTATTCAAAAATAATACAAACAATAACGCAAAAAGTTCGAAGACCGCTGATATTGTAATCGAGCCTAAGCACGGCATTGCTCAAGGCTCATTCCAGATCGAAGATTTTGATAATCGCCAGGCGATCGATTTCACGGCCGTCAGTGCAGGCGAATTGCGCAGCTATGCCCGTCAGAGCCTTGACAATGGCTTGATTGATCAGAGTACCTTTGCCGCAATATCCGAACCATTGCCCATGCACGCGATCGATCCGCTCGGCAACGTCATCGATCTGTCCAATGTCACCGACGGCACCAGTTTCAACTTCCTGGACTACTACAAGGACCAGCTTCAGATCGCCATGTCGATTGGCGACCCGAATGAGGTTCAGACGCTGAGATCAGTCGTCGGCTTCCTTGCCAGCGAGACCTGATCAGGCTTTCCGCCAACCGAGCAGACCAGGCGTGGCATGCCACAGGGCCTGAACGGCGAAACCCATGAAGAGCACGCCCGAGCAACGTACGATCAGCCTTTCATGGGCGCGGTAGAAGCGGCGTACGACGCCGGCACCGATGATCCCGATCAGGATGATGTCGGCCGTGATGAAACCGACGAAGGACACGCTGAGCAGCATCGGCAGGGCCTGAAAGTCGAGCGCACTTGCAGAGCCTGCGACCAGCGCCGTGAACGTGGCGAGCGCCACCGGATAGCCCTTCGGGTTGGTGACCCCGAAAATCAGTCCGCGGCGGAACGGCCGCTCCACGACGAGCAGCGCCTGTCCCTCGGCCTTCGGCTTCGCATTGACGGCGCTCCAGCCGATCCAGGCGAGATAGAAGCCGCAGGCAAGCCCCAGCAGGTCGAAAACGAACGTGCCGATCGTCTTGGCACCGACGATCGCAACCAGCGCCAGACCCGACCAGACGAGATCGCCAACAAGATGCCCCATCATGAAGAAGGCGCCCGCCTTGCGACCCTGCCCGGCGCCAATACCGAGAAGCTGCAGAAAAGCCGGACCGGGGATGAGCACATAGAAAAGCGCCGCCAAAAAGGCGCCGACGAGCAGGGAAAGCGGCATGGAAAGGCTCCGATGGTAACCGGTGCAGCTTATGCCATGACCTCGTCCCGTCAAGACACTCGTCAACGGTGTATAAGCCGTGAAAGAAAAAAGCCCGCGCGGCGAGGCCGGCGGGCTCTTTCGGATCGGTCCGACGAGCGTTACTTCTGCAGGTTACGCTTGCCGAGCGTGCGAAGGCGCAGCGCATTGAGCTTGATGAAGCCGGCGGCATCCTTCTGGTCGTAGGCGCCCTGGTCGTCTTCGAAGGTGACGAGCTTGTCGGAATAGAGCGACTTTTCGCTCTCACGGCCGGTGACCATGACATTGCCCTTGTAGAGCTTCAGCGTCACTTCGCCTTCGACGTGCTCCTGGCTCTTGTCGATGAGGGCCTGCAGCATTTCGCGCTCCGGCGAGAACCAGAAGCCGTAATAGATGAGCTCGGCATAACGCGGCATCAGCTCGTCCTTGAGGTGTGCCGCTCCACGATCGAGCGTGATCGACTCGATCGCGCGATGCGCTGCCAGCAGGATCGTGCCGCCGGGGGTCTCGTAGACACCGCGCGACTTCATGCCGACGAAGCGGTTCTCGACGAGATCGAGGCGACCGATACCGTTGTCGCGGCCATAATTGTTGAGGGTCGCGAGCAATGTTGCCGGAGACATCTCGACACCGTTGATCGAGACAGCATCACCCTTGCGGAAGCCAACCTTGATGGTCGTCGCCTTGTCGGGGGCTGCCTCCGGCGAGATGGTGCGCATATGTACATATTCAGGCGCTTCCTGCGCCGGATCTTCCAGAACCTTGCCCTCGGAAGAGGAGTGCAGCAGGTTGGCATCGACCGAGAAGGGAGCCTCACCCTTCTTGTCCTTGGCGACCGGAATCTGGTGCTTTTCGGCGAATTCGAGCAGATCGGTACGGCTCTTGAAGGACCAGTCGCGCCACGGCGCGATGATCTTGATGTCGGGATTCAGCGCATAGGCAGAAAGCTCGAAGCGAACCTGGTCGTTGCCCTTGCCGGTCGCGCCATGTGCGATCGCGTCGGCGCCGGTCTTGCGGGCGATATCGATGAGGTGTTTGGAGATCAGCGGGCGGGCAATCGACGTGCCGAGCAGGTAGACACCTTCATAGACGGCATTGGCGCGGAACATCGGGAAGACAAAATCGCGCACGAATTCTTCGCGCACGTCCTCGATATAGATCTCCTTGATGCCGAGCATCTCGGCCTTCTTGCGCGCCGGCTCCAGCTCTTCGCCCTGGCCGAGGTCGGCGGTGAAGGTCACGACTTCAGCGCCGAGTTCGGTCTGCAGCCACTTCAGGATGATCGAGGTATCGAGACCGCCCGAATAAGCGAGCACGACTTTCTTCACGTCTTTGTATGATGCCATGATGATGAGGTCCGTTGCATGAAGGCCGCGGCACACCCGCAAAGCCCGGTATCGCGGCACTTTTAGCGAGATTGGCGCGTGACGCAAGGGCAACGAGGCGCCAGCGGTACCCCGATAAGGTTTGACAGCGCAAAAGCAGAGCCCATATTCGGCACCGTCCGAACAATGCTCCGAGGAGAGGCCAGTCCCGTGACGAATATTCAAGACATTTTCAAACAATCCAATGTTGCCGTCATCACCGGCGGCGCATCCGGCATCGGCCTCGCCGCCGCAAAATACTTCGCCAGGGCCGGCATGAGCGTCGTGATCGCCGATCTCGATGGCGACAGGCTCGCCAGCGCCCGCGCCGAACTGGAGGCGATCGCGGGCCAGGAGCATGTGATGGCTGTCGAGACCGACGTCTCGCAGAAGGAGCAGATCGAAGCCCTCGAGCGCGCTGTCATTCAGCGCTTCGGCCGCGTGCATGTGTTGATGAACAATGCCGGCATCGGCCCGGAAACCTCGATCTTCAGTCCGCAGGCCGGCTGGGACAATATTCTTGCGGTCAATCTTCTCGGCGTCGTCAACGGCGTCAGGGCATTCGGCCCGGGCATGATAGC
>Ga0102593_1002315_pt1 | contig 14982 bp, 15 predicted proteins | sample AraplaCol_mMS_r2_2_FD_76862 | JGI IMG/M metagenome (GOLD analysis project Ga0102593, IMG submission 76862) | Arabidopsis root microbial communities from North Carolina, USA - plate scrape MF_Col_mMS_r2 (SPADES assembly) (version 2) | ecosystem: Host-associated > Plants > Roots > Endosphere...
TTGGAATTTCGTCCAAAATGCCCGCATGACGAAAGTCTGTCCGACTGCCGGGAAGCGCTTGAACCGGCCGTGATGAAAATCGTCAGCGACGCCATCGGCAAGGGATACACGGCCGCGGAAGCCGCCATGGTGGTTGCCGATATCGCCGACGATTACATTCTCATGCTCTCGCGGCAACTGCAGCATTGACAGGCTTTCCTGGCGCGCAGCTGTGCCTTCTTGATCCATCGCAGATGCTGGCGCCGACGCGGATCGATGCGTCTTCGAGCGTGTGAACTTCCAAAGTCGACAAACGACAAATGACTTTGCCCGCTGACGACAGCCGGGAGCAAAGCGCCATCATACCTGCATGAGTGGACCGCGCAGCAACTGCAGGGGTAGCAGTAGGTACAGGAGACGAGACCTGCCGCGCGATCCGCCGGCAAAACCCCTGATATTGTCGGAAGTTCCCCGGCAGAGATACGACGCCACGATCCCGGAAATTCCGCCGGGGATCATCGACAACCTGCCCGGGCACGTTGCGACCGTCACACCGATAAGCTCGCGCCGGGCGAAAACCGACAGGCTCATTAGAACGCCAACGAAAAACCCCGCCGGAGCAGGGCTTTCAGCAGGTCCAAGTGGAGCAAGCCGGAGATTCGGCCCACGTCTTAAACAAGATCGATCATGTCAAAACCCGGCAAAAGCACCTCTTTCGCGAGCGTTCACGGCGCTGCTCTGTTCCGCTCAATCTTTGAATCATTGCCGTAATGTGGCGTGTATTGATCACCTGCGACGTCTTCCGCGACCCTCGCCATCTAACGCCACCTCGGCTGCCGCGGCGGAGCATTGGCCTGGATTTCATGGAGCGGCGCCCGAGAGCCGAGAAGTTTCTTCAGCTTCTTCTCCTCGGCCGGGCCGATCCCAAACTTGCGGCAATGTTCCGCAACATCGTGCTCTCGCGGGCCGGGAATGCGAACTTGGCGATTGCTCATGGTTTTCATGACCGTTTCCTCCTGAGAGGAAAACCAGCAGGCCGCCGTTTTGTTCGTTAGTGACGCCTAAAATTTAGGAGTCTGGTTTGCTTCGGTTTTGGGGCGAGCAAGAGTATCGGTCTGCCAGGCGCCGAGGCGGCGCGTAAAGGGATCATCAACGGGTTCATATTCATAAAACGAAACAGCGCCATCGCCACCGCAAAAGTAGGCTATCTGTAGAGCACGAAATGCATCTGCGCACGCCACACCCAAGACCGGCCGAGGAGTGAGCGGCACCACCCATCAATTGATCTTCAACCAATGCCGAAGCGCTGCCACCGCGCCGTCGCTCGCATAGGCGATCATCCCGCCAATCGTCAGGCCGGCAAACGCGATAAGCCCCGATATCCCATAGCCGATCGATTTCATCCGTTTCCACTCTTCAAGTGCCGGCCCGACCGCCTCCTGGTTCTTCTCGACGGTCTCCTTGAAGCTTTTGATTTCCTCGCGGATCTGCGCATCCGCACCGCCGCTGATCGCCACCCTGGTATCGAGATGGGCGATCTGCCTGGCCTGTTCGTCGAGCCGCTGGTGGATCACGGCGCGGCTATTGTGGGCATTGGCCTTTTCGTCGCTGACCTCCTTGCGCAGAAGCGCGACGTTGTCCTCGATGCCTGTCAGCCTTCCCTCGACGCGCCCGAGAGCGCGGAGAATATCGTCATTGGATGTCATCTCTCTCAGCGCTCGACTAGGGGTAAAATTTCAGCTTTTCGGATTGCGGCAAGCGGCCGACAAATCGCAAGATCCCATGCAGCGTCGGATGGACATAAGACGTGGTATCGAGATTCATGCCGTGAGCCAGCAGCGCGGCATTGTCCTGGACGTTGGTGGCGAATATCTCCTGCACCTTATAGTCGGCCGTCCCGTCGCCATTGTCGATGCGGCCATAGGTGTTTCTCAACGTCCATTGACCAGGCTGATATTCGAACATGATGCGGGTGCCGTCCGGCACTGAAGCCGGCAGCTTGATCGTGTCCCACGTCGTCACGCCGTCCTGATTTCCAGGATGCCCGACGACGTTTCCGAGCGGAAACATTTCAGCGGCCGACGACTTCGTCGGATCAGTGTCCGCCGTGAAGGCAAGCAGTTGATCGATGACCTTGGCATAACGAGAACTTGCCTTGATGGTGTTGTTCACCGTCGCCAAGGTGGTTGTCCATAAGGCGGGAACGGTATAGCCCGCGACCGTCCGGCCGCTGTCCGACGAAGCGGTCATGGTCGGAATTATGGTGACGCCAACGACATGGATGCCCGCCCCATAGCGCGTCTTGACGCGGTCGACCAAGCCAAGCTTGGCGTTCGACCATGTGCTTGACGTGGCACTGTTATCGTTGCGGCCGGACTGGTCGAGAACGAACGTCCAGATATTCTTGCCGCCGTTGTATGTGTCACGGATCGCATCGATCAAGGCCCAGCGCTTGGTTGCCGACGTCGCCAGTTCCTGCACCGACTTCGAACCGGGGACGCCCATGACGAGGGGCATGATACTGCCCCATACCGGATCTCGCACATCAAGCCAGCGCAGCCACATGCCCATGTTGCGCCTGGCATCGGCCGTGGCGGCAATCTCCTGACGCTCGATGAGGCTATCGGACAGGACCATCGGAACCGGCCGGCCGTCCCACCCCTTGGCCAGAACCATTGCAGGGCCATAGGCAAGAGGCTGCGAGTTGCTCTCATTGCCGACCGTATTATAGAACGTATCGCGGGCTGGCGTGCTCGCCCCGTTCGCCAGGGCCAGCGCCCGAATTGACGTCAAATCGGCGGCGGCCCAATATTTTTCGCCCCGATGGCGCTGGCAGCGATAGCCGCCAATATAGGTCTGCCCGATCGTACCGTGCCACACCGTTCGGATGCCGAAGACAGACCAGGCCGGCAGGGCGCTTGGCAGCGTCACTTGCCCGTAGACAATGCCGGTCGACGCCGTGACGGTCGCGGCCGCGTTGCCGCCGAAGAGTACCGGGTATTCCGTGCCGTTCGGATGGATGAAAAACACTTCATCGATCGCAATATCCGCATTCGGCAAGATCGTCTCCTGCGGCGCAAGGCCGCCCTCTGTGCAGCCGAAACCCACAAAGGGAATAAGGAAATCGTTGGTTTCGTAATCCGGTGAGCCGAAGAACAGCTTCGAACATTGATAGTTCAGGTCGGCCGCGTAGGTTTGCGTGAAACCCGCCGGCCAGCGGGTGCCCGTGGCGGCCGGCATATAGCGATTGGTATCCGGCACCCATGGCGGGGGTATCGCAGGGGCCCCACCCATCGGCTTCGTCAGGGCAAGCGAAATGGCATTCATCATGGGCGTGTTCCATATCTGCTGGTGAGGTCGTCGTAGAACTGAAGGGTGCGCCCCTGGCGGGCATTGGCCCGGTCGAGAGCCTGGCGCTCGCGGGCGAGGATGGCGATCACAGGCTCGCCTTCGACAACAGGCGCATGCGCTTCCTGCCGGCGCAGATCATTGGGCAAAGGCGGCAGCGCGATGCCGGCCGCCGCCTGACCCGTCGTCACCGCCGCCTTGTTCAACCGCTCAGCGGCGGAGCAGCCACTGACGATCAGCAGCAGTGACAGCGCAAGCGCGGTTCTTTTCCGAAAGCTGAAGTTCATAGGATTGGATCTCGATTTCGAGTGTGTCTCTGGCGGCCTGCTCGGCGGCTTCCGCGGCCGCGAGGCGCTTGCGATGCTCCTCGTTCGCCCAGGCGGCGGCGTTGCGCTGGCGCTCCATCTCGGCGGCCCTCGCTTCGGCTGCACTCTTCTCGGCCAGCAGGACATAGCCGGCGCGCGCCTCGCGGGCCGCCGAGGGATAGCCGATCGAGACGGCATAGAGATGATAGAGCAGAAGGCCGGCGGCGATGCCGGCGCCCATTTTGAGCGTGTCGAGGATGGAGAACATCAGATGCCCTCGAGGCAGAAGGCGCGTTCTTTCTGCCGGCGCCGTGTCAGGCCGGGAAAGACGATGCCGGCCGCGCGGTTCCACTTCAAAAGCGACTCGCAACCCTCGGCCGTCCTGCCCTGGTTGATGAGCTTGACCGCGCTCGACCCACAAGCCGCCTTGACGCCGACATTGTAGGCAAAGGAGGTCAGCGCCACGAAGCGGGCATCCGGCAGCGGAACATGCACGCAGCTTCCGACACCGCTGGCATAGGTCTTGAGCTCCAGCGCCAGGAGCGCCTTGCACTGCTCCACCGTCTTGTGATCCCCAGGTTTGACGCCATTGGTGCTGCCATAGCAGATCGTCCAGGGCTTCCCTTGCGTGGCCGGATCCGGATAGGCATTCTGGCGCAACCCCTCGAACGATCCGACAAGCGCCACAGCCATGGCCGCGGCGGCACTACCCTTCTGCAGGCGGTTTGCCATTCAGATCTCCTGAGATTTTCTGCTGGACGAAAATGCGGGCGATAATCGCCGCAACGGCGAGAAGCCCTGTCGCCACCGACATGGCGAGCTGGATGTAGATGTTGCGGGATAGCCAGGTCGCGGCGACGAAGGTGTAGACGGGCTCAATGATGATGAAGAGCAGCGCCAGCGCCATGAGGCGGACGCTCCAGGCGTGTTTCAGCACTGCGCGCCAGTTATGGACGAGCATGAAGTGGGCTCCGGATTGTGGATGGGGTGAGACATGCCGCTCCAGAAGAGACGGAATGCGTGGATTTATCCGTTGTTAAGGTCGCCTTGTGCGGCGATTGGGGTTCGGCATTTACGCCAGAACGAAATCGATACTGATGCTGGCATTCGTGATGCCCCCAGCAAAAGACGCCCCTCCCGTTGATTTGCTCGCCCCTGCGTGGTAGCCGCGGTTAGCGAGGAACAGACAAAATGAACATATCGACAGGCCGCCCGGTTGGCGCGTCACCGATTGATCGCAGCGTTCACGGGATAGGATATCGTCCAGACATTGACGGCCTGCGCTCGGTGGCAGTCCTGTCGGTCGTTATCTTCCATGCATTTCCGACCGTACTGCCGGGCGGCTTCATTGGCGTCGACATTTTCTTCGTGATTTCCGGTTTCCTGATCTCGACGATCCTGCTGGAGAACCTGAACCACGGTCGTTTCAACCTTCTCGATTTTTACGGCCGGCGCGCTCGACGCATTTTTCCTGCCTTGGCGATCGTGCTTGCAGCGACCGCGACGTTTGGATGGTTCGCCCTTCTTCCCGAGGAATATAAGGAACTGGGCAAGCACATCGCCGGTGGCGCCGGCTTTGTGTCAAACCTGGTGCTTTGGCAGGAAAGCGGTTATTTCGACAGCGCGGCGGAAACGAAACCGCTGCTTCATCTATGGTCGCTCGGGATCGAAGAGCAATTCTACATTGTGTGGCCAGCGGTCCTCTGGGCCGTGTTCAGATTTCGTCTTCCGAAGCTACCGATCATTCTGCTTTTTGCGGCGCTGTCGTTCATCGCTAATGTAGCGAGCGTCCACGCCCACCCGGTTGCAACTTTCTATTCGCCCCTCACCCGGATATGGGAGCTGCTCATCGGCGCAGCGCTCGCACAGATCTTGATCGATGGGCGCAGTAAGCGGCCCTCCTTTGTCGGCGTGATTGCAAACCGGATGAGTGCCTCTAGTTTGACGGCCGTAGCAGGCGCAATTCTGATAGGTGTAGCGCTCGCTTGCCTTTCGGCTGCAAGCACTTTCCCGGGCTGGCGCGCGCTTTTTCCGAGTGTTGGAGCAGCCCTTCTCATCCTTTCCGCCTCCGGCAATTGGATCAACACGAAGCTACTCGCCAATCGCCCGATGGTATGGATCGGCCTCATCAGCTTTCCCTTATATCTCTGGCATTGGCCGTTGCTGGCGTTCGCTCGTATCATCGAAGGAGAAACACCGAGCCTAGAGACTCGGGCGGCGGCTGTTGTCGCAGGATTCGCCCTGGCTACGGGCACCTATCTGCTCATCGAAAAGAATATTCGACGCAAGTGGACGTCCCGCGCCATTACGATGACGCTAACCTATATCGTCTGCTTTGTCGGCATGGTCGGCTATTCGATCTATCTCTACAACGGCGCCCCTATACGTGAGGGCGTCGCGATGGATGCGAAGATTCACGAGCAGCTGGAAGGCACGACCTGGAAATACACGAGCAACGACATCTGCAAAGCCAAATATCCGCCGAATTTCCGATACTTCTGCACACAGACGCGTGAGGGCTCCCCCACGATGATCCTTCTCGGGGACAGCTACGCGAATGCCCTGGTAGCCGGCCTTGTGGCCAATCCGGCGACGAAGGATGAGATAATCTTGTCGTATGGTTCATGCGATCCAAGCGCGTCCGCCGGAGATCCGGAGATCAGAACGCAGTGTGAGACGCAGGACAAGATCATCTCCGAGACGCCAAGCCTGCGATATGCGATCCTGGAAGCCAAATGGCCTCGATTTGACAGTGCTGGCCGGCTGATCGATTACTTTACGAAAATCGCCGCAAACGATGCCGCATGGGCGCCGCGCTACCGGGATGGTCTCGACAAGCGAATTTCATTTCTCGAATCGAAAGGAATCAAGGTCTTCCTTTTTGGCCCTAAGCCTGAGATCGACTATGAACCCAAGTATTGCTTTGCCCGGCCATTCACACAGCCGGCGAAGAATTGCCAGATGACTGAGGTCGAAGTTCTCGACAAGCAGCACGAACTGTCCCTGGTGCTGAAAGATGTTCTCGGCAAGCATCCAAACGTGACGTTCTTCGACGCCAACTCCGTCTTCTGCAAAGACGCGGTTTGCAGCCTCAAGACCCAGGATGGATTGCCGATGCTGCGAGACAAGGTGCACTATTCGCAATATGGAAGCGCGATCGCTATCGACCTATTTGTGAAGCAGGCGCAAAGCGAAGGGTACTTCAGAGGGCATTGAGTCCGGCTCCTTCCAAAACGCATTTCCACGATATGGCCCAAGCAGGTTTTGCGCCGGCGTAAAAAGGCCAAGCGGCAACCAGTGCTAAGCCGGAGTAGCCATCACCGTTGCGGTGTGGGGAGAATAAGACTCGTCGAACTTCATCTATTTCCGAATTGAGAAATAGAAGTCCTTATGATTGTCTTCATGGATGATTTGGTAAGATGAAAACCCATGCTCTTCCACTGCCGTATCCAGTAATACCTTCAGATTGTCTTTGTCATAGTAGTGCGCATGGATGGAACTGTTCTTCTCCATCATGTCCTTCGCTGATTCCTTCATGCCGCGAAGAGTGAAGTATCGTTCATAGTGGCCTTCGTTGGGCCTCCAAATTCCAGCTTCAAATTCGGCGCGGATCTCATCGATCGTCGATGGCCTTCCTATCGAATCCTTTGTCGAATGCATCTCAGGGATGATCGCCAGGACTACGCCGCCGGGCGCCAATTTCTCCCGCCATCTGGCCAGATGCCCAAGTGGATTCGCGAGATGCTCAAAAACGTGGCTGCTGAAAATGAAATCGAGCGACCCATCTTCTGCCGGCAAATTGTCGGCAGTGCCGATGACATACTTTGAGAAATCCGCCGTTGCTGTTCCGTATTTGCCGGTTGGGTCGTAGAGTTCCGCCCATTTTTCGATAGGCATTTCCTCCAGATAACGCACCGACGTGCTGCTGCTTTCGTGAACCTGAGGCCTTGGGCCGGGACCAATTTCTATGCCGCGACCCACAGCAAGCTTGAGAAGCTCTTTACGATCAAGAGCCTTGTGGACCAGTAACTCAGCGACATAGCCTCTCGGCACTTTGAAGGACAAATGCAATTCAGCGTCGTCAGGAATGGAGCCATCTCTTTTGTTCCATGGCATAGGAACCGGCACCGCCGATGTATCGAACCTGAAGCTTTTGTCGGCCATCTTCCTCCCATGCTTCTCCAAGCGGATTTTCACCTTGGCGCTTGTGAAGAATGAGGCCTTGGCAACCTTGCGGAGCCGTACAAACCAGCCGATTTCATCCGGAAGAGCCGCAAGTCGATAGACCTTATCGATGCCGCTTATTGTGAAAGCTGCTTCGTTTGCAAACTCGACGGCACGCCAGATATTCTCATCGTATCGAGCCTTTATCTGACGCCAGTCTCCTTTCGACGTCAGGCGCTTATCACTGCGGTTAATCAGATCAATGAGATTCATGCATGGCCCCGGTTCGATAGTGGGCCGACCGTTCTCCATCCACAATTGCAAGTCAACCCCACCTTACGTGGGTCCGCTGAATTTCCTGGTGGTATAAGTGTGACCTTGCCCCGTTGAAATAATCCATTTTGAAGTAAGCTCTGGCCTATTGAGAGGACCAGGGAATGAAGCGCAACCGTTTTACAGACGAACAGATCATCGGCATTCTGAAGGAGCACGAGGCGGGCACGCCGGTCTCGGAGCTTTGCCGCAAGCACGGTGTCAGTGATGCGAGCATCTACAAGTGGAAGGCCAAGTTCGGCGGCATGGACGTATCCGAAGCCAAGAGGCTGAAGACGCTGGAAGACGAGAACACGAAATTGAAACGGCTACTGGCAGACGCCATGCTCGACAATGCCGCTTTGAAAGACCTTTTGGGAAAGAAGTGGTGACGCCCGCAGCAAGGCGGAAAGCTGTCGCTCATTTGATGGATCGCCACCAGATGAGCGAACGGCGGGCGTGTAAAGCCATCGGCTTTTGCCGGATGACGATTCGTTACGAAACCAGGCGCAGCGATGACCATGACCTTCGCGAGCGAATGAAGGCGTTGGCCCATGAGCGCCGCCGCTTTGGATACCGACGCCTTCAGTGTTGCTGAGGCGTGAGGGTCACCTTGTGAACCACAAGCGGCTCTTCCGGCTCTATCGGGAGGAGAAGCTGACGGTGCGCAAGTGCAGTGGACGGAAACGAGCGATAGGCACACGAGCACCGATGCTGATCCCGCTGGCCGCCAACGATCGCTGGTCACTGGACTTCGTGTCGGATCAGCTCACAGATGGTCGCAGATTCCGGGTGCTTACGGTTGTCGACGATTGCACCAGAGAATGCCTGGCCCTCGTTGCGGATACGTCCCTTTCCGGCTTGCGGGTTGCCCGTGAGTTGGACCGGATCATCGAGAGACGAGGCAAGCCAAAAATGATCGTCAGCGACAATGGCAGCGAGTTCACCAGCAACGCGATTCTGCAGTGGACGGATCGGACCAAGGTGGAATGGCATTACATTGCGCCTGGCAAACCGATCCAGAATGCCTTCATCGAAAGCTTCAATGGGCGGCTGCGAGACGAGTTCTTGAATGAAACGCTCTTCTCGTCACTGACCCATGTTCGATCAGCGCTTTCAAACTGGCGCAGCGATTACAACGATCATCGACCACACTCTGGACTCGCATGGATGACACCTGCCGAGTTCGCTCAGACAATCAACCCGCGACGTGATGCGGCGCTACGCAGCCGGAACGGCTCCGCACCGCTTCACGCCGCTACCGCCCAGAATACAGCAACCCAAAACCGCTGAAGCGAACTCAAAACTGGATAAAACTTGGGGGCAACGTCAGTCGCCTCCAAAAAGGCCGGGTTCACTTATCGCGGGTTTGACCTACACCCACAGAGGAAGGAAATAACGCCATTTGATCTGAGGAAGGACAAGCTGCAGGATCGATATGACGTTATCGCTCTTCTAGGAGTGCTTGAATACATCTCCGACCTACAATCTGTGTTGCGCCATCTTCGGGACCACTGCAGCTATTTGGTCGTCAGCCATGTCTCAAATCGAGTTGGGATGAGCGCAGACGAGATGGCCAAGTTGAACTGGACAATCGTGCTGTCCAAGGGCGCATTATCCGAGTTGATAAAAGCAGGCTTCGCCGTCATCGAGGATCGGACCACTGCAAATGGCCAGACGGTAATCTGGCTTTACGAAGTGGATGCACGGTAAAGGGCTGGAAGCCTGGGCTTCCCCCTTTTCTCGACGCGGCCTGGTCGGGGAAAGCAGACCGCCGGTGGATGCAGCCACCCTTCCCCGGCAGGTTTTTCTGCCGGGGAAGTTTGAGCAAGATCACGCAAACTAGAAGTCCTCCGACTGAAGGCTCGATAGGAGGATATTCTGAAGTGTTATGGTGTTGTCGGCGTCGGCCGTAATGATCGTATCATTGCCAGACTGGCTCGATGCGGCAAGAAGCGACGCCCAATCTGAAAAGACGCTATCATCGATCCTGATAACATCATGACCGCTGCCACTTGCGCCGAAATTTGTGATCGTGTCATGGCCCCGGCAAATAGACGAAGACATCTGCTGCCAATATACTACCGGTGATGATATCATTGCCGACTCCCCCCGTCAGCGTGTTGCTGCTGCCTATGTTGCCGATGATGCGGTTGTTCAGCTAATACTCCAAGAGAAGTGCCGATCGCAACGATAGCGTACCGCCGAGAACGGCGACGCTATTTCTCGACACAACGATGTCAGCTGTGCATTTTTATGGATAGTCATTGGAACGATCCTGCGAAAGGCAGTGTAGAATTCGGCACCAGCGCCGCGGGTGAATAGGTTTGAGGAGCTGAAGGCTTGGCAGATCGCTCGCTTGCAACTATCCACGTAGAGAGCAAGCAGGCGGCGAATCTCGACAGTGCACCAGCCAAGAAACCAAGTTTCCAAATACCGATCTGATATTGACGGCCTGAGAGCCATTGCTGTTCTTTCAGTTGTGCTCTTTCACGCCGATAGCTCTTGGCTTCCAGGCGGGTTCGTTGGCGTTGACATCTTTTTTGTCATCTCCGGTTACCTGATTTCATCCATCATTCGGGAGAGCTTGGAACGGCATCGGTTCAGTTTTCAAGAATTCTATGCCAGGCGAATCCGGCGCATATTCCCCGCGCTGATAACGGTGTTGGTTGCAACCTGGATTGCTGGTTGGTGGCTTCTGACCGCGGACGAGTTAATGTCACTGGGCCGACAGACCTTTGCGGGAATGGCTTTTTTCGCCAACTTCCACTTCTGGCTTACGACTGATTATTTCGCGGCCGCCTCCGACGTTCAGCCCGCTCTTCATCTTTGGTCACTCGGAGTCGAGGAACAATTCTACCTCTTCTGGCCGCCTTTAATGATAATAGCCTACAAATTGAAATTCAATCTGACCTACACTGTTTACGCGCTGATCCTAACGTCCTTCGCTTTGAATATATGGGCCACCGACGCTCATCCCACTCAGGCCTTTTTCCTGCCGTATGGGCGAATTTGGGAACTGGCGATGGGCTCGCTCTTAGCCGTAGCCGGATATGGCCAGCCTTCTCGTTTGGTGGCTCACGTCTGCTCGTGCTTTGGACTTGCGCTGATCATTGCCGCGGTAACTTCGATCGGTCCAGCCAGTCATTTTCCGGGGTGGTTAGCGCTGCTGCCGACCTTAGGTGCCGCGCTAATCATCTTTGCCGGCAGGGATGCGATCGTCAATCGTCGTATCCTCGGTAGCCGTGGCGCCGTTTACGTAGGCCTGATCAGTTATCCGATCTATCTGTGGCACTGGCCGCTCCTGGCATTCGCAAGGATCGTGAGCCGGGGTGAACTGACGCTTCAGGTCAAAATGTTAATCGTTGTTGCAAGCGTCGGACTGGCCTGGGCGACATACTGGGTGCTGGAGTGGCCATTTCGATTTGGTTATCTGAGGAAGCGCTCTGTTAGCATCCTGACTGCCGGAGCCATCGTAACAGCTGGCCTCGGGGCCGCCACAGTCGCTTTAGGAGGAATACCTACTCGATTCCCTGCAGTGGTTCGAGATCTGGCGGACTACCGATACCCTCAATACGCAAATCAGTATCGGGTAAGCACCTGCTTTCTTCGCCCAGACCAGGGACAGGGTGATTTTGCGGAACAATGTGCCAAGGATATTAACTTGTCGCGTGGCATCCTCCTGTGGGGAGATTCACATGCCGCGCATCTCTACCCAGGCTTGAGAAAGATTGCTGAGGCAGGTGCGATACCGCTGGCTCAATTGAATGCGGCCTCGTGCCCGCCTGTGCTCGGTTTCAATTCCGTCGGAAGATCAAACTGCCCAGCACTCAGCGACTTCGGAATTTCGGAGATAGCACGCGCCAAACCCGCGGTGGTGATAATATCCGCCGACTGGCCGAAATACGCGGCCAGCCCCGACTACGCTCGACTGGAAGAAACGATCGCCAAGGCGCGGGAAAGTGGCGCCCAGCGAGTTCTGCTGATTGGACCCGTTCCCAACTGGCGCCCTTCATTACCAAAAATCCTTCTGGACGCGTATCTTTCTGACCCCAGCCACAAAGTGCCTTATCGTCTTCATTCCCAATTAAACGATGATATTGGACAGGTGGATCAGGACCTTAAGAAGCGAGCTGAAATGATGGGGATCGAGTATTTCTCAGCCTTTGATGTGCTTTGCAACCAGGAGGGATGCCTGACAAGACTTGGCGACGGACATGACGATCTGGTGGCATGGGACTATGGGCATCTGACTTTGGCCGGGTCTACATATCTGACGAAAGCGATCCTGGACGGTTCCTCCCTCCATCGCTGGCTTGATGCGCTAAAATAGGATGACTGTTATTCTGGTGCTATACTCGGCAGCAACTGCGCCACCGAGGAGGCCGGCCTACCTGTCGAGGCGATACAACTCCTGGTAAAGACCGAAGAATCCCAAATGTCTATGGTCGCTTCGTCGCGGGGCATCAACGTGATGTCCCGTTGGCGGCACTCGAGCAATGCCACTGTTTCAATCTATCGCCTGTAGCTACGGTCAACCCCAAAGCCTTCTGGATTGCCAGTCGCGCCAGCCGCGGATATAACCCGTGCAGGTACCGGTCCCTGCTCTGTCAAAATAGCGATAAACCTGAGCAGAGGTGTTCGTCCGCACAAATCCCGGAGACGTCATGGTGCCGTTAGAGTTGACACCACTTGGCCCCCAGCATCGTAGACGTACTACTATCGCATTGACGCTGGACGCGTTCGCCCAATAAGCGATGACATCGCTGTTTTGCTGGCCGCTGGCCTCCAGATCCAGATAGGCATCCACAGAGAGACCAACGGGGCAAACCGGCAGGGTGAAGAGCGTAGGAGGAGTGTTTGTGCCGGTGGAGCTGAATGCGAGGTTATTACCCATATAGACACAGTTGCCGTCCTGGACGAACTGGTTGATCTGACCGGAGCTGTTGGTGAGAATGATGCCGACCCGGCTGCCGGAAAGCCTTTCCCATCCGGGCGGAGCGGCAGGCGTCAGACTGAGAGAAGCCATGTAGTCGCTCTCTCCCGTCGTTGTGTTCCGAATGGCAAAAAGAACATACGTCTTGCTGGCCTGCACCGCTCCTGTATCCAGCATACCGGCATTATTGCCTGCCGCGAACGCGGCGTTGAGCACCTTTGTGTATGCGGGTAGCATCTGCTGCTTGCCGCCGAAAAAGCCAACTCCTGCTGAAAACGAAATTGTCGTGCTGTTGACCCATGCAGGGACGCAATCGAGGAAAAAGTCGAACCTCGCATTCAGTTCTTCGCAATAGAAGGCGGTTCCCGAGCACACGAACTTGATGGCATAGCCGTCGGGAACGGTGAAAGTCGCTGCGCCGTTGATCGTGTCTGATCCGCTCGGCGCAACATTGACGCTCACGCCGTCGGCCAGGACGGTGATGTGCCAGTCTTTGCCGAGATCGGCGCTATCGTCGAATGTGAGCGTCTTTCCTGCCGCGGTGAAGCGGACATAGGCGCCCTTGTCGCTTGCCAGCGCGGTGTAGTTGTCGGTCCTTTCGGTATAGACGAGTGCAGGGTCAAAACTGGTGTCTACACCGTTCTGCGTGAACCCGAGCAGGCCGCCGCCTTTCAGATAGAGGCCGGTCTGCGGGTTGGAGGCGAAGCCTACACCGGGCGCGGAAACCGTTCCGTTTGCGGCCTTGATCGGCGCGACCATCGGCGCCGAGCCATCACGCGGCAGCGAGTTGGTGATTTCGTTGCCGAGGTCGGTGGTCAGTGCGTTCCACGGCACGGGGTCGATGACCTGGCCGACGGAAGGTGTCGTGCCGGCGGGCTTGGAATAGACGCCGGTTGAGGGGTTTCTGGGCATTCATCGTCTCCGAAGAAAAGGCCCCGCGCATCGCGAGGCCATTGATGTGTGCTGCAAAATCTTAGGAATGTTTAGATGCGTTCCTACCAGAGGCCACTTTGCTGCCGAGCAAGTAGCGCGCGTACGAGCGCGGCCGATTTGCCAAAGGCGGCCGGCGCCCCGTTCTGTCCGCGGCGATCGTCCTTCGCACCCCGCGGGTCAAGATCCGGCCTCGGCGTGGGAATGGGCACATTGGCCGGCGGCGTAGCGACGGCATGTGCGGTCGTAGCCGGCTGTGCCGCGATCGCAGCTTCAATCATGCTGTCGGGATAAAGAGCGCCCGATGTTCCCTGCTCCTGCGTGATGAGGGCGCGAAGAAACTTCTTTGCCATGACCGGGTCGGTCAGGCGCAGGTCATCGTCAGGGTCAATGCCCATGAATCGCGCGATGTTGGCAGCCGCCGTAAAAGAGTCAGGCGTCCATCCCCTTTTTCCAGCGATAATCTGGTTCGGCGTCAGCATGCCTTCTCGATACTTCTTCATGATCTGCCAGACATTGTGCTCCATGCCCGCTTCGGGTGTCGCATAGACGACTTGCGGATCGCCCTGGTCAGTGTTGTCGGAAGGGCCGATGATCCCTGGCCTATGCTGCCCGGCGTATTTGAGATTGGTGGGATTGTTGTTGCGCATGCCGGGCGGCAGCTCGGCGCGACGAACGGGATCGGACAGAATGGTTTTAAGCTCTGCCCCATCGTTTGCGGATGTGGCCGCGCCACCACCCGTGGCCGGCGCCGCAGACTGTCCTTGACGATCGTCCGTCGTCACCTGTGGATCGCGATATCCCGGTCTCAGCGTCGGAATGGGGCCGTTGTCAGGTAGCGGAGCGAACGTATCGTCGTCAGGCTGTTCGGGCGCCATTCGCTGGTCTTGGCGATAATCCGTCGTCAACATCGGGTCGCGAGGTCTGGGCGTCGGAATGGGTATGTCGGCCGGCGGAGCGAAAGGATCTGCGTCAGGCATGGCGATGAACGACGGATCGGCGCCTGCG
>Ga0102593_1002319_pt1 | contig 14968 bp, 13 predicted proteins | sample AraplaCol_mMS_r2_2_FD_76862 | JGI IMG/M metagenome (GOLD analysis project Ga0102593, IMG submission 76862) | Arabidopsis root microbial communities from North Carolina, USA - plate scrape MF_Col_mMS_r2 (SPADES assembly) (version 2) | ecosystem: Host-associated > Plants > Roots > Endosphere...
CGAGCACGTGCCGGACGCGCATTGCGTGATGCACACGCACACCAACAATGGCCTGGCCGTGGCCTGCACCGAGGGCGGCCTGGCGCAGAACAACTTCTATTCGGCGCAGCTGCACGACCTGGTGGCGTACCACGACTTCGAGGGCATCACGATCCACGAGGAAGAGGCGCCGCGCCTGCTCGCCAGCCTGGGCGGCCGGCCGCTCATGATCCTGCGCAACCACGGCCTGCTGGCGGCGGGCCCCACCCTGGCCCTGACTTTCGTGCGGCTGTGGACGCTGCAGCGCGCATGCGACATCCAGGTCGCGCAGGCGGCGCTGGGCAAGGCGATTCCCATTCCCGAGGCGGTGGCGAGGAAGACGACGCATGATTCCTTCCAGTTCGACCAGCGCTTCGGCGCCGGGCAGGACGTCTTCGACGCGATGACCCGCGTCATGGAACAACGCTTCGGCACTGCATACAAGTCATGAAGGTCTGCATCTACGGCGCCGGCGCCATCGGCGGCTGGATCGGCGTGAAGCTGGCGCGCGCGGGCTGCGACGTCAGCGTCGTCGCGCGCGGCGGGACGCTCGAGGCCTTGAAGAAGGACGGCCTGCGCCTGCAGGAAGGCCAACAGGTGCTCCAGGCGAACGTGAAGGCCAGCGCCTCGCCGGCGGAACTCGGCATGCAGGACCTCGTCGTCGTCGCCGTCAAGGCGCCCGCGATGGCCGACGTCGCCCGGGCCATCCGGCCGCTGCTCGGTCCCGACACCATGGTCCTGACCGCCATGAACGGCGTGCCCTGGTGGTTCTTCCAGGGCTTCGGGGGCGAGTACCAAGGCACCCGCCTGCAGGCGGTCGACCCCGACGGAACGATCGCGGAGGCGATCCCGGCGAAGCACATCGTCGGTTGCGTGGTGCACGCGAGCTGCGCCCTCAAGGGCCCGGGCTTCGTGCAGCACCACTTCGGCAACGGGCTGATCATCGGCGAGCCTTCGGGCGCGAAGGCGCAGCGCGTCCTGCAGCTGGCGGAACTGCTGCAGCAGGCCGGCTTCGCGGCCACCGTCTCCGACCAGATCCAGAAGGACACCTGGTACAAGCTCTGGGGCAACATGACCGTGAACCCCGTGAGCGCCATGACCGGAGCGACCACCGACCTGATCCTCAACGACGACCTCGTGCGCGCCTTCATCTCCAGCGTGATGCTGGAAGCGCGCGAGATCGGCGGGCGCATCGGCATCCCCATCGCGCAGCAGCCCGAGGACCGGCACCAGGTCACGCGCAAGCTGGGCGCCTTCAAGACCTCGATGCTGCAGGACGTGGAAGCCCGCAAGCCGGTGGAGATCGACGCGCTGGTGACCGTCGTGCGCGAGATGGGCCGGATGACCGGCGTGCCCACGCCCTTCACCGACGCGTTGCTGGGCCTCGCGCGCCTGCACGCCCGGGGGCTGGGCCTGTACTGATGGCGGCGATTCCGGCCCCGGCGCGCGCGCTCAGCGGCGCCGCCTTCGGCACGCTGCTGCTGATCGCCCTGATGATGGGCGCCAACCACGTGGCGGCCCGCATCGCCTTCAACAACGGCGTGGATGTCGCCACCGCGGTGGTGTTCCGCAGCACCGTGACCGCGCTGGTCATCGTCACCCTGCTCGCCTCGCAGGGCGTGCGCGTGCGCTTCACGGCGCGGCACAAGCGCTTCCTGCCCGCCATCGGCCTGCTGGTGGGCGTGCAGAGCCTGTGCCTCTATTCCGCGGTGGCGCGGCTCCCGGTGGCCCTGGCCCTGCTGGCGTTCAACACCTACCCGATCTGGACGGCGTTCTGGTCGCTGGCGATCTACCGCAAGCAGCCGGAAAAGGCGATGCTGGTCGCCATGCCGGTGATCCTCGCCGGCCTCGCGCTGGCGCTGGACGTGTTCGGCGCCGCCTCGGGCCTGGGCGCCTCCGGGCAATGGGCCCGCATCGGCGCCGGCGTCGCCTTCGCGCTCACGGCGGCCGCCACCTTCGGCCTGGCCCTGGTGCTCACGCAGCACGAGGCGGGCGACGTCGACGGCCGCGTGCGCACCGCGAGCACCATGGCCATCGCCGGCCTGGTGGCGCTCACCATGGTCGTGTCGCAAGGCGGCTTCCACCTGCCCACGGCACCCGCCGGCTGGGGCGGGCTCGCCACCCTCACTTTCCTGTACGGCACGGCCTTCACCATCATGTTCACCGTGCTGCCGCGCCTCGGCGTGGTCGGCAATTCGGCGATCATGAACGTGGAGCCGGTGTTCGCCCTGGTGCTGGCGTGGCTGCTGCTCGGACAGGCGATCGCGCCCATCCAGGTCGCCGGGGCGTTGCTGGTGGTGGGGACCGTCATCACGCTGGGGCTGCGGAAGAAGTGATCGGTGGGGTTCGGCCTGCGGCGCTCACCACCCCCCTACGGGACGTCGTGGATTCGTAGGGTGGCGGTGAGCACCGCAGGTGCGAACCCCACCGCAGGATCGCCCATTCACTTCATTCGAAGAAGCTTCACCGCCTGCGGCAGCGAATGCGCCTTCGGCACGAAGTGGTCGATCAGCCCGCCCAGCAGAACGCCGCACACCAGGGCCCCGAGCAGCGGCTTCCAGGTCAGGCGCACCGCCGCATTCAACCAACCTTCACGCGCGAGCCGCACCGCGGTGCGCGCCGACACGTAGCTGAAGGCGATTTCCACCGCCACGGCCAGCAGTACCTCCGAGCCGAAATACAGTAGCAGGAGGGAGCCGAGGCCGAACACGACCAGGCAGCCGGCGAGGAAGACCACGAACACGGGGATCACGACGACCGCGCCTTCATCGGAACTGCCCACCGCGTCGGCAGCGCCGGAGGCCAAGTCGCCGACGGTCGACGCAGTGTCCGAAGGCAGGTCGAAGCTCCCGCCGGCGCCGCCGCCCCCGAAGTCGCCGCCGCCACCGGACCGCAGCGGCTCCAGCACGTCTGCGGCGCGGCCGCTCGTGCCGCGTGGGAGCGGCAGGTCGATGGGTAAGTCGAGTGCGTCCGGCACGTCGCCCTCGCGCCGTTCGCCCACCAGCATCGCCGCCCACCAGCGCAGCACCAACAGGAAGCCCAGGTAACCAACACCCAGCGTCGCGGCGTAGCGCAAGGCGAGCGAGTGCGATCCCATGATCATCTGCAGGTGGGCCGCGGCCCACATCAGCAGCAGTACGAGCAACCCGATGCACCAGCCGTGCAGCCACAAGCTATGCTGGCGGCGCAGGTGCTCCCTGGTGGCGGACTCCCAGCGGCGGATCGTGCCCCAGGTCCCCAGGGAACGGCGCAGGTGCCGCTCCGACCTCACTCCACCACCACGGGCACCCGCGGCGCCAGCGCGCACATCAGCTCGTACCCCAGCGTCTGCCCGCTGGCCGCGACTTCGTCGATGGCAAGGATGGCGCCGTTGCCCGCGCGCCCCCACAGCGTGACCTCGCTGCCGAAGCCCGCCTGCGGCACCGGGCTCAGGTCCACGGCGACCATGTCCATGCTGACGCGGCCGACCAGGCGCGTGCGCACGCCTTCGACCAGCACCGGCGTGCCGGTGGTGCAGTGGCGCGGGTAGCCGTCGGCGTAGCCGCAGGCGACCACGCCGATGCGGATGGGCGTGTCGGCCGTGAAGCTGGAGCCGTAGCCCACCGTGTCGCCGGGCTGGAGCTGCTGCACGCCCAGCACGCGGCTGGCGAGCGTCATCGTGGGTTGCAGCTGCCAGTGGGCGAAGTCGTTCTCGGGATAGTCCGGCGCGCTGCCGTACACCACGATCCCGGGCCGGACCCAGTCGCCGCGGACCGCCGGGTCGGTGGCGTGGCGCAGGGTCGCCGCGCTGTTGGACAGCGAGCGCTCGCCGGGCAGGTCGCGCGTGGTGTCGGCGAACACACGCAGCTGGTGGGCGATGCCGCGGGGCCCGTCGGCGTCGCTGAAATGGGTCATGAGCGAGATCTCCTCCACCTGCGGCAGCGCGTCCAGCCGCGCCCAGGCGGCGCGGAAGCGCTGCGGGGAGAACCCGAGGCGGTTCATGCCCGAATTCATCTTCAGGAAAACCCGGTGCGGCACCTGGGTCTTGTGGGCCGCCAGCCACTCGATCTGCTCGTCGCAATGCACGGCGTGCCAGAGGGACAGCCGCGAGCACAGCTCCAGGTCCCGCGGCTCGAACACCCCTTCCAGCAGCAGGATGGGGCCGCGCCAGCCGAGGGCCCGCACCCGCTCGGCCTCCTGCAGGTCCAGGAGGGCGAAACCGTCCGCGCCGCGCAGGGCGTCGTACACCCGCTCGATGCCGTGGCCATAGGCGTTGGCCTTGACCACCGCCCAGACGCGGGCATCGGGCGCGGCGGCCCGGACGCGTGCCAGGTTGTGGCGCAGGGCGTCCGGATGGATGGTGGCGAGGATGGGGCGTGGCATTTGAGGGACCTTTGTCCCGATTCTGTCATTACCCAGCGTGATATAACCCCGTGTCGCTTGGAGACAGCAGAACCTTGAAGGGCCGCCCGCCTGGGCACCGGCCCCGCCCACACTCGCACGGATGAAGCGCGGTTTCTACACCATCATGGCGGCGCAGTTCTTCTCGTCGCTCGCCGACAACGCGCTGTTCATTGCGGCCGTCGAACTGCTCAAGTCATCGCATGCCGCGCCCTGGAAGGCGGCGGCCCTGGTCCCCATGTTCGCCCTGTTCTACGTCGTGCTGGCCCCCTTCGTGGGAGCCCTGGCCGATGCGCGTCCCAAAGGGCAGGTCATGTTCCTCAGCAACGGCATCAAGGTGGTGGGCTGCCTGATGATGCTGATGGGGATGCACCCCCTGATCGCCTACGCCATCGTGGGCCTGGGCGCGGCGGCCTACTCGCCCGCCAAGTACGGCATCCTCACCGAGCTGCTGCCGCCCTCGCAACTGGTGAAGGCCAACGGCTGGATCGAGGGTCTCACCATCGCCTCCATCATCCTGGGCATCCTCCTGGGCGGGCAGCTGGTGGGGCACGCAGTCTCCTCGCGCATGCTGGCCCTGGACGTGCCACTGATCGACACCGGCATCGACACGGCGCCCGAAGCGGCGATCAGCGTGCTGATCTTCGTCTACGCGATCGCCGCCTGGTTCAACACGCGCATCCCCGTCACCGGCGTGGAGATGCGCCCCATCCCGCGCAACCCGCTGGAGCTGGTGCCGGACTTCTGGACCTGCAACGCCCGCTTGTGGCGCGACCGCCTGGGCCAGATCTCGCTGGCGACCACGACGCTGTTCTGGGGTGTGAGCGGCAACCTGCGCTACATCATCCTGGCCTGGAGCGCCGCGGCCCTCGGCTACAGCACGACGCAGGCCTCGTCCCTGAGCGGCGTGGTGGCCCTGGGCACCGCCGCGGGCGCCATCCTCGCTTCCATGCGCGTGCGCCTGGACCGCGCGACCAGCGTCATGCCCATGGGCATCGCGCTGGGCCTGCTGGTGGTGTGCATGAATTTCATCCACAACGTGTGGGTGGCGGCGCCCTTCCTGATCATCATGGGCGCGCTGGGCGGCTACCTGGTCGTGCCCATGAACGCGCTGCTGCAGCACCGCGGGCACAACCTGATGGGCGCGGGCCGCTCCATCGCCGTGCAGAACTTCAACGAGCAGGCCTGCATCCTGGGGCTGGGCGCCTTCTACAGCCTGTCCACCGGCTGGGGCCTGTCGGCCTTCGGGGCCATCACCGCCTTCGGCCTCGTGGTGGCGGGCGCCATGTGGCTGATCCAGCGCTGGCACAAGAGCAACCTCGTCGAGCACAAGGACGAAGTGGAGCACCTGCTGGAGATCGCCAGGCACGACAACGTGCATGGTTGATCGGCCGGCGCTGGGCCGCCCCAAGCCGGCCGCGCCCCCTCCGGGGGTACGGCGAAGCCGTTGGGGGCACCAGTCCGGCAAGCTGGCGCCGGTCGCGGCGCTGGTGCTGAATGCATTCGTCTGGGGCTGTTCGTGGTGGCCGTTCCGAGCGCTCGCCAACGAGGGCGTGCACGCGCTCTGGTCCACGTCCCTGATCTACCTGGTGGCCTTCGTGGGCTTCGTGCTCCTGCGGCCCTCCGCGCTGCCGGAGCTGCTGCGGACGCCGGGCCTGTGGCTGCTGGCCGCGGCCGCCGGCATGACCAACGTGGGCTTCAATTGGGCGGTGAGCATCGGCGACGTCGTGCGCGTGGTGCTGCTGTTCTACCTGATGCCGGCGTGGTCGGTGCTGCTGGCCTGGTGGATCCTCGGCGAACGCCCGTCCGGCGCCGGCCTCGGCCGCCTGTTGCTGGCGCTGGCCGGCGTGGCCACCGTGCTGGACACGGGCGGCACGGGGCTGCCTTTTCCCCGCGCCCTTCCCGAGTGGCTGGCGCTGGCCGGCGGCTTCAGCTTCGCGCTGACCAACGTGCTGCTGCGGCGCCTGCGGCACGTCACCGCCGGCTCCCGCGTGCTGGCCATGTTCGGCGGCGGCATGCTGCTGGCGGGAGCGGTGGCGTGGACCGGCGTGCAGCAAGGCAGCATCGCGCCGCTCCCCCTGCTGGGAACCCACGGGTGGCTGCTCGCGGTGCTGCTGGCCGCGGGCTTCCTGGTCGCGAACCTCGGGTTGCAGTACGGCGCCTCGCGCCTGCCGGCGCACACGACGGCCCTCGTCATGCTGTCGGAGGTGGTGTTCGCGAGCTTTTCCTCGGTGGCGCTGGGGGCGGCGCAGCTCACTCCGCGCACCCTGGCCGGCGGCCTGCTGATCGTCGCGGCCGCCGCGTGGTCGGCTTGGCCGCGACGGGAGGCTGCTGCGCCCGGCGCGCCGCAGGCGTAGCATGCGCGCATGGCCACCGTCTACGACTTCGAAGCGCAGCGCATCGGCGGCGACACCGTGCCGCTCGCGCAATTCCGCGGCAAGCCGCTGCTGATCGTCAACACCGCCAGCGCCTGCGGCTTCACGCCGCAGTTCGCCGGCCTGCAGGAGCTGCACAAACGCTACGGCGAGCGCGGCCTCGTGGTCCTGGGTTTTCCGTGCAACCAGTTCGGCCACCAGGACCCGGGCAGCAACGAGGAGATCGCCGGCTTCTGCCAGGTGAACTACGGCGTGACCTTCCCGATGATGCAGAAGATCGACGTCAATGGCGCGGAGGCACATCCGCTGTACCGTTGGCTCACGGCCGAAGCGCCCGGCCTGCTCGGCTCCAAGGCCATCAAGTGGAACTTCACCAAGTTCCTGGTCGGCAAGGACGGCCAGGTGCTGAAGCGCTACGCCCCGCAGGATGCGCCGGAGAAGCTGGCCAAGGACATCGAGGCGGCGCTGGCGGCCTGAGCGCGCCCTTGCGTGAAGGCGGCGTGAAGCCCGCCTTCACCCGGACTTCATCATGGCCGCGCGCACGGCCGGCAGCATGGTTCCACCTTTCCAACGAGGAGAACCATGAAGCAATTGCTGGCGCAATCCGCGCTGACCAAGGCCATCCTGCTGGCCGTCCTCCTGCTGCTGGCGGCACTGCCGCTGGCGCGGATCTCGGGCCTGATCGACGAACGCGGCGCGAGCCGGCAGGCGGCCGCGGACGAACTCGCGGCGCGCCATGCGGGCCCGCAGGTCGTGACCGGCCCCTTCCTCGTCATCCCCTACACGGAGCGCTGGACGGAGACGCAGCTGGACGAAAAGGGCAACGTGAAGCAGCGTACCGAGCGCAGCCAGCAGTACGCGCACCTCGTGTTTCCCGAGCGCGCCGACCTGCGCGGCAAGCTCACGGCGCAGGAACGCTACCTGGGCATCTTCACGGTCCTGTTCTACGACCTGCAGGGCGGGATCAACGGGCACTTCCCCGCGTTCGACCTCGCGAACCTGCCGCAGCACGTGAAGGGTTCGACGATCGAGTCGCGGCCGCCGGTCCTGGCGTTCGCCACCAGCGACCTGCGCGGGCTGCAGGGCGCGCCCGGGCTCACGCTGGCCGGCTCGCCCGGCCGCTGGCAACCGCGCGTGCCCGGCATCCCGGAAACGCACTGGCTGTCGCGCGGCATCCATGCGCCGCTGCCGGAGGCGGCGCAGCGCGCCTTCGCGCAGCACCAGTCCTTCGACTTCCGGCTGGACCTGCAACTGGTCGGCCAGGAGCGGCTGGCCATCGTGCCGCTGGCCGACGAGAACACGGCGCACCTCACGTCCGACTGGCCGCATCCGAGCTTCGGCGGCAAGTTCCTCGCCACCCGGCGCACGGTGACGCCGCAGGGCTTCGAGGCGGACTGGTCGGTGTCCTCGCTGGTGAGCACGGCGCGTGGCCAGCTGCTGCAGTCGCTGCAGGCGCCCGGCACGGCGCCGGCCGCCATGGAGAGCTTCGACGTGAGCGTGATCCAGCCGCTGAACGTCTACTCCCTCAGCAACCGCGCGGTGAAGTACGGCCTGCTGTTCGTCGGGCTGACGCTGATGGCCGCCTACATGTTCGAGCTGTTCGCGCGGTTGCGCCTGCACCCGGTGCAGTACGCGCTGGTGGGGCTGTCGATCACGCTGTTCTTCCTGCTGCTGCTCGCATTGTCCGAGAAGGTGGCCTTCGGGATCGCCTATGCGTCGGCCGCCGCCGCGAGCACCTTGCTGCTGGTCGTGTACTTCAGCGCCGTGCTGCGCGGATGGAAGCGCGGCATCGGCCTCGGCGCCTTCGTCGGCGTGCTCTATGCGGCGCTCTACAGCCTGCTCTCGTCGGAGGACAACGCCCTGCTGCTCGGATCGCTGCTGCTGTTCGGGCTGCTGGGGCTCCTCATGATCGGCACGCGCAAGGTCGACTGGTACGCCTTGTCGTCGCGCAGCGGAACGACCGCGCCGGCTTCAACCTGAAGGCAGCAGCGGGATGGAAAGGGTGGCGAGGGCGCCACCCTTTTCGCCGTTGTCCAGCGTGACGAGGCCGTGATGCAGGACCGCCACCTGCTGCACGAAGTTCAGGCCCAGGCCGGTGCTCTTGCGGCCCGTCCCCGGCCGCGCCAGCGAATAGAACTTCTCGAACACCTGCTCGCGCGCGTAGTCCGGCACGCCCGGTCCTTCGTCGCACACCGAGATCCGCGCGCGCCCCTCGGCCAGCGCCAGCCGCACGCGGACGACGGCGCCATCGGGCGAGAAGTCGATGGCGTTGTCGACGATGTTGGCGATGGCCCGCCGCAACAGGAAGCGGTCGCCCTCCACCATGGCCTCGTCGCCCGGCTCGCGCTCGATACGCACCTGGCGTGGCGCGGCGGCATCGCGCGCCGCGACCAGCACTTCGTCCAGCAGCGGACCGAGGGCGACCGGCGCAACGTGCGCGAGCGAACGGCGCGCCTCCAGGCGCGTGAGCTCCATCATGCGGTCCACCACCTCCTGGATGCGCCCGGTCTCCTGCGCGATGTTGCCCAGGAACTTGCGCCGGTCGGCGGCCGGCATGGCGGGATCCTGCAGCAGTTCGGCCGCGCCGCGGATCGCCGACAGCGGGCTCTTGAGTTCGTGCGTGAGCGTCTGGACGTAGTCGGCCACGTAATTGCGGCCGGCCAGCGCGTCGCGCATGTCGTCGAACGCATCGCGCACGATGCGCACGGCCACCCGCGCCAGCGACGCGGGATGCAGGCGCCGCTGCGATCGCACGTAGCGCGCGAAGTCCGTGAACAGCGCCAGCGGCCGCACCACCCACACCGACATCAGCAGCCCGAGCAGGGCGACGCCCAGCGCGGACAGCACGCCGACATACAGGGTCTTGCGACGCGCTGCCTCGACGAACTGGCCGAAGCTCTGCACCGGCTTGCCGACGGACACCGCGCCGACGATGGCGCCGTGCCAGCGCACCGGCGCGGCCACGTACATCACGGCGCTCTCGGGCCGGTCCGCCGCATCGGGACTGGTGCGCGCGCCGTAGTCGCCGCGCAGCGCCAGCAGGATCTCGTTCCAGCGCGAGTAGTCGGCCCCGGTCGCGTGGCCCAGGGAATCGAACAGGACGCGGCCGCTGCCGTCGGTGACGAGCAGCCGCAGGTCCACGTGCGTCTTGGTGTGGCTGAAGATGTGCGCCTCGAACGGGCGCGCATACATCGAGGCGAACAGCGGGCCGAGGCGCTGCGTGTCGATCTTCCCGTCGCGGACGTCCTGTTCGACCATCGTCGCGACCAGCTGCGCCGTCTCCACCAGCGACTCCTCGGCCGACTCGCGGTAGCGCGGGTCGAGGTCCGCCAGCACGCGATACAGCAGGAAGGCGATGCCTGCCACGTAGATCAGCAGCAGGACGAGGAAGATGCGGCTGCGCTTGCTCACGGGCGCGGCGGCAGGTCCTCTTGCAGGGCGTAGCCCGTGCCGCGCAGCGTGCGGATCGCCTCGACCTCCGGCGCCACCGCCTTCAGCTTGGCGCGCAGCGTCTTGACGTGGGCATCGACGGTGCGGTCGAAACTTTCGCTGTCGGCGTCCCAGACGCGCGCCAGCAGTTCGTCGCGCGAGAACACGCGGCCGGGCCGCGACGCGAGTTCGCGCAGCAGCCCGAACTCGTAGCGCGAGAGGTCCAGCAGCGTACCGTAGTAGCGGACGCGGTGCCGTTCCCCGTCCACCTCCAGCGGCGTGGGCGGCACCGGCGCCGGCGCGGCCCGCGCGCTGCGGCGCAGGATCGCGCGCACGCGCGCCGCCAGCTCGCGCGGCGAGAAGGGCTTGGCCACGTAGTCGTCGGCCCCGAGCTCCAGGCCCACGACGCGGTCGATCTCGTCGCTGCGCGCGGTGAGGAACAGCATCGGCACCTCGGCGCCGCCGGGCAGGTCGTGCAGGTCGCGGAACAGGTCGAAGCCGTTGCGGTCCGGCAGGCCGACGTCCAGGATCGCCAGCGCGGGCCGCTCGCGCCGGAAGGCCTGCAGCGCCTGCGCCGCCGTCGCGCACCATTCGGGCTGGAAGCCGGCCTGCGCCAGCGCATAGACGAGGGTGTCCGCGATCGGGGACTCGTCTTCCACCACCAGGATGCGCGGCTTGCCGGTCATGGGTTCAGTGCTGCGTCGAGCACTTCGACCCAGTGGCGCACGGGCAGTTCCGTGCCGCCCTGCAGGTGCTGGATGCAGCCGATGTTGGCCGAGAGGATCGCCTGCGGCTGCAGAGCGTCCAGGTGGCCCAGCTTGCGATCGCGCAGCGTGTGGGCGATGTCGGGATGCAGCACGGAATAGGTGCCGGCCGAGCCGCAGCACAGGTGCGACTCGTTCAGCGCCACGCGCACGGTGAAGCCGAGGGCGGTCATGCCCTGCTCCACCCCACCGCGCAGCTTCTGGCCGTGCTGCAGCGTGCAGGGTGGGTGGTAGGCGAACACGCCGGGGCGCGGCCGCACCTTGTCCTTGAGCGCCGGCACGAGGTCCGGCAGCAGTTCGCTCAGGTCGCGCGTGAGGGCGGAGATGCGCTCCGCCTTGGCCGCATAGGCCGGGTCGTGCTGCAGGTGGTGGCCGTACTCACGCACCATGACGCCGCAGCCGGAAGCGTTCATCACGATCGCTTCCACCTCGCCGCGCTCCACCGCCGGCCACCAGGCGTCGATGTTGCGGCGCATCTGCGCGCGGCCGCCGTCCTGGTCGTTCAGGTGGAACTTGAGCGCGCCGCAGCAGCCCGCCTCCGGCGCCACGACGGCCTGGATGCCTGCGGCATCGAGCACGCGCGCCGTCGCGGCATTGATGTTGGGCATCATGGCCGGCTGCACGCAGCCGGCGAGCATCAGCACCTTGCGTGCGTGCGTGCGCGTCGGCCACGCGCCCGCGGCCTGCTTTGCCGGCACCTTCTCGCGCAGGCGCTCCGGCAGCAGGCCGCGCATCGCCTGCCCCAGCTTCATGGCCGGCGCGAAGAGGGGCGACGTGAGCCCCGCGCCCAGGGTCCGGCGCAAGGCGATCGAGGGCGCGCCGCGCTCCACTTTCCGCTCGACGATGCCGCGGCCGATGTCCACCAGCTTGCCGTACTCCACGCCGCTGGGGCAGGTGCTCTCGCAGTTGCGGCAGGTGAGGCAGCGATCCAGGTGCAGCTGGGTCTTGCGCGTGGGCTGCTCGCCTTCCAGTACCTGCTTGATCAGGTAGATGCGGCCGCGCGGGCCATCGAGCTCGTCGCCCAGCACCTGGTAGGTGGGGCAGGTGGCCGTGCAGAAGCCGCAGTGCACGCACTTGCGCAGGATGGCTTCGGCTTCCGCGCCCTCGGGCGTGCCCTGGAATTCCGGGGAGAGATGGGTCTGCATCAGGAGTCGGGGTACAGCCGGCCGCGGTTGAAGATGCCCGCGGGATCGAACTGCTGTTTGAGTCGTGCGTGCAGCGAAGCGAGCACGGGCGAAAGAGGCGTGAAGCGGCCGCTGGCGGCGGCGCGCGCGGTGCGGAACAGGGTCGCGTGGCCGCCCGCGCGCACCGCGGCATCGCGCACGCGCGCGCCCGCCTCGGCCGCGACGCGCACCCAGCGCTGCGCGCCATGCCATTCGACGAGCGGAGCCTCGGGCAGCTCCAGCACCGGCGCGGTCTGCGGCACGGACAGGCGCCAGAGGTCCCGGCCGTCATGCGCCTGGAACCAGGGCATGGCCTGCTCGCGCAGCGCATTCCACTCGCCGGCGGCGTCCGCGTTGTCCAGGCGCTCGCCGCCCAGGCTGCGGCAGGCCGCATCGACCGCCGCGACGGCGCCGCGCAGGCGCAGGTACAGCGTGCCCTGCCCTTCTTCCTCCAGCCAGCAGCTCGCGTTGAGCGGCAGCGGCTGGCCGCCCCAGGCATGGAGCTTCTGCAAGGCCGCGGCCTGGGACACGCGAAAGCGCAGGGTCGCTTCGGCCGGGGGCACCGGCAGGACCTTCAGGCTGACCTCCGTGATGAGCCCCAGCGTCCCGAAGGCACCGGCCTGGAGGCGCGACACGTCGTAGCCCGCCACGTTCTTCATCACCTGGCCGCCGAACACCAGCGCCTCGCCGCGGCCGTTGACGACCTGCAAGCCCAGCACGAAGTCGCGCACGGAGCCGACGCTGGCCCGCGCGGGCCCCGACAGCCCCGTGGCCACCATGCCGCCTACCGTGGCGCCGGCGGCGAAGTGCGGCGGCTCGAACGGCAGGCATTGGCCACGTTCCGCCAATGCCGCCTCGAGCTCCGCCAGCAGCGTGCCCGTGCGCACGGTGACCACCAGCTCGCTGGGCTCGTAGTTGACGATGCCCGCGAAGCCCCGCGTCTGCAGCAGTTCGCCTTCGAGCCGTTCGCCGAGGAAGTCCTTGGTGCCGCCGCCGCGGATGCGCAATGGCGTGCCGGCGGCGGCCGCCGCACGGATCCGTTCGATGAATTCAGCCTCTACGCTTTCCATGGCCGGCGATGTTACGTCCCGCGGCGGACCTGCCGGGACGGCGGGCAGCGAATCATTGCGCCGCGTCGATGAAGAAGTTGGCAGGCAGGCCCGCCACGTCTGCCTTTGCAGCAAGCACGCAGCCCGAATGCGGGAACGCAGCCAGTTCGTCCGCGGGGCGGTGGTGGCGCGCGGTCGTGAGATACAGCGTGCGTCCGTCCGGGCCGCCGAAACACGGCATGGTGGGACAGCGTGCCGGCACGGGGACTTCCGCGACGACCTCGCCCGCGGGTGACAGGCGCAGCAGCCGGCCGCCTTCGAACATCGCGACCCAGTAGCAGCCCTCGGCATCCACCGCCGCGCCGTCGGGGCGGCCGCCATAGCCTGCCTGCCCCGGTTGCCAGCCGGACGGCTTGGCCGGGAACTCGCGGAACACGCGGTGGCGGCGCATCACGTTCGCGCGCGGCTCCCAATCCCAGGCATAGATGGCGTGCCGCGCGGTGTCGGCCCAGTACAGCGTGTGCTGGTCCGGCGACCAGGCGAGGCCGTTGGCGCTGGTGGCGTTGTGCGCCTTGAGCTGCACGATGGGCTTGCCGCGCTCGCCGTTGTCGAGGCGGCAGTCGACGGAATAGAGGTCCGCTTTGCGGGCGTCCTTGGGCTCGTAGTAGGTGCCGGCCCAGAAGCGGCCCAGGGGGTCGGCCTTGCCGTCGTTGAAGCGGGTGGTGGCGCCGTGCTGGAAGCGCACGAGGGGCAGCAGCATGCCGCCCCAGTCGCGCGCGCGGTAGATGCCGTCGCGCAACGCCAGCACCAGGCCGCCGCTCGCCGCCGGGGCGATGCAGCCCGGCTCCTGCGGCAGCGTCCATTGCTCGCGCTGGCCGCTCGCGGGATCCCAGCGGCGCACGCGCTTGCCCGGGATGTCCACCCAGTACAGGCGCTGCTCGCGCGGATGCCAGAAGGGCGACTCGCCGGTCGCGTCCGGCTCCGGTACCGCGACCTCCCACTTCATGCCGTCCCCACCTCGATGCGGCATTGGGCGATCAGCGATTCGCCCGGCTGCAGCAGCGCCAGTCCCAGTTCGGTGATCGGGGCGCCGGCGGCGTAGAGATGCACGGCGTTCGGCGCATGGCTGACCGGCTCCAGTGCGATGCAGTCCAGGTCCGGGTCGTTGCACACCACCAGGCGCGTGAGCCCGGAGCGCAGTGCGAGCTGCGAGCCGGCCTGCACCGTGCCGTCCCAGCCCTCGTAGGCCTGCGCGAGCGGCAGCGCCGCAGCGTCGCCGTCGTGGCCCGCGGTGGGCCGGCAGAAGGCAGGCAGGCGATCGAGGTCGAACTCCCAGCGGCCGCTCGCGTGCCAGGCCAGCCGCGTCCCCGGCGTGCGGGGCAGCAACGCGCGCCAGCCCAGGCCGGCTGGCGCCGGTTGCGACGACTGGTTGGTCACGGCCAGCGTCATCTCCAGCGCCTGCGGCAGCAGGCGGACGGTGTGCGAGCAGTCGAAGGCAAAGGGCCAGGAAGTATCGGGCCGGTGCTCGTAGGCGAGCATCGCGGAACCCTCGTCCGCGTCCAGCACGGACCAGGGCCGGTGCGAGGCGAGCCCCAGGATCGCATGCGGCGCGTCCCCGGTATGCCGCACCAGCGGCTGCTGGGTGCCCTGCCAGACGACGGCGGCCTGGCCGACGCGGTTGGAGAACGGGACCAGCGGCAGGCAGGCCGCTGCGCGCGCGGAGCCCAGTTGCCCTGCCGCCGCGGAACGCAGCACGGGCACGTCGTCACGCCACAGCCCCGCGATGGCGC
>Ga0102593_1002329_pt1 | contig 14908 bp, 11 predicted proteins | sample AraplaCol_mMS_r2_2_FD_76862 | JGI IMG/M metagenome (GOLD analysis project Ga0102593, IMG submission 76862) | Arabidopsis root microbial communities from North Carolina, USA - plate scrape MF_Col_mMS_r2 (SPADES assembly) (version 2) | ecosystem: Host-associated > Plants > Roots > Endosphere...
AGATAGATGTTGAGGGGGTGGGGAGACAAAAAATCGTGGGTCCCCACCCCCCCCCCCCCCCCCCCCCAATGAAATATCAGCCCGCCAGCGGTCTGTCTCTCGACATGGTATGACAATTCATCAATGGCGACGGCGAAACCTCGGGCTCAACTCGTAGTCCATCTGGCCCAGCCAGGACGTTTCAGAAAGCGGGTCAATCGTGCGCACTGAAATTCAGATCCATGCAGGTTGAGTCCCACGCGGTGTATCTGAGGAAAGGATCATCTGGTCTGACCATCATCGAAAATATTTACACCAATTAACTTGGTGGAGAGATCGCCAGCCCGTTCATCAGCTTGGGCAGCGGCTTCCTACGGGCAGTATTTGCCGTCTTGGAGACTCTGGGTGCCCCGTGGATCATGCGGGGTTCTTTCATCAGGCTTGTATCGAGTTTTGCCGGCGCTGTAGGTATGGTATCAGTATGATTGTGTTTCTAATAAGGGATATCGAGTGGAAGCATTAGCTGACCTCGTTGAGCTACCCGGCTGTAATCACTGGACAAGTTGTTCTGGCTACGACTGGTGGGGGTGAAGAAGCTAGCACTGGCGGTTCGCCATAGATGGTTCGAAGTATCTGACAAGAAATCTGTTGTTGATCGACCGGAGAATATCGAGGTCCTGCCGCGGTTCCGCTTGGAAAGGACGATCTCATCGAAGAGTGCCATCTTGGAGTCCTTGGCCTTGGGGCTAGTTCGCTCTCGTTCACTAATGAACTCCATGAAGCCTATATTATATTAGAATTCCGATTTATGTCTCAGGATCAGCTAATGTTGGACTTACCCTGTGTCTGTGACAAGATGGCGATATACTCGGCATGCTCATGCGGTAGACTCTTCATAAAGGACTCCATGTTGAAGGTGTAGTAAAGACCCGCTTTCTTCTTGTCGCCGGTTGCCGGTACGAGGAACTTCTTGTAGGTATAGAATAAGCTAGCGAAGCATCGCACGAACGCAGCCCGGATCTGGTCAGGGTGGAAAGCAGCATCGCAGACCAAGCACACTTGAGACGCGCACCGATTGTGAACTGTCAGTTTGCAAGACGAGCACTTGTACATGCCCTCTTCGGCCCGGTCATCACAGATCGCGCAAATCAACTTGTCGTCCCATGGCTGAGTCTGGAAAAAGTGACCTTCAACCCAGCAAGTACCCTCATTGCTGTTGACATTTTGCGCGGCAGCTTGTGGGACAATAGTTGAAGCAGCGATGGTCGACTGAGCGTAAACTGAAGGGGCATATGTCGACCCTCCATTATCGGTGTTAAGTGTTGTAACCGAAAGATTGGAGGCGTGGCCAAGGAATGGAGCACTAGGACGACGGGTCATACCGAATGACGAGCTTCTCCGCGATGCAGCATCGAAATGGCCGGATCGTTTCTCGCGCAGTGACGCTTGCAGGGCCATGCCGGAATCGTTTCGCGATGAAGGTGTAGGCGGGGGAGGAGGGAAATGACCAGATGTAGGGGAACTCTCTCGAGGCGAAGGGGGAGAGGCACTGGCTCTCGCGGTGGAGCTAGTACCTGGACGCTCGTGGCTCTTGGAAGAGGAGTATCCTCGCGACAAAGACTGTTCATTGCGGGCATGTAGGAAAGCGTTGAAGATTGGAGGGTTGTAAGAGTTTGGAACCACAGCAGTTGATCCGAACGCATTCGAGTTCAGGCCGACATACTTGGCAAGGTTAGTGGGGGGTGCTTTGGAAGAATACGTGGCACTGCTTTCAGACAAGAATGTGTCCCACGGATATGTCTCGATAGCATATGCTGGAGGTCCTGTCGGGACACCACAACGACTATGATGGGGAGCTGCCATTTGCAAGAGCGACAAAAGCTTCCGGCGCTGGTGTCGGGGGAGAGGAGTGGGTTGCACGGTACTTTCAATCATGTCGGCATCCAGATCCACCAGCACGAAGTCATCTGACGGTAATTCCACCTTCTCATAACGACGCTCGATACCGACGATATACGGACAAGGAGCCTCGATAGCCTGAACCAGTCGTGCCGGGAGTACAGGGATGAGAACACCAGCCCATTGGATAGGGAACAGAAGGTCGACTAGAGCTCTGGTGGCAAGGTAAAGCATCGACGTGTGGGAGGACAAGAAAATAATGCGCGACTCGGTCAAAGCATACTCGAAGAGTATGATGATATTCGGAACAGAGAGGGCACGGAACAAAGCATAGAGGTCGGTGTTTCGGGAGCCCGGTAGCTCATTGGACGCCTCTTGTCGCGCGAACAATCGTAACTCACGAATGGCTAATTCGACCTGGGTTTTCGAAGAGACAGGGCAGAACGCCTCTGTACAAAGATTCATCACATACCGCTCGATCGGCTGCCACACACCCATCCGGGGGGAACTGGGCGGAATCCGCTGTACACCACCTTCAGTCATGGGGACAACAATCGCCTTCAGCCATTCTTTCCAGAAGCTGGTCATATTTGCTTCGCGACCCAGGATTCCGTAAGCGCGGGGGATCCAAAATCCGGTATCACCGTCAGTCAGACCTTCGATCTTCGAGGCCGCGCCGTGTCGAACAGGTCGCAAGAGGTCATTCATTAATCCGATCTTTTCCTCCACCGCGCTGATCTCATCTTCTAGTTGTTCCCGAGATTCCGATCCCGATGGGACATTGGGTAGCTGGGCTAGAAGCTGCGACAGTTTAGCCCGTTCCTGCGCCAATCGCTCACCAAGACTGGCTGCCAGTTCCCGTTCCTCGTCTGTCATGTTATCTTTTCGCCACTCTTCACAGCGTTGCTCTAATTCATCGGATGCTTGAGAGTTCAATGGAATCCAGATAATAACACATATGGCATGCAATTTCGAACCGTTCTCTGTTGTCATTGCAAACCCGTGCCAAGTCGAGCGCGGCCGTTGATCGGAGGAGACGATATTGATATCATTCGGGAAAGCGAACATCGGGACATAGTCCGGGAAATTTCCACGCTGCTTTAACTCTTCTGTCATTCCTCTCGTTGGGTATCTGTCAAGCAAGACCGGTTCGAAGCGGCGTTTTAGTGGATGCATTGTGGGGGAGATCTCGAGAGGTTGCGGCACGGGAATGACCGAGTTGTAGTTACTGAGTCGTCGAGAGGTACGAACGGAAGCTAACATAGGTAAGTAAATTGAAAGACCAACCTCGAATAGAAGATGTTAAATACTTACCATGTCGAGCAATTGACGGTTGTCTCTTCATACTATTCATATCCCGAAATGCCATGTGACGACGTACACTCCCAATTCCCGAACGAAGCAAATTCGACCCTTGAGAAGGTGAATCCTCCGAAACAATCTTCTGCGTCCGCACGCGCGATCGCGGTCGTGTATTATTGGTAATAGCTCCAGCACTCAGACTCAAATCCGTGAGAAACGTATCTCGCTCCGAAGCAAACTTCACCAGCGCTTGATCGAAATCGAAATCATCACCGAAAAGAGTCGACCCGCGCGCGGGAGATGAGCCCCCTTTCACGGTCACACTGCTCCGATTGCTACTGGTGCCATTGGCATGTGCTTCCGAGTCACGAGATAGCGTAGACAGACGCTGCGACGAGCCGCGCCGACTAGCGCTATTCCCCGTGAACAGCGTGGAACTGGGCCTCGTTGATGATCCCCCTTCCGGTTTATAATCCTCCTCTGCATCTGCATCTTCTTGAATGGCGTCTGTGAAGGCGGGACCGGGCGAAGCCGCGCCATTAATTCGGTAGTCGTCGCCGAGTCGACGATATGTGTCCAGGACCTCGGATCCGTCCACGCCGGCTATCCAGAAGTAATCTGCTAGTGGGGCTGCTTCCGGTGCACTGTTTGAAGGCATTGTGGGATTGGATATTTGTGGAAGATTGCTCTAAGATCGTATCTCTGGATCCCAATTACCCAGTTTTGGTCAATTCCGAGTGTATGGTTGCCGCATGGATTTGCTGGATGTCCGACCGCGGGTGATAAATCCGACAATGAGGGAGGGGGAAATTCGCGGGAAAAAAAAAGGAATTGCAAGACTGTACAGGCGCAAGCGCAAATTGGGGAATGCGAAACGGAAGACAATCAGAAACAAAGAGCAAAATAGTATAAGAGATTGGAGGGGAAGAAGCAAGCAGAAGGAGCAAAAGCAAAGAGGAAAGTAGAGAAAGAAGAAGAGGAGAGGCAGAGGAACAGAGGACAAGAAGAGGAGGAGGAGGAGGAGGGGTTCAGGAGTGAAGATCAATTTTGGGGGTGGGTATTGGTATTGTCATATAGTGGTATGGGGTATTTTTGGTTCGGGAAAAGGAGAGCTTTGTTGGTTGGGTGCTGTCTCATTGACATTGGACAAATGCCCAATGACTGTTGCATTTGTTTTTTTTATTTACTTTATGATTGTTCTTTATTTAACATTCTTTGAGTTTGTTTCTGATTTAATTCGATTTTCTCGGTCATTTGTGCGTTTTGTTGTCTTCGGGTGCTTGCGTACTCCTTCGGTAATGCAGTTACCACTGTACACTCTCAAGGCATCTACAGTAGATACGATGTTTACTCCATAGTATACTCTGATACTGGATATTCTCTACATCGTGAAGATAATAGAGTCTAAGATATGCTATATTCTCGATCTCCTCTATCACCAAATCATCATCCTTGGAAGTACTCCTCCGAAATACCCCATATTAAACAGTACTTTGCACATATAACATTGGTAATCTCCAATACCCTCGGACAAAGTACTATGCATATACTCCCCCGTCTTTAATTCTTTTCAATCCGAATCCTTCCTTCAAATTTCTGTCTCAGTCTAATCCCCATTAAATGTCTGACCTCCCCACGCGAGATTTATAATGTCTTCTCAATCGTTCCTGACCCAAAACTCCGTCCTTGGCAGCTAATGTAAAGATCATCTCTCCGCGTCCCCACCAACCCAGACGGACGAAGAGGTTCGGTGGAGCGCAATCGCACACCGATCCCACTCAACCTGCGACAACGAATGGTTCGTTCCAGTAAAAAGCAGAAATCTGAATCCTGTACACGAGTATGGTTCCCCCACTGATACGAAGTTCCTTATTTCCAGCTTTGCTTTATCTTTTTTTTTATGAGGTCGTTCCATGGTTGAATTCCGTCCCGGCATCGCAGCCGGACTTTTTAGGGCTCAGGGGATACCGGTCAAAAGTGGAATGGAATGGGAGATCCCTTTTGCTCAACGGCCAGCGCTCGGGGCGTTATCACGTCGCAATGGAGGGGACGATCGGCTAGGATTTGCAACGTACCGTGAGACATCGCGTTAATCGTGTATTTGTATTCGTAGTGACAGTCATTGACAGCTCTAGGCTGGGCTTAGCGCTGCAGAATCAGGAGATTCGGACTTACCCGGGCAAGTTCTTTCCGCGGTTGTAACCCTCGTTTTTCAGACGAGAATCAGCCATTTTCCGGAGGATGGTTCTTTTGGGAAGATTAGTCGGTAGCTGCCGATGTGCATAATTCTGCATAATTGTGACAACTTGAGATTGATATCAGCGGGACATGTGATCAAGCATGAACTTTTACTAGAAGTTCTTGCAATATACGGATGATGATGATGATGATGATGATATAAATGGATCTCAGTCAACTCCAGTCGAATTCTGACTCGCCTGTGATTTCTTTAGTGGGGAGCAAAGGACAAGTCGAGTCAGGAGATGGTCTGTTCTTTCTGGTGGGGAGAATGACGATCTATTCCCAATTTTCTCACGCTCTTTTTCCACTACGGGAGTATACATCCACGTAGAAATCCATCATGATAATGGCGGCCCAGTGACAATTGCGCAAGTCAACACTTCATGTCTAGGATATAATAGAATTTAATATTTTCTCATGGGTCGTACTGGTAATTCTTCCGACAAGATACGTGTTCGAAATGGGGATACTACAACTAATGTGTATCCAGTGTCGTTGCATTAGTTTGAATCGCCTTATTTTCTGCCGGCCTATCCTCTCCATTGTCTAACCAATGGATGAGATGAGCGAATAGAAGGCGGAAGTATGGACGGTAAGATAGAGCGATCAGCTGAAGTGATTCAAACTAATGCAATCATCTACCAATGTTCAATAACTAACCCTAATTACAGCTATACATCCTTACAAGTACTGTACAATGCTAAAACATCTCTATCTACCACTAATATTATACTTGTATATGCAGTGTAGTCAGTCTAGTACAACTCCTTACCGAGCCGCAATGTATCACTATTGGCCTCAACAGTCTCATCCAGCCCGCCACATTCCAGCCTAGTCATATCTGCAGGCCCAATTACACATTCGGTGTATCTGCAGGGAAATGTCCGGCAAGGTTATCACAACTACATGTACTGTTTATGCACTAATTCATGAAAGGGCGGTGGGTAATCATCCATTATCCCACGCCAGCAATTATTACCATAATACTAGTAGTACATCCTACGAATAGTAACAACTATGTAAGACAAATACAATACTGCCACGCGTCATCTATCACGATAAATACGCATCGTGCAAGATCGTCTAGATGCTTCTCGGCCTGGCCAGCTGAACTGCAAATCCCACTGCGGTGGTTCTGGGGGTGATCGCATGGGTCTAGACTCGTCTTGGATTGATACACTAGTGTGTACATGCCCAAATCTGATAATGACTCTATTCAAGTTTTTAAACAGCATTTCCGAATGTATATGTAGACATACATGCACTAAGCAGTTATTTACTATTTATTACTATGACTCGAATGGAAGTCCTAGGGATCTATCTCGAGATATATACGGCCCGTATACTATACGAAAATACAAGAAATGAATCACCGATACATCTCACCCTGCCATCTTAACTACTGCACAGGCTAGTTAGGACTGATAATCCTTGTCAAACCAGCCACGTCGCGTCTACTTCACTTAAGCCTGGGCTGCAGGGCCACGCTGCTTGCCGAGTCTCCACTGTCTGCGGCTCGATAGAGACTTTTAGGGCTTTCCAGGGTTAACCAGGCCGTTGTATAAGGTTCAAACTGCCAGACGGGACATTAAGAGACTAGACCATGACCCTCGAATCTTTGGAATCCCATCATAATCCACTCCACTTTGACCCTGTTTGCTTGAATCTGCGGTAAATTGTTTGCTGTATGATAGCTAGGGCTCATAATCTATGCACAATTGCGAGTTGCACCTGCGACCGGCAACGACTACTGTACATTTGTATGTGCATACCAACCTGACGCACAATCTCGTCTTCCTCTCATCTCCTTGTTCTCCTTGATACCGCTACAACATCACATCTGCAACACAAGACGGCTTCATGCACCGGAATCCCTCGCCCGCGCATGCCGTACACTCCTTCTCTTCTCTCCCTCGCGCAGTGTTTCAGGCACGTTTCCGGCTCATCAGATTGCCTGTCGTCAGGAATCCCTTGTCACCCATTGCCCCACGCCATTCAATTGACAATTGGCCCAGCGTGGCCCGGCCTTCTTTCCGTAAATCCTTCTGTAGAGCTTCTAGCCCTTCTTGTCTGTTTTCCTCCTGCTCCACCAAAAACGCAACCTGTAGAACATCTCGCGGATTCAACGTCGGTGGTTCCATTGCCGAGTCATCTACGGCATCCCAGTTCAGTGAATGGGACTTAAACGGGGGTTTGGGATTTAATCTCGTTTGCTGCGAAACGAGTCAACTTGCTGTCCAACATCAAACATCGAAAATTAAAAGAAAAAGAAAAGAAAAACCCACCTTCACCACGACCGCACCATCTCCCACATTCTCTAATTGTGCCTCCAGAGCAAATCGAAGTAAGCGGGTCTTCCCATATGGACCAAGTGATTTATTATCCACCTCCAGTGGTGGTAACTCAGATGCCTTCGTCCGAACACTCAAACAAGGCTGCGCGACAAATTGATATAATTTGCGAAAAGTCCGGACCCGACCACTAGCAGCTTGTGAATCTTGGCCGATTTTCGTCTCGGTATAACTCACGCTCACGGCCAGGATATGATTCCCTTCTTCTTTCAGATCATACCGAACAATCTTCTGGAAAGATTCACCGGTCGCGAGACCCTCCGCTTGAGCAGTATCATTTGCTGGTTCCAGATCTAGCGAGGCGACAGATGAAGGCGTTTGCATTTCTGCGACTATTCGTACCGATGTAACTATTCTATCTGTTTCATCGTTGCTGATCTCGTTATTTGCGCTTAATGTGCAGGCAAATGTTTCGCCGACGTAGACTGATCCGAATGCTGGGGGGAGAGTGAGCTATAGGGCGTTAGCGGAAACCAAGGACAAGACGTATGATCGAAGCAGACATTAGGTGTGAGGATAAATTGATCGTCAGAGTCTGTTGATGGAAAGCTTAATGCTGCCTTGTCGGATATCTTGGTGTTGGCGGGGGGGAGGGGAGATTGTTGAGCTAAAGATGGTCTCGAGAGACTGGAGAAGCGTGAGTGTTGTCTTCCGGAAGTATAGAGGAGTACTTGGAGTAAAAATACCGTAGAACTATGTCACAATTTAAGATGTTAGCTTCTTATTCTCCTCGTATTTGAGCTTTGCCCACCTTTCAGAGAAACGGCATGAGGTTCTTTGGGGGCGTCGGCGCCCGACGCAGCTCGTGGCCGCGCCATATGTGCAAGATTCAGAGGTCTACAATCTGAAAGAGAGTATTCGGAGTCCCGCTGGGCATTGCGGGATTCAGCGGGTCATTTCGTGCTGAATAGTTGGTTGTGATGAAGGTCGTCGAGCTCCGATTCCAGCGGTGATGCGATAACATCATCTGCCCCACGGGGGGATGACTCAGCATCTAGAACTATGAACAAACGCCGTGACTCTCAATGATTCATTTATTCTGTGACGGAATGATTGATATTGATATTATTATAAGCTTGTTTACTCGTAGCAGTTGGTGTTACCATTATCCTGAGTTCTAATAGTTTCAACAATATGCATGTTTGAACTATATTCGGTGGGTATTTGTATACAATTATAACATCCATGGAATTTGCAAATTGTACAATAGTGAATATGTTACTGATCGAAAAAAGAAACTTCGAGAGATTTCTCCTATTTTTTATCAAAAACTAGAATGTTCTCGTATGTTCGGCCTCGATGCGTCATCTATTGATGTTGGGGGCCTTATTTCGTGACTACTATAAACAAGAGGTTATTCCAGAGAGAATCAAGAACAATCATGAAAGCATGAATTTTTACTTTAACTTGACAAAAGAACATCTTTCCAATTCTGAAAATACACAACAATGTCGAACAAAGTGATTCAAGGTAGTTGTGTTTGCGAAAAGATTCACTACGAATTGACCGGTCCACCAATTACCAACATCATCTGCCACTGTGATAATTGTCGCAAAATCACCGGCTCAGTCTTCATGGCAAATAGCGCATATACAAAAGAAGTAAGTTCAGGATCCCCGAATCCACAAAAGTCCCACACCTGCTATTCCTAGAAGTGGTGATATTGCACCTGGATATATACTAATAGCGAATAGAATTTCAAAATCACCACCGGAGAAGAAAATCTCAAAGTCTACGATGATAAACCTCCCGGATCAAAGAATACACTCCATCGACACTTCTGCTCGAATTGCAGTTCGCCTATTTATACCACGTCCAGCGGAACACCTGGGTCTGAGAATATGCTCACCGTGACAGCTGGTACTATGGACCTTGGGAACGAAGCGTGGAAACCTTCAATGGAGGTATTCTGCATGAGAAGGAGAGGCTTTATTCGTCCGTTTGATGGAACGGATAAACATGAGCAGATGCCTCAACATCTTGGCAGTGATTAATTTCGGTTCTTACAAGGATGGCGACATGCTTCAAAGGGACCGTTGAGGCGGCAGAAGCGATACTGAATCTAGTGGTCTGTTGCATTACAGTATGTGCAACAGCCATATGGTAAATTGAATGGTCTGGTAGAAAAATGATCATTTCCTAATGGGAGTTTATGATTTACATGATTCCACTTTGATAAGGGAGATATGGAAAAAAAAGTTTGATCTGAATAAGAAAGATCTTGACTTCATATACTGTGCAATTGATGCGTCGTCCTTCTGCGTAACCACGATCTTCTACTACCAGGAAAACATATTACTTCTACACTACTTTGACACTATGTGTATCATGCATGGTACTGCTAGTAACATAGGGCCACGATGTCCACGGTCAATTCATCAAACAGACGTAATCCGACCTACATAGTCATCCGGCCAATATCCAAGATAATTCTCCCGTCTCAATAACCCACACCATATCATTGATCAAGATCATTGTCGATTCGGTTCAAGCATCGCCGCGCCTCATTTGGCATGTTGACCAGCATCGGCTTCTGAGTTGAGAGATCCACTTGTCACCATACAACACAAGTCGTCTCGGGAATCTCGGGTCGGGCTCTTCGGGCTCCACCACTGCACCGAGTATGGAGTAGAATAGATGTCAACACACCAGGATAGTGGAAATAAAGCGGGGAATATGGACTATTCCATATTCGAGAAACTAAGACGTCCGTGTTCGCGTAGATTTGCGAGTTGCGCAACTAGACGAGGAATTCGTTAGCCATCTGCCTCAAATAAGCATGGCTACTTAACTAAATCTTCCATACTGGTTAAAATCCCGAAATTGGCTACGCACTAGTTCCGCAGATCTCGAGATACTATTGCCCCTTCTTCGAGACCTTGGAGGAGCCTTGTACTACTCAAAGACTTAAGAGCAGGCAATGCCGAGGCCACTATAAGATGCAATGCTATGTGGATTCTAGCTACATAGTACAAATGCATTTTCCCGGGCCCCGAAATGCATAGGTGGAATGACCACTAAAGTTAGTTTTTTCTCAACGCTCCATTCCGAGAAATGCCATTCCATTGCTGTTCCTCGGCATTCTTCTTGTCGCAAAGAAGGCAAAGCCAGGAGATGTGGAGCTGTCGATCCTGGGGCTCTTGATCGTTCATTATGTCCCGAATACGTTACTAGTATAAGTTTCGAGAATTGAAGAATTTATATCCCATGAGCTTTGAAAAAATCAGGATATGATCAAACCTACAAACTGCCTAGTCAATTCTTCAAATACGCCAGAGGCTCGCACGTCATATCAAAATGCTCGCCGCAAACGCCAACTTTTGACAAGACAAGGTGCCTATTCAACTGTCACAGGAAAGCTTCAATTCCGGTAGTAATTCAATGGAAACCCGTTCATGGCACGATGGAAATGACCCGGAAAATCCCTATAACTAGTCAATCAACAAAAAATGGGCTTTAACGTGCCTCGCCGCTTTCACAACATTTCTTACAATGATGAACGGAACAATCATCACAGTCGCTCATGTTGAAATCTCGGACGTGTTCAACATCAATGAGACAGCCTTTTCACACTCGTATTGGCCAGTAACAACATGGGCCGCCGTCGGGGGTGCATTTTCCGCCTTATTCATTCTCCCATTGGCAGAAGATTTCGGAACAAGACCTGTTTTTCTATCAACATATCTTATTTTGATCATTTCGCTTTTTCCTCAAGCAGTTGCCCAGAATTTCGAAACGTTGGTGATTACAAGGTTCTTCACTGGTGGCTGTGTTGCTATTCTAGCAAATACAGCAGCTGGAGTCATGGGTAATCTCTGGGATACTGAGAGGTCTAGATCTGTGCCTGTCAGCTTGTACATCCTCGGATACATGGCTGGTAGTAGTATGGGCCCTGTAATGGGTGCTGCAATATATCATTCTCTCGGTTGGAGGTGGATTAGTTATATGCAAATCATCTGGTTTGGAGCACTCCTCCCCATATATTGTTTGTTTTTCTACGAGTCTCGGGGAACTGCAGTTCTTGCACGACGTGAAAAGGTTGCACACAGCAACATTAATACCGAATTACGCAAAAAGGCTTCGCTTTCTGCTATTCTTTCAGAGAAAATTATCCCCAGTGCGACAAGGCCTGTTATACTGGTTTTTACCGAGCCTGTCCTTTTCGTGTCGACGATGTGGTCCGCGTTCACAGTTGGTACATTATTTCTTTTCACACAATCCGTTGAGCAAGTATTTCTGGAACTATATGACTGGGATGCTAAGAAAACAGGCTTTGTCCAAGCCGCCATCGTGATCGGGGAATTAATAGGATGGTGCTTCAATCTTATATCTCGAACGCTCTACTTCGGATCATCCTCGCGGAATACCGAGGTACCTGGTACTCCGATCCCCGAGGCAAGACTCTATATGGCAGTTCTTGGTGGCGTTTTCGGTATTTATGGCGGAATGTTCACCTATGCCTGGACATCATTAACAGACTGTGGGGTCGCTTGGGGTAGTGTCTCTCCAGACTCGATATCGGCTCGGGATCGGGTTCTCATCCGAATATCACCAGGGATTATCCACTATACACCTTCACGATGCCTTCCGACTCAGACTGGGTCTTTGAGATTTGAGATTGAATCCGAATAGGCTTGATAGGGTGAGCATCTTCGGGGATGATAATGAGCCAGATCAGAAATTAGCTATAAAAATTCGAAGTATTTGCCAGAATTTCGAAATTCGAAAAAAAGAATACCAGACACCCCATTTCGTTTCCATTTCATTGAAAACCCTTTGAAGCCCCCTGCGAGATGTCAAAGTTTGATCTGAGTGATTTTGCCGCTGCCCTTCGCACTGCACGTGCTGACGCAACCCCAATTGAAGCGCCAACCAAGACATGGCCTTCTCTTGATGGCGATGGTGGCTTCCGAGTTCAACAAATAAACTCCGACCACGCCGTCACAAGCGGCGATCGCTTAGTTGGATATAAACTTGGCAATATTGCCAAAGTGATGCAAGCTGCCTTTGGGCTTGATCATCCTGATTACGGATTTCTCCACGCCAGCTCTTTTATCTATGAAGGCACTACAATCCGACATGATAAATTCATCAAACCCTTCGTTGAACTCGAGCCTGCCTTTCTACTACGCAGTTCTTTAAGGGACCTAATATCACTGTGGCCGATGTTATCAATGCAATTGATTATGCTATTCCAGCCATTGAAATAATCGACTCTCGTGTCAATAATTTGGCTATTGATTTGCCTGATACACTTGCGGATAATGGTTCTACAGGGGGAATCATTCTTGGTGGAACACCTCGAAAACTTACCGACCTTACTCTGAGCAACACTCGAGGCTATCTCAAGTTCAATGGGAAAGAGGTGATGTCTGGAAATACCAAAAATATTCTGGGAAATCCTATCTCAGCAGTTGCTTGGCTAGTCAATCGTCTAGCTGAGTACGATATTGAATTCAAGGCAGGGCAAGTTATCATGCCGGGAAGCATGTTTGGAAGCGATCCCCATGGAGCAAAGTGGAAATTGGTGATGTACGTTTGAAGGTTGGGGGACTATCGAGTTTGAAGTTGTCTAGTTATAGATATTGTTGATTAAAAAGAAGATATGGCACAAGATCTATGGACACCTCATTGACTGTGTGTATACTACAAACATACAAAATAGAGCTAGGATAATACCAGGATTTCGCCCCCTCTGCAAGTATATTATGTTCAATGTCTACACAATTTCCCCTTTTTTATTCTGAATCATTCACTTCTGTTTGATTTGATTGAATGTTTCTGGTTCATCAAAACATTTCACTGTTGTATACTTCTCAAATGACGTCATCGCGTATGTTTGACTCTTTACTTTTTCCTTTGTCGTCTATCTCTAACCCCCTTCAACTCTCTTTTCTCATCATCTCTCGCCTCTGTCCGTATCAAGTCAGTTCAACTAGGTTCTTCCATCAGCGGTGGCAGTCAAATCACATTGAATCTCAAATCGATGGGCGCATCCAAGAAAGCCCGGGGAGGCAATCCACCTGTCCAGAATATCCCTGTATCAGCCGCGGCATCTCAACCTCTTGAAATGGGCAACGGATCCCAGGTCATAGCCAAATCCAAGGTCATGGTCAACGCCAGAAAGAGGGTCAAGAATGAATCTCATTATGCTCTCTCAAATGCTCCAGCACCAATCGTCAACCCTTCGATATCTCAATCCTCACCATCCAAAAAGGCCAAGGGGGACACGAAGAGCCATGAAACCAAGGTCCCATTTGAATCTCGTTCACGAAGATGGCGTGCCGCTCCCCCCAAGTCTTACCTAGAAAGACTGTTTCGCGTCCAACATACGCGGTATTGTACCATGATCCCATTACTGCCCTAATCGTAGCTAGGGACTAGCTGCTAATCTCAATATCTAGGATGTTCATTGTCGATCAGCGTTTGGGCGGTACTGAAGATGTACCAGAAATGACATTTGAGGTTGTTGGATCAACGGGCAATCTTTACTTGACGACAATCAAGAAAGACCCCGAGTGCGACTGCCCTGATGGAAAGAAAGGCAATCAATGCAAGCACATTTGCTACGGTAAGAAAGACAACTCTGTTTTATATTCAACTCATCAGACTACGACAATCTCTTGATCCTTGACCCTGGAATTATTAATCACCCCTATCTATCGATACGTTATTCTTACTGATGGAATATTCAGTTCTGTTGCACGTCCTCAAAGCACCAACTCAACTCCAATACCAACTCGCATTTATCTCCTCGGTAAGAACTACTTCCGCTTCCCCCAATCCCACTTCCCCAATGAAACACTAATATGGTGGTTGTCAAATGTAGGAACTTCGAGAAATCAAAGCCAGTGCCCCGGTGAACTGGAATAATGAAAACCACCCCCCTGCAGAAAATAAGAAGGGGAATCGCAAACCTATCGAAGGCGATTGTCCAATTTGTTTCCAGGAAATGGTTGAAACTGAAGAACCTATCGTCTGGTGCAAAACCTCATGTGGAAATAACCTGCACAAAGAATGTCAAGACAAATGGGCCGCCACAACAGGACGATCTTCCGATGTTCGCTGCGTTTACTGGTACATCCTCTTCATCTTCCCCCCCCCCCCCCCCCCCCCCCCCCTCTCCTCTCTCCTTT
>Ga0102593_1002333_pt1 | contig 14882 bp, 9 predicted proteins | sample AraplaCol_mMS_r2_2_FD_76862 | JGI IMG/M metagenome (GOLD analysis project Ga0102593, IMG submission 76862) | Arabidopsis root microbial communities from North Carolina, USA - plate scrape MF_Col_mMS_r2 (SPADES assembly) (version 2) | ecosystem: Host-associated > Plants > Roots > Endosphere...
GTTCGTGGAAGCGGCAGTGGCGTCGAAGTGGTGCGTGCTCAAGGGCATCTATTCGCACCTGGCGTGTTCGGACGATCCATCGTCGGACATGACGCTGAAGCAGGTCGAGCGCTTCCACGACGCCTGCGCCCACATCGAACGCCTCGGCGCGCCGATGCCGGTGCGCCACCTGGCCAATTCCGGCGGCGTGCTGCATTTCCCGCAGACGTGGCTGGACATGGTGCGCCCGGGCATCGTCCTGTACGGCGTGCTGCCCGATCCCGCATCGCAGCGCACGATCGACGTGAAGCCGGCGATGTCGCTGCGCTCGCAGGTGGTGTACTTCAAGGTGGTGAAGGCGGGGAACACCGTGAGCTACGGCGCGACGTGGCGATCGGACCACGACACGCGGGTGGTGACGGTGCCGATCGGCTATGGCGACGGCTTTCCGCGCTCGCTGTCCTCGCGCGGTTCGGTGCTGATCCGCGACCATCGCTATCCCATCGTCGGACGCGTGTGCATGGACCAGTTCATGGTCGATATCGGCGGCGACAGCGCGTTCAACGAGGACGAAGTCGTGCTGATCGGCACGCAGGGCGATGAGGCGATCCGCGCCGAGGATGTCGCGACGCTGGCCGGCACGATTCCCTACGAGATCCTGGTCGGCCTCAACGACCGCATTCCGCGCGAGTACCGCGGCGGCTGACGGCGTTGACGCGCGTGGGTTGAGCGCTTGGGCATACTGGCCCGGACGAGTCCGTTCCATCCTCCGGGTGCCCGATGTCCACCGAATCCAACGCGCTGGCGCTGGTGTGGTTCCGCAACGACCTGCGCCTGGACGACAACCCGGCGTTGCAGGCGGCGCTCGACGCCGGCTACGTGCCGATCCCGGTCTACATCCACGCCCCCGACGAAGCAGGCGAGTGGGCGCCGGGCGCGGCGTCGGACGCATGGCGCCACCGTTCGCTGGCCGCGCTGGATGCCGCGCTGCGCAAGCGTGGCTCGCACCTTCGCCACTTCTTCGGCCCGAGCCTGCCGACGCTGCAGTCGCTGATCGCCACCACCGGCGCCGAGGCGGTGTTCTGGAACCGCCGCTACGAACCGGCCCACGAGCGACGCGACGCCAACATCAAGACCACGCTGCGCCAGCAGGGCGTGCGCGTGGAAAGTTTCAACGCCGCGCTGCTGTTCGAACCCTGGACCGTGCGCAACAAGCAGGGCCAGCCGTTCAAGGTGTTCACGCCGTACTGGAAGACGCTGCTGTCGCAGTGGCAGCTGGGGCTGTGCATCGATGCGCCGGGACGGCTGCCCGACAGCGATGAAGGCCCGTCCGGCGTGCCGCTGGATGCGTTGAAGCTCGCGCCGAAGCGTGGCTGGGATAAGCCGTTCTGGGGCGAATGGGCACCGGGCGAAGCGGGCGCGCACGCGGCGCTGGAGACGTTCGTCGATGGCGCGCTGCGCGGCTATCGCGAGCAACGCGACCGGCCGGACCGCGCCGGCACGTCGCGTCTTTCGCCGCACCTGCATTTCGGCGAGATCGCACCGTGGCGCGTGGCCTCGGTGCTCGAACGCGAACGTAACGCCGGCAACGGCGCCGACATCGATTCCTTCCTGCGCGAGCTGGGCTGGCGCGAGTTCGCGCACCACCTGCTGCATCACTTCCCGGAAACGCCGAGCCACAACTTCGACGCGCGCTTCAACGACTTCGCCTGGTCGCAGGTGTCGGACGCGCAACTGGCCCAGTGGCAGCAGGGCCGCACCGGCGTGCCGATCATCGACGCCGGCATGCGCGAGCTGTGGCACACCGGCTGGATGCACAACCGCGTGCGCATGATCGTGGCCAGCTTCCTGACCAAGCACCTGCGTTACCACTGGCGCCACGGCGCGCGTTGGTTCTGGGACACGCTGGTGGATGCCGACCTGGCGAACAACACGCTGGGCTGGCAGTGGGTCGCCGGCACCGGCGCCGACGCCGCACCGTATTTCCGCGTGTTCAATCCGGTGCTGCAGGCGACGAAATTCGACCCGGATGGGCGCTACATCGCCCGGTGGGTGCCCGAACTGGCGGCGCTGCCGGTGCCGCTGCGCTTTTCGCCCTGGCAGGACCCGCAGGCGCTGCGTCGCGTCGCGCCCGACTATCCGCCGCAGCCGCTGGTCGAGATGGGCGCCGGGCGCGATTCGGCACTGGCGGCGTACCGCAAGCTGCGCGGTTGAAACCGCGCAGAGGAAGGCCGCGTTGACGCTGCTCGCGAGGCCGTGATTCACTCGACCCGACACGCACGGGAGCGCACGACCATGGCGGGTACGCGGACTGGGGCACGCCGGCGTGGGCGCCGGGAACCGATGTCGCGGGTCGACACCGCCTGGTTGCGGATGGAGCGGCCGACCAACCCGATGATGATCACCGGCGTGCTGATGTTCGCCGAGCCGATGTCGCTGGAACGCCTCAAGCGCGTGGTGAAGCAGCGCTTCCTTTCTTACAAGCGCTTCCGCCAGAAGCCCGTGGTGACGCCGGCCGGCGCGCATTGGGAAACCGACCTCAATTTCAATCTCGACTGGCATGTGCAGCACGCCGCATTGCCCGGTCGCGGCGACAAGCGCGCGCTGGAGCGCTTCGTCAGCCAGCTCGCGTCCTCGCCGCTCAACCACGATCGCCCGCTGTGGCAGTTCCACCTCGTCGAACGTTTCGACGGCGGCGGTTCGGCGCTGGTCGCGCGCATCCATCACAGCTATGCCGACGGCATCGCGCTGGTGCAGGTGCTGCTGTCGCTCACCGACACGCAGGCCGACGCGGGCGATCGCAGCGAACTCCAGCGCAGCTGGCTGAAGAAAGAACATGCGGGCGTGGCGCGTCGCGTCGGCGCCGTCGACCGTTACGTGCAGATGGGCACGAAGGTCGTCGAGAAGGGACTGGAGATGTACCGCGATCCCACGCTCGCCGCGGTGCTGGCGAAGGAGGGCGGCGAGATCGCACGCGAACTGCTGCACGCGCTGTCGCTGTCCGACGATCCGCCTTCGATGCTGCGCGGGCGGCTGGGCGTGAGCAAGCGTGTCGCCTGGGCCGAGCCGCTGGACCTGGAGGAAGTGAAGGCCGTCGGCCGCGCCTGCGATTGCACCGTCAACGATGTGCTCATGGCGACTGCGGCCGGAGCGCTGCGCAGCTACATGATCGAGCGCGGCGACCACGTCGACGGGCTCACGCTGCGTGCGACGGTGCCGGTGAACCTGCGCCCGCTGGAGCATTCGCGAAAGCTCGGCAACCACTTCGGCCTGGTGTTCCTCGACCTGCCGGTGGGCGAGGGCAATCCGATCCGGCGGCTGGAACGCGTCGCACAATGCATGGAAGGCCTGAAGAACTCGCGGCAGGCAATCGTCGCCTACGGGCTGCTCGCCGCGCTCGGCATGGCGCCCGCGTCGGTGCAGGGGCTGGCGCTGGAACTGTTCAGTCGCAAGGCCACGGCGGTGGCGACCAACGTGCCCGGCCCGCAGCAGCCGCTGTATCTGGCCGGCTGCACGCTGCGCGAAATGATGTTCTGGGTGCCGCAGACCGGATCGATCGGCATCGGCATCTCCATCCTCAGCTACAACGGTCGCGTGCATTTCGGCCTGATCGCCGATGGCCGGCTGATTCCCGATCCCGATGCGGTGATCCGCCGGTTCGGCGCGGAGTTCGACAAGCTGCTGTACCTGGCGTTGATGGGAAACTGGGACACACGCCTCGATGCGGATGCGGCACAGGCGCTGATTCCTGCCGCCGACTGAATACGCGGCGCCCCGATCACTTGCGAAAGACGTGAACGCGGTTAGCTTGTGCGCGTTCATTTCCGTCTTTCACGCAGGGACCACTACATGACGAATTTCCTCAAGGCCGCGTGCGTGGCCGTCGTTACCACCGCGCTGCTCGCCGGTTGTGCCACGGGCGGCAACTACTACGGCCAGCAATACCCGCAGCAACAGCAGCCGCAGCAGGGCCAGCAGCAGGGCATGAGCAAGACCAGCAAGGGCGCGATCATCGGCGCGCTGGCCGGCGTCGCAGCGGGCCTGCTCAGCGGCGATGACGCGACCGAGCGCCGTCAGCGCGCGCTGGTCGGTGCGGGCGTCGGCGGCCTTGCCGGTGCGGCCATCGGCAACTACCAGGACAAGCAGGAAGCCGCGCTGCGCCAGCAGACCGCCGGCACCGGCGTGGACGTCGTGCGCCAGGGCAACAACATCACGCTCAACATGCCCAGCGGCATCACCTTCGACTTCAACAAGTCGAACCTGAAGCCGGAGTTCTACCCGGTGCTCGACAACGTCGCGCGCACGCTGCAGGAATACAACCAGACCGTCATTGAGGTCGCCGGCCACACCGACAGCATCGGCAGCGACGCCGTGAACCAGAAGCTCTCCGAGCAGCGCGCCAACTCGGTGGCCAGCTACCTGCAGGGCCGTGGCCTCAACAACCAGCGCTTCATCGTCGTCGGCGCCGGCAAGACCCGCCCGATCGCCAGCAACGACACCGAAGCCGGCCGCGCGCAGAACCGCCGCGTGGAAATCACGCTGGTGCCGGTCGAGTCCTGATCGCCGCGCTTGCATGCATCAACGAACGGGCCGCGCAATGCGGCCCGTTTCCTTTTCCGTCACGATGACGCCATGACACACGACTTCACCCTGCTGTTCGACCTCGACGGCACGCTCGTCAACACCGACGAGCTGCACTTCGCCGCCTTCCAGACCCTGCTGGCCGACTTCGGCCGCAGCCTGACGATGGAGACGTACCGCCAGCGGATCATGGGCGCGTCCAACGAGGCGATCATGCGCGAGCTGTTCCCGGACGAATCCGGCGAAGCGAAGCAGCAGCTGGCCGATCGCAAGGAAGCGCTGTTCCGCTCCGCCGTCACGACGCTGGAACCGACGCGCGGCGTGGTCGAACTGCTCGACTGGGCCCAGCGACACGACGTGCGCGTGGGCGTGGTGACGAACGCGCCGCGTCCGAACGCCGACCTGATGCTCGGTGGCATCGGCATCGCCGACCGCATCGATGCGCTGGTGATCGGCGAAGAGCTGGCGCGCGGCAAGCCCGATCCGCTGCCGTACCTCACCGGCCTGGAACGGCTTGGTGGCGATGCGCGTCGTGCGGTCGCGTTCGAGGATTCGCTGTCGGGCATCCGCTCTGCCAGCGGCGCCGGCCTTTTCACCTTCGGAATGCGTGGCGTGCTTGCGGACGAGGCAATGCGCGACGCGGGCGCGGATGCGCTCATCGACGATTTCGAATCGCCCGAGTTGTGGCGGTTGCTGGCGCGTGTCGAGTCCGGCGCGACCCTGCGCGACGAGCGCTCCGACGCTTCGGCCTAGCGCGTCGGAAGCCATCGGCGAGGCAAACAAAAAGGCCCGCTTGCGCGGGCCTTTCTGCGTCTGGTCGCGCGGAGGCGATCAGTCGTGGTGCATGCCGTGCAGATCCTGCAGCGAGCCCTTGCGCGAGCCGAAGTAGGCGGCGAGATCGGCGATCTGCTGGTCGGTCAGTTCCTTCGCCTGGCTCGACATCAGCGGGTGTTCGCGGTCGCCGTCGCGGTAAGCCTGCAGCGAGTGCGCGATGTAGTCGTAATACTGGCCGGCGAGCTTCGGGTAGGTCTCGTCGATCGGCGCGTTGCCTTCGGCGCCGTGGCAGTCGAAGCAGGACTGGCCGGTGGCCTTGCCCTTGGTCTGCGCCAGCTTCTCGCCCGCGGCGATGTGGCCGGCCGGCAGGCCCGCCGACGACGAGGTGTGGCCTTCGGCGCGGTCGGCGGCCGAATGCTCGGCCGGCGTGTCGCCGCCGGAGCAACCGGCGAGCGCGATGGAGGCGAGCAGGGCGATGGCGAGGATCTTGTTGGTCAAGGCCGGGTTCGTCATGGGTCTGCTCACTTCACGGTCGAAAGGAAGGCGGCGATGTCGGCGATGTCCTGCTCCGAGAAGCTCTGCGCCTGGGCCTGCATCGTCGGATGCTTGCGCGCGCCCTTCTTGTATTCGGTCAACGCGTTGGTCAGGTAGACCTCCGACTGGCCGCCGATGCGCGGCACGTGATAGTTCGGATACGCATTCTTGTAGCCGGTGACGCCGTGGCAGCCCTGGCAGGTGTAGGTCAGCTGCTTGCCGCGGGCGGCGTCGCCCTTGATTGCAGCGGGAGCAGGTGCCGCCGGGGTCGTGGCTGCAGGAGCAGCGGCCGGGGCGGCGGGAGCCTGGGTGTCCTGTGCCGACGCGCTGAATGCGGTGGCGGTCAGCAGGAAGCAGGCGGCGATCATCAGCGGTCGCATCATGTCGTAGTCCGCAATCTCGAATGGCTAGCGAAAGGTTCTGAGTGCTGGCTGCGTGGTGCCTCCCCATTAAGGCGACCGCGCACAAGTCGGCAAGTATAGCCATGGTTCGGATTGCAACGAAGTCGCCCCATGTTGCATCGATGGTTCTTGTGCACCGCGTTCGCGTTTTTTTCGCGGGCCGCGACGACGTGGCTCCAGTCACCATGACCTTCGGCGGATGGAAGGTGACTGGGGCGGTGATATACCTACATACAACACCGGCACAAGCGCCGGTCTCAGCCACTTGGGGTCCAATTCATGCGTCACTTCACCCGAAATCGCAGCCGTGGTTTTGCCCGCGCCGCTGTTGTCCTGCTGCCGTGCCTGTTACTCCTCAGCGCCTGCAAGGGCGGGGGTGAGGGCGAGGCGCAGGCCAAGGACGGTGAGGACAAGAAGGGTCCCGAAGCCGTGCCGGTCGAGGTCGCCAAGGCCTCCCGCCGCCCGGTCGCCGCCAGCTACACCGGCACCGCGCCGCTGGAACCGGTGGGCGAGTCGCAGGTGGTCGCCAAGACCTCGGGCGTTGCGCTCAATGTGATGGTCGAGGAAGGCCAGCAGGTCCGTGCCGGCCAGACGCTGGTGCGCCTGGATTCGGCCCGCGCCGAGCTGCAGGCCGCCCAGACCGGCGCCGCCATGCGCAAGCTCGAGGCCAACTACAGCCGCGCCAAGCAGATGGCCGACCAGAAGCTGCTCAGCGCCAACGACAACGACCAGTTGCGCTTCGACCTGGAGAACGCCCGCGCCGCCAACCGCCTGGCGACGCTGGAGCTGTCCTACGCCAACGTCGAAGCCCCGATCTCGGGCGTGATCGCCTCGCGTTCGATCAAGAACGGCAACTTCGTCCAGATCAACACGCCGATCTTCCGCATCGTCGACACCTCGCGCCTGGAGGCCACGCTGAACGTGCCCGAGCGCGAGCTGGTGACGCTCAAGGCCGGCCTGCCGGTCGCGCTCGTCGTCGACGCGCTGCCGGGCAAGACCTTCCAGGGCACGGTGGACCGCGTGTCGCCGGTCGTGGATTCGGGCAGCGGCACCTTCCGCGTGGTCTGCGCGTTCAAGGGCGACAGCATCCTGCAGCCGGGCATGTTCGGCCGCATCAAGATCGACTACGACCAGCGCGCCGACGCGCTCGTCGTCCCGCGCGTGGCGCTGCTGGAAGACGACGGCGACCCGGCGGTGTTCGTGGTCACCGGCGACAAGACCAAGCGCGTGCCGGTGAAGCTGGGCTACATGGACGGCTCGTGGGCCGAAGTGCGCGCGGGCGTGAAGGAAGGCGAACAGGTCGTCATCGCCGGCAAGACCGCGCTGCGCGACGGTTCGGTCGTGCAGGTGCTCGGCCAGCCGCAGGCGAAGAAGGAAGTCGCTTCCGTCGCCAAGCCCGAAACCAACAAGAAGTAATTCCGGAGAACCCACGTGACGCAACACGCGCACACGCCCGGTTTCAACCTGGTGGAGTTCTCCACGCGCCGCCGCGTGACGGTGGCGATGGTGACCCTCACCTTCGTTCTCTTCGGCCTGATCGCGCTGGGGGACCTCAAGGTCAACCTGCTGCCGGATCTGAGCTATCCCACGCTGACGGTCCGCACCGAATACACCGGTGCGGCGCCGTCGGAAATCGAAACCCTGATCAGCGAGCCGGTGGAAGAAGCCGTCGGCGTGGTCAAGGGCCTGCGCAAGCTGAAGTCCGTCTCCCGCACCGGGCAGAGCGATGTCGTGCTCGAATTCGCCTGGGGCACCGACATGGACCAGGCCAGCCTGGAAGTGCGCGACAAGATGGAAGTGCTGCAACTTCCGCTTGAAGCCAAGCCGCCGGTGCTGCTGCGCTTCAATCCGTCGACCGAACCGATCCTGCGCATCGCGCTGTCGCCCAAGACCGAAGCGTCGAGCGACACCGAAGCCATGCGCCAACTCACCGCGCTGCGCCGCTATGCCGACGACGATCTGAAGAAGAAGCTCGAGCCCGTCGAAGGCGTGGCCGCGGTGAAGGTCGGCGGCGGCCTGGAAGACGAAATCCAGGTCGACATCGACCAGCAGAAGATCGCGCAGCTCAACCTGCCGATCGACACCGTCATCCAGCGTCTGCAGCAGGAAAACATCAACATCTCCGGCGGGCGCCTGGAAGAAGGCTCGCAGCGTTACCTCGTGCGCACGGTGAACCAGTTCGCCAGCGTGCCGGAAATGCGCGAGATGCTGGTCACCACGCAGAGCGGCGGCGACGGTGCCGCGGCGTCCGCGGCAGCGCAGATGGCGGCGATCGCCGCGCAGACCGGTTCGGCCGAAGCGATGGCGGCGGCGGCCTCGGTGCAGAACGCAAGCTCCGCTGGCAGTTCGATCGTGGCCGGCGGCATGCCGGTGCGCCTGAAGGACATCGCCGACGTGCGCCAGGGCTTCAAGGAACGCGAGGCGATCATCCGCCTGGCGGGCAAGGAAGCGGTCGAACTCGCCATCTACAAGGAAGGCGACGCGAACACCGTGTCCACGGCCGACGCGATCGACAAGCGCCTGAAGGAGCTCAAGGAACAGGTGCCGCCGGACGTCGAACTGACGACGATCGACGACCAGTCGCAGTTCATCCGCCACGCCATCAGCGACGTCAAGAAGGACGCGGTGATCGGCGGCGCGCTCGCGGTGCTGATCATCTTCCTGTTCCTGCGCGATGGCTGGAGCACGTTCGTCATCGGCCTGTCGTTGCCGGTGTCGATCATCGCGACGTTCTTCTTCATGGGCCAGATGGGCCTGAGCCTCAACGTCATGTCGCTGGGCGGCCTGGCGCTGGCGACCGGCCTGGTGGTGGACGACTCCATCGTCGTGCTGGAAAGCATCGCCAAGGCACGCGAGCGGGGACTCGGAATACTCGACGCCGCCATCGTCGGCACGCGCGAGGTCAGCATGGCCGTGGTCGCGTCCACGCTGACGACCATCGCCGTGTTCCTGCCGCTGGTGTTCGTGCAGGGCATCGCGGGCCAGCTGTTCCGCGACCAGGCGCTGACGGTGGCGTTGGCCATCGGCATCTCGCTGATCGTCTCGATGACGCTGATCCCGATGCTGAGCGCGCTCAAGGGCCGTCCGCCGATGGCCTTCCCGGAGGAAGCGCCGCATCCGCGCTGGGAGCCGAAGACGAACATCGGCAAGCCGCTGTCGTGGTTCCAGCGCGGTCTGAACTGGGTGCTGCGCACGTTCTTCTTCAGCGTCGCGTGGGCGATCGTGCGCGTGTGGCGTGTCATCGTCGCCGTCGTCGGTCCGTTCATGCGCAAGCTCAGCGACCTCGCCATGGCGCCCTACGGCCGTGCCGAACGCGGTTACCTGAAGCTGTTGCCGAACGCGCTGAACCGTCCGGTGCTGGTGCTGGGTTCGGCGGCGGTGGCCTTCGCGCTGACGCTGCTGGCCGTGCCGCTGCTGGGCGCGGACCTGATCCCGCAGCTGGCCCAGGACCGCTTCGAGATGACCGTGAAGCTTCCGCCCGGCACGCCGCTGCGCGACACCGATGCACTGGTGCGCGAACTGCAGCAGAAGCATGCGAAGGACGAGGGCATCCGCGCGCTGTACGGCGTGAGCGGTAGCGGCACGCGCCTGGATGCGAATCCGACCGAGAGCGGCGAGAACATCGGCAAGCTCACCGTCGTGATGGAAGGCGGCGGCAACAAGAAGGTCGAGGCACGCGAGACCGAAGCGCTGCGCGAGACGATGAAGGACCATCCGGGCGCGCAGGTCGACTTCGCCCGTCCGGAACTCTTCAGCTTCTCCACGCCGCTGGAAATCGAGCTGCGCGGGCAGGATCTGGAAAGCATCCAGCAGGCCGGCCAGCGCATGGCCAAGCTGCTGCGCACCAATCCGCACTACGCGGACGTGAAGTCGACGGTGGAGGAGGGTTTCCCCGAAATCCAGATCCGCTTCGACCAGGACCGTGCCGGTGCCCTGGGCCTGACCACGCGCCAGATCGCCGACGTCGTGGTGAAGAAGGTGCGCGGCGACGTCGCCACGCGCTACAGCTTCCGCGATCGCAAGATCGACGTGCTGGTGCGCGCCCGCGAAACCGATCGCGCGTCCGTCGACAGCATCCGTCGTCTGATCGTGAACCCGAACAGCAGCCGCCCCGTCACGCTGGACTCGGTCGCCGACGTCGTCGCCACGACCGGCCCGAGCGAAATCCACCGCGCCGACCAGGTGCGCGTGGCGATCGTCTCGGCGAACCTGCGCGACATCGACCTGGGCACCGCGGTGCGCGAGGTCGAGGACATGGTGTCCAAGCAGCCGCTCGGTGCCGGCGTGAGCATGCACATCGGCGGCCAGGGCGAGGAACTCGCCGAATCGGTCAACGCGCTGTTGTTCGCGTTCGGCCTGGCGGTGTTCCTGGTGTACCTGGTGATGGCCTCGCAGTTCGAATCGCTGCTGCATCCGTTCGTCATCCTGTTCACCATCCCGCTGGCGCTGGTCGGTGCGGTGCTCGCGCTGTTGCTCACCAATTCGCCGGTGTCGGTGGTGGTGTTCATCGGCCTGATCCTGCTGGTCGGCCTGGTGGTGAAGAACGCGATCATCCTGGTCGACAAGGTCAACCAGCTGCGCGAGGCGGGCGTCGCCAAGCGCGAGGCGCTGGTGGAAGGCGCGCGTTCGCGACTGCGTCCGATCATCATGACCACCACCTGCACGCTGTTCGGCTTCCTGCCGCTGGCGGTGGCGATGGGCGAGGGCGCCGAAGTGCGCTCGCCGATGGCGATCACGGTGATCGGCGGCCTGCTGGTCTCCACGCTGCTGACGCTCGTGGTGATCCCGGTGGTGTACGACCTGCTGGATCGCCGCGCGGACGAGTACTACGTCAACCGCGCCAAGCGCACGCACGGGGCGCCTGCTCCGGGTGAGGGCGCCGGCCATGCCGAGCCGGTCTGAGGAGCGCGCGCGATGACCATTGCCGAGCTCAGCATCAAGCGGCCCGTCACGGCGATCATGTTCTTCGTGTCGCTGTTCGTGATCGGCCTCATCGCGGCGATCCGCCTGCCGCTTGAGGCCTTTCCCGAAGTCTCGCCGCCCTTCATCTTCGTGCAGTTGCCCTACACCGGCTCCACCCCCGAGGAGGTGGAGCGCACGCTGCTGCGTCCGGTGGAGGAAGCGCTGTCGACGATGACCGGCATCAAGCGCATGGATGCGAACGCGCGTGCCGATGGCGCCGAGATCTTCATGCAGTTCTCCGACTGGAACCGCGATGTCGCCATCGCGGCGTCTGAGGCGCGCGAGCGCATCGACGCCATCCGCGACGACCTGCCCGACGACCTGCAGCGCTTCAATGTCTTCAAGTTCTCCACGACCGACGAACCGGTCCTGCGCGTGCGACTGGCCAGCAAGAGCGATCTGACCGGCTCGTACGACATGATCGAGCGCGAGTTCAAGCGCCGCATCGAGCGCATCCCGGGCGTGGCGCGGGTGGACGTGACGGGCGCGGCGCCGAACGAGGTGGAGATCGCGATCGATCCCGATCGCCTCACCGCGCACAACCTCAGCCTCAACGACCTCAACGAACGGCTGAAGGCGGTGAACTTCTCGATCTCCGCCGGCCAGATCGACGACGGCGGACGCCGCCTTCGCGTGCAGCCGGTGGGTGAGATCAGCGACCTGCAACAGCTGCGCGACCTGGTCATCAACAATGCAGGCGTGCGGCTGGGCGACATAGCGCAGGTGCGGCTGAAACCGCAGCGCATGAACTACGGACGCCGCCTCGACGGCCGTCCCGCGATCGGCCTGGACATCTTCAAGGAACGCAATGCGAACCTGGTGGATGTATCGAGCAAGGCGCTGGCGGAAGTGGAGGCCATCCGCAAGCAGCCCGAGCTGAGCGACATCCGCATCATCATCATCGACAACCAGGGCGAGAACGTCACCAAGTCGCTGCTGGAACTGGCCGAAGCCGGTGGCATCGGCCTGTTGCTGTCGATCGCGGTGCTGTTCTTCTTCCTGCGCCACTGGCCGTCGACGCTGATGGTGACGCTGGCCATCCCGATCTGTTTCGTGATGACGCTGGGCTTCATGTACTTCGCCGGCGTCACGCTCAACATCCTGTCGATGATGGGCCTGCTGCTCGCGGTCGGCATGCTGGTGGACAACGCGGTCGTGGTGGTGGAGAGCATCTACCAGGAACGCGAACGCATTCCGGACCAGCCGGTACTCGCCTCGATCCTGGGTACCAAGCACGTCGCCATCGCACTCTCGGCCGGCACGCTGTGCCACTGCATCGTGTTCCTGCCGAACCTGTTCGGCGATCGCAACTTCCTGTCGATCTACCTGGCGCAGATCGCGATCACGATCTCGGTTTCGCTGCTGGCCTCGTGGCTGGTGGCGGTGAGCCTGATCCCGATGATCTCCGCGCGACTGAAGACGCCGCCGGCGGTGAGGTCCGATCGCGGCATCATCCCGCGCATGCAGAAGCGGTACGCGACGTTCCTGCGCTGGACGCTGGAGCATCGCGGCAAGGCCGTGCTCGGCATCGTGATGATCATCGCGGTCAGCATCGTGCCGTTCCAGCTGACCAAGAAGAACATGTTCGGTGGCGACGACGGCACCGAGACGAACATCTTCTACCAGTGGAAGGGCGCGTACACGAAGGAGCAGATGTCCGACGAGATCCTCAAGATCGAGAAGTTCCTCGACGCGAACCGCAAGAAGTACAACATCACCCAGATCTACTCGTACTACAGCGAGCAGGGTTGGGGCGGTACGCGCATCACCTTCGATACGAAGAAGATCAGCGAATCCAAGGGCATCATCGAACAGCTGCGCAAGGACATGCCCAAGTCGGCCCGCGCGAACGTCGGGATCGGCAACCAGGGCGGTGGCGGCGGCGGTGGCGGTGGTCCCGGCCAGAACGTGCAGGTGCAGCTGGTGGGCGACTCGACCGAAACGCTGGTCGAGCTGGCCAACGACATCGTGCCCATCCTCGCCAAGCGCAAGGAACTGCGCGACGTGCGCGTGGACATCGGCGACCAGAACAGCGAGCTGTCGGTGCGTGTGGATCGTGAGCGCGCCGCTTCGTTCGGTTTCAGCGCGCAGGAAGTGGCCAGCTTCGTCGGCCTCGCATTGCGCGGGGCGCCGCTGCGCGAGTTCCGTCGCGGCGACACCGAAGTGCCGGTGTGGGTGCGCTTCGCCGGCGCCGAGGACTTCGGCATGAAGGACGTCGCCAGCTTCACCGTGCGCGCGCCCGATGGCCGGACGGTTCCGTTGCTGGCGATGGTCGACGTGACGGTGAAGCCCTCGGCGACGCAGATCCAGCGCGCGAACCGGCAGACGACGGTGGCGATCCAGGCCAACCTCGGCGACAAGGTCACCGTGCCCGAAGCGCGCAAGGCGATGGAGGAAGTGATGAAGGCGGTCGCATATCCGGCCGGCTACAACTACACCTTCGAGTCGGGCGCGTTCGAGGACGAAGCCGAAGCGAACAAGCAGATGATGTTCAACCTGCTGATCGCGCTGGTGATGATATACGTGGTGATGGCGGCGGTGTTCGAATCGCTGCTGTTCCCCTCGGCCATCATGACCGGTGTGCTGTTCTCGGTGTTCGGCGTGTTCTGGCTGTTCTGGCTGACCGGCACCGAGTTCAACATCATGGCCTTCATCGGCATCCTGGTGCTGATGGGCGTGGTGGTGAACAACGGCATCGTGATGATCGAGCACATCAACAACCTGCGCCGTCGCGGCCTGTCGCGCACCGACGCGCTGGTGGAAGGCAGCAAGGAACGCCTGCGCCCGATCCTGATGACGATGGGCACGGCGATCCTGGCGATGGTGCCGATCTCGCTGACGCAGACTCAGATTGGTGGCGACGGCCCGGCGTACTACCCGATGGCGCGTGCCATCGCCGGTGGCCTGGCGTTCTCCACGGTGGTCAGCCTGCTGTTCCTGCCGACGATCTACGCGATGCTCGACGACCTGCGCAACAGCACCTCGCGCATGATCCGTCGCGCACGCGGCACGCAGGTCGAAGGACCGGTGGGCGGTGCGACGATCACGGCGGTGCATGTGGAGTGATCCACGGCGCTCCGTGTTGAAGAAGGGGAGGCCAATGGCCTCCCTTTTTTTGTGGTCGCTTCCAGCGTGCGAATGCCTGCGGCTCGCACTTCACCTTCGCCTCACCCACGCCCCTTCGTGCCTTCGCGTGCCCCGGCCAGCATGCGGCGGCGCACGCAGGGAGTACGAACGTGGAGATGGTGTTGCAGCGGTGGAGCCGGTCGTGGCTCCAATGGCGACCGTTGAGTGGCATGTGGCGCGCGTGCGTCGAGCTGCTCGTCTTCGGCGCTCGGCAGGCGTGGGCGAGCCTGTTCGGCGGGCTGCTGCTGGCCCTGGTGCTGGCCACGCGCTGGTACTGGCCCGAGGCCATGCCGCTCGCGCGCTACGACGCGTTGTTCGTCGCGGCGATCCTCATACAGATCGCGCTTCTTGCGACCGGACTGGAGCATCCGCGCGAGGCGGCCGTCATCCTGATCTTCCACGTCGTCGGCACGGCCATGGAGGTGTTCAAGACCCACATGGGCTCATGGACGTATCCGGAGGCGAGCGTCCTGCGCATCGGCGAGGTGCCGTTGTTCAGCGGCTTCATGTACGCCGCCGTGGGCT
>Ga0102593_1002344_pt1 | contig 14801 bp, 10 predicted proteins | sample AraplaCol_mMS_r2_2_FD_76862 | JGI IMG/M metagenome (GOLD analysis project Ga0102593, IMG submission 76862) | Arabidopsis root microbial communities from North Carolina, USA - plate scrape MF_Col_mMS_r2 (SPADES assembly) (version 2) | ecosystem: Host-associated > Plants > Roots > Endosphere...
CACGGCGTCCAGGCTGTTCTGGTACACGCCGTCCATCTTCAGCGTCTTGGCCACCAGTTCGCGGTCCAGCGGGTAGCTGGTGCCGGCCAGCGCGGCAGCGCCCAGCGGCAGGCGGTTGACGCGCTTGCGCACGTCCTGCAGGCGCTCGGCGTCGCGGCTGAACATTTCCACGTAGGCCAGCATGTGGTGGCCAAAGCTCACCGGCTGCGCCACCTGCAGGTGCGTGAAGCCCGGCAAGATGACCTCGACGTTCTTCTCGGCGATGTCCACCAGCGAAACCTGCAGCGCGACGAGCAGTTCGCTGATCAGGTCGATCTCGCCGCGCAGCCACAGGCGCACGTCGGTGGCGACCTGGTCGTTGCGGCTGCGGCCGGTGTGCAGGCGCTTGCCGGCGTCGCCCACGAGCTGGGTCAGGCGCGCCTCGATGTTCAGGTGCACGTCTTCCAGGTCGAGTTTCCACTCGAAGGCGCCCGATTCGATTTCGCTGCGGATCTGCGCCATCCCACGCTGGATCTCGGCGTGGTCCTGCGCGGCGATGATGCCCTGCGCGGCCAGCATGCCGGCATGTGCCAGAGAACCCTCGATGTCGGCCTGCCACAGACGCTTGTCGAAGAACACGCTCGCGGTGTAGCGCTTCACGAGGTCGCTCATGGGTTCGGAGAACAGGGCCGACCAGGCTTCGGATTTCTTGTCGAGTTGGTTTTGAGTCATGGGAACCGTTGGAGAGGCAATAATGGGTTGGTTACCCAATGTATCTGTGATGCGCAACCCGGCGATTTTATCGGCCAGCTCCACTCCCACGCCTTCGGCCCCGCCGGAAAGAGGGCGTTTGCCTGCGCGCGGCAGCGCGGGGCTGTTCGACGCCTGCCAGATCGGCGTGGTGCTGCGCGCCGTGCTCTTCGTGGAGGCGCTGGTGGCGACCGCCACGCTCTTCGTCTCGTCCTCCCCCGCGGAATGGCTGGTGCAGACCGCCACCGTCACCGGGGGGGCCCTGCCGGCCACCTTGCTTTGGCTCGTGGCGGCCTGCGGGCTCAAGAAGCCGCTCGGGCGGTTGCCCCGGCAGGCGCAGTACGCGGCCGGTGCCGCGCTCGGCGGGATTTCATCGCTTTATGGCTGCGGCTTGCTGCGGCTCACCGGCGTAATGGGCACGGCACCGTGGCTGGCCAGTGCGGTGGCAGGCGCCTTTATCGCGGGGCTGGTGATGGGGGCAATGGTGCTGCGTGCGCGCGGCCAGACACCGGCCGCCACCACGGCGCGGCTGGAGGAGTTGCAGTCGCGCATCCAGCCGCACTTTCTGTTCAACACCCTCAACAGCGCCATTGCCCTGGTGCGCGAGGAGCCCGCCAAAGCCGAGACCATGCTGGAAGACCTGGCCGAGCTGTTTCGCCAAGCGCTGGCCGACCCGGGCGAATCCGGCACGCTGGCCGACGAGATCGCGCTGGCCGAGCGCTACCTCGCCATCGAGCAGGTGCGCTTTGGCGACCGCCTGCGCATCCGCTGGGACTTGGACGCCGCCGCCAGCAATGCCCGGCTGCCGCCGCTATTGCTGCAGCCGCTGGTCGAAAACGCCATCAAGCACGGCGTGGAGCCCAGTCCGGATGGTGCCAAGCTGCGCATCCGCACGGAGCGCCGCGGCAGCGTGGTGGTGATCGAAGTGGTCAACAGCCTGCCGCCCCTGCGCTGGGCCGACGAGCCCCTGCCGCGCGGCCATGGCATTGCGCTGGCCAACGTGCGCGACCGGCTGCGGCTGCTGCACGACATGCAGATGCAATTCAGCGCCGGCATGGACCAGAAGAACTACCGCGTACGCATTGCCATTCCCGCCGAACCATGACCCTCAAGACCCTGATCGTCGACGACGAAGCCTTGGCCCGCTCGCGCCTGCGAACCCTGCTGCGCGACTGCCGGTCGCCTGCTGCCGAGGTGGTGGCCGAGGCTGCGCAGGGCGCCGAAGCACTGCAACACCTGGAGAGCATGGCGCTCGACCTGGTGCTGCTCGACGTGCACATGCCTGGTGTCGACGGCATCGAGGTGGCGCGCGCGTTGCGCGACCAGCCCGATGCGCCGGCCGTGGTGTTCGTGACCGCCCATGCGGCCCATGCCGTCACGGCCTTCGACCTGGACGCGGTCGATTACCTGACCAAGCCGGTTCGCGCCGAGCGGCTGCAGCAGGCGCTGCAGAAGGCGGAGCGCTTTCTCAAGGAGCGGGGCGCGCTGCAGGCGAACGCCCAGCAGGAAAGCGTGCTCATCCAGGACCGCGGCCGCGCCGAGCGGGTGCCGCTGTCGGAGGTGCTTTACCTCAAATCGGAGTACAAGTACCTCACGGTGCGCACCGCCTCGCGCAGCCACATCCTGGACGCTTCGCTGAATGAGTTCGAGGAGCGGTATCCGGAGCGCTTTTTGCGGGTGCACCGCAATGCGCTGGTGGCGCGCTCGGCCATTCGCGCGCTCGAGAAATACGACGACGGGGAAGACGCCGAAGGCTGGGCCTTGCGGCTCGACGCGGTCCCCGAACCCGTCGCGGTGTCGCGGCGGCAATTGGCTGCAGTGCGCGAAGTGCTGAAGGAGCCGCGATGAGCGACGACAAGAAAACAGCCGGCCAGGAGGCGGCGGTGCAAGAGGCTCCTGAAGCCGTGGAGCCTCCGCAGGAACTGCCTCCCGAACCCGTGCCGGAGCCGCTGCGGGAAGCCGCGGCGCCGGAGCCGGAAGCAAAGCCCGAAGCCAAACCCAAACCCGAGCCCGAGCCCGACCGCGTGCTGCTGCACATGCCGGTCGACGTGCGCAGCGCAGCGCTGGTGGTGCTCGCCGTGCTGGCCAGTGTCTTCGCCTTGCGCTGGGCGGCGGCGGTCTTCATTCCGCTGATGATGAGTCTGCTTTTGAGCTATGCGCTGTCGCCGGTGGTCGACGTGCTCGAGCGCTGGAAGGTGCCGCGCTGGATCGGTGCGGCAGCAATCTTGCTGGGCCTGGGCGGCGCGGTGGGCTGGGCCGGCCATTCGCTGTCGGGCAGCGCCTCGGAGCTTCTCGATGCCTTGCCCGTGGCCGCGCAGAAGCTGCGCCAGGCCGCGCGCAGCGACAAGAACGCCGCCGCCACGCCGCTGGACAGCGTGCAGCAGGCCGCCGCACAGCTCGAACGCGCGGCCGAGGAGAACTCCGCCCGCGTCGCGGCGCGCAAGGGCGTGGCGCGCGTCATCATCGAGCGGCCGCCGTTCAACGTGCGCGAGTACCTGTGGAGCGGCACTGTCGGGCTGCTCGCCGCCGCCGGGCAGCTCACCCTGGTGGCCTTTCTCACCTTCTTTGCGCTGTGCTCCGGTAACACCTTCCGCCGCAAGCTGATCAAGATCACCGGTCCCAGCCTGGAGAAGAAAAAAATCACCGTGCACGTGCTGGACGACATCACCCAGAACATCGAGCGCTATCTGCTGGTGCAGATCCTGACCAGCGGGCTGGTCGGCGTCGCGACGGGGCTGGCGTTCTGGTACATCGGGCTGGACAACGCGGCGGTCTGGGGCATCGTGGCGGCGGTGACCAATCTCATGCCGTACATTGGATCGGTGATCGTCATGTCCGCCGCGGGGCTGGTGGCCTTCGTGCAGTTCAACACCATCGAAATGGGCCTTCTGGTGGCCGGCACTTCGCTGATCATCCACACGCTCGTCGGCAACCTGCTGGTGCCCTGGCTCACCAGCCGCACCAGCCGCATGAACCCCGTCGCCGTGTTCGTCGGCGTGATCTTCTGGGGCTGGCTCTGGGGTGTGTGGGGGCTGCTGCTGGGCATCCCCATCACCATGGTGGTCAAGTCGATCTGCGACCGGGTCGAAGACCTGCAGCCGATCGGCGAGTTGCTGGGCGAGTAGCCGAGCCGGCGCGCCGGCCGCGCCGCTTACTCGGCTGACGAAGCAGCCAGTGCCGCCGCGCCACCGCGTGCGCGGCCCAGCGTGCCGACGATGACCGCGGCAACCAGCACCAGCACACCGCTGAGCACCATCGCGCTCGAGATGCCGTAGTTGTCGACCGTGACGCCGCCGATCAGCGCGCCGGAAGCAATCGCCACCTGGAAGCCACTCACGAGCAGCGCCTGGCCGGCTTCGGGTGCGTCGGGCACGGCTTCCATCATCCAGCCCGTGAGCGCCACTGGGATCAGGCCGAAGGCCACGCCCCAGATGAAGACCACTACCGCGCCAGCCACGAAGCCGCTGCCGATCACCGTGGACAGCAGCAGCGCCGTCGCAAGCATCAGCGCCGCCAGCAGGGTGGTGCCGCGCACGCTGCGCGCCACCAGGCTGCCGCCAATGAAGGTGCCGATGAATCCCACCGCGCCGTACACCAGCAGCAGCGTGGAGACCGAGTTCGGCGCCAGCCCGAACACCTGCTGCAGCAGCGGCTTCAGGTAGGTGTAGGCCGCGAAGTGGCCTGCAATGAAGAACAGCACCGCGAGCAGGCCGACCTGCGCCATGCGGCGCGTCAACGGCGTGAGCAGGTCTCGCGCACCGATGGCGCGCACCGGCGGTATCGCGGGCAGCAGCCACAGCTGCACCACCAGCACCAAGGCCGCGAGCGCGCCGGTCACGGCAAAGGAGGCGCGCCAGCCGAACAGCGTGCCGAGGAACGAGCCCGCGGGCACGCCGAGCACGGTGGCGGCCGACACGCCCGCCAGCACCAGCGACATGGCTCGTGCCTTCGACGCATCGGGCACCAGCTGCGTGGCTGCGGCCGGTGCAAAGGTCCAGAAGCCGCCGACGCACAGGCCCAGCATCAGCCGCGCGACCAGCATGGTGGCGAAGTTGGGCGCAAAGGCGGCGAGCAGGTTCGAGGCGATCAGAAGCGTGGTGAGCGCGATCAGCACGGTGCGCCGGTCGAGGCGGCCCGACGCAACGATCAGCCCGGGCCCGGCAAAGGCGGCAAGCACGCCGGGCATCGTGATCATGAGCCCGGCCGTGCCGTCAGAGACGTTGAGGCCACGCGCAATGTCCGTCAAGAGGCCGATGGGCATGAACTCGGTCGACACCATCGCGAAAGTGCCGACCGCAATCGAGGCGACGGCCAACCAGGCCGATCGGACGGAGCCCGCGGCCTTGGCGGGCTCGTGCACCATATCGTCGACGCAGGGGTTGCTGCTGGGTGAATTCATCATGGGAAGAAAGTCCTGGGATCGTGCCGGCAAAGCGTGCGGCCGACACTTGTTGCGAAAGGCCGCTCAGTGTCGAAGCGGATGGGCCTTTCACAAAGGGGCGCGCGGGCAGTAGTCAGTTTCCCCAGGGCGAACAATCGACCCTTTTGCGTTTGCTCCCGCCTCCCCGTTGGCGTCAGATGCGTGGTTGCAGCACCCGCCCGTCCGCAATGAACGAGTCGCCTACCAGCACACGAAAGACCTCACCCTCTGGAAGGTGCGCTGTGGCCGTGTCGGGCGTCAGCAGCTCGACGTCGAGCGAGTGCGGCGCTCCTCGCTCGAGCACGGCACCTTGCGGCACGAACCACCGCGCCGAGAAGCCTTGGTTGCCGACCACCAGCGCGCAGCGGTATTCGCCTGCGGACAGCGGCACGTTGTGCGACAGCAGTGCCGTCGGCCGCAGCGTGAGCTCCACGTGAAGGTGCGGCGTGAATGCGCCCGCCGCATCGAAGCTCACCGGCTCGGCCGGCGGCGCGCGCCGCGGAATCTTGCCAATGAGCCACCCGATGACGTTGCCGATAATGGGCACCCACAGCACCATCAGCAGCGTGCCGATGTCGCGCGTGGTCGATCCGGGCTCGGCGTACTGCCGCACGAGCGCTCCCGCTATCGCCACGCACAGCAGGATGATGACGATGAGTTTGCGGCGGGACTGGATGGTGCTCATGAAAGAGCGCGTGCCAATGGATTCACCCGCATCAGCCCGTGTTGCGCAAGCCGGCCGCAACGCCATTGATGGAGATGTGGATGCCGCGCTGCAAGCGCTCGCCGCCTTCGCCCGCACGGTAGCGCCGCATTAGTTCGACCTGCAGGTGATGCAGCGGATCGATGTACGGAAAGCGATGGCGCACCGAGCGCTGCATTTCTGCGTTGCCTTCGAGCCGCTGCTTGGCGCCGGTGATGAGAGTGAGCGCGTCCGAGGTGCGGTGCCATTCGGTGTCGATCATCGAGAACACCTTCTGGCGCAGCTTGCGGTCGGTCACGAGTTCGGCATAGCGTGAAGCCAGCGCGAGGTCGCTCTTGGCCAACACCATGTCCATGTTGGACAGCAGGGTGCGAAAGAACGGCCACTGCGCATACATGCGGCGCAGCAGCGCGATGCGTTCCTTGCGCGCGGCCGGCGTCTCGGCCGAGGCCAGGAACTGCTCGACGCCCGAACCGAAGCCGAACCAGCCCGGAATGGTGAGCCGGCATTGGCCCCAGCTGAAGCTCCACGGCACGGCGCGCAGGTCGTCGATCTTGTGGCTCGGGTTGCGTGAGGCGGGACGCGAGCCGATGTTGAGTTCGGCAATCTCCCGGATCGGCGTGGAGCCGAAGAAGTAGTCGCCGAAGCCCGGGGTTTCGTAGACCAGCTTACGGTAGGCCGCCATGCTCGCAGTCGATAGCTCCCCGGCTGCCGAAAGGAATGTGGCGGGTGCCGACTTGGCCTGCGGCAGCAGCGTGGCTTCGAGCGTGGCGGCCACCAGCGTCTCGAGGTTGCGCCGGCCGATCTCGCGGTTCGCGTACTTCGAGCCGATGACTTCGCCTTGCTCGGTAAGGCGGATCTGCCCGCGCACCGTGCCCGGAGGCTGCGCAAGGATCGCCTGGTAGCTCGGGCCGCCGCCACGGCCCACCGTGCCGCCGCGGCCGTGGAACATGCGCAGGCGGATCGGGTTGGTTTTCTTCTTCTTGTTGAGTTCGTCGAACAGCGACACCAGCGCCGTGCCGGCGCGGTAGAGCTCCCAGTTGCTGGTGAAGATGCCGCCGTCCTTGTTGCTGTCGCTGTAGCCCAGCATCACGTCCTGCTCGGCGCCCGAGCGTTCGATGAGCGCCTGGATGTTCGGCAGTGCATAGAACGCCCGCACGATGGGCGCGGCGTTGCGCAGGTCTTCGATGGTTTCGAACAGCGGCACCACGATCAGGTCGCAGGTGGCGTTGCTGTCCATCTTGCCGCGCAGCAGGCCCACTTCCTTTTGCAGCAGCAGCGCTTCGAGCAGGTCGCTCACCGTTTCGGTGTGGCTGATGATGTAGTGGCGGATGGCCGCTGCGCCGTAGCGCGCGCGTGCGGTGCGCGCGGCCGCGAAGATCGCGAGTTCGCTCTGTGCCAGCGGCGAGTAGTCGGCATCGGGCACGCGCAGTGGGCGCGCATCGTCGAGCAGCTTGAGCAGCAGCGCCTGCTTGTCCTCTTCGGCCAGCGAGGCGTAAGCGGGCTCGATGCGCGCGGTGGTCAGCAGCTCGGCGATCACGGCCTCGTGCTTGTCCGAACTCTGGCGCAGGTCGACCGTGGCCAGGTGGAAGCCGAACACCTCGACCGCGCGAATCAGTGGCCGCAGGCGCGGTGCGGCCAGCACGCTGCCGTGCTTCTCGGCGAGCGACTGCTCCACAGTGTGCAGATCGGCCAGGAACTCTTCGGCCCGGGTGTAGGGGTTTTGCGGCGGCACGGCATGGCGCGCAGCCTCGCCGCCGGTCAGGTCGCGCAGCGTGGCCGCGAGGCGCGCATACACGCCCGTGAGCGCGCGGCGATAGGGCTCGTCCTTGCGGTGCTCGCTGGTGTCGGGCGAGCGCTCGGCCAGCGCCTGCATCTCGACCGACACGTCGACCAGCGCAGCGGAGAGCGAGAGCTCGCCGCCAAGGTAATGCACTTCGGTGAGGTAGTGACGCAGTGCCAGCTCAGCCTGGCGGCGCAGCGCGTATTCGAGCGTTTCGGCCGTGACGTTGGGGTTGCCGTCGCGGTCGCCGCCGATCCACTGGCCCATGCGCAGGAAGGGCGCCACCGATGGCACCACGCCGCCCTGGCCCAGCGCCTTTTCGAGGTCGGCATAGACGCGCGGAATCTCGCGCAGGAAGGTGGCTTCGTAGTAGCTCAGCGCGTTCTCGATCTCGTCGGCCACGGTGAGCTTGGAGAAGCGCAGGAGGCGCGTCTGCCAGATCTGCGTGACGCGGATGCGCATCTGGGTTTCGTTCTCTGCAAACTCGAGCGGCGTGAGCGCGTCCTTGGCGGCGGCGTAGGCGCTCTGCCGCAGCTTGATTTCATCGCGTGTGGTGAGCAGCTGCGCAATCGCGCGCTCGGCATCGAGGATGCTCTTGCGCTGCACTTCGGTGGGGTGCGCGGTCAGCACCGGCGACACGTAGCTGCGCGCGAGAGAAGCCACCACGTCATCGGGCTTGACGCCGGCCTTGCGGATGCGCGCAAGGGCGGTCTGCAGGTCGCCGTCGGCGCTTTCGCCCGCGCGCTCGGCCTCGGTGCGGCGGCGGATCACGTGCCGGTCTTCCGCCAAGTTGGCCAGATGGCTGAAATAAGTGAAGGCGCGAATCACGCGCACCGTCTCGGCCGAGCTGAGGCCCTTGAGCAGGTTCTTGAGTGCGCGGTCGGCCGCATGGTCGGCATCGCGGCGGAAGGCCACCGACAGCGTGCGGATCTTCTCGACCAGCGCATAGCTCTCCTCCCCCTCCTGTTCGCGGATCACGTCGCCGAGGATGCGGCCCAGAAGCCGGATGTCGTCGATCAGCGGCTGGTCTTCGGCCTGGCGGCGCTTGGGCGGGGCAGGGGTCTTGCTGGCTTTCATTCGATGTTGTTCCTGGGACTTGAATGGTGGCGCCGCCTGCGTTGCTGCGGCGCAACATGCTAGCATTCCAAAGGTCTGAAACTTGTACTTTTTGGGGACGGTCTTGAGCAATATCGTGATCGCCACGCGCGAAAGCCGGCTGGCCTTGTGGCAGGCCGAGCACGTGCAGGCGCTGCTGCAAGAAAAAGGCCACTCGGTCAGCCTGCTGGGCATGACCACGCGCGGCGACCAGATCCTGGACAAGTCGCTCAGCAAGGTGGGCGGCAAGGGTCTCTTCGTGAAGGAGCTCGAGCTTGCGCTCGAGGAAGGCCGCGCCGACATCGCGGTGCATTCGCTCAAGGACGTGCCGATGGATCTGCCCGAGGGCTTTGTGCTGGCGTGCGTGCTGGAGCGCGAAGACCCGCGCGATGCGCTGGTGTCGCCCCGATATGCCTCGCTCGATGAGCTGCCCCAGGGGGCTGTCGTTGGCACCTCCAGCCTGAGGCGCGTGGTGCTGTTGCGCGCATTGCGGCCCGACCTCCGCATCGAGCCCCTGCGCGGCAATCTCGACACCCGCCTGCGCAAGCTCGACGAAGGCCAGTACGACGCCATCGTGCTCGCGGCGGCCGGGCTCAAGCGGCTGGGCCTTGAAGAGCGCATCCGGGTCGCATTCGAGCCCGACACCATGCTGCCGGCCGCGGGGCAGGGCGCACTCGGCATCGAGGTGCGGGCCGACCGCGCCGACCTGATCGCACTGCTTGCATCCCTCGCTCACCGCGGCGATTGGCTGGCCACGGCCGCCGAACGCGCGGTCAGCCGGTCGATGGGCGGAAGCTGCTCGATGCCGCTCGCGGCCCATGCACGCTGGCAGGCTGATGGCGCATTGCGCATCGATGCAGCCTGGGGCGATCCCGAGGGCAGCGCGCCGCTGGTGCGGGTTCATACAGAGGCCAAGGCAGCGGACTTCGCGCAAGCCGGCGTGCTCGGCGAAGAGGCTGCCGCGCTGCTGCGCGCCGCCGGCGCCCATTGAGGCAAGTGGCCTGATCGACATGGCTGCCGGCAAGCCCGTAATCGTGACGCGGCCGGCGCGCGAGGCCGTGCAGTGGGTGGATGAGTTTCGCGCCGCGGGACTCGATGCGGCTGCGCTGCCGTTGATCGCCATCGAGCCGGCCATCGACGTCGAGCCGCTGAACGCAGCATGGAAGCGCTTGGCGCATTACGCGGCGCTGATGTTCGTCAGCGCCACGGCGGTCGAGCATTTCTTTCTCCACGCGCAGCAGGCACAAGCAAAGGACGCGATCGCGGCGGGCCTGCGGTTCTGGGCCACCGGTCCGGGCACCGCGCGTGCGCTGCTGCGCGCGGGCGTGCCGGCGGATAGCATCGACGCGCCTTTGCCCGATGCCGCCCGCTTCGACTCCGAGGCGCTGTGGGAGCGGGTGCGAACCCAGGTCGCTGCGGGTGTGCGCGTGCTCATCGTCCGCGGCGGCGATGCGGCCGGCAACGCGAGCGGGCGCGACTGGCTTGCCAATGAAATCGAGGCTGCGCAGGGTTGCCGCGACACGGTGGTTGCGTATCGGCGCCTTTCGCCATCCTTCGACGAGGCGGCGCGCGCGCTGGCGCTCGAAGGCGCGGCAGGCCGTGCGATCTGGCTCTTCAGCAGTTCGGAAGCCATCGCGAATCTGCGCGATGCGATGCCTGGCACCTCATGGCATGCGGCCAGCGCCGTGGCAACCCATGCACGCATCGGCGAAGCCGCGCTGGCCGCGGGTTTCGGCGCGGTGCGGGTGTGCAAGCCACTGCGTGAGGCCCTGATCGCGTCGATAGAATCCTTCACATGAGTGCCGCGTCCCCGTCCGACGACTTCTCCCCCCCATCCGCCACCGCACCGGTGCCCGCCCCACTGGCGGCTTCGCAGTCGCCGGAGTCGCTGGCGGCCGCCGCGACCACGCTGTCTCGCATCGGGCTCGGCCTCTTGGCCCTGGTGTCGCTCGCGTCCCTGGTGATTGCCATTTCCCTTTGGCAGAAGGTCAGCGGCATGCAGGAGCAGCTGGCGCGGCAGAGCGCGGATGCGCAAGCCCAGTCGCTCGAAGCGCGAACCCTGGCGCGTCAGGCCATCGAGACTGTGCGCGACACCGCGGCGCGTGCCGCCCTCACCGAAACACGCGTCGCCGAGGTAGCGCTCCAGCGCTCGCAGCTCGAAGAACTGATGCAGAGCCTCTCGCGTTCGCGCGACGAAAACCTGGTGGTCGACATCGAATCCGCCGTGCGCCTAGCGCTGCAGCAGTCCCAGGTCACGGGCAGCGTGGAGCCCTTGCTCGCGGCCCTCAAGGCCGGCGACCAGCGCATTGCGCGCGCCGCCCAGCCCCGCCTTGCGCCATTGCAGCGCGCCATGCAGCGCGATGCCGACCGCTTGCGCAGCAGCGCCAGCCTCGACAGCGGCGAAGCCCTGCAGAAGATTGACGAGCTGACGCGCAGCGTGGACGATCTGCCGCCGCTCAACGCGGTGGCCATGCGCGGCAACGGACTCAATGCGTGGCAGCCCGAACCCATTCCGGCCGACGCACCGTGGTGGGAACGTGCGCTTCTCACGGTGCGGGCCGAAGCGCGGTCGCTGGTCCGGGTTGGCCGCATCGATCGCCCCGAGGCCGTGCTGCTGGCGCCCGACCAGACCTTCTTTCTGCGTGAGAACCTCAAGCTCAAGCTGCTCAATGCGCGCCTTTCGCTGCTGTCGCGGCAGGTGGATGTCGCGCGCAGCGAACTCGCCGCAGTTTCCGCGACGCTGAACCGTTATTTCGATCCAGCGTCGCGGCGCACCCAGGCGGCCGCGACGCTGCTGCAGCAACTCCTGGTTCAGGTGAAGACTTCCGAAGCTCCGCGCATCGACGACACGCTGGCGGCGCTGGCAACCGCGGCCGCTGGGCGCTGATCATGCGAGCGGCACTCTGGCTTCTTGCGCTGTTCGCCATCGCGGCAGCAGTGGCCCTGTTCGCCGGCAACAACCAGGGCACGATCACGGTGTTCTGGCCACCATGGCGGGTCGATCTTTCGCTGAACCTGGTGCTGGTGATCCTGCTTGGCGCTTTCGCGCTGCTGCACCTTGCACTGCGCGGCCTGGCAGCGCTGTTCTCGCTGCCAACGCAGGCTCGCCAATGGCGGCTGCAGCAGAAGGAACGTGCGCTGCATTCGGCCTTGCTCGAATCGATGGTGCAACTGCTGTCCGGGCGTTTCTCACGCGCGCGCAAGGCCGCGCAGGCGGCGCTGGTCCAGGAACGAACACTGGCGGCGCTCGATGCCAGCCTGCCGCAGGCCCAGCAGGTCCGCGTGCTGTCGCACCTGCTGGCCGCCGAGAGCGCTCAGGCGCTCCAAGACCGGCCGGCGCGCGATGCCCATCTGCAGCAGGCGCTGAATGAAAGCGCCGACCGCCTCATGCTGGGCAGCCCCGAAACCCGCGAGGGCGTTCAGCTGCGCGCCGCGCGCTGGGCGCTCGAAGACCGCGATCCGGCGGCGGCGCTGGCCCGGCTCGAAGAGCTTCCCCAAGGTGTGCAGCGCCGAACCCTCGCGCTGCGCATTCGCTTGAAGGCGGCGCGGCAGGACCGGCGCACGCTCGAAGCGCTGGAAACCGCACGGCTGCTTGCCAAGCACCGGGCGTTTTCGGACGCGGCGGCGCAAAGCATCGTGCGCGGTCTGGCAACCGAGCTTTTGTCCGGCGCACATGATCCGGCGCAACTGCTTCGCGCCTGGACCGAGCTCGATACCAGTGAGCGCGAAATGCCCGAGGTGGCGATTCATGCCGCCCAGCGCATGGTGGCCCTGCGCGGCGACCTGGCACTCGCGCGCGAATGGCTGCTGCCGGCTTGGGAGCGGATGGTGTCGCAGCCGCGGGCGCTGGGCGACATGCTGCGCGTCAAGCTTGCACGCGCGCTCGAGGCGGGCCTCGATTCAGTGGACGCCGAATGGCTCGCGCGCATCGAGTCGGCGCAGCGCAATAACCCGCGCGATCCCAACCTGCAGTACCTCGCGGGCATGGCCTGCATGAAGCGTCAGCTCTGGGGCAAGGCACAGCAGCTGCTCACGCAGGCCGGCCTGGGCCTGCAGGATACGGACCTCTATCGCCGTGCATGGCTCGCGCTTGCCGAACTGGCCGAAGCGCGTGGCGATGGCGAACACGCGGCCGAGGCCTGGAAGCGCGCGGCGCAAACCGAGAAGGCCTGAAGGGCCAGCGGGCTCGCCAGGCATTGGCCGCTCCCGCGATGCAGCAGTTTCACTCTCCATAAAGCCATAAAAAAACGGCGCCAGGATTAGCGCCGTTTTTCATGGGGCTCGGGCCGTCGGCCCGAAGCTACTTCAGTTCACGCTTTGCGCGTCGGACGGTGTCTTTTCGAAAGGCAGCGTCATCGAGCCGAGTTCGCGGCGGGTTTCGACCAGCACCAGCGGACCGTCATCGAGCACGATGGCCGGCGGACGTTCGCGCGGCACATGCACCGGCTTCGGCTCGGCTGCCATGGCTGCGCGGGCCTGCGCGATGCGCTCGGCGTCGGAGTTGACCCACTGCAGGCCCGAGCTCTCGGCGATCTGCGCCAGTTCGCTGAGCGGCAGTTCGAAAGGCTGAACCTTCGGCAGGGCGCGGCCGTTGGCGGCCGGCTTGCTGCTGCTGCTCTCGACCACGATGGGCGCGGCGACGGGAGCTGCGACAGGCGTTGCGGCAACCGCGGCGACGGGAGCCGGCGCGGGTGCAATTGCTGGGGCAATTGCCGGTGCCGCTGCAGGACGATCGAAGTAGCTGCGTGGTGCTGGTGCTTCTTCGAACGCTGCGGCGCGGGCTTCGGCGTGTTCCGGCTGCTGCCGCACGGGCGCTTCGTTCGCGTCGATCGGCGCGCCAGCCGTGTTGGCTTCGCTCTCGTCGCGCGGGCCGCGTTCGCGGCGGTCGCGGCCGTAGCGGTCGCGTGAACGACCGCGGCGCTCTTCGCCTTCACGGCGCGGCGCCTGCTGCTCGCTGCCACCGGTCTCGCCTTCGTTGTTGCCCGGTGCGACGTCGGCGGGCTCGACAGCGCGGAGACCCGCTTCATCGGCAGCTGCCGGTGCTTCGCCGTTGGCGAAACGCGGCTGGCCTTCACCGCGGCGATCGCGGCGGCCTTCGCCACGCTCACCACGCGGACCGCGCTCTTCACGGCCGCCGCGCGGGGCGCGTTCGGCTTGCGTGCCGTCCTCGGCGGCGGCGTTGTCGCCACCGGCTGCTTCGCGCGGTGCTTCGGAAGCATTGCGCTGGTCGCTGCGTTCACCGCGCTCAGCACGTTCACCGCGCTCGCCACGTTCACCGCGCTCGCCACGTTCCCGGCGTTCGCCGCGTGCGCGGGGCGCGCGTTCTGCCGGTGCATTGCCTTCGTCGCCAGCTGGTGCGTTGGACGCCAGTTGCTGTGCTTCGAGGTTGCCGTCGAGTTCGGCCGACACCGGCCGTGCTTCGCGGCCTTCGCCTTCGCGGCGTTCGCCACGTCCGCCGCGGCGTTGTTCGCCTTCGCGCGGGCCGCGTGCTTCACGGGGTTCGCGCTGCTCGCGCGGCTCGCGTTGTTCGCGCGGCGGCTGGCCGGCCTCGTTGCGCAGTTCGCTGCTGCGGCCCTCGCGGCCCTCGCGGCCTTCGCGTCCTTCACCACGGCGTTCGCCACCGCGTCCGCCACGGCGTTCGCCGTCGCGGCCACCGGAGCGGCCTGCGTTTTCGCTGCGGCCTTCGCCGCCGCGGCCGCCACGGCGCTGTTCGCCATCGCGTGCACCGCGTGCTTCGCCATCGCGGCCGGAACGGCCACCATCGCGGCGTGCGGGCTTCGGAGCCTCGACGGGAATCACGGCCGGTGCGGGCGCCGGTGCCGGCGTGCCTCCGAACCAGCTCTTGAGGCGGGCGAAGAAGCCCATTTCAGCCGGTGCGGGGGCGCTTGCCACGGGCGGTGCGACAGGTGCCGGAGCCGTGGCCGCAGGGGCGCGCACGGCTTCAGGCTTGGGCGGCACCACGGGCGCCGGTGCGTCGGGCAGCACGCCCTTGATGACCGGCGTCTGCTTGTTGGTGGGTTCCTGCGAACGGCGCGTGACGGCGGTCGGGTCTTCGATCTCGTCGGCCATCT
>Ga0102593_1002345_pt1 | contig 14787 bp, 12 predicted proteins | sample AraplaCol_mMS_r2_2_FD_76862 | JGI IMG/M metagenome (GOLD analysis project Ga0102593, IMG submission 76862) | Arabidopsis root microbial communities from North Carolina, USA - plate scrape MF_Col_mMS_r2 (SPADES assembly) (version 2) | ecosystem: Host-associated > Plants > Roots > Endosphere...
TTCCCCTAGGTATACAAACTCTTGTTGACTTTCATTAAATTTTTCTTTAAATGCTTGTCTATTCTGCCATATGCCCGGTATTCCCAAAATAATTTTCGAGTTATTTTCCACGCTCTCACCCACTTATAATAAATTAATTTATTACTAGCTGTTCTTCAACAATAGCTCAATTTGCTTAATTTGAATAGCATGCATAGATTCTTCTTTTAGTTTTTCGAAGTTCTCTTGTAATTTGTCTAATGATTTTTATAGTTCTCAAGAAAAAAGCACTTCTGGATTTATTCAGAAGTGCTTTTACTATCATTTATTTAATAAGCATATTTGCCTTTAATTTTCATCAACAACTCTTCAATAATCTCTTTCTTTTCAGAATTTTTCCCTATATAAAATTCACATGCAGCACTTAAATACTGGTACAGTTCGTCATAATTCACAATATCATAGTCATCATCACCATCACCAGAATAAAATAAAACTTTATTTTGTCCAAAATACTCCTCATCATCTTGTTCATATTCATCTGAATAAATAACTCCATTATATTCCCGACGCTCTCCCTCTTTATTTTTAAAATCTTCTAAGTGTTGTAAAAAGTTACGTCCATTTACATATATATTCAAAACATCAATAACTGCCTCTTTATTTAAATTGTTCTGTTTCATTATCTCAATAAACTCTTCATATACGTTCATACTAATCCACCCATTCTACTACTGGATAAGCATTCTCTATCTCTCCAGTTTCGGAATTCATAATACCTTCAAATTTCAATATTTTTCCATTATAGTCTGTTTGTCCTTGTATTTTTATCTTCTTTTGTTTTAATAGTGGAATTTCTCTTTTATTGTTTAAACCCTCTTCCATTGCCTTTTTGCTAAAATTTATTATTTCATCATTTGAAATAATTTTTGGATCATACACTGTCTTTTTATACATTTTATCTCTATTAGGTATTACTTTGTATTCACCAGTCCCGTTTTTTCCTGTATAATCCATTTTTTCATATTTTACTTTATATTCTATCTCAAAAATTCCATCTATATCTGGATGTTCCTTTTTAACAACAGGTCCTAACTCATATTTGTTAGAATTACTATTAAAATAATTTTTAAACTCATCATAATTATGTCCACCACTAATACCATTACGTTCAGTAAACTTTTCAACTGGTCCTATTGTATTAGCCTTCTTTAAATTTAAGATTACCCGTACCCTTAGCGACAGCCCCCTGATCATTGGCCCCCTTAACATTCGCCTTACTACCCGACTCTTCCACTTTCTCCAACGCTTTGGACTGACCTTTCGAGACATTTCCCATCTTATACGTCGTTAACCCATTTAACGCTTCCCCAAAGGTCTTTCCAGGTAACGCCTCTCCTATCCCTGACAGTTGAGGTTGAGGACGTAAAGTCGGTATCTCAGCATCTAGTAAAAGTTGAAACTGCTTCTGAACAGGTTCATACACCTTTTTCGACCAATTGCTTGCTGCTTTTGCGCTGACGACATTCCGCATATCACTCAATGTTTTGGTTGCTTTATGGGCAGGTACACGCGGAACGTTTGTTACTTTTGGAACGGATTTTACGGCGCCTGCGGGTTTCGCTCCTCCAATTACGCTCGCAAACAGAAACATGCTGCTTTCCCAGTGCTCTTTTGAGAGAGGTTTGTCAGGATTAAGCGCCTGCTTTCCTACATCTAAGAGTCCCATTGTTGCGTGATTGACAAAGTCATACGGTGAATCCAAAGAATTTTTCCCTCGTTCATTCAGCCCCTCTTTGAAGGCAACAGCTTCATCAAATCCGCCCATCGTTATATAGTTTCCAAAGTCATACAAGGAGTTGTACCGTTTATCTGCTCGCTCTCCCATACCGGCCCAAATGTCTTGTGCTACTCCTTTATTACCCGTAACTGTGCCTTTTGCTAAAGTTATAGCACCTTCTCCTACGTCTTTGACTACAGCTTTTATACCGATTTCTTCTTTTTTAGCCGCAGGGTTCTCGCAGATTTCTGTAAAGTCAAAGGATTCAGCAGTTTTTTCAGGTGCTACGTCCCTAACCCGCCCCTGGCTCATCACCGACTGCATAAGCATTCCCTCAACGCCCGTAGCGTTTTGAAGAATCTGTTGAGACGTTAGCATGCCCAAAGCGGAAGAATCGTTGAGCGCCTGCAGATATGGGCTTTTTTCAAGTTCCACTGCTTGCTCTGCAGGTGACAGTTCCGCTAGTTTTTTCATGTTAGCAGGTGCTGTATCCTGCTGAATTTGCGTTAGCACTTCTCTTATGTAAGAAAACTATCTTACCATTGACAATTTATCAAGATTTTTGGACTACTTCACTTGTTATTTCCACGCCACTAAAAGGCCTTTTTACACAATTTTTTTGTTAAAACGCATTCATTCTTTCTATTTCCAAATATTTAAACATGCGCTAGTATATACATAATATAAAGAGGAGGTTGAGTATGAGAGAAAAGCTCGTAAGACTCGGTTATTTACTGGGGTTGGCTCTTGTTTTGTCCGGCATTTTATATTTCTTTGCATCGAACTGGCAAGGCTTTGACCGCTACACTAAAATTGCGCTGAGCGTGGGGCTGATGCTGCTGTTTTACGGAAGTGCATTTGCGGTGCGAAAGCTGCTTCCTCAGCAGGCGTTTTTAAGTCACTGGACGCTTTTGGCCGGCGCTCTTTCATTTGGATTAAGCATCGCGCTTCTTTCTCAAATTTACAACACGCACGCTGAATCGTACTGGCTGTTTTTAATTTGGCTTGTGCCGGTTATTTTGTTTAGCTTTTTTACAAAGTATCAGCCATTTTACGTGTTATCGTTTGTTTTATTTCAATTCACCATGGCTTTTTTCATTTCACCAACAGGCGCAGTTTCACAGCGAGGCGAGCAAGAGACGCTTTTACTTTACGCAGCAATGGCGTTTGTGAACTTACTCATCTTTTGGATCATAAAAAAGAAACACCTCTCGTCTCCTGTGATCATGTATGCGGCGTTTTGTTTGTTTCACTACATTTTTTTAACTGTTTCCCTGCCGGATTTTACAGGCAGCTCTAGCTTACGGATTGGCCTTATTATTTTTTATTTGCTGTTTTTACTAAGCTCCTTTTTTTATTTTTCAAAAGTGGAGCCGCAAAGGTCATTTTTAGGGATTTCCATCGTGGCATTTGCTTTATTTGTCATTGAACAGTTTTTCTCTTTTATTTTTAAACACTACGCTGAATGGTCGCTTTTTTTAGCGTTAGGATTCGTGATTTTATTTATTGGTGCAAGCGTGTGGTTTGTCAAATGGCTCACTGCCAACACGTCAGCACAAAAAACCTCGCTCCGCGTAATCAAACGAATAGCGGTAATTGGGATTACGGCTATTGCATCGGTGATCGGCAGCAGCTCTTTAGGAGGACTCATCACACTTATTACAGGAACATACCCAACGAACGGAATGCTTGTGATCGGCGTTTTGTTGATTGTGGCATGTTATTTGATTAAAGCAGATATTCCAACGGTAAAATATACGCTTTTAATGATGGGCGTATTAATTAGCGGCGGCGCTTCTTTTTTTGTGAACGACATTCTGTTTTTTATCTACGTCATCGCACTTGTAGCGCTTTTAGTATTCACTAAACATACGCCCGTTCGCCTGTTGCTTTTTGTGCTAGTGCAAGGGCTTCTGTTAATAAAGGTTCCGACTACTTACTATGACACTATCAAAATAGATTATGTGCTGCTCGCTTTGTTTCTATTAAATGCCGCTGTATACGCGATAAACGTACACCACGCGTTTAAAAAAGCAGCGCTGCTTCTTGCTTTTATCTTTTTACTGTCGCTGACTGAATTAAGCGAACCTTCTTTTTTAAATATCATTTACTGCACGGTGTTTTTTGTGATTTCGACTGTCTTCTTATTTGTGACGGTACGAAAAGAGCCAAAATATGATTTTATTGTCGGCATGATTTTCTGGTTTGTTTTTTTAGCGATGAAATATTACGACTTTGTGTGGGATTTATTTAATAAATCACTTGTGCTTGTTATTTTAGGTCTTATCTTTCTTTTCCTAAGCAGGAAATGGGACCTGTCAACGCCTGATCAGCCGCAGCCTTCGTTTCTTGACCGCAGCCGAACCGCTGTATGGATCATCATTCTTGTTCAGCTCATTATTCTGGGCGGCATTTTTACCAAAAACGAAGTGCTTCTTCAAAACGGAAAAGAAATTAAGCTCGCTTTACAGCCGATCGATCCGCGCTCGCTGCTGCAAGGCGATTACGTTGAGCTGAATTACGCCATTGCGCACGTTACATTACCTCATGTAAAAGACGGTGAAAAAGTGAAGCTCGTTCTTCGCCCTAACAAACAAGGCGTGTATGAATACGCAAAAATCTACCAAGCGGATGATGACTGGAATAAGCCGTATACTTCTAAAAAGAAAGACGTTGTCATTACGGGGACGTATCACGAATGGGGAATTCAGTACGGAATTGAGCATTACTTTATTCCAGAAGGAACCGGCAGCAAAGTGGAAAGCGAAGCTCGTTTTGCTACTGTACGAGTTGGAAAAAACGGAGATGCGATCGTTACAAAAGTAGGCAAATAAAAAACGGCCGCTTCAGTGTTGAAGCGGCTGTTTTTTATTTTAATTGATAAATACGCCGATGATCATCGTTAGAATAAGGATCACAAAGAAAATGATGATTCCATAGCCAATCCATTTTATTCTTTTGGGCGTTCCTTTTACATTCATATCCGTTATTTTTCCTTCAATACGCTTTTGATGTTCAGTAACGTCATCGTATTCATTATTAGGCGAAGTGATATTATCCTTCCTTTCTATTTAATCGTTTTCTTTCTTCTAACAGCTCTTCATATCTTTTTTCAAGCCGCTGCTTTTCTTTTCCTTCTGGCGTGATAGAAAGCTCGCTAATTACTTTTGTTAATTCTAGTTGAAGCGCAAGTTTCTCGGCTTCATTTTGCTGCTGTGACGCTTTTTTGCTTTTACCCGTATCTTCAATCGCCGCGAGCTCTGCTTTAGACTGTTTTAACGTCAAAACATGCGTCGCAAGCTTTTTAACAAAGTAACGGTCGTGCGTCACAAATAAAATCGTCCCTGGATAAGCTTTTAACACTTCTTGAAGCGCTTCTTTTGTATGAAGATCAAGATAGTTGGTCGGTTCATCTAAAAGAAGAACGTTATAGTTTCCTAAAAAGACTTTTGCTAATGCCGTTTTCACTCGTTCTCCTCCGCTTAGCATCTCTACTTTTTTATACACGTCTTCACGTTTAAAAAGTAAGCGCGATAGTACCGTACGAATAAACTGCTCGGTGTACGGGCTGTCTTCTTTAATGTTTTCTAAAATGTTTTTAGCGGGATCTAGATTTTCAAGACGCTGATGGAAAAAGCCAAGTTTTACAGGCTTCGCAACCGTGATGCCTTCTGTTTGCTGCTCAATCATATTCAGCAGCGTAGATTTTCCGGCGCCGTTTTGACCGACAATCGCTACTTTCGCGCCTGGCTTCACACCGCCTTTTAGGTTTTGAAACAAGATATGGTCACCAGCTGATGCTGAGACTTTGTCAAAGCTTAGTACCTGCTTGCTGTGTACTTGGTGAAATTGAGATAAATCAAAATGAATTTCTTCCATTTCTTTTGGCTTTTCTTTTTTCTCTAGCTTTTCAATTCTTGTTTCAATCGCTTTTGCGCTTCTATCTAGCTTGGCTTTTTGTTTTCCGACCGCTCGTTTATGAAGTCTCGCTTCAGAGTTCCCCATACGGCTCGGCGCTTTTTTAAGCGACTTTGATTTTTGGCTTTTTTCTTCAGACGCCAGTTCAAGCCTCTGCTTTTCTTTTACATACTGCTCATACTCAAACTGCTGTCTTTCAATTGCATGTTTTTTTTGCGTCACATACTCTTGATAATTGCCTTCATAGCAGTGAACTTTGCCGTCTTCTACTTCCCAAATAGACGTACAGAGGCGGTTTAATAATTCTCGATCATGTGAAATCAGCAGCAGACTGCCTGTAAAAGCCTTCATTTCTTCTTCAAATTTCTCTACGCCTTTTACATCTAAGTGGCTCGTTGGCTCATCGGCTGCAAGTAGTTCCGCGCCCGATGAAAGAGCAGCAGCAATTTTCTTTCTGGTTTCTTCTCCTCCGCTAAGAAAGTCGGCTTCATTTGGCACGTTCCACTGACTTTTCATCTCGGGAGATACAGCTCCTGTAGGTTGAACGTCAAGCTGCGGAATCAGTGAGGAACAGCCATACGTTTGCACAATTCCTTGATCCGGACTCATTTTTTTCATTAAAATATGAAGCAAAGTCGATTTGCCTTCTCCATTTTTTCCAACAATTCCAATTCGCTCTCCGCGATGTACTTGAAGCTTCTCTGCTTGAAACAGCAGGCGGTCTCCATAGCTTTTTTCAATATTTATAGCTTCTAACAATAACATAAAAAAACCTCCCTAGGATTTCTAGAGAGGATTAGAGGTCATAATTAGGCATACGCAAATATGCACCCTTTTATAGAGTAAAAAAAGGGAGAAATCAATTCATATAAGACATATAGAAATGGCACCTAAAAATGTACAGACTAATCCTATCTAGACAAATGTTCATTTAAAATAAAGTTTTAAAAGAATGTCTAAAAAAATAGGATTACTTATCCATTGTCTACGGTACCTTTCCTTTCTTAGTATGAAATGACTTGCTTCTTACAGTGTATGATGAAGTTTTTTAAATGTCAATATCCATTTGGATGATATTCCCTCCTTTTCCTAAGCACAAAAAATCCTCAGCCGATCACAGCCGAGGATTCTTTTATTACACGTATTGGTTCACTTTACCTGTAAAATCAGGCAGCCACTCACCGTGAGCTTCAATTAAATCATCGCACATACGAATGATGTCATCCATGGATAATTCCGCATTTGTATGAGGATCTAGCATCGCAGCTTGATAGATGTGCTCTCTTTTTCTAGTGACAGCTGCTTCAATTGTTAATAATTGAGTATTAATATTCGTACGATTTAACGCCGCAAGCTGCTCAGGTAAGTCTCCTACATAAGTCGGCATAATGCCGCTTCGGTCTACAACACATGGAACTTCTACGCACGCTTTTGTCGGCAGGTTACTAATTAAGCCTCCGGTATTTAATACGTTACCGGCAAATTTAAACGGCACGTTTGTCTCCATTGCTTCAATGATTCTAGAGCCGTACTCATGTGAACGTGTATGAGTTAACTGACTGTTGTTGACCATTTCTTCTCTCATTGATTCCCAATTGCTGATTTGCTCTTCGCATCGGCGCGGGTATTCATCCAGAGGGATGTTAAACTGATCAACAAGATTTGGATATTTATGTTTAATAAAGTATGGATGATACTCTGCGTTATGCTCAGACGATTCGGTAATATAATAACCGAACTTATCCATTAGCTCAAAACGCACCATATCGTGATGCTTTGTTCTTTGCTTTTCTTTTGCCAGACGCTTAATTTCTGGATATAAATCTTGTCCATCTCTTTTTACTTCTAGCAGCCATGCCATATGGTTAATGCCTGCGATTTTCTCTTGTATTCCTTCATGATCCATTCCGAGAGAATCAAATAAATCTTTTGTACATACTTGAACACTGTGACAAAGGCCTACCGTCTTTACATTGGTATAGCGCAGCATTGCACCCGTTAGTGTTGCCATTGGATTGGTGTAATTTAAAAACAGCGCATCTGGACATACTTCTTCAATGTCTTTTGCAAAATCAAACAGCACTGGAATCGTGCGCAGTGATCTGAAGATTCCTCCAATTCCTACTGTATCTCCAATCGTCTGACGCAAGCCGTATTTTTTAGGAATTTCAAAATCAATGACGGTGCTTGGTTTGTATCCGCCTACTTGAATCGCGTTAATCACATACTTTGCTCCTGTTAAAGCTTCTCTTCGGTTTAAATAGGCTTTAACCGTAATATTCACTTTATAGTTTTCTTTTAAATTGTTTAGCATATTTTCCGAATCTCTTAAACGCTCAGCATCTATATCGTATAGCGCAAATTCAAAGCCAGCTAAAGCAGGCACAAACATGCAGTCTCCTAAAATATTTTTTGCAAAAACTGTACTTCCCGCTCCGATAAATGTGATTTTAGACATCGTCATCTTCCTTCCTCGTATTGGTTTTATCCTTTCACAGATCCTGATGAAAGCCCTGCAATAAAGTATTTTTGTAGCACTAAAAATAAAATGGTCATTGGAAGCATCGCAATAATCGCAGCTGCTCCTACTAAGCTAAGATTATTTTGATTTTCGGCAAAAAAGCTTGCTAACGTAACGGTTAATGTATGCATTTCCTTATCTTGAAGGAAGAAGATTGCAAACTGATAGTCGTTCCAAATATAGACGCTGGCAATAATTAGAATGGATGCAGTAACAGGCTTTAGCAGTGGAAATACGATTTTAAAGAAAATCGTTAACGTACCGGCACCGTCAATTCTTGCTGCTTCCTCGAGCTCTTTAGAAATAGTGGAGCGAATGAAGCCCGCATACAAAAAGATCGTTAGCGGCAAAAATGCTGCGACATTATTTAAAATGGCAATTTGGTACGTGTTCATCATTCCCATATTCACAACCATTTTGTACAGCGGAACTAGCGCTGTTAAAGGCGGTATTACCATCACGGCAATAAAGATAAAATAGACGTACTTATTTAGTTTCGTTTGTCGGCGCGCTAAAGGATACGCAGCCATTGATCCTAAAAAAATAAGCAGAATCGCCGAAACGAATGTAATGATAAATGTATTAACAAAAGAGTTTCCTAAGTTCGCTTGCTCCCAAGCCGCTGTGAAATTTTCAAGGTGTATGCTTTTTGGAAATACCCATTTGGAACTAAAATCCCCGGTTGCTTTTAAAGAAGTCGTAACAAGAATATAAAAAGGGACAATATGAACGAGCGTTATACAAAGAGCTAGAAAGGTAAAAAATCGTTTTTTCCGTTTATTTGTATAGTCCATCACGCTTCTGTCTCCTTTCGTTTAAAGTACACAAGTGCTGATAAGCTAATGACTAAAATAATGAGCGCCATGCACACACCTTGAGTTGCTGCATAGCCGGCGTCTTGTCTTCTAAAATATAAGTCATACATAAAAGTAGACATCGACTGTGATGCATCTCCAGGTCCTCCTCCTGTCAGCGCAACAATGACATCAAACAGTTTTAACCCCCCGATAATATTTAAAACGACGTTAATTGTAATAGAAGGCATAAGCAATGGAAGAGTGATATTTTTAAACTGCTGAAGAGCAGATGCTCCGTCAAGCTGCGCTGCCTCGTAGTAATCTTTTGAAATACTTTGCAGCCCCGCTAAATAAATAATCATCGCAATTCCAACGAATTGATACGTATTGACGAACACGATAATCCAAGAGTTAAGCTCCGGAGTTCCCAAAGCATTAATCTTCTCAAAGCCTAAAAATACAAGAAGGTCATTTAAAGCGCCTCCTTGGTAGGCAAAAAAGAAGTACCAGATATACCCCATAATAATTGGGCTGATAATAACCGGAAGGTAGACAATTGTTCTTGTTACAGCTTTCATTTTAATGCTTTGATTCAGAAGCAAAGCGTATAACAAGCCAATAATATTTTGAAAAATAGTACTGCCTATTCCGTAGAGCAGCGTATTTTTTATCACAAGCCAAGTCGTTGGATCTGCAAGCAAACGTTTATACTGCTGGAGCCCAATCCAATCATATGTTTGTGAAAATCCATTCCAATTAGTAAAGGAAAGTCTAATTCCGTTAATAAAAGGATAGATAATAAAAACGGTGATAATTACTAAGCCGGGAAGGTACATCCACCATAAAGAGGATTCTGTTTTTAATTTTTTCTTTCGTTTTTCCGTATCTCTTACTACGGAAACCGGCTCTTTCCTGACTAATTCATTCATCGTGTTCACTCCTATTTCAGCTTGTGTTGAAAAGAAGCAGAAGCCTATCTCCCTGCTTCTCGGCGAACAAGGAACTTTTGCACACTATTTTATTATTTACTGAGACGCTTGTACTCTTTTTCCATCTCATTTGATAATTGCTTTGGCGTTAAACTTCCCGCTAGCAATTCTTGACCTGTAGAAGACATCACTGCCCACATGCCGCTCGGTAAATACTTTCGGTCGAAGTATGGCTCAACTTTGATATCGCTATACTTATCGTAGTATGCAGAGTAGTAGTTTTGTGTTTTATTGTTTGTCAGAGCCGATGCTGAAGACGTTCCTTCGGCAATCTTTTTAGCAACTTCCGGCTGTGACACAAATTCAATAAATTTCTTCGCTTCTTTAAGGTGCTTAGAATCTTTCCAAGCAGCAAGGGTAAAGCGCTCTCCGCCGATCCAGCTTTGCGTACCACCTTTATGAATAGCCGGCACCGGTACCGTTCCTACTTTTACTTCAGAATTTAATTCTGTTGCATCCGGTCCAAGAGATCCGCCCACAAATGTAAAAGCAATTTTATTTTGAGCCATTAATTCCGTTGCTTGAGATACTTTTGCGGTTAATACATCTTCATTCAATAACCCTTTTTTCTTCATTTCTGCCATTGTTTCCGCTAGCGGCGTGTAGTTTGACCAATTAAATGTTCCTTTTTCTAACTGCTTAGCATAGTTCTTATTTTTTGCTGTAATAAGCTGAGGTGTAGCCAGCTGATCAAACACTTGAGCAATATTGCCGTTTTCTCCTCCTGGAATCCATAAAGGCGCTACTTCTCCTTTACTTTTCTTCTTTACTGTTTCTAACGCTGTTATAAATTCATCCATTGTGTTAGGAGGCTTTATTCCGTACTTTTCTAATAACGTCGCATTATAGCTAATTCCGTCTTTTGCTTGATTTAAAGGATACGCATACACTTTGCCGCTTTTATCTTTTAAAATTTGATTCAGCGCCGGATCTAAATGCTGAACCCAATCCATATCTTTTAAATCTGCTACATACTCCCCGTAGCGAAGCTGAGACCAGCCGTGCGTATCAAATAAATCGGGCATATCATTTGCACCCATTTTCACACGAAGCATATCTTCATAGCCGTTACCAGGAAAATTCGCATCAATTTTAATATCTGGATTTTGTTTTTCAAATTCTGCAATCGCGTTTTGAAGCGCTTTTCTCTCGCCTTTATTACTCATCGTAGAAAAAAGCGTTAACGTTGTTTTCCCATTTCCGCCTGTTGCCGCTTCTTTATTTCCGCAGCCTGCTGCCACAACAGAAAAGACTAGTAATAGAACGAAAAGATACGTAAGCTTTTTCATTTATCTTCTTTCCTCCTTATACTCTATCAAGACACAAATAACTGAATATTCAGTTATTTATACGTAGACAAATTCATTGCACAACGAAATAAAGTCACTTATAATTTAATCCTATACTTTTACAAAGGTTCAAAGAGTCCTAGAGATGAAAAAGCTTTTTCATTTACATACTTATCTGCCAATAAGTATGTAGTTTCTAGGGCTTTTTAACCTGCTTTTTCTATGTTTTTTTCTATTTTTCTTCCCCCTTATCACTCTTTATGTATGAATTCTTCTTTTCTATCACCCCCTTTCAAGTTATAACTTTTAGGCTACTGTTTTTTGAGTAAGGCTCCGCAGCTTTCACGATAAATTAATTTAGTCGGCACCATGACTTTTAAAGGAACGGATCTGCCGCTTAACCGATCTACTAGCATTTTAACAGCCTGCCTTCCCATTTCTTCAGTATATACTTTAACCGTGGTGAGCGGCGTGCTCGCAAATGCTGCGATATCCACATCATCAAAGCTTACAATCGCTACGTCTTCAGGAACCTTTATATTTGATTGCTGTAGGGCACGCATTGCTCCTATCGCCATTGCATCACTTGCGATAAAAAATGCCTCAGGAAGATTTCCTTGCTTAATCGCTTGTCCCATTAGCTCATACCCTTCAGTCATTGAGTACTCTCCTATATAAACTTTCTCAGAATCGAGCAGGCCTTTTTCATGCATAACGCGTTCAAAAACCGTTTGACGCTGATCTTCAATAATAGAGCTTCCATTTATATAATGTTCTCTTTCTGTCCCTCCGATATAGCCAATTTTTTTATAACCGAGGCCAAATAAATGATTTAATGCGTGTTTAGTAGCTTTCTCAAAATCAATCATGACCGAATCGTACAAATCCTCATCCGCTTTGTGATTAATAAAAACAATAGTATCTAAATGATCGCTCACTTCTTGAACCGTTTCTGGACTAACTCTTCCCACTACAATCACTCCATCAAGATCCTGCAGCAGCTCTTCTTGCTTCATGCCTTTTAGCCTAAATGACTTTACTGTAAAAATTTCTTTTTCTGAGCATTCACTTTCTATTCCATGGCGAATAGAGGAGAAAAAAGGGTCTACTAGCTCTTCTTCAAGGGACTGAGCAAAAATAATACCTATTCTTGGAGCTTCGAGGTCTTTTCCGTTTGCCGTTCCTTTTCGTATCTTCACAGGCGTATATTGCAGCTCCTTGGCTGCATGCAGAATACGTTCACGGGTAACCTCAGATACAGAAAGCGTATGATCATTATTTAGTACTCTTGATACAGTTGAACTGGAAACATTAGCGTACGCCGCTATATCTTTTAAAGTTGCCATCTTTTTACCTCTCTATTATAATCTTCTATTTTTACTAAATATTTATCTCTTATATTGGAAGAATAGCACACTAATAAAACGCTTTCAATAAATATTTTTAAAATTTCAGTAAATTTATCAAAAAATTCTCCAAAATTCTCATTTATTTTGTTAGTTCCGCCTTTAAAATGACAAAATCACTGCTATTACTACTTTGTTTTTATCACACCGAACTAAAACTTAAGTAAACTTTTAGTAAATATTAATTTTCATAAGAATTTGTTCATATTTGATATAAAACGGTTTGTTGGGGAAAATAAAAGAAGAAATACTGATAAGGAAAGAGAGAGCCTATGATTAGCCAACATTCTTATTTCCAACAATATCTGCCTGCCATTCAACAATTGCATAACATAAATTTTACGAAAGAACAGCTGTTGCAAAAAGACTTTTTAATTGGGCAAGAACATGAATTAAGCATGTACTACTCGCCTCATAACGATTACATAAATTCAGGTGCCCATATCGTCATTGCCGGCATCACACCCGGCTGGTTTCAAATGAAAACAGCTTTTCAGCAATGCATTTCCAGCCTGGCTCATCACCAGGTTGAACAAGTGCTGTACGAAACAAAAAAAACCGCTAGCTTTAGCGGGACGATGAGAGTCAATTTAATAGACATGTTAGATCAATGCGGAATTGCAAAAGCCATGGGTATTAACAGTGCCGCTGAGTTATTTGCTTCACAGCGAGATTTACTGCATACAACGTCTGTACTGAAATATCCCGTGTTTTATAAAGGAAAAAACTATACCGGACATCAGCCGCCAATTGAACGCTCAGCGCTTCTTTCTCGCTATGCTTTTGAAGTGTTTCCACAGGAATTGAACGAAATAAAGAATCCGTGCTTAATCGTTCCGCTAGGAAAAGCAGTTGAAAATGTTTTAAGAAAGCTTTCGGGTGAACCTTCGCTTTCTCGGCATACGTATTTATTTGGCTTTCCACATCCATCCGGAGCAAACGGACATCGAAAACGGATATTTGAAGAACACCTAGGTGAATTTACGGAAATTGTGGAGGATTGGGCTGCAAAAAGAAAGAGCTGAAAACTAGTTTTGGCTCTTTCTTTTTATAACATCTCCTTCTCTTTCTTCTATTTCTCGTTCGGTTTGTTCTTCATGAAACTCCTCTTCTGTTTGTACAGCAAGATAATCAAACGGCGTGTAGTAATTACGAGGAAGCTTTCGGTGCCAAACCGTTTTAACGATAATGATCATCAGCGGAATACTAACCATTAAAATAGCGACTAAAATTAGTAACGAAAAAGCCATGGGTTATTTCCTCCTACTCTAATACGCTGCTTACGTTTAGTTATTGCACTTTTCTTCTAAAACGACAAAGCAAATCCCCTACATTCTTTCCCTTATATTCAATCTATATTTACCGTCATCAATATACGGGATTTATGGATGATAAAACCCTTCTTTTCAAAAAACGTGCTGGTTTGCCTTGACCTCTTTCAGTAGACACATATGCTTCTTTTACCTTCCTTTGTACAAGCAATTCTTTCAGAAAAGTTAAAAGGCTTGTTCCTACTCCAGTCTGCTGAATGCTGGTTAACACACAAATTTCATTTAAATAAAACGTCTTATAGTTCGCCCATTGTTCTTCATTTCCTACTATAAATCCTATGAGTTTATTATTTTCACTATGGAAGTAACCTATCCTCCCTATGTACCCTGGAGTTTTACTAATATCATATAAACGGGCATAAGCAGTGTTCCTACTCCAAGGCTCATTCCACCGTGAACCACTAAAAACGTTTGTATAGATAATTGCTGCTTCTTCTAATTCTTTATCTCTCAGTAAACGAACTTGATTTTTCATCATGTTTCTCCTTTTCCTATCAACTTTTTTGAAACTCATTTATATATAAATCATTTTAACAATTGGTTAATTATAACATTAAAATTTCAAAAGAATGATAGCAACCTACTTCAGCCCTAAACGAAAAAAAGGTCCCTTCTGATGGAAGAAACCTTCTAACATTTATTAAAAAGAGAATAAGAAGAACTTTAAGTCCTTTATTTTATGGCTAAACGTATAACTGACGCTACGTTTTTAGCCGTTCGTTCAATATTTTCATCGGCTTTTTCCAGCGCTTCTGACAGAGCCACTGCACCGGGCAC
>Ga0102593_1002347_pt1 | contig 14782 bp, 16 predicted proteins | sample AraplaCol_mMS_r2_2_FD_76862 | JGI IMG/M metagenome (GOLD analysis project Ga0102593, IMG submission 76862) | Arabidopsis root microbial communities from North Carolina, USA - plate scrape MF_Col_mMS_r2 (SPADES assembly) (version 2) | ecosystem: Host-associated > Plants > Roots > Endosphere...
AAAATAAAACACAAATTTCAAAAAAAAAATTTTTATCCTTAAGGTGGAAAATTTCCTAACCAAAAAAAAAAAAAAAAAAAAAAAAAAAAACAGGGCATCGCTCAATTTCCTGATTCCTCAGTGTATCGGGTCGCGGTTGCTCATTTGCTGGGGATATATTGAGGGCACATTGTTTCATTTTCCTTTGTTTTACACTGGGACATTCATTTTCCTGAATTATCGACGAATATAAATGTACAGTATATATTGCATGTTATCCTTTTGAATTAATTTATGTCTTCTGGCTTCTGGCTAAGGTCGATTGTTTGAAATGAGCTTTGACCGTGCGACTCGTGATGATGCTTCAAGCATTTACAGCCGATCGACCGACTCTCCAAAGCTAGTCACAACACAACAGGGATCGTATTGTCTAGCAGCCAAGCATGATTTGCCTGAGATCAATACGCTTGACCACCAAATCGCCATGCTTCGCGGTTCGACAATAGCTCTAGAAACTACTAGTGTAAGGCTTCAGAAATCAAAGACTCAACGTAGACGATCACTTCCCGAATCACGTTGTGAGAAGTTACGCCAATGGGAGAAGCAAAATTACGAGAATGAATTTTATCAGGCATGTCTCGAAAACTTTCAGGAGCTTTTGAATACCGTCGTTGCGGCTATCCGCGTTCTTACACCCAATCCCTATTATGAGACAGAAGGAATGAAAAATGTTCACATGGTGGTCAATATTCTACATGAGAAATTAAGATATTCAAGATTCCAGGAAGCCCAAGCTGAGCAAACGTGGAGGTCTCGATGGAACAGTTCTAATTATTTGCATCCACAATCTAACTGGATCTAAGGCAACATAGCCCGACATAGTTTATGCCTAAGTCCCTTAGAATGTATCGATTTGAATTTATCTATCATAGAAATATATTGCACCACGAAAATTATAGCGATACGCTTCATAGAGAGGGGGCAGTAATAGCACATCTTGCGCGCAATAGCGATTTAGTTCGCCCCCAATGGGCCTATTATTGAAGATCTCAAATCGGCCACTTCATTGAGGGTCAAATAGTCGTCGAACAGTATCTTTTGCCAGTTGACAGTCATTTTTGACAGCTGTTTAAAGGTGCATCATTCAATAAGCGCTTCGAAAGCCCTGCCAAATATTCTAGCGAGTAGTCCCGTGTTGCAAGCTCCAACAGCTGAAGAGCAATAACGCCATTCACACAGAATCCAAAATGGTTATACAGTGCGAGTGAAACACTTCGAATGTCGGAGACAGCCTTGGGGACCAGAGAGTCCTCAAGTACACCCCTCAGTGAGCTACCATGTATGTCTTTGACGTCGAATGTATTTTCTCCCAGAACATGGACATCAATTAGGTAAGTGTTCACAAGAGGTGGAACATGAAGCAAACTGATAGATATCGAGCAAAGCCGACCAAGCTTTACACCCTTAATGCCTAGATACAGCGAGGGTGGGTCAATTGGAAGCCCAGAGAGGTCGCCGAGCAGATATTCCCTACCCGAATTCTACTTGAGCATGAGTGTGGCCTGGCACATCTTGTTTGTAGACATACGGGAACATGTCAAACATTTTCGGATATTATCGTATTTGACAAACTAGCTCTTCTGGCTTCCATAAGCAGCGAGTTGTAATTCATCTAAACATTGATCCAGTTCGGGCGGTCCGAATCATGTAACATTTGTCACTCATGCTTCACCGGATAAATGTCTTTTTTAATCCGTCGCAGAAACCCATCGTACGCAACAAAACTAAATATATCTTTTACCACAGTACCGTTACCTCTTCTCAGTTCAATTACAAGAGGATAAATGAATGGGATCGACGGGTGACTGTGAAGCTGATGACGATATTTTCGATAGTTGTCATGAGCATCGACGAATCCACTGTATGACCTATCGATCTGACCGCGACCTTGCACTAATCCACTTAAAACAGCACTCAGACTGAAGTGGTTCCTCATTCTATGAAGCTCCTAGTTGATGTGAGTTCCTGAGAATCTGAAAACGGGTCAAGATCATACCATTGCAACATAGGCCAACTTGTCGTTCTCTCTACATGCAGATACGACGTCCTCAACATCACGATTGAGCTTGTCCCACTGGGTTGCTAAATCCCTTAGGTGTCTATCATAAGATTCTAAGCCAACAAGGCTTAGCTTTTTGAAGGATCTAAGAGCTTCACGGGTCATGTCCATGGCCAGTGTTGTAGCTTCTTTAGTGCTCAATGCCGTGAAGAAGTCTGTGTTGGTATCGAATGCGTGCCCGTGTGCTATATCTTGCCCTATCTTATACCTTGTATACCGGGACTCCAATATTTTCAGTCGTTGAATGATAAAGTTCTCCGGCCTGTGGAGTACTCTTCGCAGAGGCTCAGCAATAAGTCCATCTTGCATCTCTAGACCAATGCAAGGCTGTGCATCTTCGAGAACAGAAAACGACTGGGAAATTGTGCAGCATAGAAAAGGGTCGACTGGTTCAATTGCCTATGGCAAGTTAGCAGAGAACAGATATAACCTAAGTCTGCGAGAACAATATTGCCTTTTTAGCTTCCCAAAATAGGTTGCGGTCGCAAGGAAATTTGAGAAGGTGTGAAGATATAAAATGGTACAAGTCCTTATGAAATGACTCGAACAATTTCAAAGGCGTACATGGCATACCCATGACCAGCATTACCCAATCTCCAAGCCGGAGGTGTTTGAAGGCGTTCCAACTAACATGGAGAAGGTGCATCGCCAGTTTTTTGGATTCTTGTGCTTCTATAAATGGTTGTAGTTCGTGAAGCCAATCTGGCTCCGCATTCTCATAGCCATTAAGTTTTGCGCTTTGTTGATCGGTTCTTAGGCCTTTTTCATGCTTATCTTCCAGCTGGCTGACCGTAGACCAAGGGAAATGGAAGGCTGAAGTCTTCGGAATGCGGATCTCAAGTTTAGGGGCTTCCATGGTTGCTGATTCGGACAGGGGAAATACGCCTGGTTTGGAGCGTAATGTGTTCAGAATATTTTGACAGTAGTATGCTCCATTTCATAGTTGATGATATAGTTTATATTCCTTTTATATTTCTAGTGAGCCAAGGCGGCCTTTGGCTCGTGATAACAAGAAAATAACCCGGAAGCGAGTGTTATTAGCGCTTTCCTTCGATTAATGCGATCCAAAATATTGATAATTACATTCAGGTCTACATATATGTTCCCAAAAATAACACGATATATGCATAATTCGGGGAGCTGTGGTGCATCTAGTATTCGTTCGTTTCGCATGGAGTCAGGAACATTTACTTACGCACACGGAATACAGTACTGGATTCACATTTAAGCACTAGCCCTAAATAGAGTCTTCTCTTCGGTTTAAAATAAACCCAAGAAAATAATAGACTCAATTCTTGATAATACAAAGTGTCTAATTGGCAGCCAGCTTGGTAACGTATGATGCATGATCTGCTCGTGTGGAAAAGAAGTAGATCATCTTTTTGCTGTACTGAGTTCTTAATTGATCAGATGGCGAAATGCACAAGCACAATAATAGTAATGTAAGCTTATAAAGCGCAGCACATTGATCAATCCAAATGATTCAATAACTCAAGGATTTTAAGAATGAATTGAACAACGTGTCTAACCATATCTGTATTCAGCATATTATTGAGCTGTGCACGCACGAACAACCATCAGATTCCAGATGCTCCGTTAATTTATACTGGCAGATGGAACAGAATTAAGATTCGGTGGCTTAGTCTACCTGAAATGCTGAAAAAAAAGTCGTCAAAATGCGTCATCCAAGATAGTTTGCCATGTTGAGATAATGTTGTTTCTGCTGGCACGCTATCTTACCTCTTCCTTGCCTACCTACGAATAGCCCAGAAATATAAAAACCAAGAAGCTCAAACTTTGCTGATCAAACACGGTTTCAAGAACGGATAAAAGGACCGATTCCAATATTCGCAACCATTTTTGTTGTCTTTTATTGTATTTCGGACATAAATTACCATGAATTTCTTCAAATACTTCCCTTTTATCAATGGCCTTGTACTCGCCAGCTCTTTTGTTGTCATTAACCATGAGGATCAATGTATGTTATGGTCTGAAAGGAATTACGGCTGTACAGGCTATTCGGCACCTTTCTCTGAACTCAAGGGTCGAGATTGCTCCAGTAGGTGCCTCTTTCGGAACTAGGAAGCTTCTTATTAACTAAGTTCGAAGGCTTGATCAAAGCTAACCCCGATGATGATATGATCAAACTCGACATATGCGGTACGAAGAAAGGACATCAGATTGCCTGGGTGACTCTTAATGAAGAAAGTACTGTTACTTTCCATAATGTAGGAGGAGACACATCTAGCTGTAGACTAGATAAAGGTCTCAGTGTGGGTAGTAAATGTAGCATCAGCAATACAATTTCGTCTCAAACCCTCTCGTCGATGCCCGAGAGTAGTCAATATTCAGTCTCAGCACCAAGCAGTCAGTCGGATCAAAGAACAACTCTGGTATCCGGATCGTCTTCTATGAAGAGCCAATCCGCATCTTCAGCTTCTGCCGGTCGGCCGGATGAAGCGGAAACTCCGGTATTGGAATCGACTTCTAGAAGCAGTCATAGCTCAGCCTCACTAGCCGCCGGTCACTCGGCTCATGGAACACCTATTGCAGATCGAACGTCGGCTCCGGCGTCAGTTTCAACGAAAACACGCGTCTGCAGACGTTCCGTGGAATGACTGAGGCCAATTTGCTTTCTGAACATCCGGTCCTCACTTTATAGTGGCTATCTGGGATTACATTATGCTTCCCTGACAAATAATTACGCACTTAGCTAGACTGTGGTGTACGCGTTAAGAAGTTAGTTGAGGTATAAGCCCAATTCAGTCGCTTATTGTACCAAGAACAATAGTATGGCCTGGTGGACTTTGATAATAGGTAGGAGGATGAGCTTCCTGTGTTTTTGTCCAGAAGTGGAAGTCTCGATGGAGCTTAAATAATTTATTGTCAACCAGGGTGTTATTTCTCCCAAATTATTAGGTCTGTCTCTTTTTTATCTGTCTCTCTCCCTAGTAATAGTCTTCATACTATCTACTAGATTGTAGAATCTTGCAAGCCTGTCATTTCAAGCAAAACTTGTTGCCTTCCATAATCTTATTTTATAGTTTAATTATGAACAACATACTATAAGCACTTCCCACACCCACTCAGTTTCTGTTGCGTAGACATGTCCTCCACAACACTGTTACTCGCCGCCATAGTAACCAGCTGGGTAAGCAAGTCACATTTACGCCCGATGACAGCCGGATACAACCGGAGCGGATCACGCTAGCCAACCTGGAGTTTCAAAATTGAGATGTGGACCAGATCGGCGTCTCAGTTGATTGAGGACCGAATCCAGTCATTGAAGCTACGGCTAGAAATACACAAACTCCATGTACCCCGTGGTCTGGCCTACGTTCGGTTCAACAAAAAGACTGTCAAGACCATATCGGGCGACGAATCAGAAGAATCGGGGAAAGACAAGTTGCAGCTGAAGCCTCTGCCGAAGACGAAGCGACTGCAGCAACCGAAGGCAATACTCAAGTGCCCAGTTCGCTTAGCGAACTCGACAGAGCTCCTCCCCGTAGCAAGAATTACCAACATGCTCGAAAGGATACGCTTCAGCGACATTTTGCAACCCATAAGCAGCCGATGTGGTTTCCCCAGCTGCAGCTATATTTTTCCCTCGCTGAACTGATACAAGCTCTATCTGTCAAAGTAATGCAGCATGCGTCTATGACAGGCAGAGAGTCTGGCGAAAGGTTGAGACCCCGAGGCTACAATGAGGGCTAGCTTCCATTCAATTGGCACTGTATAGATTTCCCACCAGTGATAGTCGTTTGAAAAATAAGTCCACGGAGAGAACCAAGGAGCGTACAATACCGAACAAGGCATGATACCTTTTCACAAAATTCCTGTGCGTACTATGCATAAAGCCGGTAGAGGATTTAATCAAGTAAACTTGAGTGTTTAATGTCAAGGAACAGCTAACTCGAACGTCATTTTTTTTGCATTATCCTAGATACTTGTCTCAGCCTACTCCCTTTTAGAGAAGATTTGTAGTATGGTAGCAAGATAGGAGTTCCAGTGGTGACGTACATCATATGCTGACCGACCATCCACGTACTCCCGCAGTCCAACCTCCATGAAATCCTTCTCGAAGTTTCATTTGGCTAATGTTATCAGTCGCTCTTTCGAGGGGGTTTCATCAACTAAAAAGAACAAGGGAAAAGGTTGGCATGCCACCTCAGAGAAATATTCGACTCCAGCAGTATTCAGATGACTGTCAAGCACGACAATATGGTAAGTCATTGGAAGCATTTCAATGAAAGGGATAGCTGATCATACTCTACCATGCAGGAGCCTCTATCAGAGAAGACTGGATGAGGATTGCGCTTGCGAACGTGGACTACGAATTCAGTATGCTCCAGCTTGAGAGGAATAACTTAGCCAGCATGCTGCAGTTCTACGAACGAGACAAGACCCACTTGGAAGACTCTATTCAACAAGTGAAAGAGACAGCAAAACAGCGGAATGAGAGGTTGACCCAAGAAATTGAAGAACTCATGGCTGAACTTGCTGGAAAACAAGTTGAAGAGGAAATAAACAGTACAGTAAAAGCTAGTTTCAATGTATTACTTTAAGAATGCTTTCTTTGAAATTTTCTCGGTCTTTACATGCGAGTCTACCAGGCGCGGCAGCCATGACATATTCGAATACATCTGACACGGAGCCTTTCGTCTATTAGCCACTCATGTTGAAGCTCGCATCTGGGCCTTCCTCGTTCAATTCATAAAGGCGTTCTCCCAATTCTCCTCCAAGTCGATATTTCTCCCCTACATCTGACTGCTCCCATAGTTCCATAGTCTGCTCCCAGTGCAAAATAACCTCAGATATGCCGACCTTCTCGGCATCAATGCGAGCTTCACGCACAATATTGCGGTAGCAATCTAGATAAAGTAGCCAAAGACAACCCGTATCAAATGCCTCTTGGTCTGCAATAAGTATATACGTTGCAGTGACGACTCGTTGTAAACGAAGTGCTATGTCTTCGATAATCTGAAGGAAACCCTTCTTTTCCTTTGGTTCCCAAATACCTTGCCGCCGAAGATTTCTTTTTAATTCCTTTCGAAAATATTGATCTCTCTATGATCTGGAGAGCGTCTGCTCTGGTCACCCATGGGCCCTGCAATCTCCGGCATCACATCGTAAACACGTCGCCAGTCTGCACCGAAATCATAGAAATTTTTGTCGTCTAAAAACGCCCACCACGGCATCCTCCTGGAAGCAAGAGGTTCTGTGATCCAGTTGCGAAATTTCTCCTCATCCTCTGGTTGGTAATGAGTCCTGAGGACAATTGGCGTTTCTTCTGTGAACATGAATTGAGCTTGTCGTCGAAGCTTATCGGGTCTCCAGGGTCGAAGAATAGTATCGATCTGCATGGCTGTGGGTTCAAGACATGTGGTTGCGACAGTCCATTCTCTTGGAATATCCGAGTCGAGATATTTCTGTATTATTCGTGATCGCTGTTGCTCGGGACACTCTTTCGATAGTTCATCCCAGTTCGCCTACTCCTAAATTAACTCAAGGAAGACTCTTCGAGTAGAAACGACGATTCACCACTAGATAAGCTTCAGCAGCCAAGGAGCCCCAAAGAATAGTGCCATTATCGGTCATAGTTGGATTAAATTGTGAGTCGTAAACCCTTAGTAAGAAAAATAAAGTTTCGAAACAGCTGAGGGAATAACATGGCTAAAATAGTATTGCTTGGTGGCGGTTTTGTTCATGTCTTCTGCAAAAATGGGTGTTTTGGCCCGATGTGACCACCCACTAGTCGGCTCCGATCTAGAACAGACTGAAATTGGCTAGTAACACTGCTCCCATTGTTTAAGCCACAGACCCCGCTCACACTTTACACCGCCCGGTGCGCACATTAGCGGACCATAGTTGGCTTCCGTGGGTGGAAGCGCGAGGCCATTCATCGTTAGTGGCCAAATTTCCAGATCAGACGTCCGTGGTATGACCAAAAGCCCGCCGTGACTGAAGTCAGATGCAGGGTTTTTTTTATGGCCATGTCTCAACTCGCACGTGTCCATTAACGGGTAGAGTGGCGGCACGTCTGCAGCCTTAGGTGCCAAGCCTTGAGGTAGGCGGTATTGAGGAGGATTCTTTAGACTATCTGTGGGATCTACATCGAAAGCTTGGTAGTCGAGCTAGTCTGCCAATTGACATAGTATGCAATCTTCGACAGTTGCATTCCAAGCTCAGCGCAGGGGCTACCTGGCGCCGCGTTGAAACTTTATTACTCAGCTGAGCTTCCGGGCGAAACGGCAGTAGCGTGGGCCAATAACCCTCGCCGGCCATTTAATCATTATTTGCAGTGGAACTACGAAATATCTGAGGTACTTTTCTTGTGGGCGTTGTCAGACAAGATATGAAGGCCGACATTCAGTAAAGCTCAAGGCTAGTGGCTAGGAAGGAGCCGTAATCGCAAAGAAGCACACTTGGTCAGGTGGACATCTAGCAATTGAAAGCATTTCCTCATGCCACCGGAATTGAAAACAAAGTTTTGTGAGGGCTTTCCATGAGGGCTATGAGTAATTTCTAGTAGAGTCCAGGAGGTACAACCCAAAAAACTGAGGTTTTTCCGCACTATATCGTGATGGATCGAAGCCATGGTTACTTTTAATAAATTCGTATTAGTGGCGTTTGTATAGTGCATGTAAATTCGTCGATCCTGCGTTCTGTTGATATCTTCGAAACTACTGGCAAAGTAGTTTGCGGCAGAAGCCAGACTGGTACCGTGAAAATCAGGGAAATAAGCAGATATCGGCGAGTACGGTAGTTTTTCCTTAAAAAATCACGCTTATTCAAGAGGAGAATGACAGGATTCTGCCTGAACCATACGCTATTGATCAACGAGTCAAATAACTTCATTGCTTCATGCATTTGGTTCTATGTGAAACTTGTTATTCATCTGTACCGAGCTCACAGGACCAACTTCGGACATACAGCGTTGTGATCTTCAGCCAAACATTGGTCGTAACCAGAGAGAGCGACCACGAATATCAGGCAGTCAACGTTTTCAAAGCAGTGTATCCACTTTCTCCGCTCTGATCGTTGTCCTCCAATATCGATCATCCTCCAAATTATCTGACCAAAGTTGAAGTGTATTTCGGAGATGCCGGTGGTTCTGAGCCGGGCCTTGAGGATATCTCGATCTTGTGGTATCCATCCGGGCGCAAATATGCGATCAATTGTATTGCAAAAGCTGAATAAGATTGAAATTTTTCAGAAATGACCAAGAAGTTTACTTCAGAGTCATACTTACTATATCAGGTTGTCATGGAAAGGAAGGCTACGGCTCCTTGAGACGGCCACCTGCACCCCAAGGTCTTGCCAAAGATTCTTTATGCTCGGTGGCCATGATATCCAGAAGAATTCTAAAAGCATCAAGAAGGTTTTGCCAGAATAGTCAAGCCCGCTTGGCGGCGTTCTTCATCGGTAAACCCATTCTTGTACAGAAGGCGCATTTGCTTAAGAATCGTCGATTTCCCTGACTCGCCGACGCCTGATTGATTTTCTCGTCAGTGGAAATTCGCGCATTACTCCAGCTTTTCTATTACCCAGCAAAAGCAATTTGATAGTTTGATTCTCGGTTTTCTTTTCGGATTTCAGAGACTTATCAATTTGAGATCGACGGAAGAAGTTTTTCGGCGTTTTCAAGCGGATGGAGCCGAGAAATCCTCGCCGAGGATCCATTTCAACCAATTCCTATAGATAGAGACAGGAAGCGTGATCTGGAGGGCGGTTGCTTTTCATGTATCAAAGAAACATTTGTGTCGTACAGTATTTAGGTTTCTCAAGCCTATAATTTCTTCCATAATCAATTCGATGAATCATAAAAGACGATCCATGAATCATAGACCAGAATTCACGAGTCCTTAAATGCTAAAATTTATCATGTGAACAAGAATTTAATCTCCCAGCGCAAAATTCCGAGTTTGAGACCAAGACTGAGAATAAAAAATAAAGCGAAATGTGGCTCGTGTTAATGAATTTGTCTAACGGTCTTTTGTTTCGGAAATCAACACGAAGACAGAGCAGGCTTTCCAATTTCTGAGCCTTCGAGAGTTGGCATTTGCCACTGACTTGCGGCTTCGACGAGATTCCAGCACCTTTCTGCGGGATTGCAACAGCTTAAAGCGGGCGCTTCTCCCATTTCTGAGATCCCGACCGTCATGAAAGTAGTTAATAGTTGCTTTTGCAGACTTAACAGCACGTGTAATTTAATTCTCAAAGGACGAGCTTCCTTCGCCCAGTAAATTAATAGCCGATCGCAATTTTTCACCCTTACTAAAGTGAATAGAACATGGAGATTAAGAGCGTAACCAAGGAATTGCTCACGTTAGAGCCCGTACATGTTTTAATCATCAGGCGATCTGGTCACGATGAATTAAGGTGTTACGAGATAGTCCCCTGGCCAAACCAAAAATATGTGTAATAGTTCAACCACCATTTTGCAAACCTAATAACTTGGAGGTTGAGACTCTAATTTGAACATGTAATTTTTTAAACTAGACGAGCGTTATATTACGTCTCGGACTAATACCACATCGCGCAACTAAAATGGATTGCATAACAAACTCATCAGGGATGTCTGAAAATACTGCTCGGAGCCCTATGGAAGTCTGTGGTATTTATTTTTTCATGTCTATAATCGGCAATAATATTATAATTTTAGGAGAATATCTAAAAGATACGTGAAGTTGGAGTTCAGACAATCTTCCCTATTAATCGAAAGAACTCGATAGTTTTTTATAAAAGCTATTTTAGGGTAGTAGAAAGCTGAATCATGAAAAATCGCAGAACCGAATGCACTAATAACTTTCGGTGCCCTATCTGTGGCGTAACTGTAATTGACAGAGACAGGATTTTGGATGGGATGCTGAAGGGACTCTGGAGCACAGTAAACATTACAGAGCGATTCTGCGGAAATCTGAAGTAACCAGATCTGGCGCTGAACAATTTCCCCATCAAATTGTTGCCACCGGGGGTATTCAGTTACACCAGCTTCTGAGAAACTTGGCCGCTAGCTTCAATGCTCTTTCCTTGGTACTTGCAATGATTTTCTTCCTTAATGGCTCGGGGACGCATCGAATCATAATTGGTAGAGCCTGAAATGCTTGTTGGTAGCAATTATTTCGCAACTGTCGATTAACACGTTGGTCTCTGTAATTTCTCAAAGTCCCTGTTCTATAGAGTCGGGTTCCCGGATTGCTTCGCATGACCTTGTCAATTTTGCCTTTTCTCTTGCACAAGGCTTTGAAGTTGTAATTAGTCTGGTCATCTTGTACCTCTGAAGCGTTATCATTCGTATATACAGTTCCGACGGGTATTTCTGTGGATCCACAAAGTGACTTTACGCCATCTTGTCCGAATAAATTATCCGCAAGCGGCATACGTGCAGTTGTAGCCTCAATTACTCGCAGGGTCTTCATCAACTCTGTAGATGCCTGAGAGATAAGCGACCTAGTTCGTAAAGCTTTAGAGTCATCTAAAAATGCCGGATAAAACACGCCATCTCCCTGGAGTTGATGGAGCCCAAGCTCTTTTTGTATTGGTAGAATAGTATCGAGACATTGCCCTCTATCATCAATTCCAGGGGAGCATGGAGATCGGTGAGTCTGTCCTACTGCATTTGATTTTCCGTCGTAAGAATGTCGTGGAGCTGAATTATTTTTCCCTGATATTGGCATTTCGCTCACTCTCTCAGTGACCACTTGGGGCACCCTGTGTCCGATGAGATGGCTGTGAGGTGTCTTAGGTAGCGACATAGGGCTAACTATTACTGAAAAACACTTCGGTGATCATTCATCTGGGTCCGCGAACAAAAATATTGCTGAAGCAACGGCGGTCCACTTCTTCAGCCCAAGATAGATGATTATCGATACTTGTACAATGGATTGGAACGGATCCTTGATAGTGGTCTAGAATATATAACTACGGCAGGTTTAAATTGACACTCTGTACGGAATCTGTTTTGCCTTTCAAAATGTGTAAGTGCCGTTAGAAAAGCTTAGAATTGAACTCCTTGGTTGAGATCAGCCTTTTCTAGCGGCCACTCGAAAAATGAGTAAAATATGAAAGTAATCCCAGAGTAGGGCCAACGGCTGGTGCCCTTAACACGGGGTCGAACCTGAGGGTCGAGAGATTTCGACCAGAGACATACCTTGCAAAATTATTCAATAATCGCAGTGACTTGCGGTGGCCTCTTTGATCTAGTCAATTGCAGCGTATCTCGAACTCTTTGACTGTCTTTTGATTTTGCGTTTCAGAACAGTAGTCTAAATTTAGGAATAAATATGGATTATCAGCAATCTTCTGTATTCAACGTAATAGGGGATAATATGGAGATTGGAATAAGGGAATTTCGTTTTCTGCGGTCCGGTTATTCTCGAAATCGTCTTGGCCAGCATACTCTTCAAAACTCTTTTGGTCTCACTACCAAGAGCGTCGTGCAGATCCATTATTGAGTGGAATCTTTAAATTGAGGGTTTCAGTGAAATCGACTTGGTGAGTTACAGCCCAGGCCTACGCAGAGCCTAAGCTATGGGCTGTTTCTGGTGGCAGCCTTTCGGCATTAAGAATCTATCAATCCGGTCTTGAGCAAAGGGCAATATTACGCATTTAAGAGTAATTCCTCGACCCCGTTTGCGTATAAATTGCGCGTTAACAGTTGGTAAGTGACAATGAAGAATGCCTATGGCTAACTTGAGTTTGAAATGCGATTCAAGTACGTACTATAGTTTACAGTATTAAGTTGAAGATGCAAGGCATCAGGAAACTAGAACGAATACAAGCAATCTTCAAGAAAGGAAGAGAAGAAACCAATTACTTAAGATCGCCTTCATCATACATAGCAATTGCTAGGGACTTCAACTAGTATTTAGTCGACCATAGAGGAGAATAGGTAACCCCCATCCCGGTGACATAAAATGCCCTGTGTGATGAAACACCCGCGAGGTACCTGAAAAGTCTCGCATGTTTATCCTCTAGCAATAAGCGATTTGTTATATTTAAGTAATGGATACCTCACTTAGATAATTCCTGTTACCACTGCTTTTGAAAAAGAAAGAAAATACTATGTCCCAATGCTTAAATACAGGACGTAATATACTACCAAGAAATCTGCCGTTGACGACTGGAGCGCCAAGATCACTCACAAAGACGTCGGGGATGAATATGTTTGACAATAATGTATGAGAGAACCTTTTCGATTGCGGTCATCGTCTTTTTACGCTACTAAAATGATGTGAGCTACGATGATGTTGAGCTGAGCGAAGTTCTTAGAAGCGGAGAGGTACAAAAATTGCAAATTTACGAAGTCGAATACACGGGAAAATACCAATGTGGTAAGATGGCGTATGAAATATACACGGTCGCTTACTATAGTAGCTGCCCCACAGCCCATCTGTAATTGTTACGAACGATTACCTCGCTAGTCTTAGGCCGTCGATCAGGTGACGGCCACGGCCGTCCGCGAGGAATGATTGTGCGTGGCAAGACAAGATCTGCGTGAGATTATCAGGCACTTCATTCCTCATTGCTTGGTATTTTGTATCTTCTCTGCTCGCTATGCTTAGTGTTCATTGCATAAAAGGGACAAATCGCCTCTATACGCGATCTGAGAGACGTTCGACTACTCTAATTTTATGCTGCGGATGATCATGCTGCGGATTTCAGTATTATAACGCTTTCGGTTGTGTCTTATATCTTCGTCGCAAATCACGACCCTTCTGATATTCATGATATATTCACGAATCGCAGCGCGCCTTGAGAGATGATGACGCCACCCAAGTTAGAAGTATTTACGACCATCGAACAACCTGGTGAGTGTCTTGGCTATAAATATTATGGCTGTGAGCACAAACCAATGCCCTCTCCATTAATTTCATTCTTTGGACTACTGTCGATATTATACAGTATAACACGTAGCGCAGTGCTTTGGCATCAGTACTGGACGCTGTAATTCGTACTAACCGTACTTGGCTATCATAGAGGTAGCCTTATCGAGATAAACGCCACGTGAGAATCGCTCACGTAATCATGCATCCAAGATAAAATGAAAACTTCCTGTTCCTTGGGGGGACCCACGTAGACCCTGAACTCCACGTGACCAAGGTTTCACATCAAGGCAGGGTATGGGTTTCACCAGAATTAAATCGTTTAACTTGAATCAATCACCCTGGTGAAAATTGCCAAACGATGGAATTTTCCACTCTGTACGGTAATTCAAGCGCGGTTAATGGTCAAAAAGTGTGTTAATTTCCATCAGCATAACCACGCAATCAATTACGTTCAACGGTGTTTATTTCTGCTCAGCCCAGAGTATTCCAATGCTCTTGGTGTTCAACGGTGAAAACACCCATTGTCTGACTATGTTTGATTACTCAGGTATTTTTGTTCATAATTATGTTAAAAGACTACAGTATTAGTCTTAAGAGTCATAATTTGTTCTTATGATAATAGAATACGTAAAAACTAATCGGAGGATTCAAGTCAAACGCGATTTTTAGGCAGGTGATTGATACGATTCACCAATTCACCACTACCAATTCACCCCTACCAATTCACCACTACCAATTCACCCCTACCAATTCACCCCTACCAATTCACCCCTACCAATTCACCCCTACCAATTCACCCCCACCAATTCACCCCTACCAAATCACCCCCCCCAATTCACCCCCCCCCAACCAC
>Ga0102593_1002348_pt1 | contig 14780 bp, 16 predicted proteins | sample AraplaCol_mMS_r2_2_FD_76862 | JGI IMG/M metagenome (GOLD analysis project Ga0102593, IMG submission 76862) | Arabidopsis root microbial communities from North Carolina, USA - plate scrape MF_Col_mMS_r2 (SPADES assembly) (version 2) | ecosystem: Host-associated > Plants > Roots > Endosphere...
CGTCGGTCACCGAGACGACGGTGACGTCGACGCCGCGGGACCGCAACAGTGACGCGGTCGCGCCGAAGCCGAGTGTCTCGTCGTCGGGGTGTGGGGCCACGACTACGAGGGCGGGACACGTCGACGGATCCAGCGCCGGCAGCTGTTCGATCCAGTCGTGCCAGTCGGCGGCGGGCGTACCGCCGCCGAGAACGGGCGCGGCAGCGAATCGCAGCCCGTTGCCCGTCGCCGCCGACGTCATCTGGCCGCCAACGTGCCGAGTGCGGCCAGGTCTCGCTCGGCGTGGCTTTGGCGCACGTAGACGGTGAGGTCCGCAACCCGCTTGGCGTGCGCGGCGTCGAGCACCAGGGGCGCCGGTCCGAGCGCTCGCCCGGTGCGGGCGACGGCCTCGTCCACGGCCACCTCGACGACGGCGCGCACCCGGCGCGCGATGAGCTCGGCGCGGGCGCCGCGCGGCTCGGCGTCGACGTAGCAGGCGGCCGAGACCAGCATGGCCTCGGCGGCGGCCAGCGCCGCGTCGACGGCACCGAGGTGGGCGCGGGCGTGTGGGTCGGGCGCCCTGCCGTCGTGGTCGTCGGCCACGGCACGGTAGAGCGGCGCGGCCACGCCGCGGGCACCCCCCAACCAGCACGCCGCCACACCCATGGCACCGTGCCAGAACCCCGGCCGCGACAGGTACTCGCCCGGCCCGCCGACCGGCACGCCCGAGGCGCCGGTGAACAGGACCGACCGGGTGTCGGACTCGTGCATGCCCACGTTGTGCCAGTCGTCGGGCAGCGGTTGAACCTCGTCCTGGTCGAGCGCGACGGCGTAGAGGCCGCGCCCGGTGTCCTCGTGATGAGCCGTGACCAGGGCGTGGCTGCACATCCCTGCGCCGGAACACCACGCCTTGGTGCCGTGCAGCCGCACCCGACCCTCGCCGTCGTCGGTCGCCGTCACCACCGCGTTCGGAGCCTCGGCAGCCCACACACCCCACAGTCCGCCGGGTTGCGGATCGGGCCCGCCGAGTTCGACCAGGATGGCCCGTGCGTCGGCGTGCGCTTCGGCGAGCCGGCCGGCCACGACGTCGTTCTCGGTCAGCGCGGCCAACTTCCACCAGCGCGCGGCAGTCCGCCCGGATCCCGGTGCGGGGAGGTCGAGTTCACCGGCGTCCAGCCACCGACGGACGAGTGCGACGGTCATGCCGCACCGTCGCGTCGGGACACCGTTCTCAGGTGACTGGCGAATCCGCGTGGCGCCCGGCCTTGGGCGCGAGCCGACGTCACCACCGACAGGCCGGGGTCACGGTGAATGCGGCGTCCGGCGCGCTCGAAGCGGCGAACCAGGTCGACGTCCTCGTCGGAGGTCAGGGCGGCGAAACCACCTGTCTCCCAGTAGACGTCGGCTCGAAATCCCATGTTGGCACCGTGCACGTGGTCATGCCCACCGCCCGCACGACGCATCTTGGCCCGGTACCCGGCCAGGTACCTCCGCACCGACGCGGCGGAGTACTGCCGCCAGTTGGCCACCCGGACGACGCCGAGCACCATGTCCGCCTCGGCATCCATCTGACGGATCAGCCAGTCGGGGTCGACGACGCTGTCCGCATCGGTCGTGGCGTACCAGATGCGCGACTCGTCGAGCAGGCCGCCGCCCAGAGTCTGGCGCGCATGTTCGAAACCGGCGGCGCGCGCGGCGCCGACGTTTCGCGCGTCGACTTCGACGAACTCCACGTCGGCGCCGAACCGGCCTGCGAGCGTGACACTCTCGTCACTGCAGGAATCCAGGACCACGACCGTCGTCACCGGCACCGATGCGCACGCCGCAGCCGTCACCACCGCCTTGAGGCACCGCGGCAGCTTTCCCGCTTCGTCATGCGCCGGGATCACCACGACCGCACCGTCCCACACCATCACGGTGTCTTACCCGCGTGCGACGACGAGAAACACCAGCCCTACAGGTGCGGAGCTTCCTTGATCTTGCTGTCTTCCTTGCCCGCGGTCTGGCAGAAGGTCTGCACCGAAAGCTTCGTGCCGGTGATCTCGAGTTGTGCTGCGTCGGTGCCCTTCTCGTCCTTGAGCATCTTCGACACGGCGGTCTGCTGGTCGCCGTCGTTGGCCTTGAGGTAGTCCTTGCACGACGTGTCGCCGCCTTCGACCTTCGCGCCGCAACCGCTCAGCAACACCCCGAGCGCCAAGCTCGCCGTCGCCATGCCCGTCATCGCCTTCATGCGCATCAAGCTCGTATCCTCCTGCGAAGTTTGCCGCGGACCGCCTTGGTCCCCCTGCTTGTGCCCTTCCCCGAACGGCGCGAAACGTCGCGGAGTGTGGACCGCGTCGATCGGGGTATGCCGCTGGCGCACCCAGGAGGTATGACGATGTCCGGACGACACCAGCCAGACGAGCCCGAGAACCGGTCCAGCAGCGAACCCGACGTCGACGACGACTCCCACGTCGCGGCGTCGCGCGCCGACCGTGACGGCGGCGGCAACTACGTCGGAGAGCAGGCCTCCGACGACGACTTCGACGCCGGTGAGACCGGCGCCGAGGCGCGCGCCCAGAATTGAGCTCCGTGAACACCGACACGAACAGCGGAACGCGCACGGCGGCCAACTGGATCTTCGCGATCCTCAGCGCGCCAGCCGCGCTGGCCGTCGTCGTCTACTCCTACCTGCAGGTGCTGAGCACTGCGGGGTGCAGCGGCGGCACCTGCACCGAGTTCGGCCCCGATGAGACCGTGTTCGGCCTCATCGAATACGGCACGCCGGCCGTCGCCGTCGTGGCCGTGGGGCTGTCGTTCGTCACCGCGCGTCATCGGTACGGGTTCGTCGTACCGATGATCGCGTGGGCGGTGATCGTCGCCGCTGCCGTCGTGCTGTTCACGACGTTCTGAGCGGGGGTCAGGCCGCGTCGACGGTCGTGGGCGTACGGCTGTCGATGCCCTCGCGTCGCAGGTCGGCCACCACGAGTTGCCGCAGCCGGCGGCCCGCGTCGAACTGCTTGCCGGGCAACGTCCGCGCCACCATCCGCAGCTTCACCTCGTCGACGCCGATGCTCTCCACGCCCATCAGCGACGGCGAGTCCAGCAACAGGGCTGGCAAGACGTCGTCGTTCATCGCCTTCTCCGACACGCCCTTGAGCACCTCGTTGACCCGGTTGAGATCTGCCGACGCCGGCACGGGGATGTCGACCACTGCGCGCGCCCAATCCTTGGACAGGTTCAGTGATTTCACGATTTGCCCGTTCGGCACGGTGAACATCTCACCGTCACTGGTGCGCAACTTGGTGACGCGCAACGTGACGTCCTCGACCGTGCCGACGGCCTCGTTGCTGGCCCCGATCGTCAGCTGGACGAGATCGCCGAAGCCGTACTGCTTCTCGGTGATGATGAAGAATCCGCTGAGCAGGTCCTGGACGATGCGCTGCGCGCCGAAGCCCAGCGCCGCGCCGAGCACCGCGGCGGGTGCCACCAGCGACCCGATCGGCAGCCCGAGGGTGTTCACGACGTCCACCGACACCACGACGTACAGGACGGCGATGGCCACCGACGAGATCACCGACGCCAAGGCCTGACGGTGTTTGACGGCCTCGGACTGCACGGTGGCGTCGGAGTCGTCACTCTCGGCCAGCCGCCTGCTGATCCGGCCGGCGACGTGACGAATGACCCTGGTGGCGACCATCGTGGCGACGATCACCAGCACGATGTGCAGGCCCTTGGTGGCGATCCACCGTCCGAAGCTGGACGTCCACAGACCGTCCCAGGCCGTGGCGAACTCGAATGCGTTGTATGAAATAGTCATCAGCGATAGTCACGAAGCGGAAACCCCCTGCAGCCGAATCGATTCGGCCTTCCGGTACGTGTTTCATCGTCCCTTCACGATTGCGGTCTTGGCGCCCGGCCACACTCGGCGGGGCCACGGCGTCCGATTTCCCCCACGGTCCGCGTTCCCGAGCGTCCGTCGGGTGAAACCCCCGTTTTACCGGACTCAGCCGGGGAACCCTTGCCAGCATGCCCACACCCGCAGTCCTGTTCGACATCGACGGCACCCTGGTCGACTCCAACTACCTTCACGTGCACGCGTGGCAACGAGCGTTCGCCGAAGTCGGCGTCGACGTCGAGGCGTGGCGCATCCACCGGGGCATCGGGATGGACGGCTCGTCCCTGCTGGAGGAGTTGGCGCCGGACGCCGATGACGACGTCACGGCTCGAGCCAAGGACCTGCACTCGCGCTTCTATCTCGAGACCGCCCGCCTGCTCACGCCGCTTCCCGGCACCAGGCGACTGCTCGACCTCGTCGCCGCCACCGGGCTGCAGGTGGTGTTGGCCACGTCTGCCCCCGAGGACGAACTCGAACTGCTGCGTACGGTGCTCGACCAGGATGAGATCGTCTCGGCAGTCACCTCGTCGGAGGACGTCGAGACCGCCAAGCCGCGACCCGACATCGTCGAGGTCGCGCTGCGGCGAGCGGGTGTCGCGGCCGATCAGGCAGTCTTCGTCGGCGACTCCGTCTGGGACGTCAGGGCGGCAGCTAGGGCGGGGGTCGAATGCATCGGCGTGGAGAGTGGCGGCGTGGACGTGCTGCGACTCCAAGGCGAGGGCGCGGTGGCGGTCTACCGCAATCCACGAGACCTCGCCGACCACCTCGAGGACTCCCCCGTCGGCCACTTGGCCGCCAGCCTGTCCCGCGGCTAGAGACGCGTCAGGACTTCGCCACCCGATGGATGAGCGTCCTGGTGGCACGTTCGACGATGGCCTGCTTCTCCGCGGGATCGTCGACCCGGGAGGCGCGCTTGGCCGCGGCTGCGATGGTCATCCCCTTTTCGTAACCCTGCACGACCCGCGGGTCGACGTAGGACGACCGCGCCACCGCGGGGGTGTTGCCCAGCCCCTCGGACACTTCCTTCATCACCGCCGATTCGACCCGCTTGACCACCTTCTTCGACACCGGCGGGTCGGCGTCGACGAAAGCCGTTGCCGCTAGCACCGTTCCGTGCCAGGTGCGGAGATCCTTCACGCTGTAGTCCGCACCAAGCAGTTCCTTGAAGCGGGTGTTCAGATCGTCGGCGTGCACGTCCTTCCAGCCGCCGTTCCCCCGGACGACCAGGAATCGGTCGCTGGGACACTCACGGCGCAACAACGACCGCACCGACTTCACCACTGCGGGATCGTCGATCTCCAGACTTCTGCGCACACCGCTCTTGGCCGGAAAGTCGAACGACACCACGCCCTTGCCGACGCTGACGTGCTCGCACAGCAGGGTCGCCATGCCATGGGAGTCGTTCTCTTCGGCGTACTGCTCGCCACCGGCACGGAAGTAACCGAGGTCGATCAGATGCAGCGCCAAGGCCAGTACGCGCTGCCGGGTGAAACCGCGGCCGCCGAGATCTTCGGCGATCTGCGCTCGCCAGCCAGGGAGGCGCTTGGACATCTCCAGCACCCGGTCGAACTTCGCCTCCGCCCGCTCCTCCTGCCACGCGTGGTGGTACTGGTACTGACGCCGGCCCGCGACGTCGGTGCCGACGGCCTGAATGTGCCCGTTGGGATGCGGGCTGATCCACACCTTCTTCCACGCGGGCGGAATCACCAGGTCCTTGATGCGTTCGAGATGCTCGTCGTCGGTCAGCGGTTCACCGTCGGCGTCGAGGTAGGAGAATCCCTTGCCACGGCGAACCCGGGTGAAACCCGGCCCGGTGAGGACGCTGCGCCGGAGCCGCAACGCCGCCCCTCAGTCCGTCTTCTCGAGCGCCTCGGGACGGTGCACGGCCTCACCGCCGCTCTTGTCGCTGCGCACCAGATACTGCGGATCGTCCTTCGACGCCCGCACCGTCCGCTTGGCGGCCTTGGTGTCGCTGGTGATCTTCTTCTCCACCGTGCCCTCGGCGGTACCGCCGTGACTCTTCCACTCCACGTGGTCGCCCTTGGACAGCTCATCGTTTGCCATGAGCGGTCCATACCCATCCGCACGCGCCGCCAAGCACGCTCGCGTCGATGCGTGCCAAGCTGGGAATGTTCGCGAACCAGCCATGAAATGATGGCCGCGTGGACGTCGCCGTCAGGAACAACGTGACCTTCGCCGGCCTCGAGTCCGGGCCGACGGTGATGCTCGCCCACGGGTTCGGCTGCGACCAGAATCTGTGGCGCCTCGTGGCCGCGCGCCTGCAAGACCAGTTCCGGCTCGTCCTCTTCGACCACGTGGGATCGGGACTGTCCGACCCGCAGGCATGGGACCCGCAGCGGTATTCCTCACTGCAGGGCTATGCCGACGACATCCTCGAGATCGTGGAGCGGCTCGACCTCACCGACGTCGTGTTCGTGGGCCACTCCGTGGCGGCCATGATGGGTGTGCTCGCCGTGGCGAAGGACCCTCGCCGCTTCGCCAAGCTCGTGCTGTTGACACCGTCGCCGTGCTATCTCGACCACGACGGGTACGTCGGCGGATTCACCCGCGCGGACGTCGAGGAACTGCTCGAGTCGATGGAGAGCAACTACCTGGGCTGGTCGCGGGCGATGGCACCGCGGGTCATGGGCACCCCGGACCGCCCCCAACTCGAGGACGAGCTCACCGAGTCGTTCTGCCGCAACGACCCCGCCAAGGCCCGCGTCTTCGCGCGGACGACGTTCCTGTCCGACAACCGGGCCGACCTGCCGCGGGTACGGATCGCCTCCCGAGTGATCGAATGCCTGCACGACACCCTGGCTCCGCGATCGGTCGGCGCCTACACCCACGAGCACATCGCGGGCAGCGACCTCGTCACCATCGACGCCACCGGGCACTGCCCGCAGATGAGCGCACCGGACCAGACCGCGGCGGCCATCGCGAGCTTCGCGGCCAGAGAGTGACCGCGAGCGCCGACGCCCTGCGCGACGCCTTCGACAACGCGCCGTGCGGGTACGTCATCACCACACCCGCCGGGGAGATACAGGCCGTCAACCAGACCATCGCGTCCTGGCTCGGCCGCGAGCTCGACGCGCTGATCGGCACCCCGTTCGCGCAGTTGCTCACCGCCGGGGGTCGCATCCACTACGAAACCCACTTCGCGCCGATGCTGTTGGCGTCGGGATCCCTCAGCGGCGTCGCCGTCGACGTCGTCACCGCCGACGGCCGGCGGCTGCCCGTCCTGCTGACCGCCAACGTCAAGTCCGACACCGAGGGACGTCCCCTGCTGGTCCGCATCGTGGCCCACGACGCCACCGACCGTCGCTCCTACGAACGCGAGCTGCTGGCCGAGCGCAGACGTGCCGAGGAGGAGCGCGGCCGTGCGGTGAGTTTGGCTCAGACGCTTCAGCTTTCACTGGTTCCGCCGTCCTTCTCGCCGCCACCCGGTCTCGAGGTCGACGCCCACTACCACAGCCCGTCGGCCGGCGACGTCGGCGGCGACTTCTACGACCTGTTCCCGCTCTCGCCCGAGCGGTACGGCTTCTTCCTGGGCGACGTGTGCGGAAAGGGCGTGGGCGCAGCGACGTTGACCTCACTGACGCGGTACACCCTGCGGGCCGCCGCCGTCCGTGACGACCACCCGGTGGGGGTGCTGCACACCCTCGACAGCGTGCTCAAGCAGGACGGCCGCGGGGGCCGGGACTGGTTCTGCACCGTGCTGTTCGGCGTGATCACCAGAGCCGCAGACGGTTTCGACGTCGCCATCGCCACCGGTGGACATCCCCCGCCACTGCTCTTGCGTGGCGACGGCACCGCCGACTACGTGTCCACCGACGGCGGTCAGGCCGTCGGGCTCTTCGCGAAGCCACGATTCTCGGCCACCCGGATCGCCATGGCGCCGGGTGACACCCTGGTCACCTACTCCGACGGGTACACCGAAGCCCGCACCGGTCCCGGCTCGCGCTATGACGACGACGGTGAGCTGCTGCGGTTCGCCAGGGCCCACTCACCCAGTGGCGCACGGGGAATCGTGGCGGCGATGCGCTCCCTCATCGAGGACCTGGGGCCTGGGGTCGACGACGACGCCGCCACGCTGGCGCTGAGCGTCACGGCCTAGGACAGTTCGAAGTTCAACGTCACGGTGGTGCCGGTGGACGTGCCGTCGAGGGTGACGTCACCGCTGACCGCCCGCATCAGCGGCACTCCGCGTCCGCGGGTCCGCGGGTTGGCGTCGGGCAGTTTCCACGACCCGAAGTCGTCGATGCGAATCGAGATACCCCGGCCCTTGGCCTCGGCGCACACCACCATGCGTCCCGGCGCCGTGCCACGGTAGGCGTGTTCGATGCTGTTGGTGCATGCCTCGTTGACCACCAACACGATGTCCCCGGCCAGGTCGTCGGGGATGCCGGTGGCCAGCAACCACGCGGCGATCTGCTGCCGGATGTCGCTGAGCTGATCGGGGGTGGCGGGCACCTCGATCAACAGCGGTGCCGGCGGCCGGCGGTACACCACGATCGCGACGTCGTCGTCGAAGCCGTCGGCGGCCACCAGCCGTGACAGCACGGCGTCGGCGACGACGTCGGCCGACGATCCGATCGTCTCTACCAGCACGTGGCCCGCTCGTTCGATTCCGTCGTCGACGCCCTCGTCTCGGCGTTCCACCAAACCGTCGGTGTAGAGCATCAACGTGGACCCGGGGGGCAGGAACGCCGACGCCTCGGGCCGCGGGCCGGACTTCTGCACCGCCAGCGGCACCGAGGTGGCGCCGGTCAAACCGTGCGCCGGTTCACCGGGGGCGGCGAGTAGCGCCGGGACGTGGCCCGCGCTGCTGTAGGTCATGTGCCCGGTGTCGGCGTCGACGACCCCGACGAAGACGGTGGTGCAGTACGCGCCGGCGATGAGGGCGGCCGCGGAATCCAGCTCGTCGAGCAGGCGCCCGGGGCTGACGCCGTTGACCAGCAGAACGCGGGCCGAGCTGCGCAGCTGACCCATCACCGCGGCCGCCGACAGGCCGCTGCCCACGCAGTCGCCGACCACGATCCCGACCTGATGGTCACCGACGGCGAGTACGTCGTACCAATCCCCGCCGATCTCCAAGGGTGAGGCCGCGGGCTCGTAGCGGACCGCGAATCCGACGGGCGGCTTCGTCGTCGGCATCATCGTCCGCTGGAAGGTCTGCGACGCCTCCCTGGCGAGCTCGAACTGGCGGACGTGCTGGACGGCCAGGCTCAAGTGGCCGACGAGAGTCGTGACCAGCAGCCGGTCGTCGTCGCCGATCACCCTGGCATCGGCGATCTCCAGCCACAGTGCGGTGGGGGCGGCCCCGGAGAGCACGGCCATGATGCCCAGCCACGGACCCGCCGGACCGGCCGTCCCGATGGCCTGAACCGACAACGGAGGCCAGGCGCGCGCCTCGGTGAACCGGTCCCTCAGGAACGGGTCGAGGTCACCCCAGGCGAGCGGCTCCGCCGATTCGGCGACCTGTACCTCCGGATCGGCGCCCGTCTTGGTCCACATCACCGCGACCACGCGGGTGAGGTCGACGGTGGCGCGAAGTTCCTCCAGCACGATGTCGAGCACCTCGGCCACGCTGGTGGCGATGCCGACGGCGGTCGCGAGTCGGGCGACAGCCCGCTCTCGCGCGGAGCTCGCGCGCGCCGCGGTCACGTCCCGGATCGTGCCGACGTAGGCGTCACCCTCGACGACGTCGGCGGTGACCGAGGTGATGCTCACCTCGGCCCACGAGATGCGGCCGTCCTGGTGGCGCAACTGGGTCTGCGCGGCGAGGCTGCCCTGCTCGAGCAGTCGGGCCAGGCGCTCGTTGGCGTCCTTCGGATCGATCAGCCACGGATACGGCCACCGGTAGGGCAACCCCTCGGGGCCGCACCCGGTGATCGTGGTGAAGGCGTCGTTGATCTCGACGATGGTGCCCGCGCGGTCGACGACGAAGAAGCCCTCCTGCAGGGAGTTGACCAACGCGGTGCGGAAGGCGTCGCGGAGTTCGAGGTCGTCGGCCCTGGCGCGTTGCTGCTCGTATCTCTCGGCGCCGTCGACGTACCCGCGGACGGCGGCGTCGACGGCGGTGAGGGTCTGTTGCAGGAACCGCAGGGCGGCCGGCCGCGACGACGTCGGCAGTTCCTCGGAGAGCTGGAAGTGACATTCCACGATCTCGGTCACGCCGAGGCGGTCCTGCAGCGCCTTGCGCCCAAGCTCGTGAGCGGCGCGCAGACTCTTCTCCCCGCCGGAATCCAGGTGGCGTCGCAGGGCGGCGGCGTACGACGGGCCGAAGTCGTGATGGCTCACCGAGTCGTGACTCCGGCACGGTCAGCTGCTGCCGAGGAGTCGTCCGTCACGCGCGTGTATTCCCCCAAAACGCGATTCGCAATCGCCACCGTGGGCACGGGAATGCTCCTCGTCTAGACGTGCACTGGTGTCCGGCGGATCCGGGCCTCCGCCTCATCCGATGCGGCGGCCCACCGATCTTGACATTAGCCTGGGGTATGACGCGCGCGCCGCGCCCCACATCACGTTCGGCGCGCGCCAGCGGACATTAGACTGCCCGTGTCTCGTCGCTCGAGCGACGAGCCCGACGTCAGTAGGGAGGATGGCCGTTGCCGGCAGCCGATGCGATCTCGACCTCGGTCGAGCGGCGGAGCGGGGCCACCGTGGTCGCGGTGGGCGGTGTGGTGGATCTGGCCACCTCACCGCAGCTGGAGGAACTCCTGGCCGAGTTGCTCGAAGAACGGGCCAACCCCCTGGTCGTGGATCTGACCGAAGTGACCTTCCTGGCGTCGGTCGGTTTGCGAATCCTCGCCGAAACCCACGAAAGGGCAGGTGGGACCGGTAAATTCGCGGTGGTGGCCAGCGGGCCCGCCACGGCACGCCCCATCCAGCTGACCAAGCTCGACGAGTTCCTGGCGCTCTATGCGAGCGCCGACGACGCGCTCTCCGCCCTGAACGCCTAACCGCGCGGGTCGGCGGCAGTACTGTCAGACGACTGTCAAGCAGGGGCAGCGCCGAATCACGACGTTCGAAGGATGTGGTTGCCGGTGGGGGCTCCACAGGACCTCGATCAGAAGGCCGGTGGCGGCGTGGGGGGACAGGACGGACCCCTGTCGGTGCTGCTGGTGGAGGACGACCGCGGGGATGCCCTGCTGGTCGAGGAATTGGTGGCAGACGTCGACATCGACGTCCGGCTTGGCTGGGCACGGTCCATGGCCGACGCCGAGGTCGAATTGGCCAACCTGCGCCCGGACTGCGTGCTGCTGGATCTCAACCTGCCCGACGCGAACGGCATCGCCGCGCTCGACCGCGTCACCAAGTGCGCTCCCGCCATACCAATCGTCGTGCTCACCGGCCTGACCGACGAGCACTTCGGGGTCTCGGCGCTGGCCTCCGGTGCGCAGGACTACCTCGTCAAGGGCCGGGTCGACGCCGAGATGCTCCGGCGGGCGCTGCTGTATGCGATCGAGCGCAAGCGCGCCGAGCTCACCGCCGCGGACCTTCGTGACAGCCAGCTGCGAGCCCAGGAGAACTCCCGGCTCGAACGCGGGCTGCTGCCCTCACCGCTGCTGCTCGACGATCCCGGCGTGGACATCGTGGCGACGTACCGCCCCAGCCGGGCCAACGCGCTCCTCGGTGGTGACTTCTACGACTTCGTCCAGACCCCCGATCGCACGGTGCACGTCTTGGTCGGCGACGTGGCGGGCCACGGCCCCGACGAGGCCGCCCTCGGTGTCGCACTGCGAATTGGCTGGCGCGCGTTGACCTTCGCCGGCCTGCGCGGCAACGAACGAATGAGTCAGTTGGAACGCATCCTGCGCGCCGAGAGTCCAGGTTCCCGCATCTTCGCGACCGTGCTGAGCCTGGCGTTCTCGGCGCAGGACCGCAGCTACACCGCGGTACGGGCCGGGCATCCCGGCATGCTGCTGCACGGCCCCGACCGGGTCGAGTGGCTCGAGCCGGCGGCTGGACCCGCCCTGGGGCTCGGCGGCTCGCAGTGGCCGGTCGAGGAGCTCGAGCTGCCGGCCGGGCATGGGTTGTTGTTGTTGACCGACGGGCTCTTCGAGGGTCATTCGGGCGTCGGCAACGCGCGTCTCGGCGAGGAGGGCCTGCTCGAGCTGGCCCGGTCCCGGGCGACCCTGACCGGTTCGGCGTTCGTCGACGCGCTCATCGCGGGCGCCGAGGAGAAGGCCGCGCTGCACGGCGGTCTGTCCGACGACATCGCCGTCGTGCGGGTGGAGCGGACCTCGTGACGTCGACCCCGGCCGAGGGGACCAGCCGGCGGTCCTCCCCGCTGACGGTGCAGGGGTGGCAGACCCTGGTGTTGACCATCATGGGCCTGCTGATCCTCGGGGCCGGCATCGCGGGCGGGGTTCTGCTCAGCCGGTACGACGAGGTCGCGCACCAGCTGTTCGACGAGGTTCAGCCGTCGCGCTCGGCCGCCTATCAAATGCAGGCGGCGCTGCGCGACCAGGAGACCGCCGCCCGGGGCTACGCGATCTCCGCCGACCCCCAGTTCCTGACCCCGTACTACGCCGGGCAGCAGGCGCAGGCGGCCGCGGCGCAGCAGATCCGGGAGCACGCCAGCGGTCGATCCAATCTGGTCGACGACGTGGACGCCCTCGACCGGGCGGCCGACGCGTGGCGCACCGCGTTCGCCGAACCGCTCATCGCCTCGGTTCGGCCCGGTTCTCCTGCCGTGATCGACCCCGGTGTCGCCGACCGTGGGAAGGTCCAGTTCGACCGCATCCGAGCCCTCTTCGACACCCAGAACGCGCACCTGGACGACGCCCGGGCCGACGGAATCGCCGACCTCGACCGGATTCGCTGGTGGCGCAACGCCGTCCTCGGTGCCGTCGTCGTCGCGTTGCTGCTGACCGCGGCGGCCCTGGCGGTGGTGATGCACACGGCGGTCACCCGTCCGCTCGCCTCGCTGGCCGCGTCGTGTCGGCGCATCACCGAGGGTGACTTCGGCCAGCGCATCGTCGTGCAGGGGCCCAAGGACATCCGCGCCATCGCCGTCGACGTCGAGGACATGCGGCAGCGCATCGTCGACGAACTCGACGCCTCGAAACGGGCCGGGGCGCGACTGGACGAACAGACCGTCGAGTTGCGCCGGTCCAACGCCGAGCTCGAACAGTTCGCCTACGTCGCCTCACACGACCTGCAGGAGCCGCTGCGCAAGGTGACCTCGTTCTGCCAGCTGCTCGAGAAGCGGTATCGCGACAAGCTCGACGACCGCGGGGTGGAGTACATCGACTTCGCCGTCGACGGCGCCAAGCGCATGCAGGTGCTGATCAACGACCTGCTCACCTTCTCCCGCGTCGGCCGGCTCAACGCCGCCCGCAACGACGTGGACCTCGGCGCCGCGCTGGACGACGGCCTGGCCAACCTGGCGGTGGCGGTCGAGGAGTCCGACGCCGTCATCGTGCGCCCCGCCGAACCGCTCCCCCACGTCGTCGGTGATCCCACCCTGTTGACCATGCTGTGGCAGAACCTGATCGGCAACGCCATGAAGTTCCACCGCGAGGGCGTCGCGCCCCGCATCGTGATCGAGTGGGAGCCCCCCGACGGTGCGGCCGGCTCGGGTGAGCGGTTGTATTCGTTCACCATGACCGACAACGGGATTGGCATCGCCCCGGAATTCGTCGACAAGGTGTTCATCATCTTCCAGCGCCTGCACGGCCGCGACGCGTACGGCGGCACCGGCATCGGCTTGGCCCTGTGCAAGAAGATCGTCGAACACCACGGCGGCACGATCTGGATCGACACGTCCTTCACCGAGGGGACCCGGTTCCGCTTCACCCTGCCCGAACCCTCCGCGGCGCAGGTCCCCGCACCATCCCTGGAAGGAACGGCCCCATGACATCAGCCGCTCGGCCGATCGACGTCCTACTGGTCGAGGACGACCCGGGTGACGAGCTCATCACGCGGGAAGCCTTCGAGCACAACAAGATCAAGAACAACTTGCACGTGGCGCACGACGGTGAGGAGGGTCTGGACTTCCTCTATCGCCGCGGCGTGTTCGCCGACGCACCCACGCCCGACTTGATCCTGCTCGACCTGAACCTGCCGAAGTACGACGGCCGGCAGTTGCTCGAGAAGATCAAGTCCGACCCGGATCTCAACCACATTCCGGTCGTCGTGCTGACCACGTCGGCGGCCGAGGAGGACATCCTGCGCAGCTACAAGCTGCACGCGAACGCCTACGTCACCAAGCCGGTCGACCTGGACCAGTTCATGAATGCGGTCCGTCAGATTGACGAGTTCTTCGTGCAGGTCGTCCGGTTGCCTCAGGGCTGACGACGACGACCCTGCGGTGAGTGAATCTCAGGGAGTGTGGGTACCGTCACACCCATGAAGCTGATGTCGCCGACGGACTCGATGTTCCTTCTCGGCGAGTCCCGGGAGCACCCGATGCACGTCGCGGGGCTGCAACTGTTCGAACCGCCCGAGGGCGCCGGTCCGGATTACCTCCGCGACATGTACGAGACCATCACCAAGAACGACGACTTCCAGCCGACGTTCCGCAAGCATCCGGGCCGATTGCTCGGCGGCATCTCCAACCTCGCGTGGGCCTTCGACGACGACGTCGACATCGACTACCACCTGCGCCGCTCGGCCCTGCCCCGCCCGGGCCGGGTCCGCGATCTGCTCGAGTTGGTGTCGCGGCTGCACGGCACGCTGCTCGACCGGCACCGGCCGCTGTGGGAGGCCAGCCTGGTCGAAGGCCTCGGCGACGGCCGGTTCGCCGTCTACACCAAGATCCACCACTCGTTGCTCGACGGTGTCAGTGCTCAGCGCCTGACCATCAGGACGATGACGTCGGACCCCGACGATCTGGAGATGCGCATTCCCTGGACCCTCGGGCCCAAGCAGCGCGCCAAGGAGTCTGGCGGCCGTTCGCCGCTGCAGTCGCTGA
>Ga0102593_1002349_pt1 | contig 14773 bp, 15 predicted proteins | sample AraplaCol_mMS_r2_2_FD_76862 | JGI IMG/M metagenome (GOLD analysis project Ga0102593, IMG submission 76862) | Arabidopsis root microbial communities from North Carolina, USA - plate scrape MF_Col_mMS_r2 (SPADES assembly) (version 2) | ecosystem: Host-associated > Plants > Roots > Endosphere...
AAAATTCAAAAAAAAAAAAAAAAAAAAGCAAAGGAACAAGACGAGGGTAAAATAAAACTCACAGGAATAATCTGAGCCTTCTCCATATCCCAAACTCCACTCTTGACATAGATATCATTCTCAAGGATCCTCCTGACCTCCTCCTCGTTCTCCGCAACAGCCATCATCATACTGCCCTTGAACGAAGGAGTCTCACCCTCAGCGGGGTGAGCATTGAGCATAGCACCTGGTTAATGTTAGCGGGATATTCACGGAGCTAGACAGGCGTCGTAGTAAGTAAACATACCGCCAGCAACAATCGATCCAGACGCAACAAGGGGCTTCACGCCTTCCAGATGTGAACTAGAGTGTCATGTTAGTAACCTTACTTAAGGTGAAGATAGAGTCTAGGGGCTGTGGTGATAGACTTGAATGGGGGTAACTCACGGACGAACTTCCAGACGCTTAGCTTGGGCACCGGGCTTGTCCGGTAGGATACAGAGGAATTCCTTCTTCGGGGCGGTAGACATGGTGCGTGTTTGTAGGCGATGGAAGTGAAGGTGTGAATTGGATGGCGGGGGAGAAATTGAGGGACGGGTGAATCTGAGGAATTGAGATGGTCGGACGTGGGGGGAAGTGGGGAGGCGAGGGGGAAACATTGTGGGATGGCGGATTGAGTGGAAGGATTTGGATTGGATGGAAGATAGTTATGAAGTATTACTCCGAACAGCTAAGCAATATGGAGTAGTAGTAATGAATGGTACGGTGTATGCAGGAGATGAGGAGTGGATGATATTTCAAGGGCGAGATTGGCCAATTGGTTCGATTTAAGGAGATGGTCAGTAGGCAAAGTACACTAGGGTAAGTAAACAGGACTAAGGTCAAATTGATAGTTTCAAATAGATATGGAGGTGAACATCTCAAAGCACTGCAGAAGTATATTGGTACTTTTATATTCAATAATTAGTGGTCAGTGAAGCTCTGATCTTCAAATTGAATGGATTCCGAGGCTCAGCTGAGGATATAAAAAGTAGTAGAGCAATTTGAACGTAAGAAATCAAATCACGGCATGACAAGAATGGACCGGTTCTCGGTCCCTAATACAATGTATAATTCGCAAGGATAAGAAGAAAAGAGTGAGCGAGACAGGTAGAAAGAAGGCGATGGACCAGGACATGTCCTGACACTCCCTTGCATTCTCGTCTACTCCAAAATGAAAAGATCTAGAGTTGAATCGGAGTGAATGGACGAATTGCAAATGGCAAACGGCACAAATTTAGTATATCAAGGCCTCTCGAGAACCGGCGAACTCTATAGACCTGCAATCCTGCCAAACAGCATTTTCCCCCATAGCGCCATGAGAAACACAACAATACACACACAGCCCCTAGAAACACGACACACGAAGAGAATAGATTATGGAACATCATTAGGCTTCCATCATGAAGCATCCCCGCCCAAAGAGAAATGAAGATGAATCACCGATGGAATATTTGAGAAGATGGGCTGGGTATTGAGATCCCGTATCCAAGATCCCGTAGAAGTCAAATCAAGTCGAGACTGATGATTTGAAAAGGTCTGGATACATGAATGGGAGGGGAGTGATGAGACCGCGGCGCTGTTTGTGTTCAAAGATCAACTTCAAACTCAAGCGTCCGGCCTTTCTCCGAGATTTCGTCAGGGAAGCGGACTGCCTTTGCTTAGTACGCCTTGCGATTTCCCAAGTTACCCGGCTTCTCGTCGGTGTCGATGTGCCACACAACATAATTGGGCAATCCGACGACTTGATAACCAGCACGTTTAGCCATCTTGGCGAATCCTTCCGTCTCAGCCTGGTTCTCAAAGGCGTATGCGGGGAAGTTAATGCCAGATCGGTGGACGTCGGCCTTCACGAGAATGTTGACACCGCCAATACCGTCCAGGTCGACCTCTTCATCCTTGTTCTTTCGCCAGTCGCCCATGCTGACCAGGTATGTACGGCCGGTGTCGTATTCTTTGTAACCTTCGGCGAGAACGGTATCGGGGTCGAGAGTGGAGCGGAGACGACGAGCCTTGTCAGATTCGATCCAGGAGTTGTAGTCGACTAAAAGACAAGTTAGAATCATGAGAAGAAATGAGTGTTAGAGAGGAGTGTCTTTGGGGGAGGGGAACATACAGCGACCCTCGATGTCACGACCATCGCGGTAGCGGTGGAACCAGATGTCTATGGAACGTCGGATTAGTTTTTACTCCACAATATCACAGTATTCGTCACTGGAGCAAACTTACTAGGCACAAGGATGTCCTTGTCATGGGCCATGAAGTCCTCAAGGATACGCTCCGGGCAGTCCGTGATGTCAACATCACGCCAGTAGACCCAAGAGTGATCGGACTTGAGGGCCGAGTAAAGGAGGTAGTTGCGAGCACGAGCGATGGCCTTGCGACGAGGACCCTGGGCCGCGAACGAGTGTCGTTCCTCGACGCTCATTTCCACGTCAGCTCCAAAGTCCTTGCGAACAACGGTAGCACTGCGGAAAGGGATCTTGTCATCGGTGTGGTGCTGAATGCGATCCAGTTCTGAAGCGAGGGTAGCCAGGGTGTCATCTTTGCAGTCGCCGACAAGGAAAGCCAGGTCGATCAGTTCGTGAGGGTAGGTCAACTTGTAAAGGAGATCGAAGTACTTCTCGAGGTAGGGGGCGGCGTCGCGGAGAGGGGTCAGGATGAGGACACGTTCACGGTTGTTGATGGCCTGGATAGAGGATTTGATGGGATTCAAGTTGACCTCACTAATAGAGGAAGAGTTGACCTCATAGGGTTCGTGGTGGTTGAAAAGGACAGGGGTTTGGGAATGGGCGTTCCACTCAACCATCTCGTTGAGGGACATTTCCATGGGGGATTTCGAGGAGCCATAGCAGTAGAAACTGGATGCGATATCGCGTTAGTATGTTCCTTCTATACCATGCAGTAATCATAGGTTGCAAGAAAGGCTTTCCAAGGGCAAGAGTTGACATACTTTTGCATCTCCGACGCAGATTTGCTGACACCGCGCCACAGCAGAATAACCAGACCCGTCACGGCCAACGAGACGAGGAAACGAGTCCGTGTAAGAAGGACCAGAATCGCACGCCATGGTGGAAGACGTGCCCTTGTGGACTTCCAATTGACTCCGCCCTTTGGCAACAACATGATGAAGGTAAAAGTCGAGGATGAACGAAGGTGTGATAAATTCGATATTTGGGGGGGGGGAAGGGAAATGGATTCTCAGGAGCCTCGACAGTGTCGGTCCCGGCGGGGGGTAGTCGCTAAGCGCACCCGTAAATTGGATGGAAGTACCCCTGACCGAACGAATGAGGCCTGTAGAGGAGAGGCAGTAAGAAGGAGGAAGATGGGAGGGGAGTGGGATAGTCGATGATGAAGATAAATTGATAGGAAGGAGAGAAAAGAGGAGGCGCGGACTTTGGAGGCGGACGGGATCGCCGGGGCCCGCCAAGCCTGACAGCAGCAAACATTACTATTACAGAGTATGCATTTACGAGGTATACATCGTATGTATATGAGAAGGGGGAAGATTATATTTTAAGTCATGGTTTATATGATAATTGTATCTATGAGCAGACATTCATGTATAGGTATAACACTCAAAGTATGATATCTAGAATCTGTAGGATGTGGCCAGACCTCTATTAATAGCAAGACACACGCGACCAACGGTCTTTCATATCTATGGTAGACAAACTATACCCCCCTGGAGCATGGTTCCTTTAAAATCATACTAGTATATCAGAATACCCAAATAGTGAGCATGATAATCAAGAACTACACTATTATACCAAGACCATCAAATGTAATACCTTTTGAGTTGTCCTAATTCGCCCGGTTCGGCCCATTTCCAGCCTTATACTTCCCTCTCCTATACACTGCTAATACTAGTACATGCTATTCCTCATCTTATCATACCAGTAAATTATACATGAGAGTCTCCATGGCTTTTACAATTACTATTAACACCTCACGAAATGATATAGCGTATACTTCTTAGACTCGGAAACCCCATTTCTTCAAGTGAGACACGCGGAGGCGGGTGAAACAGTGACCCGCCCCAGTTAATGCCATCTGCGTGAGGTGTCGATTTCCATGAGTATAGCCAAGATTGAGACTATGCAGGTACAAGGTATCATGCAGTCGAGTTGATCTTGTGGAGACAAAGCGTAATGAAAGAAACGATTAGAGCGAGCCTCAAGAACATTGATCAGGCTTCCAAGTCTGATCAATGTTGGGGATATTTTCCAGTATAATATTGGACAACTGAATTTGGCGGCTTCCACTAGTACTAGAAGCCATGACTCCTGCTGCTAAGTAATATAATTTGAAGAATATCAGGAAGATATATATCTGCTTCATTTTTGCATTATCAAGGTATAGATTGAAAGTGAAGCCAAAGTCATAGGGAACCCAGTGGAGACCGTTCAAATATCCATATTTTATACCCTAGGACTGCCAGGAGCAAAGACCGCGGTGCTAGTAATTCAGAAAATGGAGTTCTACTTGTGTTACACAGGAAGCTACGGTAGAAGCTTACTTCAAGATAGGAATTGTTCGAGAATGTCCAATTGACAGTGAACTATTAACATGAAGTCCCAAACATAGGAAATAATATCACCAAATCACCAGATCGTATATGTCCATATCATAAAAGCGCCGATAGACAAGAGGCAACAAAGGGAAGAAATATAACAAGAAACGAAATAAGAAAGATTTCCACCCATTTTGTTTAAAAGATTCAACAAAGAGAAAAAGGGAAAAATAAAAATAAAAACCGAATCAACGAAATAATAGAAAAACCACCCGAACAAGAAATGGCTAAGAAAAAAAAAGAAGAACAAAGGAAATGAACAAGGAAAAAAAAGAAGATCCCACGTCTTCCACGGGTCAAGACCAAATAATGTTACAATGCAGACGCTAAGGGGCAACGCAACCGGGGAAGACGGAGGATTCGCGAGCACGCTATTCGTTGGTAGACTCAGGGGGAGAGGAAAGGGTAAGGAAAAAGTATATCGAGATCTCCATCTGCAAGGGGTGAAAACTCCTGGTGCGGTGGTGGAAGAGAAAAAGAGAGCGAGAAGGGAAGAAAGGGAGGAAGAGCAGAAGAGGCTATGAGGAGGATCGTCAAGGGCATCAGGGTTCAATAGTCGGCGTGTATCATCGCTGCTTCTGCTCACGGTGACGCAAGTAGGGATTGGCGACGCGAGGCAGAGTAGCTAAATGATGATTGTTGAGATGGAGGGAAAGCAGGTGAAGATGGACCGGTCATTGGGGGTGTAGAGTTGAGGTATGAGTGGCTGAAGGTTTGTGATGTGGAACTGGAGAGACCATCAAGAGGTCCGAAGTGACTTTGGGCCGGAGTGTGTACTGTCTCCGGGCCATTTGCAGCAGCGATTTCATCACAGAGTACCCGGAGACCTGGGAGAGCTTTCTTCTGACGCTTGTGCTCGGGAACATCGATCAGAGGTCTTGGGGAGACAGTTTCAGTCTTGGGAGAGCGGAACATCTGCTCGTAGGACTTGAGCTGGAACTCGAGAGCGCGGTTGCGGTCCGCCAGTAGCTCGTTCTCGGCCTTTGCGGCGCGCAACTGTTGCTGCGTTGTTTGGTTCTGTTGCTGCAGGTTGGAGACCAGCTGTTGCAGTTGCATGCAGCGGACTTGAGGCTGCAGCTTCTCTGAAAGCTGGGGGGAGACTTGTTCTTGGCGGATAAGGTGAACGATGATAGCAAGCATGAAGTCGATCAGGTAAACAGCTCCTTGGACAATGTGTTCCTTGGACTGGGGGAGACTCTTGGAAGGGTTCCAACCGGCACGCTCCAGAAAGAAGTCATGGATACGGCTGTCCAGCTCACGGTGAAGCTGACTGAGGTTCTTGCGGCGATTGCCCTCGGCAATGCGGTGCTTCTCACGCTGGTCATCAGGGTCAGGGGAGATGGTGCTGCCCTTGCGCTTACGGCCGCAGAGCTGCTGCAGGGGCGCCTTGCGATTAATGTTCTGAGGCGCGATCAATGTCATGATCTCGGTTTGAGAGAGATCGTTAGGCCATTCTGTGGAGACACCCTTTTGGGCGGCGAATGATTCTTGCCAGGAGCTCTCGGCAGAGTTGGCTGGAGAAGGGGGAGCAACAATTTGCTCGCCGTTGGACCATGGAGATTTGAATTGGAATGATTCCTGGGCAGCACCGGGGGTGCTGGGAGCAAATGATTCTTTGGCCTGGAAAGGGTTGAAAGGCCCGCGAGGCAATGGCTCCATGCGAGGCAGAGGAGGCAATCGGCGATCCTCGCCGAGTCCAGAGCTGGACATGGTAGAGGTGGAAGATTTCAAAGAACTAGTTCGATGTTAGGATGGGGATTGCTGTATAAAATACTAGCTAGTAGTAGATGTTCAGATATAACTCACGGAAGCGAACAACGGCGCGGAATGTCATCAGTCATAGAACCCATTTCTTCATACATCGTGGTATAGTCGTTCAAATTGAAGGCGTGAAAAGATGGGGATTGTCAAAAGTGAGGATGTCGAATGTCGAACAAAAGACACCAAATCTATATACGAGTACCAAGAAAAATAGACTGAAGGGATGCCCTGACGTATTCACACGAGTTTGATAATCCACAAGAGGGGTCGACGCAAAACACAATGGCGAATGGATGTATATGCACAAGACAAAACGTGTAAACAAGGCTGGTATAGACAAATGGCGAAAGGATTCAAGATCCACGAGGCGAAGACAGTGAGTGAGACAATGAACCCAGGGATACGGGGCTGGGGAGCATGTTTATATGTGTTGATGACGGAGAGGGGAGTGTACTTTTGGCCAGTGCATCTATCAAACTGAAAAAGGTGCTCGGGACCCTCCTCCTGCTCGGGTCCCAGGAGAGGGGAACGATGAACGATCAGGGACGATCATATTCGAAGCGGATGTCATACAGAGTGACCCACGGCCACGACGGGGAAGTGAGCCTGGGCTCTGTGCAGATCGATGTGGAGGTGGAATTAAATCGAATTCAGAAAAAAAAGAAAAAAAGAATTAAGAAAATCATAAAAATAAAATCAAAAGTAATCAATTTAGATTTCTTTTTTCGTACATTTATTTTTTAGTCGAAAAAAAAAAAAGAACTCTGATATCTGTCACATCATGCACAGACGAACGCCGTCGTCACTAATGAAACGATTGGCGAATCACGCCGCCACGATCGTGCCCAAGAGGCAGGTTCACGACGAGGATCTCAAGAGATCCATGGCCCTTGATTTGTCACCAGAGTGTTGGTATCGCCGATCGACACGGGGAACTTTGGCATTATGTGTTAGCGGTACTTAGGGCCAGCACCGGCTGGCCCTTGCATCAATAGTCGCCAATTAATGGCATCGCCCAGTTTTCTCCGTGCGTGGGGAACGGTCTGGTTATTTTCCGGCGTCTCCATGTGGGTATGACTGTTTACACTGAGTCTTGGATGTACTTTGCATTGTATATATCCATTATACGTACTAACTAACGCCTATGTTGTACGTACTGTAAGTATGAAGTACATTGATGAGGGTACCTGCTTCTACATAGGACTGTATCCATTCAAATGAAAAAGAAATTTCTGACAGACTTCCAAATTTACTTGACTTGCATATTCCGGACCGAACGTCTCCTTTTCCGCAGATTATCTGGATACATCTTGAAACACCCAATGCAACATCCATCTGGGGTCTCCATCTGTTCCTGGATGCTCGATTTCTTGCATAGATATTCAGGAGAACCTACCGTGGTCGTGGTGAAAACATCAAGGGGGAGGGGAAAGACTGCAAACAATCCCTTTCCTGCGGGTCATCCCTCGAGGATGCTCCTAGGAAATCAAAAGAGTTCAAGTAGAGGAAATAAGATGAAGCAAGGACCTCCCAAAGTGTCACTATGAGACATGCGAGGAGGTTCCTCTCATTTAGTCTGTGAAGAATATTTACTAGATACAGTCTAGTAAGAGCAGCCTCGTATATACTAACTTACTAACTGAAATTAAGTACTAATAATTAATACTTCAGCTCGCTAATGCCAGAGCCGAGAATTTGGAATATGACATCGGCAACGCCGAACAATATGATCGACCGGGGAAATAACAACAATGGCGTAATGATCAAAAGGCTACCGATAATCAGTACGACTGGAAAAAGGATGCGCAGTCGTCGATTGTTTAATCTCGTTAATCTCCAGGGGCGACAGGGCAAAAAGGAAACACGAAGTGATCGCTCGAGGAATCCATCGAGTTGGGACGGAGCGAGACCCAGCGACCAGGATACGTTTCCTGTCAGTCATCGAATCATGACGATCAGAAGTATTTGGAATAGAACTGTAGTGGTACACGGACGTTGGCGCGTTAGAGCTTCTGGACGAGTCAGAGTGAAGGAAAACAATAGTCCCGATGGAGTCGAGCCCTAATCCGCGATCAGTTGCACGTTCCCTTATGTCTGCCCCTAATGTTATGACCCGCTATTTCGATAATTTGGCCTCTTCCCAAAGGCCCATCCCTGCAATAACATTGCTATAGGCCCATATATGCTGGCCATCCCGTGCTGCCTGTTCGCTAAACTCTCGTGGTGGGTCCTTGCAAGGACCGGGGCACTTGAGATCAGAGCTGTCATATTCTAGCCGTGCCTCGGACCCAGGAGCTCCATTTAGCGGCGTACTAGTCCCCACGTTCTCCTGAACGCACACAAAGGAATTCGCTTTGGAATACTGGTGGAAGCTTGAGGGTTGAACAAATACAGTCGAGTCGGACGGCAACGGCAACGCTTTACGTTAGGGCTGACTTTGACCATTCTCGTATCTTACCCGTAGTAATATAATTCAATATCACCAGGTAATATGGTCAATGAGATACTAGGTCAATGGTCAATGCTACATAGTCCAGTATCCCCAGGACTTTTCTTCTCTCCGCTTCTCTCCTTTCATCGCCACCACCATGGTTGCGTTTCATCTAGTGCAAACCCACTGAAGCCAATTTGCAATACTTGCATAAGATCAGTACTTTCTCAATTCTCCCAAAGATCCCGCGGCTGCGCCTAAGAGCAGTTTGCAGCAAGCACGCAGGAGCGGCTGCAGGCTCACTCAAAGGGACAGACTCAAATACGAACCATTGTGGGATCAGAAGAATTAGTCAAATGGGAAAATAGAACAGAAAAAGAAAAGAAAAGATTCAAAACTTAGATCAAGCCTTCCGAGTCTTCCCCGGACCCCATCTATTCCATGTACTGAGAGATCTGCCAATTCTTGCGTCTCCCTGCTTGCCATTTCCAGTGACATGCAGCCAATCCCTCCACCTGGAGATGCACTCCGGACAATCGGAAAGGCATATTCGGTGGCCAAATGGTCGGGATAGAGTTTCAAGATCAGAGATTGGAGGTAGAACCTGATCCCTGGGTCAGATTCTGAGTTCGTGCCTTCTAGCATGCTTTCCTGTTCCTGCTTAAGCATCGTGAGATCGATCGTATGGGACATGAACACCTTGCCAATGTCTACAATATACTGTACTCCGTACTTCTTTTCTCTATTGTGATAGAGCTGACTGATTTCAAACTCAACTAGCACAGCATCGGGCCGTGCGGCTCCGCAGTGCAAGGACCAGGGTTATTTGGATTTTGTGCTGTTGTTCGCCTCCACAGGCAGTGTCACTGTGAATCCCCGGACCAATGGCTGACCTCAGCTAGCCTCCTCACGCCAGTTATTCCCAATAGTATCCAGTAGTTGACTCAGCCGCTGACCCGCTGTACCTGTCAAGTCTTGACGTTGTCAGAAAACGTAAGTGGGGGGAAACACAGAGAGATAGGGAGGTCCGTTAAATCTTCCCGTCCAGAGAACAGACGCAAAAATATCAAATATAGATGGATTGATGGTGAATTATCTCTTGTATCCCCAATCAATTCGAATTGCCGCTAGAGAAGAACTTGACTGCACAATGCAGCCTCGATCTCTATCCCGCGATGGAGCCTGATCTGCGCAGAACAATGCGTTGCAAAAGTACCGGTTCATGCAATTGCAAGATTTATACGTATCCTCGCACTCTGCGGAACTCTGTATAGCGGATTTTGGTTACAGCAGCTACTCATGTACCTCTACCCACTGTTGTGGAATCCCCTCTTTCCGACTCCTCTTTTACTGTAGTACGTACAAGGTACTGTACATTGTACATGCTGTAGTGGCGGATGCAAGCATCCATTTCGATCGGTTTCTTCAAGTTGCAGATCAGATATGTTTGGCTCAGCTTTTCCCTTCTTGAGATGAACGTACTGTATGTGGCCCCTCTTGCCTCATCCTGAAACTGATATCATGCAAACATGTGTTCTCCGTACTATGTATGTACAGTGGATTTATGTGCGTGCTTCTGGCCTCGAGGGGATTCGCTCCTGTTATGCTTCTGCTTCCACGTATCCCCTCCCTGTGGCAAGGATGGATGCGAACTCGTGTAAGGTCCAATTTGGATGCATAGACCGTAGAAAATCCCATTTCGTGGTCTGGCTTGGCTGTTAGTGCCAGCATTACTAGTAAAAGTGAATTGGCGATATTTCATCGTTCCCCGGCACTAGCCCTTCCTATGACTCTTGACAATAGACTTACGCCGTCAAAGAAAGTTTCATTGATCTAGTATACGATAATACATGCTGACTGGCTCGGGCAATTATCAATATATGATGATAGTCATAAATAATTCAAGTCCAATCTATTAGTTCATATCAGAGAACGGCAGCAAGGGTAAGGGGAATCATAATAGACCATTATCCTTGCGGATCATGATCCGTACAGTACATACAGTAGTAGAGCATCATAACATATTTAATTTGTGGGGCGGAAGCATCCAAAGTACGCGATCTACTTCCGAATCAGAATAAGGAAAGGTAGAAAGGGAAAAGGGCTGAAAAAGGAAAAACGAGGATGTTTCCCAACAAATCGTTCAAACACCTGCACCAAGCCAGACACGAGAAGGGAATAGAACCCTGAATCAATTCCCCGACTGGCACCACCGGGACCGGCAAGTGGTCCCTAGCTGCGTTATGCGTTGGCCATCACTATAGAACGGGGCAGTTAATAGGATAAACTGCAAGGACTACAGGTACCATACAGCTCTAGCGACGTCTGGGCGCATATGAGAGGCGACAAGGTACTATTCTAGGCCCCGTCTTCTTCGGAACTCAAATTCGCCGCATCTGACACATCTAGCTATCTCACTTCCCCGGCAGACTTGCAGTCCCGTGGAGCTCGCCACTAATCGTACATGGTACAGAGTACTTGTACTTCGTACAGTGTACAGCTACAATGGGTGGGACCTAGATTACGAGTGCATGCTCTTGTACTATTGTTGCGCGTTCCTACAGGGTGCGTGGTGATCAATGCTCGAGCTCAGGGACCGAGATTCCCCATTACCTGGATCCCAAGTTGCCTTCTATGCAAGGCGAATGTAAAATATATCGTTGTGGGTCAGACTATGCATCAGCTTCATTCAGGTACCCTTTTTGGTAGTAGTAGGCTCCAGAGTATGTACATACTCCATTCGATATGAATCGGAGAGTCGGAGATCTGGGGGAGATCTAGGGAGATCTAGGAAGATCTATGGATGTGAGCCGGACAGATATGAGTCTGAGAAAAGGGGGAGATTATGCGAGAGTATGGTGTAGTTTGTAGTGTATAGAGTACACCAAGACCATAAGTTACATAGGAGTACCTCATCCTTTCCCACCCTCTACCGGATTGTATACATGCATTTTCACGAGACATCAGTGCCAGTGCTCGTCCCAACTTACCAATTTTCTCCCCTCCTCGAAAATCTCCACGATTATTCCCCACTGTCCAATGGCCCACGGCGGGCACGCCCGCTTCGCATCTTTAGAGATTATGGATACCCCTGCAAGACAAATCCTTCTTCCCTCGTTAGCATTGTGGCACTCGCTGTGTTGTCCCATTATCCACAATATATCCACATAGCAAGAGGTCAGAAATATCGAGAGTCAGCAAGAGAGATCCAAAATATCCAAAATTTATCGACCAAATCCCGACCACCGACAAAGCTTTACCTCCCATCAATTGACACTAGGATAAGTGCAAGTTCATTCCCCGGTTCTCTGGGCCAATTGACTGAGCCATTTTTACCTTTAAAGCTCTAGCCCTAAATCATACAGTTTTCTCTACGAGAAAGTTCGAACCGATTCCCCGGGTAGTTGACTCGACAGGGTCTACTAACAGATCAACGATCCTTTTGCCAAGAAGATATTCCCCCACTCAGCCTCAGATCGTCACCGATTCTATTCAACAAGTCCACAAAACAGCTCAGGCCACGTCCCAAGCAGGACATCTACCAGTATTTTTTGTCAACTCCATGACATTGAGCGGGATCATGATGATGGCTAGCACATTTTTCGATTTTGCACGAAGGTCCCAACCGCTTGGGAAGAAATTTTGGTTAGTTTCTGGATCTGTCACCGCGACACTTTGCACAAAGTTAGTCTTGCAGCCACGGGCCAACCGGTGGGGGAGTTCAGTTGACAAAGTACTCTTCCAGCCTCGCTCTGCGAACGCGATCAGCATATCTCCTCGTTTCCCTGCTTTGCATCCCCTGTTCCTGCTTCTCTTCATGCATGATGATACTATAGTGGCTTCATTCTGCGCTTTCGCCTTTGCGATCTAGATCGCAATACTTTGTACACTGTACTCCGTTCGGAATGCATTTTATACAAAGTTCTCCATACTGTTTGTCTACTACGGAGCAATACTTTCAGTTTAAGATTGAGAGTTCTTCCTTCCAGCCACTCACGTCTATAATTCGGCGATCATCCAGGTGACCACTTCAACCATTTACCCTAGGGCAGAGCCCGGTCCCCGCCAGCCCCATGGTTCAAAATAATAATAATAATAAAAAATAAAAAAAAAAGCAAAGACAAGACCAACGCGTCTATCCAAACCTTGATCTCCCATCCCTATTCCTATTCCCATCTTCTTTGCCTTACCTCAAGCCCTACTCCCAAAAGAGATACCATTCTCATTTATCCATTATCTTTTCTTTCTTTTCCGCTAGATCCAATTTCCAGCCTTCTGCATGAACCCAAAATCGAAAAAGAGAGAATGGCCTTCCCCTCACAAGCCGAATTCCCATTCTGATCCTCCTATCGGAAGTCGACGCGGGCACTAACCTCGCACTAAAAATTATGGCGGCCCCGTAGAGACCCAGCGGGGCGGACTCGACACATCCACAGTGCCCCGAGGGAATGGTTGGTCTCGATCTCGTCCTGCTGCATGACACCAGCACTTGAGACGCACATGGACGGAAACGAAACAAGCGGGGAAGAGAGGAATCGTTTTCTTTTCTTTTCTTTTCTTTTTGGTCTTAGGTCTGTTGGACTGGTTGTAGCTGTGTCTTTTTATTGCAGTTGTGTTTATGTGGGCTTACTGAGGTAGTTGAGAATAATTGTATCAGTTCTGGTAAATATAGTGGTCTCTTACTACCTAGATAATACTATTATATGGAGCGACAGTGTCTTCACATAACTCAGCACGTTATGCTAGCTTGTATTGATCCTATACTAATACATAAAGTACGATGTGTGTTTCGTAGTACCATGCAACCCTAATATATCATACACATCCACCGCAAACCTCCGGGCTACCAACGATGACTCAACTTTCGCAATGTCAGTTTGAACAACATCACATTGAGATTCACTACTATCAATCGTCTACCCTACTTCATGGCCGGGAGATAATTCCAAACTTTCGATCTGGCCGATCTGCCACAGTCACAGTCCACTTCGTTCGAACTCTTCACGACCCGCTGGACATCGATTCAGTTCCACTTCAATTCCCCAACCACCTCCACCACTTCCACCAGCGAAATTCTGACTCCTCAGCGGCATCTCATACAAAACCTCCATACTCTGTCTGGTCTAGTCTATACATACTCAACAATCGGGATTTGCCATGTTCTCACCGAAAAAAAACTCAAACATCAGCTCTAAACCGCAAATCGCCGTAAATGGCAAAAGTAGATCTAATTGATAGACCCGATTCAAGCGAGCGGGGTATTTTACAGAGCAATGCTATATGGAGTTTCGTAACCAGTTACTCCTTCGCTTCTATCCTCAATTTTTTTTCTCACTAATGCACAAGTCCGCATTAGAAGGGAACGGGATGTACTTTAGTATTCCCAATGCATTGTACCCAGCCTGTCGTTCGGAGCATTCGCTAATTCTGAAACAAAGTCAAAGAATTTGCAAATCTGATCTGATCTGATCTGGTGATCGGCGCTTGCAGAGGTCAAGGTTCTGATTTTTTCTAGACTCAGGTTCAAAGTTGCTTCCGGTCGTGCATGGTGCGGAGTATTGAGTCTGAAACCCGGTTTCTGGGTACTAACGCTGTCGCTCATATTTTACGCAAATGACGAAGGTAGAGGTGATTTTCTGGGCGGTTTATTCATCGAATTTTTTCTGCTTATTCTTAGTAACCTCGTCACTATTTCCCATAATCTTCTCACCTTCATAGCTTATACAATTCCCAAATGTCGACTAAATCTAGCCTTAAATATCCCGAAGACTACTCAGTCGAGAATACATATCGATAAAAATGAGTGAAGGTTGTATAAACAGGAGTACCAGTTAGTAGTTGGCCATTCCAGCTTCTCAAAGGTGTTCCGGGGGGCCCAATATAATTCATAAGCTAGTCCTACAGAGCACCCATCTTCTGTCTTAGTCTATGGTATCTAGATAATCTTACTAGTATTTATCGCCTCAGAATGTCTTCCTCTCAGCTTTTAA
>Ga0102593_1002365_pt1 | contig 14700 bp, 19 predicted proteins | sample AraplaCol_mMS_r2_2_FD_76862 | JGI IMG/M metagenome (GOLD analysis project Ga0102593, IMG submission 76862) | Arabidopsis root microbial communities from North Carolina, USA - plate scrape MF_Col_mMS_r2 (SPADES assembly) (version 2) | ecosystem: Host-associated > Plants > Roots > Endosphere...
TTCGCCGAGCTGCATCGCCAGCGCGCTGGCGATGCAGCTCGGCCCAGCTCAAACACCACCGAGATCAATTAATCTTGCAACCCCGGACTTCCTCGTTATGAATGGCATGGCAAGAGGGGGCAGGTCAAACGTCCACATAAAAAGCATCTACCGCAAGCTGCAGGTCCACACGCGCGCGCAGGCTGTGAGTTACGCGACGGACAAAGGCCTTCTATAGAGAGGCTGCCACCTTCCTCAAAGGCGATCGATCGCGAGCCAGTCCTCGGGGCCTTGAATCCAGGAGCTTTCCATTGCTGCTTTGAGCAAGCTTGGGGCGCGCTCAATGGCAAGCAGCAGTGATGGCAGTGTGTACTCCGTGACGACTCCCTTGGAGTGAATGAAACGCAGAAAAGACCGCAGTGGTCAATTTCTCCGTCGGGTGCTCATCGTCTCTTCGTTCGCGCTCCTAGTCCCGGACATGGCCTGTGCTCCTGGGGCGCGTCGTCAGATCGGACTATGTTCGATGCCGCACAGATGAAACTTTCTCGCGCAGGTAAAGATGGACTGGTACGCCCGAGAAGCAAGTCGGGCGACATTCATCGATGAACCCGGCGAAAGCCATCGAGGTCTCGGAACATGCGCAACTTTCTCACCAACAACCGGGAAGAGCTGGTTTCAAGGTGCAAATCGAAGGTTGCACGCAGACCACGGCGCGCCGCCACCGAACAGCAGCTGGCAAACGGCATCCCGATGTTCCTCGAGCAACTGATCAGGACCCTTGCGGCCGAGGAGGACGACAAACCTGCGGACAGCATGAGGATCTCAGGTCCCTCCGGCGGCGATTCACCAACCCTGTCGGAGATCGGGGTGACCGCCACAGCCCATGGAAAGGAACTGCTGCAACTGGGGTACACGGTCGACCAGGTCGTTCACGACTATGGCGACCTTTGCCAGGCGATCACGGACCTCGCCTTCGAACGCGACGTGCCGTTCTCCATCGGAGAATTTCGGACGCTGAACCGCTGCCTGGACAACGCCATTGCCGATGCGGTAACCGAATTCAGCTGCCAGCGCGACACGCAGATCGCCCGCCAGCAAAGCCTGGACGCGGCAGAGCGTTTCGGTTTCCTGGTGCACGAGCTGCGAAACGCCCTCGGAACAGCAACCCTTGCGATCCACGCCCTCGAACTCGGCAACATGACCGTGGGCGGTGCGACCGGGACCGTGCTGAAGCGCAGCCTGTCTGCAATGGGCGAGCTGATCGGCCGGGCGCTCGCCGAGGTCCGCAATACCGCGTCAGAACAGCGGCAGACGTTCTCCCTCGCCGCGTTCATCAAGGAAGCCGAAGCCGCGGCCCAACTCGTCGCAGGCGCTGCAGGCTGCGCCTTCGAGGTGACGCCCGTCACCCCGATCCTGGCCATCCAGGGAAATCGCGAGTTGCTGCTCGCCGCATTGGGGAACCTCCTGCAGAACGCGTTCAAGTTCACGCACCCATGCACCGATGTCGCCTTGAGGATCCGCGAGTCCGACCAGCACGTCCTGATCGAGGTGGAAGATCACTGCGGAGGGTTGCCACAGGGAGTCGCCGCCAGGATGTTCGCCCCCTTCAGTCAACACAGCCACGACCGGTCGGGCCTGGGCCTGGGGCTTTCCATCGCCCGACAGAGCGTGGAGGCGGACTTCGGTACCCTGACCGTTCGGGATGTGCCGGGCACCGGTTGCATCTTCACGATCTGCCTGCCACGCCACGCTCTCCCATGACCGGCGCCTGCGCCGTTCCCTGTTCCCAAAAGACTCGCCATGGACATTCAATTGCTGATGCGGCTCGAACGCATGGCGCAGCCCCGGTGGCTCACGCTGTCGGCGGATGTGGCTGCGGCAAAACGCCTGGTTGCCAGCGGCATGATCGAAGCGACTCTTGAAACGCAATTCAGGTCGAGAGCATTCGCGACGGAAGCAGTGCATGTTCACGCGATCACCCGCGAAGGCGCGTTGGCCATCGCCAGCGAGAAATCCTGCTCGCGGAAGAAAACAGCGATCCTGGCACCGTGATTTGGGTTGAACGGCTGGGGCGTTCGCGAGAAGCTGATTTGTGCGATAGCGCACAAGAAATGCCACCGCTACCTATACTGAAGGGGGCTCTGCGCCTGAACTCGGATCCCGAACAATCTCCAGAGCTCGTCTGGAGCACGCGATGTCCGTTGCGATCGACCCGAGAAGAAACAAACTGCTGGCGTCTCTGCCCGAGGCCGAATGGGAACGCTGGCGGCCGCAACTCGAAGCGGTGGAAATGCCGCTGGGTCAGGTGCTGTACGAATCGGGCATCGCACTGAGCCACGTCTACTTTCCAACCAGTGCCATCGTCTCGTTGCTGTACGTGATGGAGAACGGTGCATCGGCCGAAATCGCTGTGGCTGGCAACGAGGGCATCGTCGGCATCTCGCTGTTCATGGGTGGCGAATCCACGCCGAGCCGCGCCGTCGTGCAGAGCGCGGGGCAGGGCTTCCGGCTGCGGGCACAGGTCATCAAGGAAGAATTCACGCGCCCTCCCATCCTCCACCTGCTGCTGCGCTACACCCAGGCGCTGATTACGCAGATGGCACAGACGGCGGTGTGCAACCGACACCATTCTCTGGATCAACAGCTCTGCCGTTGGCTGCTGCTGAGCCTGGACCGGCTGGAAGGAAGCGAGCTCGTGATGACACAGGAGCTGATCGCCAACATGCTCGGTGTACGCCGCGAAGGCGTGACCGAGGGGGCGCTCAAGCTGCAGCGGGCCGGGCTGATCCGCTACGCCCGCGGTCGGATTTCGGTGCTGAATCGCCGGGGCCTGGAGCAACGCACCTGCGAGTGCTACGCGGTGGTCAAGAAGGAATACGACCGGCTTCTGCCGGACAGGAACGCGTTGTAGGTGCTGCGGGCAGTGATGACCGGCGTCCGCGGACGCCGGCGCACTGTGTGCGCCATCGAACGGTGAAATCCCGGCGCTCATTGCAGACTCGTTCGGACTGCCAACATAGCAGAGGGTGAGATTGACCACCGTAGAGAACCATCTGATCCAACGGCTTCCCGCGAGGGACCGGCGGCGCTTCCTCGCTCTCTGCGAACCTGCTCCCTTGATCTGGGCCGACGTGCTCTGCACGCCCGGAGAGCGCACGCGCTATGCCTATTTCCCCACCGAAGGCTTCATCTCGCTGCTGACCTTGACTGACGGCAGTCCCGAACTCGAAGTCGGCATGGTCGGGCACGAGGGCATGTTGGGCGTGCAACTGGTGCTGGGCGTGGGCATGGCGCCCCTGCGTGCGGTGGTGCAGGGCTCGGGGATGGCGTGGCGCATCGACGCTGGAGCCTTCCGAAAGGAACTCAAGCGCAGCCCGACGCTGCAACGCGTGCTGAACCGCTATCTCTACGTGCTGATGGCCCAACTGACAATTTCAGCCGGATGCCTTCGCTTCCATCAGATCGGCCCACGTCTGGCCCGGTGGCTTCTGATGAGCCAGGATCGCGCCCACGCCGACAGCTTTCGCGTGACGCATGAATTCCTGGCCTACATGCTCGGCGTGCGACGCGTGGGCATCACCGTAGCTGCCAACGCCTTGCAGCACAGCGGGCTGATTGCGTACCACCGTGGCGACCTCCAAGTACTCGACCGTCGCGGGCTGGAAGTAGCCGCATGTGGCTGCTATGCAGCCGAGCAGAAGGCCTACATCGACACGTTGCGCTGACACCGACCATCAGACGACGTGGAAAGCTCGACGCCATGCTTGACTCTCCAACCCGTGTCCACAGCGTTGAAAAATCCTGGCTCAGTAAGCTTGGCCCGGGACTCATCACGGGCGCGGCCGACGACGATCCGAGCGGCATCGCCACCTACTCGCAAGCAGGCGCGCAGTTCGGGTTCGGCACGCTGTGGACAGTACTGCTGACATACCCGCTGATGGTCGGCATCCAGATGGCAAGCGCGAGGATAGGGCGGGTGAGCGGCCATGGACTGGCCACCAACATCCGTCGCCACTACCCGGCGTGGCTACTGTACGCAGTGGTCGGTCTTTTGCTGATCGCCAACACGGTCAATATAGCCGCCGATGTTTCCTCCATGGGCGAGGCGCGGAAGCTGATCGTCGGCGGTACGGCGCAACTGTATGCCGTCGCCTTCGGAGTCGTCTCGCTGCTGCTGCAGGTCTTCATCCCCTACCGCCGCTATGTGCGCATTCTCAAATGGCTCACCCTGGGGTTGCTGGCGTACGTGGCAACGGCATTCGTCGTGCACATCCCCTGGCGGCAGGTCATTGTCAGCACGCTGGTGCCCAGCGGGTCCTGGAGCACGGATTACATCACCACCGTGGTGGCCGTATTCGGCACCACCATCAGTCCCTATCTGTTCTTCTGGCAGGCGTCCCAGGAGGTCGAAGACCAGCTTGCAGACCCGCTGGCCCGACCGCTGATCGAAGCGCCCGAGCAAGCGCAGCCACACCTTCGGCGCATCAGGAGCGATACCTGCATCGGCATGGGGTTCTCGAATCTGGTGGCGTTCTTCATCATCCTGACCACGGCCGTCACCCTCCACCTGCACGGCGTCACCGAGATCCAAACCTCGGCACAAGCAGCCCAGGCGCTGCGCCCCATTGCTGGCGAGTTTGCGTTCATGCTGTTCAGCGCCGGCATCATCGGCACCGGGCTGCTCGCGATCCCGGTCCTGGCCGGGTCGTCCGCCTATGCCATGGCGGGCGCATTCAAATGGAAGAACAGCCTTGAGCGCGCGCCCATGAGGGCCAAGCGCTTCTACGGAATCATCGCCATCTCGACGCTGCTGGGGGTGGCTCTGGGCTTTACCGCGATCGATCCCATCAAGGCGCTGTACTGGAGCGCAGTCATCAATGGCGTCGTCTCCGTGCCGATCATGGTCGTGATCATGCTGATGGCCACTCGGACCGGGGTCATGGGGCAATTCACCATCTCGAAGAAGCTGACGCTCCTGGGTTGGCTGGCTACGGCAATGATGGGGATTGCCGTGGTGGCAATGCTGGCGACCTTGCTACGGCTTCGATGACGTATGTGCGGTATGGAACAGACCGGAATAGGCCGCCTTGATAACTTGGGGCAGTGCAGAAACCAAGGAGCTTTTCGTGAGTATAGGCACCATTCTTTTGATCATCCTGATCCTGGTTCTGATTGGGGCATTTCCGTCGTGGCCGCACAGTCGCAGTTGGGGCTACGGTCCGAGCGGCATTCTCGGCATCATCGTGCTGGTGGTGATCGTTCTGCTGCTGACGGGACGCATGTAGCACAGCACCAACAGCACTACCATTCGCAGAATTGCTGCTGAGTGCCGATGAACGCGCGGCTATTGATGCAGCGCAAGTCCAGGCTAAATGTTGTGAGGCGCCCGGATTTCCTTACACAACCCCGTCCGGCGACGCCCCATGTTTTCTTCCCGAAGACGAAGCAACATTCGCAACAGCAGCTCATAAGTCCGCTAAGCGCCAGCGGGTGGGGGTCCGATGAAGGCTTTTGCAGAGCTTTACCGAAGTGGTTCTCCATGTACGAAACTGTCTCCGATGCGTTGTTGCGCTTGGCGCTTGCCGATGCGAAGGCAGGTCTACCGGTGCTTGCGCTCGTGCGCGTCGAGGTGTTGCCTTTCCTCTGCTCGTTTGCCGATCTGCTCTGGCATGCCTTTGATCGTCGGCTAACGGTGGTCTTGCATGTCGATTCGGAATGTCCGCCCTGGTGGGTCGACCCCGACGCACTCGAGGAGGCGTTGCTGCGGCTGGTACTGCAAGCGCGCGCAGATGCGCCGCCCATCGGTCGCATGGTGTTTCGGGTGGTAGCGCCGGCCAACGGGGAAAACGGGCACTTCCTTGTGCTCGAGGCGATGACGAGGGCAGGCGAAATAGCCTTTCCCTGCGAGTTGCACGTGGACGGTGCGCAACTCCCCGCGACAAGCGGCAGGGCCCCGGTCCCAAGCGGGGGACTATCGAAGCTTCACGATTTTGCCGCCCAATCCGGGGGCTGGCTGCGTGTTGATTCGGCGCCGGGACGCGGGACGAGCGTCAGCCTCTGGCTACCTGCATTCGATTTTGCGGGAGTGCAAGGCCGAGCTATCGGCTGAATGGTTCGACTCCGAGGAGCTGTTGCCCTGACGGAACACCGATTACCGGATGGACCAGAGATGCATCTCATGAGGGATTTTGGCTACCCGGAGTGTCCGCGCCGAAGTAGAACTGAACCACCGCGAGTCCCGCTCTCCCAGCGGGCTAATTAGCAATATTATTTAACATAATATAAATTGGATAAATTTCATGATCCGGTCCGTATCTGCATTACTAGCCCTGCCTCTAAACTGCAGCCCATGCAGGCTCAAAGGGGACACCTTCAACTCATTCTCACTTTGCAGTCGCCTCCGCCCGGCGTGGACTTCGCCGTGCAGCGCGGTCGCGATGACTTAGTGAAGCCCTTCTTGGTGACGAAAGACTTCGCGTCGTTCGCGATCACCCTGACGCTTGGACCTTTACTCGCTGATGGATCCCCTAACTTCCAGGGCCCTTTTGCACAAGGCACGCCCGCAGACCGGTTCGTGTACTTGAACGCCGGCTTCTACGCAGGCCAGATGGGAACGCCATGGGAACGAAGGGCGAAGATCAAGTTGGCGGGTATCCCGATCGAGCTTGTGGAAAGCGCGGCGGGCAGGCCGGATGCGGCGATCGAGGCTCGCATCCACGGAACCATGAAGGACGGGGGGCCGGTGTGCGCCACTGTTCGGCCTCCGCAGATTTTCTGGCAAATGGTGACGCGGCCGGCCTGAGCGGATGGTCGCCTTGCTGCGCCGTTCGTGGTCTTGACCAGCTCAACAACGTCGGCTCAAGCGGGTCGTAGGCCGCCAGCAAAGGAAGTGGCTCAGCCAAGCCCATCGCCGATGGACATGGCTGGCAGTGTCGAGTCCACCTTCTCCGCGCTGGGGGTGCGTGCGAGCACACAGCTGGGTTACAACATCCGCCTGCGCGGTATGCTGGGTTGGCGCCGTGCCCTTGGCGACACCACTCCCACCAGCACGCATGCGTTTGCGGGCAGCGTGCCGTTCACGATCTCGGGTGTGCCGTTGGCGAAGAACGTGGCGGTGCTGGAGGCAGGCGTGGAAACGCGGCTGCGACCAACCTCAAGTTGGGAGCAGCCTATTCGGGGCAGTTCGGGGGCGGGCTGAATGATCACGGTTTGAAGGCCAATCTCAGCGGGACGTTCTGACGGCACCTGCGAGGCCGGGATTCCGGCGGATGATGACCGCCACCGGTTTTCTGCCGGAGCCGGTGTGGTGACAGCGGCCGCCTGTTGAGTGAGCGCCCTGCGTCCCTATGACGGGTGCGGTATCACCACGATGAATCGTCGGCGTCGATGCCTTCACGGTGCGCTGTAAAGCTGTCCTGCAGGAACTCGACCAGCGCGCGGGTCTTGGCCGACAGATGAGCCTTGGTCTGGAAGACCATGAAGCTGAAAGGCGTTGAGGTAACGAGCCACCGTGCTCTTGCTGATGCCAGTTTCCGAGGCAAGACCGCGCGTACTCCAGTGCGTCGCCCCATTCGCAGGCTTGGTGTGCAACGTCTTGTTGATCAGTTCCGCAACGCGCTCATCGTCCACGGTGCGCGGGCGTCCGGGGCGCAGCTCGTCGTGCAGACCCGTGATCCGATCCCGCGCATAGCGCCCGCGCCAATTGTTGACCGTATTGCGGTCAAAGCCCCAGCCGCTTGGCGATTTCGGTGCTCGCCGTGCCAGCATCTTCGCATCCCAGCACGATGCGCGCGCAGCGATAGCGCTGCGAGCAGCGAGCGCGACCGCGTCATTGATGTCAGTTCGGCACGCCCACTCTCGGAGCTCAATGTTGGATCCACGGGTATGGGCATTGGGCATCAGACACCTCCAGGGCTGCCCGACCCGAAGCTGTTCTTATGCCTACGAATTAGCGAGACAGGACACTAGCAAGAAGGCACTGTGCACAGCCTTGCGTCATCGAAGGCGCGGCTTGCAGAGAAACTTAGAAGTGTTCGGCAGTGAAGGTCCCCGCGGCCTTGGTTCGCTCCACCAAGGCTTGACTGCGCGCTTGCACCATTTCGCACAGCGGCAGCAAGAAGTCCCGCTCCTCTTCTGTGTAAGGCTGTTTGTCAAGCACCGATCTTGCCTTCGACATCGTGCGCTCGAGCCGCGCGGCCTCTCGCCGCAAGAGCGCAGTATCAATGCGGCACTGATGAGCGAAGTACGCCAAGTTGAACGGTGTGACTTCATCCCAAGTGAATGCGTCGCCGACAGCCATTGCGTAGGTATGGTCGAGCATGGAGTACTGCTCCACGCTGACGAGGTCGTACCAAGGAGCGGGATCAAGTAGCTCACCCCGAACAAAAAATGAGAAGTTCTTGCCGTGAGCATCGGCGTTGCCGATGACCAGTTGAAAAAGCACCCAGCGCAGCATGTCCAACCTCGTTCTTGCCGGGTGGTGCGTCAGTCTTTCGGTGGCGAAAAGCTTTGGCAAGCTCATGCCGTCGCGGAACATTGCCAAATCGCCGGCATTGCCAAGGGTGCGTTCGTACTTCGCGTCGACCGGCATGTCGCAGGCTTGGCATGCGTCAATGATGTGCAGCTTACGAACCTCGATTTGGTTTTCCTTGGCGGTGCGGAGCCGGTCGAAGCGCTCAATCACCAGTACCGGCGTCGGAAGCCGCATGATGGATACGCGTGCTACCGTACTGGTATAGCTGGCCGCCAAACTCATGCAGTAGTGTTCGTTGGCGACCAAGTGAGGCGTTCGGTCTGTCTGAGGCTGTGGCTTCAGGATGTAAGTGGAAGCCAGTGGCGGTTCCGCCAGCCACATTGCCGCGCCGGGGTCCAAGCCTGGGTCGTGTGCCGCGAAGACTGCAAGTTTGTCTTGGTAGCCTGCAATGGACATGCGCAGCTTGCCATCCCAGATTGTCAGTCCACCTTCTGTCGCGTTGAGTATTCGCGCATTGAGTTCTGCGCGCGGCAGAACTCGGCTTTTCGCACGCTCACTCGGTTGTTGTTCTGCAGCATGGAATTCGAGTGCACCCGTGGTCTCCCCTCCCATGCTGCGCAAGAGAGCGAAAGCGTTGCTGGGGGCGACATGCAGTTGTTCGATGACTGCGTGCAACGGCGCTCCCTCGGGGAAAAGATTGACGATGAAGCGCCGTATGGCATTCGAGTCATACCCGCCTTCCGGCGCTTGCCACGGGATGGCCGGTGAAAGCTGGAAAGCCCTTTTCTCTATCCAGGTGTCGTCGTACGCGAAGGTCCACTTGTCCAGTCGTGGCGTAAAGGTCAGTTCACCCACGCACATTTCGTTGCCGTGGCTGACCTGCAGGCGGTGCACCACCGTTTCAGGCGTGTTCATCGTGCAGTGCCTCCATGCGTCGCAGCATGTTCGCAAGTTCGCCTTTTGTGCCCACAAGCAAGCCCAAGCCCAAACCATCGAGCACGGCAAGTAGCTTGTCCAAGCGGACGGCCCCTACCCCATTCTCCAGACGTGACAACGTGTCCACAGACACCCCGAAGAGGCTTGCAGCATCGTCGATGCGCAAGTCTTGGTCTTTGCGCGCCGTCCTCACATAGGGACCCAGCGCGTGAGCAGCGCCAACGAGCACCGGCGGCTTATGGATGTGGCGAATGCCTTTCGGAAGCAGTTGATTTTTCTCGACCATTTTCGGAATTCCAGCAACTTGCTGTGCTAAAGAGTTTCTGAAAATCCGAAATTTTAGAGGTCGCATGCGGCGAATGCAAAGATTTTCCGAAATACCGAAACTCTTTCATGAGAATGAGAATTTCGAAAAAATTTCTACTTCTCCGAAATGCCAAGAGAAGGCGCATGATCCAGTTGGTGTGGTCAAGGTGGCGGCTGAAGGGGAAGCACGGCCGTTGCCCTTACCAGAGGCCGAGGCGTGCTACAGCCAGCGGGCCATGCTCAAGGGCTCCTCAGCCGAGCAATTGCGGCCATGAGATTTGCGTCTGCAGGAATGCTTCCAAACTCTCCCTTTTCGCGCGCACCGGCATTCAACAGCACATCGGGCTCGACGCCGCGCCCCTGCCATGACGTCCCCTTGGGCGAAGACATGGCTCCTGTGGTGAGTTTCAGCGCCGTACCGAAGTCGAGGGGCAGAATCGTTTCAATCGAAGCCAGACCTGCGCTCGGTTGTCCTAGCACCGTGGCCTTGCGCAATTCCTGCAATGCCTTGGCCAACGCCTCGGCACCGGCACCCGTCTTGGCGTTGACCAGGACAACCAGTCGCAGTGACAGCAGCGATGGGCGCGTTGGCTCATCAGCCTGCACCGAAGTAACGCTTGCATAGTCGCCGGCTACGGCTCGATAGACCCGGCTCGCGCCAGCATGCTGCCCGGACACCCGAACGATCACGGAGCCAGGCTGGACGAATAGCGCGGTAAGGCCCACCGTGGCATTCAGGAGTCCGCCAGGAGAATCGCGCAGGTCAAGCACAAGGCTTTGCAAGGGGCCAGCGTTGTCTGCCTCCAGTCTCGCAACGTCGGCAAGCACTTCGTTGCGTGTGCGATCCTGAAATTGAAGCAGCCGAAAATAACCGACGCCCGCAGAGAGCAGTTTTGCCGATCTGACGGTAGCTGCCTTGATCGGCTCGCGGGTCACCGTGAACTGGAGCGGCTCGTTCGTTCCCGACCTGCGCACCTGCAGTGTCGTTCGCGTGCCCACCTCGCCTCGCAATGCATTGACCGACTGGGCCAGGGAAAGAGAACTGGTCGACATGCCGTCGATCGATACGATCAAGTCCCCTGCCCTCAGTCCGGCCTTTTCTCCAGGCGCTCCCTTGATGGGTGAGACGATCTCGATAAGGCCATCGTCGCCGGAATGTGCCCGCATCTCGAGGCCGATGCCCGCCGATTTGCCCGGTGCATCTCCTCGCTGCGCTCGCCATTCAGCCGCGTTGAGGTAAGCAGAGGTTGAATCCAGTCCTTTGAGAGCTGCACGGATGCAACGCTCAATCAGGCTTGTGTGGTCCTGACTGGATAGACCAGAGATGGAGGCCTTGCACTTCGCCTCAAGCTCCCCCGCCTTGATCGGCCTGACATAGTTCTTCGAGACCTGCTGGGAGAACGTCCGCCACGAGCGCGAAGCCAGCACACGCTGATAGGCATCTTCATGTGTGGATGCGCAGAGTGTCGATCCCGCGGAAGCCGAAAGGATGGCCACGCTCATCAGCCAGAAATTTCGCCACTTCCGTTGCACGCCTGCGAAGTGGGTTGATGCTCCCATTGCATTCACCTTCATCTTGTCGAGATCGGTTGTCCGTGCTGAAGGCAGCAGAGTATGCAGTGTTCATCTGCGCAATCCGTGTTTCCCCAACCGAGGATGCGTTTGATCGCGCAGATGATCCCATACCCCCGGGGAGCGTGCGAATCCCTGCGAGTGGATGTCCGAAGGGACGCCGCCGGTGTTACCCGCCCTCGACGAAAGCCTCCTCGCGCTTGGAGCGTATGGACGGCAGCAGCACGATCAGCAGCAGGGTGAGCGCGGCGAGCAGCAGGCCCGCCGAATCGGGCGCGACACGACAGTGCTTCAGTACCAGTTGATGCTCCGCGCACAGATCTTCCCGGGTCGCGAGTGGGCAACGGTGAGCGAGATCGCTGAACGGCTGCAGGCCCAGCTTCACGGAGTGGTGGCGCTCGTCTCGCGCGGCGAGGAGGCGGGCTTGGTCAAGCGCAAGCCCGGCACCACGGATCGGCGCCAGGTCGAGGTTCATCTGCTGGCAGCCGGGCGCAGGAAGCTGGAAAAGCTCGCGCTTCTGCACCAGGGGCAGATTGCCGATCTCACGGAGGTCGTGGCGCTTGTCGGAAAGACCCGTGAATAGCTAAAAAGGCGCCGCTCCGTTCAGCGGGAGAAGCGCCGGGTTCCGGTCACTGCTGAACCTTGCCGCTGCCGTTCACGATCGAAAGCTCTACGAACTTCGAGCCGTTGCGCCCGCCGCCGCCGAAGCCGATGACGTAGTCGCCGAGGTCGTAGTCGGTCATCCCGTTCAGCGCGGCGATAGTGCCCTCGCGCGTGGGCGTGCGGCCCTGGCGCTGCACGGCCTCCACGATCACGCGGCCGGCGATGTAGCCCTCCATCATCAGGTAGCTCTTCGGCTCCTTGAGCTTCTGCTGGTTGAACGCCTCCGTGAACTCGCGCTCGAGCCGGCTGGTGCTCTTGTAGGGGTTCGGCGTGACCTGGGAGATGACCACGCCCCTCAAGTGGTCCTCGCCCAGGCGCTGCGACAACTGCTCGATGTCCGCGCCCGAATACGCGAAGAGCTGCGCCGCGCCGCCGCTGATCCGGTAGGCCTCGATGAAGGCTGCGGTCGGTGCGCCATTGGCGACCAGGATGATGGCCTGCGGCGCGGCCTTGGTGAACACCTGCACCGCTTCGGAGATGGATGTGTTCGCGCCCCGGTTGCTGCCCGTGTAGGGAGCGCGCGTCACGAAGCGGACCTTGGCCTGCGCCGCCGCCTGGTCGGCCGCCGCGACGATGGCGTCGCTTCCGGGGCCGGCTTCGTAGAGCAGCCCCAGCTTGGTGATGCCCACCGTCGACAGCTGGGTGGTGAGCTTGGCAAGCTCGCTCGGGATGTCGGCGCGCACGTTGAAGAGCTGCGCATGCGCGGGTGCGATGTCGGTGGTGCGGTAGCCCACCAGCGCGATGCGCTGCTGCTCCAGCAGCCGCGTGGCCAGCAGCTCGCGCAGATTCTGGCTGCCGAAGTAGCCGGCCAGCACCATCGGCCGCTTCTCGGTGAGCAGCTTGCGGGTCTGCTCGACGGTGGATTCGGGCCGGCTGCCGTCGTCCTCCGTCGCGAGCGCGAAGGTGTGGCCGTTCACGCCGCCCTTGCGGTTCGCAGCATCGAAAGCCAGGCGCATGCCGGCCGCATAGCCCTGCCCCTGCTTGGCCTCGAGGCCGCGCATCGGCGCCACCTGCGCGACCAGAACCTCCAGGGCCGACGCGTTGCCCATTGCCCCCGTGGCGATCGCCATGCCTGCGAGCCAGCGTGTGAGTACCTGTTGATACATGGTCGGCTTCTCCTTTTGTTTTAAAGCGCGCCCAATATATGCAACGTTTTGATACGTAATCCGAGGGAAAGCACGGATGGCTGCGCTGACCGAACTGTATGGCCGAGCCATCGGTGCAGCCACGACTCCGGAGAGCTACTGCTCGATCCTGATGCCACGCTCCTTCACCAGCTTTGACTACTTCGCGGGTCGATGAACGCGAACTCGGCTGGCTCGAGCTTGGACTGCGGGCGCACGATATTGCGAATCTCGGCATGTGCTCCAGCATTCTGGTGTTCCAACATGGAGGATTGCGCCACGAATTGCCAAGATTTGATCAAGGCTGCTGCAATGTGAAGATGACCGCAGCGCGATGCGAATTCCATGACATAAAGGCGGTGTTTATGAGATCGAAATCTCTCGTCGGCGCCAGATAATGCGCACCCCGCCGCGAACGTCTCCTGCCCTGCAGAAGAAGACGTCACTCCGCCGGCGGCGCACATTGACTGCTCTATGGCCGACGAACGTATCCTGATTGTTGAAGACGACCCGCAGATTGCCGAGGTGCTTTCTGCCTACCTGCAGCGTGAAGGGTTCCAAACGGCGCACAGCCGTGATGGTGAGGAGGCGCTGCGGATGTTCGGGCAGTGGCAGCCGGCGCTGGTGCTGCTGGACTACATGTTGCCGCGACTGAGTGGCAGTGAGGTCCTGGCCGCCATGCGCCGCGCGAGCGATGTCCCGGTCATCATGGTGACGGCCATCAATGACGAGGCCGAAAAGCTCGGCGCGCTGCGCTACGGTGCGGACGACTATGTGGTCAAACCCTTCAATCCGAAGGAGGTCGTCGCACGCGTGCAGGTCGTCCTTCGGCGTTCGCGTGCTGCGTCGTTCGCTGCGAAGTCCCGGCTTTCTCATGGAGCGCTCGAGCTCGATCTCGATGCCGTGACGGTGCATGTCGACGGTGATGCCAATCCGCTTGAATTGACGATCACCGAATTCAAGCTGCTGTCGACCATGATGCGGCATCCGCGCAAGGCCTTCACTCGGTTCGAGCTGCTGCAAGCCTGTCTGCCTGAAAGCGATGCGCTCGAACGGGTGGTTGACACGCACATGCACAACCTGCGGCGCAAGCTGGAGGAGCGCGGTGTCACGGGCATCCCCCTCGCTGTGCGAGGCGTCGGCTATCGCCTGGGCGGTTCGTAGCGATGCGCTCGCGTCGATCACTTTGGGCGTGGCTCACTTGGCGGATGGTCGTCTTGGCCATTGCTGCGACCGCAGCGGTGCAAGCCGGGATGTGGGGGCGCTACAACTACCTGGAAGCAAAGGCTGAGTCCAAACTGCCACCCGGTGTGGCCGCAGAGATGCGGCGTCTTGAGATCGAGCCGGAAAAGAACGCAAAGCGGTTGCAGGAAATCTATGCCATGTACGGTGAGCTTTTCGCGCCGCCGTCCGATACCGAGGATCTGATCGTGCAGGCGCTGTTGAGCCTGGCCATCGTTCCCTTTGTGGTGGCGTTCGGCCTGATTCTGGCGCGCCGCATCGTTCGACCGGTCTCGCATGTGGTCGCGGCCGCAGAGTCGGTGGCGACGGGACGCTTCTCGGCCCGGGCACCGGTGCTCGAAGCGGCGCCTGCTGAACTCCAGCGCCTCGCGATGCACTTCAACAAGATGGCGCAGCGCTTGGAGG
>Ga0102593_1002366_pt1 | contig 14700 bp, 13 predicted proteins | sample AraplaCol_mMS_r2_2_FD_76862 | JGI IMG/M metagenome (GOLD analysis project Ga0102593, IMG submission 76862) | Arabidopsis root microbial communities from North Carolina, USA - plate scrape MF_Col_mMS_r2 (SPADES assembly) (version 2) | ecosystem: Host-associated > Plants > Roots > Endosphere...
GGGACAGGGCAAGGTCGGCGCCTTCCACGCTCTTGGCGTTGCCGTTCTTCACCGCATCGGCGGTCACCTTGCCGGGCACCACGTGGTAGGCCAGGACGGCCTTGAGCCTGGCCGGATCCTTCCCGAGTTCGTCCATCGTCTTGGCCGGCACCGAGGCGAAGGCTTCGTTGGTCGGTGCGAACACGGTGTAGGGGCCGCCGTTCTTCAGCGTGTCGGCCAGGCCGGTCTTCACGACCAGGGTGTTCAGGGTGCTCAGCTGGGGGTCGCGGGCGATGGTGTCCGCCACCGTGGCGGGGGCGGGTTGCGTGGCGCAGGCGGCAAGCAGGACCAGGGCAGGCGCGAGGGCCAGAAGGCGGCGATTCATGAAGACTCCAGGTGTTGAAAAAGTCGCGGCCGAGATTAGGAAGGCTTCATGACGACAGCGTGACCGCCTCGTGACAGATGGATGACGCCTCGCACCCTTTCCCCTCTGGAAACGCTGCCCGGCCGGGTGTCATGGAGGTGTCACACAAGCCTCCTAGAGTCCGGCCAGTCGATTGACCAAACCCTGAAGAGGTGAACCGCATGAACATCCGCATCCCCGCAGCTTCCATCGCCCTGGCTGGCCTCGCCTTCGCCGGCGTGGCCGCCGCGCAGGACGTGACCGGCGCCGGCGCGAGCTTCCCGGCCCCGCTGTATGCCCGCTGGGCCGCCGACTACAACAAGGCGACCGGCGTCAAGATCAACTACCAGTCCGTCGGCTCCGGCGCGGGCATCAAGCAGATCGATGCCAAGACGGTGGCTTTCGGCGCCTCCGACATGCCGCAGAAGGACGAGGACCTGGCCAAGAAGGGCCAGGTGCAGTTCCCGACCGTGATCGGCGGCGTCATCCCCGTCGTCAACATCAAGGGCATCGCCGCCGGCCAGCTGCGCCTGAACGGCCCGGTCCTGGCGGACATCTACCTGGGCAAGATCACCAAGTGGAACGACGCCGCGATCAAGGCGCTGAACCCCAGCCTGGCCCTGCCCGACGCCGCCATCTCCCCGGTGCGCCGCGCCGACGGCTCCGGCACCAGCTTCATCTTCACCAACTACCTGTCCAAGGTCAGCCCCGAGTGGAAGTCCAAGGTCGGTGAAGGCACCGCGGTGAACTGGCCCACGGGCGCGGGCGGCAAGGGCAACGAGGGCGTCGCCGCCTTCGTGGGCCGCCTGCCCAACTCCATCGGCTACGTCGAGTACGCCTACGTCAAGCAGAACAAGATGACGTACGCGCTGATGCAGAACGCCGACGGCAAGGTCGTCGCTCCCGACGACAAGGCCTTCAAGGCCGCCGCCGCCAACGCCGACTGGAACAAGAGCTTCTACCAGATCCTCACGAACCAGCCCGGCGCGGAGTCCTGGCCCATTACCGGCGCCACCTTCATCCTGATGCACAAGGTGCAGGAGAAGCCGGCCGAGGGCGCGACCACGCTGAAGTTCTTCGAGTGGGCCTACAAGAGCGGCGACAAGACCGCCGAGGACCTCGACTACGTGCCGATGCCCGCTTCGGTGAAGGCGCAGATCGAGAAGCTGTGGGCCGCCGAGATCAAGGACGGCTCCGGCAAGAACGTCGCCTACAAGTAAGCGCGGGACGGATGCAGGCGACCGGGGCGCAAGGGGCGCTCCGGTCTTTTCCATGACAGCGAGGGATCCCTTGTCCTCTACACTCCCGGCCCATGAGGCTTCCCTGGACTACCGCACGCTCGCCGAGCGCCGACAGGAAATGAGCTCGCCGCCACCGGCCGGTCGCGCCCGTACCGGGGCGATCGTCGACCGGGTGTTCGGCTGGACGGCCCGCGGCGCCGCGCTGCTGACGCTGGCGCTGCTCCTGGGGATCCTGGTCTCCCTCGTCATCGGTGCCTGGCCGGCCATCACGAAGTACGGCCTCGGCTTCTTCACCTCCAGCGTGTGGGACCCGGTCAGCCTGGAGTTCGGCGGCCTGGTGATGATCTACGGCACGCTGGCCACGTCGCTGATCGCCCTCATCATCGCGGTGCCCGTGAGCTTCGGCATCGCGCTGTTCCTCACCGAGCTGTCGCCGGCCTGGCTGAAGCGCCCGCTGGGCACCGCCATCGAGCTGCTCGCGGCCGTGCCGTCCATCGTCTACGGCATGTGGGGCCTGCTGGTGTTCGGCCCGCTGCTCGCCACCTTCGTGCAGCAGCCGCTGCAGGCGCTGTTCGGCAACGTGCCGATCCTCGGCGCGCTGTTCTCCGGCCCGCCGGTGGGCATCGGCATCCTGTCGGCGGGGATCATCCTCGCCATCATGATCATCCCGTTCATCGCGGCCGTGATGCGCGACGTATTCGACGTCACGCCGCCGATGCTCAAGGAATCCGCCTACGCGCTGGGTTCCACCACCTGGGAAGTGGTGTTCAAGGTCGTCCTGCCCTATACGAAGAGCGGCGTGATCGGCGGCATCATGCTGGGCCTGGGCCGCGCGCTGGGCGAGACCATGGCCGTGACCTTCGTGATCGGCAACTTCAACCAGCTCGATTCCATCAGCCTGTTCGCCCCGGCCAACAGCATCACCTCGGCCCTCGCGAACGAATTCGCCGAGGCCGCCAGCGGCATGCACCAGGCGGCGCTGATCTACCTGGGCCTGATGCTGTTCTTCATCACCTTCGTGGTGCTGGCCTTGTCCAAGCTGCTGCTGATGCGCCTGCGGCGCAACGAGGGAGCCCGCTCATGAGCGCGGGCACCGGAGACAAGCTGCTGCGCGCCGCCGACCTCGCCGAGGCGCGCGAGCGCAAATATCTGGCCCGCAAGCGGGTGAACAAGGTTGCGCTGACGCTGTCGCTGGCGGCCATGGCCTTCGGCGTGTTCTGGCTGATCTGGATCCTGTGGTCCACGGTGGCCCTGGGCGTGGGCGGCCTCAACCTGGCCGTCCTGACCCAGATGACGCCGGCGCCCAACGACGCGGGCGGCCTGCTCAACGCGATCTGGGGCTCCGCCCTGATGGTGGCGCTGGCGACCTTCGTGGGCACGCCCATCGGCATCATGGCGGGCATCTACCTGGCCGAATACGACGTCAAGGGCTGGCTGGGCAGCATCACCCGCTTCGTCAACGACATCCTGCTGTCGGCGCCCTCCATCGTGATCGGCCTGTTCGTCTACGCCGTGATCGTGGCGCGCTTCAAGCAGTTCTCCGGCTGGGCCGGCGTCCTGGCGCTGGCCCTGATCGTGATCCCGGTGGTGATCCGCACCACGGAGAACATGCTGATGCTGGTGCCCTCGGCCCTGCGCGAGGCGGCCTACGCGCTCGGCGCCCCCAAGTGGAAGGTGATCATCAAGATCACGCTGCGGGCGGCCCGCGCCGGCGTGGTCACCGGCGTGCTGCTGGCCGTCGCCCGCATCTCGGGCGAGACCGCGCCGCTGCTGTTCACCGCGCTGAACAACCAGTTCTTCACCACCGACCTCGGGCAGCCGATGGCGAGCCTGCCGGTCACCATCTTCAAGTTCGCCATGAGCCCGTACGAGAACTGGCAGCAGCTCGCCTGGGCAGGCGTTTTCATCATCACGCTGGCCGTGCTGGGGCTGAACATCCTGGCCCGGGTCCTGACCCGCAACAAGATCTGAAGACAACCCATGGACGCTGCTCTCGCTCCCGAACGCGTGCAGGCCAAGCTGGCCGTGCGCAACCTGAACTTCTACTACGGCCGCTTCCACGCGCTGAAGAACATCAACCTGGACATCCCCGAGAAGAAGGTCACCGCCTTCATCGGCCCGTCCGGCTGCGGCAAGTCCACCCTGCTGCGGACCTTCAACCGCATGTACGAGCTGTACCCCGAGCAGCGGGCCGAGGGCGAGATCGCCCTGGACGGCGAGAACCTGCTCACCTCGAAGAAGGACGTCGCGCTGCTGCGCGCCAAGGTCGGCATGGTCTTCCAGAAGCCCACGCCCTTCCCGATGTCGATCTATGACAACATCGCCTTCGGCGTGCGCCTGTTCGAGACGCTCGGCGACGCCGACATGGACGACCGGGTCGAATGGGCCCTGCGCAAGGCGGCGCTGTGGGAAGAGGTGAAGGGCAAGCTGCACCAGAGCGGCGCCGGCCTGTCCGGCGGCCAGCAGCAGCGCCTGTGCATCGCCCGCGGCATCGCCATCCGGCCGGAGGTGCTGCTGCTGGACGAACCCTGTTCCGCGCTCGACCCCATCTCCACGGGCAAGATCGAGGAACTGATCGTGGAGCTGAAGAAGGACTACACGGTGGTCATCGTCACGCACAACATGCAGCAGGCGGCGCGCGTGTCCGACTACACGGCCTACATGTACCTGGGCGACCTGGTGGAAGTGGGCGAGACCGAACAGATCTTCTTCAAGCCCAAGCGGCAGGAAACGGAAGACTACATCACGGGCCGGTTCGGCTGAAGGATCGCAGCATGGCGGACAAGCATCTTTCCACCCAGTTCGACAGCGAGCTCAACGCGCTGTCCTCGCGGGTCATGGAGCTGGGCGGACTGGTCGAATCGCAGATCCGGCAGGCGATCTACGCCCTCGGCCAGTTCAACGAGGACGCCGCGCGCCAGGTCGAGGAGGCCGAGACGCGCGTCAACCAGATGGAAGTGGAGATCGACCGGGACCTGTCCTCGGTGATTGCCCGCCGCCAGCCCACGGCGCGCGACCTGCGCCTGCTGATGGCCATCTCCAAGACCACGGCCAACCTGGAGCGCGTGGGCGACGAGGCCGAGCGCATCGCGCGCATGGTGCGCTCCATCATCCACAAGAGCGGCTCCGTGCGCGCGCTGCCCGCGGGCGAGCTGCGGGTGGCCGCCGACCTGGCCTCGGGCCAGCTGCGCAAGGCGCTGGACGCCTTTGCCCGGCTCGACACCGCCGCCGCCGTCGCCATCCTGAAGGAAGACGACATGCTGGACCAGGAATTCGACGGCTTCGTGCGCAAGCTGATCACGTACATGATGGAAGATCCGCGCACGATCTCCAGCAGCCTCGACCTCCTGTTCGTGGCCAAGGCGATCGAGCGCATCGGCGACCACGCGAAGAACATCGCCGAGTTCATCATCTACGTGGTGAAGGGCGCCGACGTCCGCCACAGCTCCATGGAGCACATCGAATCGGCCGTGCAGTAGCCGCAGGAACCGGATGAGAAACCAGCCACGCATCCTGATCGTCGAGGACGAACCCGCCATCGCCGAACTGATCGCGGTGAACCTGCGCCACAACGGCATGGCTCCCGTCTGGGCGGAGGACGGCGAATCCGCCCAGCGCGAGATCGACGCCGTGCTGCCCGACGCGATCCTGCTGGACTGGATGCTCCCGGGTGCGAGCGGGCTGCAGCTGGCGCGCCGCTGGCGCGCGGACGCCCGCACGAAGGGCGTGCCGATCCTGATGCTCACCGCGCGCGGTGACGAACCGGACAAGGTGGCCGGCCTCGATGCCGGCGCCGACGACTACGTCACCAAGCCGTTCTCCACCCAGGAACTGCTGGCGCGCATCCGCGCGGTGTTGCGCCGCCGGAGTCCTGACAAGGCGGAGGACACGGTGGCCCTCGGGGGCATCACGCTCGATGCCGCCGCGCACCGCGTGCTCTGGAACGGCCGGCCCTTGAAGATCGGGCCGACGGAGTTCAAGCTGCTCCACTTCCTGATGAAGCATCCCGAGCGCGTGCACAGCCGGCAGCAGCTGCTGGACCGGGTCTGGGGCGACCACGTCTTCATCGAGGAGCGGACGGTGGACGTGCACGTGAAGCGCCTGCGCGAAGCGCTGGGCCCCGGCGGCGTGCTGGTGGAGACCGTGCGCGGCGCCGGCTACCGCATCACGGCGCAACCCACGGCCGGCTCGCGCGAAGTCGCGGCCTGAGGCGTCGCATGGCCGCGCGCCTCGTCCTGTTCCTGCTGTTCCTCGCGGGCGGCGCGGTTGCCGGCTGGCTGCTGGGGCACGATCCCGGGGCCCTGGCCGGCATGGCGCTGGGCGCGATCGCCTGGTTCCTGTTGGACGCGACCAACGCCTTGCGGGCGCTGCGCTGGCTGCGCAACACGGACGCCCGCGCGCTGCCCCGGCTGGGCGGGCTCTGGGGCGAGGCGATCGACCGCACCCGCCGCGCGGTGACGCAACGCGAGAAGCAGATCGAGGACGCGGAGCATCGGCTGGAGGCCTTCCTCGACGCGATCCGCGCCTCGCCCAACGGCGTGGTGCTGCTCGATGCCGACGGCCGCATCCAGTGGCTCAACGACACTGCCTCCGCCCACCTCGGGCTGGATCCGTCACGGGACCTCCAGCAGCACATCGTCAACCTGCTGCGCGACCCCGACTTCACCGCCTTCTTCCATTCGCGCAACCGCGCGGGCGACGTCGTCGTGCCGGCGCCCGCCAGCTCGCCCGGACGGCCGGTGAAGCTGGCGCTGTACCTGCACCCCTATGGCGAAGGCCGGCTGCTGCTGCTGTCGCGCGACGTGACGTCGGTGGAGCAGGCCGAATTCATGCGGCGCGATTTCGTCGCCAACGTCTCGCACGAGATCCGCACGCCGCTCACCGTGCTGGCCGGATTCGTCGAGACGCTGCAGAGCCTGGACCTGCCGCGCGAGGAGCGCGCGCGCTACCTGCAGATGATGTCGCAGCAGGCCCAGCGCATGCAGACCCTGGTGAACGACCTGCTGATGCTGTCGCGCCTGGAAGGCAGCCCGCTGCCAGGCACCGGCGAGTGGACGCCCGCCGCCACCTTTGTCGCCCAGTGCGAGCACGAAGCCAGCGCGCTGGCCCTGGCCCTGGGCAAGAAGCTGGAACTGCGGTTCGCGCCGGCGCCGGCGATCTCGCTCTCCGGTGCGGCCGGCGAGCTGCAGAGCGCGTTCTCCAACCTCGTGAGCAACGCGGTGCGCTACACGCCCTCGGGCGGCGTGGTGGAAGCGCAGATGCGCGTCGAGGGTGGCCGGGCCGAATGGACCGTGCACGACAACGGCCCGGGTATCGCGCCGGAGCACCTGCCGCGCCTGACCGAGCGCTTCTACCGCGTGGACCGCAGCCGCTCGCGCGAAAGCGGCGGCACCGGCCTGGGGCTGGCGATCGTCAAGCACGTGGTGCAGCGCCACGGCGGCGAGCTGAAGGTCGAGAGCACGCTGGGCGTCGGCTCCACCTTCAGCATCCTGCTGCCGGCGAACCGCGTGCGCCCGCAGGACCTCACGCCGGCGCCGAGCGGCGCACAGCCCGCCACAGAATCAGCGGCAGGATGAACGCGAGCAGGGTGAGCGCCGTGGTGGCCGCCATCCAGAAGGCCGACGGCGTGTTCAGCGCCGGCCAGGGCCCCAGGCCGCGATAGGCGAGCTGGTAGCCACCCACCACGCCCACGCCCCACAGCACCACGCAGTAGGCCACCAGGGGCGCGATCGTCACCCGGTAGCAGCGCAGCATGAACACGCACAGCGCCTGCATCGTGTCGCCGAAATGGAAGAACGCCACCCACGCCAGCAGGCCGGCCGCGAGGGCGGCCACCTGCGGGTCGGTGGAATAGATGGAGGCGATGCCCGAACGCGCGAGCAGCACGGTGGCGACCAGCGTGAAGCACAGCGAGAAGCCGATGCGGAAGCCGGTGCGCAGGCTGGCGCGCGCCTTGCCGCCGTCGCCCGCCCCGATCCAGTAGCTCACGCGGGCGCTGGTCGCGATGGCGATCGACAGCGGCACCATGTACAGCAGCGCCGCCATGTTGGAGGCCACCTGGTGCGCCGCCGCCGGCAGCGTCCCCTGGCGCGCGATCAGCAGCGCCATGAAGGTGAAGGAGGTGACCTCCACCATGATCGAGAGGCCGGCCGGGATGCCCAGGCGGGCGAACTCGCCGATCGTGGGCCAGTGCGGCCGCTCGATCGCGCCCCAGATCGCATAGGGGCGGTACAGGGGGTCGTGGCGCACCAGCCAGGCGGCGACGGTGAGCATCATCCAGTTCACCACCACGGAGGCCCAGGCGCAGCCCACCACGCCGCCGGCGGGCAAGCCCAGGCCGCCGAACACGAACCAGACGGACAGGGGGATCTTCACCAGCAGCGAGCCGAGCTGCAGCCAGGTCACCAGCTTCGGCTTGCCGAGGCTCTGGTTCAGGGTGCTGAACATCCGGAACAGCAGGGCGGGCGGCAGCGCCAGCGCCAGCACGGCGAGGTACTGGCGTACGCTGTCCTGCAGCGCCGGCGGCACCTGCGTGCCGTGCAGCAGCGCATTGGGATACAGCAGCCCCGCGACGCCCACCACGGACGCGAAGGCGAACAGGTACAGCGCCTGCCGCACCGAGCGCCCCACGTCGGCATGGCGCCGGGCGCCGTGCAGTTCCGCCCAGGTGGGCAGCAGGGCCTGGAAGATGCCCATCATCGCGACGAACACCGAGATGAAGACGGCGGAGCCCACCGACAGCGCCGCCAGCGCCGGCTGCGAATAGCGGCCCGCCACGATGGTGTCGGTCACGCCGAAGGCCATGGTGGCCAGCTGGCCCGCCAGCACCGTGCCGGCGTGGCGGGCGATGATCCCCCGTTCGCTCACTGGCGCTTCTTGTACAGGACGAGGTTTTCGTGGCGGTCGGCCGGTCGGGGGATGCGGGCCACCTGGACCCAGTGCCGGCGGTCGAAGGCGGCCGACACCGACGGTTCGAGATCCTCCGTCGCGACCAGCCACGGGCAGGGGCTGTTCGTCGTGGCGGGTCGCAGGTCCAGGTCGCCGTGATAGAGCAGGCCGGCGACCTGCGTGCGCGAAAGGCCGAACACCTGCACGCAGCCCGGGCCGTCGATGCGAGCCTTCAGCAGGTGCACGCCGGCCGCGTAGCTGCGCGCGTAGTCCAGGACCGGCAGCCACAGCGTCGTCACCAGCAGCCAGGCGAGCGCCGTGCCGCCCGCGGGCAGCACCAGGCTCTTCCAGATCGCCTGCCGGTTGCGCGCGGTGCGCCAGCGCACGAGGGCCAGCCAGGCCACCGTGGCGCCCAGGGCCACCAGGAAGGACAGCAGCCCGAAGCTGGGCACGAAGCCGGGCGCGAGCCGCGCGACGTTGGCCGCGGGCTTGGCCGGCACGCCCGTCTGCAGCGAGATCCAGATCACCCAGATCACCAGCGCGCAGCCGGTGAAGAACAGCAAGGTGAACCAGTCGATCAGCGCGGAGACGCTGCGGTCGAAGGTCGGCAGCGCGAAGGCCGCCAGGGTCGCGAGGGCGGGCAGCACCAGCAGCAGCGCGCGGTCGGGGGTGGACGAAAGCAGCGCCGAGACCACGCTCACCACGGCGAACCACAGGGGCAGCGCGACGTGCCGGTGCCCCAGCTGCCGGCGCCAGCGCCAGACCGTCCACAGGGCCAGCGGCCAGGCCGGCCAGGTGAACCAGGCCAGCAGGCGGGCATAACCGCGCCAGTGGCGCCAGTCCATCTCCGAGGCCGCCTCGAGCCGCCATTCCCACATGTTCAGGCCCGCGGCGATCGCCGCGGACACGAGCGCGGCGACGACGATGACCGCGATGCCGCGGCCGCGCGAGGCGCCGTCGGCGACGTCTTCGGGCGCATCGACATACAGCAGCAACGCGCCGCCGGCGGCGAACAGCGTGGCCATGGCCGGTGCGCCGCTCAGGCCCAGGCCGACCACGCCCGCGAGCACCGCGATCGCCGGCACCGCGAGCCGGTAGGGCAGGGCCGCCATGCCGTAGAAGGCGAGCGCGGTGCATCCCAGCTGCGCCAACGCCGGCGTGGTCTCGTGCGAGAGCTGCATGAGGCCGAGGCAGGCCAGCAGGGCCAGGAGGCCGCCGTCGGCCATCGCGCGGGCGTAGTCGGTGGGCCGGGCCTCGCCACCGAACGCGAACGGCACCGGCTGGGCCGCCGGCGTGCGCGCCAGGTAGTACACGCCGTACCAGCAGGCCAGCAGCGTCAGCACCAGCAGGGCCACGAAGGGGATCCGGGCCGCGACATCGGGTGCGATCCAGGCGGGCGCCAGCTTGATGGCCCAGGCGCCCAGCCAGTACGGCAGGAGGGCGTGGAATTCGGGCGCCTGCCCCAGCAGGTCCGGTTGCAGCCACGAGGTGTGGCCCCGCGCGAGCTCGTACATGTAGCCGAACGCCATGATGTCGGCGTTCTTCCACGGGTCGCGGCCGACGAAGCCCGCCAGCGCGTACGCGGCGCACAGCAGCAGGAGGGCCGCCCGGGGCAGGCGGCGCACGGCGCTCTGCGCGACGATGGCGGGGGTGGGCTGGTTCACGCGCGGGAAGTGTATCGGCAACAAAAAAGGCAGCCCGAAGCTGCCTTTCCTGGGGGGAGGCCGCAAGGCTTACTTGCTGGCGGCCTTGTTGCCGAACTTCTTCAGGAACTTGTCGACGCGGCCGCCCATGTCCGTCACGGATTTCTGGGTGCCGGTGTAGAAGGGGTGCGACTCGCTGGAGGTGTCCAGCTTGAACAGCGGCAGCTCGCGGCCGTCGTCCATCTTGGTGGTTTCGCGGGTGGCCACGCAGGAACGGGTCACGAACTTGAAGCCGTTGGACAGGTCCACGAAGCAGACTTCGCGGTAGTTGGGGTGAATGCCTTCTTTCATGGGATCCTCGTCTGGAGTCGGGAGCCGCGCCGGGACATCCAGCGTACTTTCCGCAATGAAGCCCGCCATTATAGCCGCCCGGCGGCCGGCCTGCCTCAGCCCGTCCCCAGCTCCAGGGCCACGGGCTGGTGGTCCGAGGCCTGGGTGGCGCCGTCCACGTCCAGCCGGCGGACCTGGTCCTTCAGGCCGTCGGTGACGAACACGAAGTCGAAGCACACCGGCCGCGGCAGGTATTTCTGCTCGTGGACACAGAAGGTCGGGGCATGCGGAAGGTCGCCGTGGACCAGCGTCCAGGCGTCCCAGAGGGTGCTGCGCTCCGAGGTCTCGGCCACGGCCGCGTGTTCCCCGGTCCCTGGATGCGAGTTGAAGTCGCCGCACAGGATGGCTTCGGCCGCCAGGTCTTTCGCGCCCTGGGGCGGTGCCTGGGCCTGGTCGAAATACTCGAGGTGCAGCGCCCGCAAGGCGCGGGCCTGGGCGAGGCGCTGCCGCTGCGAATAGAACTCCAGGTGCGTGGTCATGATGCGCACCGGCCCGAGCCGCGGGTCCAGCACGGTCACCACCGTGCACATGCGCGGGGTGGACTCGGTGCCGCCATCGGCGGGAAAGGGCAGGGCATGGTGCTGCACCTGGGCGACGGGCAGCCGGGTCGCGACGAGGTTGCCGAAGCGCCTGCGCCTGCCGTCCTCGAACCTGTCTTCCGCGGCGCCGAAGAAGAGGCGGAAGCCGGGAAGCAGCTTGGTGATGTCAGCGGTCTGGTATGCGTCGGGATCGTTGTCGGAGATCTCCTGCAGGCACAGCACATCGAAGTCCGCCAGCCTGCGGGCACCCTGCACGATGCGCGCGCAGCTGACCTTGCCATCGATGCCCTTGCATTCCTGCGTGTTCCAGGTCACGAGCTTCATGACTGGATCATGCTACTGGCGGAGGCTCTCGTGTGGCCACCGCGCAGCGGCACGGGGACCGTGCGGAATAGCATGCAGCACGGTCCCTCTTGCGATGAGGATCCGGCTCTGCCGGTCCTGATCGCACTGATCAGGCCACTTCAAAAAGTCGCTTGCGACTTTTTGAAGTGAACAGCCTTAGCCGCCGCGCCGCATCATGTCGAAGAACTCGACGTTGCTCTTGGTGGCCTTCATCGACTTCAGCACCATTTCCATCGCCTCGATCTCGTCCATGTTGTACATGAACTGGCGCAGGATGCGGGTCTTCTGCAGGATCTCGGGGGCCAGCAGCAGTTCCTCGCGGCGGGTGCCGGAGCGATTGAGCTGGATGGAGGGGAACACGCGCTTCTCGTAGAGGCGGCGGTCGAGGTGCAGTTCGCAGTTGCCCGTGCCCTTGAACTCTTCGAAGATCACTTCGTCCATGCGCGAGCCGGTGTCGATCAGCGCGGTCGCGATGATGGTCAGCGAGCCGCCTTCTTCGACGTTGCGCGCCGCGCCCAGGAAGCGCTTCGGGCGCTGCAGCGCGTTGGCGTCGACGCCGCCGGTCAGCACCTTGCCGGAGGACGGCACGACGTTGTTGTAGGCGCGGGCGAGGCGGGTGATCGAGTCCAGCAGGATCACCACGTCCTTCTTCAGTTCGACCAGGCGCTTGGCGCGCTCGATCACCATCTCCGCGACGTGCACGTGGCGGGCGGCCGGCTCGTCGAAGGTGGAGGCGATGACTTCCGCCTTCACCGAGCGCTGCATGTCGGTCACTTCCTCGGGCCGCTCGTCCACCAGCAGCACCATCATGTAGCTGTCCGGGAAGTTGGCGGAGATCGCATGCGCGATGTGCTGCATCATCACCGTCTTGCCGCTCTTGGGCGGGGCGACGATCAGCGCGCGCTGGCCCTTGCCGATGGGCGCGATGATGTCGATGACGCGGCTGGTGATGTTCTCCTCGCCCTTGAAGTTGTCGCGTTCGAGGCGCATCTGTTCGCGGGGGAACAGCGGCGTCAGGTTCTCGAACATGATCTTGTGCTTGTTGTCCTCCGGCAGGCCGCCGTTGACCTTGTCCAGCTTGGTCAGCGCGAAGTAGCGCTCGCCGTCCTTGGGCGTGCGGACCTCGCCCTCGATCATGTCGCCGGTGTGCAGGTTGAAGCGGCGGACCTGCGAGGGCGAGATGTAGATGTCGTCGGTGGAAGCGGTGTAGCTGGTGTCCGGGCTGCGCAGGAAGCCGAAGCCGTCCGGCAGGATTTCCAGCACCCCGTCGGCGAAGACCTGCTCGCCGGCGCGGGCGCGCTTCTTGATGATGGCGAACATCAGCTCCTGCTTGCGCATGCGGCCGGTGTTCTCGATCTCGAGCTCTTCGGCCTGCTTGAGGACTTCGGAGACGTGCAGCGCCTTGAGTTCGTTCAGGTGCATGGAGGGACCCCTGGGGGATGTTCTTGAAGGTGTGGGGGGAGGTTCTCTGCGGGGCGAGAGGTGCCCTGCGAACCGGATCGGACTGCCCGCCTGCTTTGGCGGATCAGCGATGAGGCGGATTATGCAGCAAAAAAAGAAAAACGGGGCCCAGGGGCCCCGTTCGCGTGTTGCCGGCTCACGCCAGCTGCTGGTCGAGGAAGGCGGTCAGTTGCGCCTTGCTCATGGCGCCCACCTTGGTGGCGGCCAGCTGGCCGTCCTTGAACAGCATCAGGGTGGGGATGCCGCGGATGCCGAACTTCGCCGGGATGTCGCGGTTCTCGTCGACGTTCATCTTGGCGACCTGCAGCTTCTCCTTGTAGCTCTCGGAGACTTCGTCGAGGATGGGCGCGATCATCTTGCAGGGACCGCACCACTCGGCCCAGTAGTCCACCAGGACGGGCTTGCCCGCTTGCAGGACGTCGGATTCGAAAGAGGCGTCGGAGATGTGCTTGATCAGGTCGCTGGCCATGGATTCCTCTCGGGGGCGGGGACCATCCCCGCTACAGCTACAGTCAGGGCATTGTGACAGAAACCAAGACCCCTCGCCGGGGGCGGGACGGCGGGTGAATGCTATGGATGGGATAGCAAAAGACCATCCAGCGGCGCAGCACTGGCGAGACCTCGTGACCCGGTTGCGGCAGGAGATGGAAGCCCGTGGCGCCCATGCCGCACGCACCGTCGTGCTCCTGCCCTACGCCCAGTTGATGCCCCTGGCGCGTCGGTTCTGGGCAACGCTTGCGCCGGACGGCTTCGCGCCACGCTTCGAGACCACGATGAACTGGGCGCGCCAGCGCCCCTGGGTGCCGGGCGAACTCGACCTGTCGTTCGACATCGCGCGCGACCTGCTCACCGCGCGTGGGTGGCTGGAGCAGGGCGGGCTGCGCGCGCAGGCCGACGCGCTCGCGGGCACGCTTGTCGATGCTGCCTGGCAGGCGGCCGAGGCGGCGCGTGCGATCCCGCCGCACGAGCGCGCCGGCTGGGCCGCGCGCCTGCGCCCGGCGCTGCTGCAGGGAATGGAAGCGCCCGCGCTCGCCACGGAAGCGGCGATCGCGCGCATCGCCTTCGAATGGGTCGCGGTCTCCGGCTATGCCACCGATGCCCTGCTGGATGGCAGCCTGGCGGGAGAGGTGGACCTGCTCGTGGTGCTGCAGGGCTTCCAGGCGGAGGCCGTGCCCCAGGCGCTCGCGCGCCAGCTGGGGGAACGCGCGCTGACCTGGCCGTTGCCTGCGGAAGCACGACCCGGCGCGATCGCGCTGCACGCAGCGGCGGACGCCACCGAAGAAGCCGAACGTGCGGCTGCGTGCGTGCTGCAGAGACTGGCCGAGGGGCAGGTGCCCGTGGCGCTCGGTGCGACCGACCGCGTGCTCACGCGCCGCATCGGCGCGCTGTTGTTCACGCGCGGCGTGCGGATGCGGGACGAGACCGGCTGGAAGCTTTCCACGACGCGTGCCGCTGCGAACCTGATGACGGCGTTGCGCGCCTGCGCCTGGGATGCGCCCGCGGACGCCGTGCTGGACTGGTTGAAGAACGTGCCGGCGCTGCCGCCCGGGACCGTGCAGGCGCTCGAGCGGCGCGTGCGCCGCGCCGGCCAGCGCGAATGGCGCGCGCTGCGCGCTTCCGACTGGGGCGACTCCGAGGCACTGCAGGCCGCGGCCCGCCGCATCGCGACCTGGCGCGACGACCTGCAGGCGCCGCGCCCGCTGCTGGAGTGGCTGGATGCCGTGCGCGCGCTGCTGCGCGATGCCGGCCAGTGGGAGGCCCTGCGGATGGATGCCGCGGGCCTGAAGGCCATCGAAGCGCTGCGCCTCGAC
>Ga0102593_1002369_pt1 | contig 14681 bp, 13 predicted proteins | sample AraplaCol_mMS_r2_2_FD_76862 | JGI IMG/M metagenome (GOLD analysis project Ga0102593, IMG submission 76862) | Arabidopsis root microbial communities from North Carolina, USA - plate scrape MF_Col_mMS_r2 (SPADES assembly) (version 2) | ecosystem: Host-associated > Plants > Roots > Endosphere...
ATCAACGTCGGCGAAGACGGCACTCGGATGTCGACCTCGCACGCCTACCTGCACCCAATCCTGAACTCCCGCAAGAACCTCGAGGTCCGCACCGACAGCTGGGTCGCCGAGATCCTGTTCGACGACGGCACGGAGTCCACATCCCCTCGCTCCGCTCGACCGGTAGCCACCGGCGTGCGCTATCAGCGGCCCGACCTCACCGGCTACGACACCGTCACCGCCCGCCGCGAGGTCATCGTCACCGCCGGCTCGATCGACACGCCGAAGTTGTTGATGCTCTCCGGAATCGGCCCCGCCGAGCATCTCCGCGAGATCGGCGTGCCGGTGCGCGTGGACTCCCCGGGTGTCGGGTCCAACCTCGACGACCACGTCGAGGGCCTGGTGTTCTGGGAGGCCGCCAAGCCGATGGTGACCACCTCGACGCAGTGGTGGGAGATCGGACTGTTCACCAGCGTCGACGAGGGGGTGACCCAGCCCGACCTGATGATGCACTACGGCAGCGTGCCCTTCGACATGAACACGTTGCGACGGGGTTATCCGACGACCGACAACGGATTCTGCTTGACGCCCAACGTGACTCAGGGTCGCTCGCGGGGCACGGTGCGGCTGCGCAGCCTGGACTACCGCGACCGGCCACGGGTCGACCCGTGCTACTTCACCGACCCCGAGGGTTACGACGAGCGCATCATGCTGACCGGTCTGCGCCTGGCCCGCACCATCGCCGAGCAGGCGCCGCTGCGGGAATGGATCGCCAGGGAGCTGGCCCCTGGGCCCGAGGCGACCACCGACGACGAGCTGCTGGACTACGTGCACCAGACGCACAACACCGTCTACCACCCGGCGGCCACCGCCCGGATGGGTGCGGTGGACGACCCCATGGCCGTGCTCGATCCGCAGCTGCGCGTCAAGGGTGTGTCCCGACTGCGCGTCGTCGACGCGTCGGCGATGCCGAAACTGCCTGCGGTGAACCCCAACATCACCGTGATGACCATGGCCGAGAAATGCGCGGACCTGATCCGGGGGACCTGACCCAGTTCCTCGGCGAACACACGCCGTTTCAGTCGGCCACCGCCGACGAGCTGGCCGAGCTGGCGGCGGGGTCCACCACGGTCGACTTCGCCGCAGGCGCGGTGGTCGCCGACTACTCCGCCCGGGTGCCCGGCGACGTGTGGATGGTCCGCGTTGGTCGGGTGACCCTCCAGGCCGCCGACGGCTCGGCGGTCGACGTCGTCGAGCCCGGCGGCATCTTCGGCTACACGCCGCTGCTCACCGGCGGCGGCATGGAATTCGTGGCACGGGCCTCGGACCCCAGCACGCTCATCCGCTTGCCCGGTGAGCTGGTGCGCACCCAGTTCGCCACCCCGGCGGGGCTGGCGTTTTTGGCGTCCTCGGCGTGGAGCACCGACACCGGGGGCCGTCCCGCCCTGGTACCCGTCGCCGACAGCAGGCCGGTCGGAGAGCTGGTGCACGGCGAGGTCCTGCTCGTCCCGCCGGACGTCTCGGTGCGCGACGCCGTGGTGCGCATGACCGAACACCACGTGTCCTATGCGCTGATTCCGTTGCCGGACGGTGAATTCGGCATCTTCACCGACCGAGACCTGCGCACCCGCGTGGTCGCCGCGGGGCTGTCGGTAGAGGTGCCGATCACCCGGGTGATGAGCGCACCCGCCCGCCGCGTCACCGCCGATCTGACCGCGGAGACCGTGCTGATGACGATGCTGGAGAGCGGCCTTCGCCACATGCCGGTCACCTCGGCGCGCGGTGTGGTGATCGGCGTCCTCGAGGACGCCGATCTGCTGGCCGCCTCGGCGAGCCAGAGCTTCACGCTGCGCCGTTCCATCGGATTGGCGGCGACCGTCGAGGAACTGCAGGCCGCCGCCCAGCGCGTCACCCACACCGCCAGTGCGCTGTTCCGCAGCGGCACCAAGGCTGCCGCGACCAGCGGCATCTTGTCCATCGTGGTCGACAGCGTGGTGCGGCGGGCACTGGAGCTCGCACTGGCCGAGGCCGCCGACGACGCGCCCGTCCCCACGTCGGGCTTCGCCTGGCTCACCCTCGGCAGCATCGCCCGGCGCGAGGCCATGCCGTCCTCCGACGTCGACAGCGCGCTGTCCTGGCGTGACGACCTGTCCGACTCGGCCGATCGGCTGCGGGCCGTCGCCCGCCGGACCCACGCGATCCTCGACGGCTGCGGGTTGCCTGCCGACAGCAACGGCGCCGTCGCCTCCAGCCCCAACTTCGCCCGCTCACGGGGTGATTGGGCACGGGCGGCGCGCCGGTGGCTGGAGGATCCGCTGGCCGGGAAGGGCCTCATCCTGTCCTCGCTGCTGCTCGACGGCCGGGTGGTGTGGGGGCGCGACGAGCTGCACGCCGTGCCCGCCGCCTATCGCAAGATGCGCGCCGAACATCCAAATGCGTTGCGGCTGCAGCTACTCGACGCGCTGTCCGGGCGCGTGCGGGCCCGCTCGCTGCGCGACGTCCTGTCGCGCCGGGGTGGCACCTTCGACCTCAAGAGCCACGCCGTGACGCCGATCGTGAACCTCGCGCGGTGGGGCGGCCTCGTCGGCGACGTCGCATCGGCGTCGACGCCGGCCCGGCTGACGGCGGCCGCCTCCTGCGGCGCGCTGAGCGAGAAGGACGCCTCGACCCTCGGGGAGGTCTTCGTGATGGTGCAGCGGCTGCGGATGACCCACCAGGTCGAGCAACTCTGCGCCGGGCACAGTCCCGGTGACGTCGTCACGATGTCGGAACTGTCGCCGCTGAACCGCAGCCTGCTCAACGACGGACTGCGCGAGATCGGGGCAGTGCAGAGACGTGTCGGCAACTTCGGAATCCCCGCCGTATAGGGTCGGATCCAATGCCGGCACCGGAGAACCGCAAGACCCGTGACGACGGCGGACGGTCCGCGTCCGTCCAATCCGTCGACCGTGCCCTCCTGGTGATGGAGATCCTGGCAACCCTCGGGCAGGCCGGTGTCACCGAGATCGCGGTCGAGCTCGGTGTGCACAAATCGACTGTGTCCCGGATCATCTCGGTGTTGGAGGCGCGCGGGTACGTCGAGCAGCTCGCCGACCGAGGCAAGTACCGGCTCGGATTCGCCATCGCCAGGCTGGCGCGGGCCACCAGCGCCCAACTGGACCTGGTGAAGCAAAGCCAGGCGGCCTGCGACGCGCTGGCGCTGGAGTCCGGGGAGACCACCAACCTCGCCGTCCTCGACGGGGACCGAATCGTCAACGTCGCCGAGGCGATCGGTCCCGCAGGCATCGCGCTGCGCACCTGGGTGGGCCAGAGTTGCCCCGCGCACGCCACCTCGAGCGGCAAGGTGCTCCTGGCGGCCCTCGACGACACCGCGTTGCGCGACGTCCTCGGGGCTCGGCTCGAGTCCTTCACCGACGGCACCGTGACCACGCGCAGTGCCCTGCTGGCCGAGTTGACCGTCGTACGCGACCGCGGCTGGGCGTGCGTGCGCGAGGAACTCGAGGTCGGGCTCAACGCCGTCGCCGCGCCCGTCTACGACGCCGACGAACGGGTGGTCGCGGCCCTGAGCGTGTCGGGCCCGTCCTATCGGCTCTCCGAGGACGACTTCGTCCAGACCGCCAAGCGCACGGTCGCGGCGGCCGAGACGATCAGCCGTCGCCTCGGCTGGATCGACCTCTCCACCCGGCCCTAGAAGAACGTGCGGACCAGGTCGACGACGCGTCGCCGGTCGTCGAGCACCGGGATCATCTGCCACTTGTCGAACACGGTGCAGGGATGTGACACCCCGAACCGAAGCCAGCTGCCCACCTCGACGCGGTCGCGGTCGTCGGGCTCGACCCGCAGGTAGGCATGCTGGTCGTGCAGTGCGGTGACCCGCCCGGTCACCCCGTACGGCACCGGGAGGCCCTGGTCGAAGGACACGTCGCGACGGCCCATCGTCACCAGCGCTAGATCGGCGGTGGGCCGCGAGACCACCTGAGCCCACACCGTCAGTGCTGGGCGCAGCGCCGCCAGCGGCGAGGTGCGGGCATACAGGCCGTCGTCGTGGGTGAGGTAGCACCCGCTGCGCAGGACCGTCCGGACGGGAACGGCACCCGACCAGCCGGTCAGCTCGTCGGCTACCAGGTCGAAGTAGGTGCTACCGCCCGCGGTGACCAGCACCTCGTCGGTCTCGAATAGTGGCTCGAGGCGCTCGACCGCCGACCGCACCTCGGCGAGGTAGCCACGAACCAGTCCCCGCGCCTCCGCGGTGACGTCGTGCCCGGTGGCGGCCTCGTACCCCGCCACCCCGATCAATCGCAGACGACGCGACGCGGCGGCCGCGCGCGCGACGGCGTCGACCTCGGCCGCATCCCGGCATCCCGTGCGCCCGCCAGGCACGCCCACCTCGACGCAGACGTCCATCCGGCGACGGGCCCCGGCGGCGGCCAGGGCGGCCGTCGCTAACTCGACCCCGCGAACCGAGTCCACCCAGCACACCAGGTGGAACTCCGGGTTCGCGTCCAGTTCGGTTGCCAGCCAACGTAATCCGGCCTCGTCGACCAGTTCGTTGGCCAGCACGATGCGGTCGACGCCACACGCCCGGAACGCCCGCACCTGGCTGATCGTGGCCAGCGTGACGGCAGTGGCGCCCGCGGCGAACTGTCGGGCCAGCAGCTGCGGGGACATGTGGGTCTTGCCGTGGGGTGCCAACTCGACGCCGCGCTCGCGGCACCAGGCCGCCATCGTCGCGAGATTGTGGGCGAGAGCGGATTCGTCCAGGACGCACAGCGGTCCGACGGCGCCGTCGTCGAACGGGTCGACGCCGTCGGCGACCACCTCGGCGGGCGTGCGACCCCACCAGCACGCCGGCAGTCCCTTGTAGCGCCAGTCCAGCGGTTCGTCGGACAGGGCGGCGAGCACGGTCGGGTCGACGGTCGCGGGCATCGGACCATTGAAGCCTCATTTAAGCTGGCACGTCGTGAGCTCCGCAGATGTCCCCGACGCCGGCCAGAAGAACGACGACTCCGATCTTCCCGAACAGTTCCGCATCCGGCAGGCCAAGCGGGAGAGGTTGCTCGCCGACGGCCGCGATCCGTATCCGGTGGAGGTGGCTCGCACCCACACCCTTGCCGAACTCCGGCTCGAGCACGCCGAGCTGGACGTCGACGCCGCCAGCGGTCACGTCGTCGGGGTGGCCGGGCGCGTGGTCTTCGCGCGCAACTCCGGCAAGCTGTGCTTCGCCACGCTGCAGGAGGGCGACGGCACCCAGTTCCAGGCGATGATCAGCCTCGACGGTGTCGGCAAGGAGTCGCTTGACGCGTGGAAGGCCGACGTCGACCTCGGCGACATCGTCTTCGTCCACGGTGAGGTGATCAGCTCTCGACGCGGCGAATTGTCCGTTCTCGGCGATTCCTGGCAAATCATCTCCAAGGCGCTGCGTCCCCTGCCCGTCGCGCACAAGGAACTCAGCGAGGAGACCCGGGTCCGGCAGCGCTACGTCGACCTGATCGTGCGTCCGGAGGCTCGCACCATCGCCCGTCAGCGCATCGCGGTGGTCCGGGCGATCCGGTCGGCCTACGAGCGGCGCGGCTTCCTCGAGGTGGAGACGCCGATGTTGCAGACCCTCGCGGGGGGCGCTGCGGCGCGGCCGTTCGTGACGCACTCCAACGCGCTGGATGCCGACCTCTTCCTGAGGATTGCGCCGGAATTGTTCTTGAAGCGCTGTCTGGTCGGCGGTTTCGAGAAGGTCTTCGAGATGAATCGAAACTTTCGAAACGAAGGTGCCGATTCCACGCATTCGCCGGAATTCGCCATGCTCGAGACTTATCAAGCCTTCGGAACCTATGACGACTGCGCGGTCGTGACGCGTGAGGTTATTCAAGAGGTGGCCGACGAGGCGATTGGCACCCGAAACGTTCCACTACCCGACGGCAGTACCTACGACCTCGACGGAGAATGGGCAACCGTCGAAATGTACCCCTCCCTGTCGCAGGCACTCGGCGAGGAAATCACCCCGGATACCCCAGCCGATTACCTATGGTCGATTGCCGAGGCGCGCGGAGTCGAAATCCCGCGCGACCGCGGATTCGGACACGGCAAATTGGTCGAGGAGTTGTGGGAGGACGCGGTCGGAGTCGATCTGTGGGCGCCCACGTTCGTGCGCAACTTCCCCGTGGAGACCTCGCCGCTGACCAGGGAGCACCGCAGCATCCCCGGTGTGACGGAGAAATGGGATCTGTACGTCCGGAAATTCGAATTGGCCACGGGCTACACCGAATTGATCGATCCGGTGGTACAGCGGGAGAGGTTCGAGGCCCAAGCCAGGGCCGCCGCCGCCGGTGACGACGAGGCAATGGTCCTCGACGAGGACTTCCTCGCGGCGTTGGAGTACGGCATGCCGCCGACCGCTGGTACGGGAATGGGCGTCGACCGCCTGCTGATGGCGCTGACGGGCTTGTCGATTCGCGAGACGGTTTTGTTCCCGCTGGTGCGCAGGCAGGGCTAGCCGAAGGCGTTTCATACTTTTGTGTTGAATTGCCTGGAAACATATGCCAACATTGTTCAGGGTTTCGAGCGAAGTATGACTACGCGCCCGTGCAGAAGGGGCAGTGTGAGCCAATGGCAAAAAAGGTGACCGTCACGTTAGTCGATGATTTCGACGGTGAGGGTTCTGCCGACGAGACCGTCGAATTCTCCCTCGACGGCGTCAGCTATGAGATCGATCTTTCGTCGAAGAATGCCACCAAACTGCGTAACGATCTCAAACAATGGGTGGAGGCAGGCCGTCGAGTCGGCGGCCGACGCCGCGGCCGTTCGGCAGGGTCGGGTCGTGGTCGCGCGACCATCGACCGTGAACAAAGCGCCGCCATCAGGGATTGGGCGCGCCGTAACGGCCACAGCGTTTCCACCCGCGGTCGCATTCCGGCCGACGTCATCGACGCATTCCACGCGGCCACCTAATCGGCGGAACGGTGACACCGGCTGCCCGCTGAGCGTTCGCTAGGGGCGAAGCGTCGGCGGGTTCGCCGAGGAACCGATTCACACCTGCCGGGCGTTGGAAGGCGTGCGGCTGGGAAACGGTCACCGGTTCGTCTTTCTCTGGGAGAGGACAAGCGGGGCACCCCGAGCCGCCGCCCACTACAGTGGACGTCAAGTGCAGAGCACGGTTAGCCGTGTTGAGGACTGCACTATCTACGGAGGGCAGGTAACCACCGATGTTCGAACGCTTCACTGACCGCGCACGGCGCGTCGTCGTCCTGGCTCAAGAAGAGGCCCGGATGCTGAACCACAACTACATCGGCACCGAGCACATCCTCCTTGGCCTCATTCACGAAGGCGAGGGTGTGGCGGCGAAGTCGCTCGAGTCGCTGGGAATTTCGCTCGAGGGTGTTCGCAGCCAGGTCGAGGAGATCATCGGACAGGGGCAGCAGGCCCCGTCCGGCCACATCCCCTTCACCCCGCGCGCCAAGAAGGTGCTGGAGCTGAGTCTGCGCGAGGCGCTGCAACTCGGCCACAACTACATCGGCACCGAGCACATTCTGCTCGGCCTGATTCGCGAGGGTGAGGGCGTCGCCGCTCAGGTGCTGGTCAAGCTGGGCGCCGAGCTGACGCGCGTGCGCCAGCAGGTCATCCAGCTGCTGTCCGGCTACCAGGGCAAGGAGACCGCCGAAACCGGCACGGGTGGCCGTGGCGGCGAGGCGGGCAACCCGTCGACCTCACTGGTCCTGGACCAGTTCGGCCGCAACCTGACCGCGGCAGCCATGGAGGGCAAGCTCGACCCCGTCATCGGCCGCGAGAAGGAAATCGAGCGGGTCATGCAGGTGCTGAGCCGCCGCACCAAGAACAACCCGGTGCTGATCGGTGAGCCCGGCGTCGGCAAGACCGCCGTCGTCGAGGGTCTCGCGCAGGCGATCGTGCACGGCGACGTGCCGGAGACGCTCAAGGACAAGCAGCTCTACACGCTCGACCTCGGCTCGCTGGTCGCGGGCAGCCGCTACCGCGGTGACTTCGAGGAGCGCCTGAAGAAGGTCCTCAAGGAGATCAACACCCGCGGCGACATCATCCTGTTCATCGACGAGCTGCACACGCTCGTCGGCGCGGGTGCCGCCGAGGGCGCGATCGACGCGGCCTCGATCCTGAAGCCGAAGCTGGCCCGCGGCGAGCTGCAGACCATCGGCGCGACGACCCTCGACGAGTACCGCAAGTACATCGAGAAGGACGCCGCCCTGGAGCGTCGCTTCCAGCCCGTCCAGGTGGGCGAGCCGACCGTCGAGCACACCATCGAGATCCTCAAGGGTCTGCGCGACCGGTACGAGGCGCACCACCGCGTGTCGATCACCGACGGTGCGATCGTCGCGGCCGCCACACTGGCCGACCGCTACATCAACGACAGGTTCCTGCCCGACAAGGCGATCGACCTGATCGACGAGGCCGGCGCGCGGATGCGCATCCGCCGGATGACCGCACCGCCAGACCTTCGCGAGTTCGACGAGAAGATCGCCGACGCTCGTCGCGAGAAGGAGTCCGCGATCGACGCGCAGGACTTCGAGAAGGCGGCCAGCCTGCGCGACCGCGAGAAGACGTTGGTCGGGCAGCGCGCCGAGCGTGAGAAGCAGTGGCGCTCAGGTGATCTGGACGTCGTGGCCGAGGTCGACGACGAGCAGATCGCCGAGGTGCTCGGCAATTGGACCGGCATCCCCGTGTTCAAGCTGACCGAGGCCGAGACCACGCGCCTGCTGCGCATGGAGGACGAGATCCACAAGCGGATCATCGGCCAGGTCGACGCCGTCAAGGCCGTCTCGAAGGCGATCCGTCGCACCCGGGCCGGGCTGAAGGATCCCAAGCGTCCGTCGGGGTCGTTCATCTTCGCCGGCCCGTCCGGTGTCGGTAAGACCGAGCTCTCCAAGGCGCTGGCGAACTTCCTCTTCGGCGACGACGACGCCCTCATCCAGATCGACATGGGCGAGTTCCACGACCGCTTCACCGCGTCGCGGCTGTTCGGCGCTCCTCCGGGATACGTCGGATACGAAGAGGGCGGCCAGCTCACCGAGAAGGTGCGCCGCAAGCCGTTCTCGGTCGTGCTGTTCGACGAGATCGAGAAGGCCCACCAGGAGATCTACAACACCCTCCTGCAGGTGCTCGAGGACGGCCGTCTCACCGACGGTCAGGGTCGCACGGTGGACTTCAAGAACACCGTGCTGATCTTCACCTCGAACCTCGGTACGTCCGACATCAGCAAGGCCGTCGGTCTCGGCTTCACCCAGGGTGGTGGCGAGAACAACTACGAGCGGATGAAGCTGAAGGTCAACGACGAGCTGAAGAAGCACTTCCGCCCGGAGTTCCTCAACCGCATCGACGACATCATCGTCTTCCACCAGCTCACGCAGGAAGAGATCGTCCAGATGGTCGAGCTGATGATCGCCCGCGTCGGCAACCAGCTCAGGGCCAAGGACATGACCATGGAGCTGACCGACAAGGCGAAGGCGCTGCTGGCCAAGCGTGGCTTCGATCCGGTGCTGGGTGCGCGGCCGCTGCGTCGCACCATTCAGCGCGAGATCGAGGACGCCTTGAGCGAGAAGATCCTCTTCGACGAGGTGGGCCCGGGTCAGGTCGTCACCGTGGACGTGGACAACTGGGACGGCGAGGGAGCCGGCGAGGACGCCGTGTTCACCTTCGTCGGAGCCACGCGGCCCGTGGTCGACACCCCGGATCTGGCTCCGGCCGGCGCCTCGGAGTAGTCCTCGGCCTGACTGAGTCCTAGCCAAATGGGCGGTATCCCTCGCGGGGTGCCGCCCATTTGGGCATCTGTGCCTATGATGCTCGAGTACCCGACGTACGGCGGAATGCTGGTGAAAGTCCAGAGCGGTCGCGCCACTGTGAGAGTCAGACCCGACGTACGTCACCCCTGATACGGGACGCGAACTCCCGGAAGGACTCTGGACATGACGACGACGGACACTCGCCGGAGCGCTGCTCCCGCAATCGACTTCACCGCCACCAAGGCGGCCCTGTGGCTGTCGCTGACGGCGTTCTTCGCCCTTCTGGTGCTGTACTTCGTCGGCGTCGACCAGGGCGCGACGTCGGTGTTCGGCGACAACATGTACATCCACGAGTTCGTCCACGACGCTCGTCACCTCCTCGGGTTCCCCTGCCACTGACGGGCAGGAGAACCCCCGAGATGGAGAAACGCATCATTGGGCGCGGCCTCTTGGCCGGCGCCGTCGCAGGCGTGCTCGCGTTCGTCTTCGCCAAGATCTTCCTCGAGCCCGTCATCGGCCGGGCGATCGACTACGAAGACGGCACCTCCGCCGCGCACGAGGCCATGGAGATGGGCGCCGGCGGCGGGCACAGCCACGGTGAGGGCGGTGAGCTGTTCAGCCGCGGCATCCAGTCCACGGTCGGCATGGGCTTCGGCGTGCTCTTGTTCGCCGTCGCGATGGGCGCCTTGTTCGCCGTGGTCTTCGCGGTGGCCTACGGCCGGGTCGGCAACGTCTCGGCCCGCATGCTCTCGGTCATGGTGGCCGGCGCGATGCTGGTCTCGCTGTGGATCGTCCCGGCGCTGAAGTACCCGCCGAACCCGCCGGCGACCAGCGAGAGCGCCACGATCTTCCAGCGTTCGATGCTCTATCTGCTGATGGTCGGACTCTCGGCACTGCTGATGGTCGCCGCGGTGTACCTCGGACGCCAGCTGGCCCCCAAGCTCGGTGCCTGGAACGCGACGTTGGCAGGCGGGGCGTCCTACCTCGTCGCGGTCTTCGTGGTGATGGCGATCCTGCCGTCGATCGACGAGACGCCGGGCCCCATGGTCGACGCGGCCGGCACGATCGTGTTCCCCGGCTTCCCGGCGGTGGACTTCTACGACTTCCGGCTCTACACCTTCGCCACCCAGCTGATCATGTGGACGACGATCGGTCTGGTGTTCGCGACGTCGATCTCGAAGGTGTTGGACGGCAACAGAAGCGAGCCGAGCGCCGCCGCCGCGGCGTGAGTTGACGGTGAGTGAGATCGTCCGGCTGACCCTCGTGTCGCACGCCATGACCGATGCGATGGCGGCCGGACGATTTCCGCGCGACGAGGCACTCAACGCACTGGGGCAGCGGCAGGTCGACGCCACCGTCGACCTCGGGGTCGTCGACGCCGCGGTCTGCGCACCGGAGACGCGCACCCGACAGACCGCCGAACGGCTGGGCCTGCGCGTCGAGACCGAACCCCGACTGGCGGACCTGAATTGCGGTGCGTGGCGCGGCAGCGTGCTCGGCGGCGTCGACGCCGGTGAGCTGACGGTGTGGCTGACCGATCCCGCCCAGGCTCCGCACGGAGGGGAGTCGGTGGCCGACCTCGTCACCCGGGTGGGCGGCTGGCTGGACTCGCTGTCGGACCGCCGCGGGCGCCTGGTCGCGGTGACCCACCCCGGCGTCGTCCGCGCGGCGGTGATCTACGCCCTGAACGCACCTCTGGCGTCCTTCTGGCGCGTCGACGTGGGTCCGGTGTGCCGCACGGTGATGCACCTTCGTGGCGGCTCCTGGACGCTGCGGTCCACGGGATGAGCTGGCTCAGCTGGGTTGGACGAGGCCGAACGCGCCCTGGGCGACCGACAGCAGCCAACTGGCCGCGGTGAGACTCCGGAACTTCGGCCAGTTCAACTGGAAGCTGACCACCCAGGGCTGACCCGTTCGGTCGACGGCATACCAGCTGAAACCGATGTCGCCAGGCAGGTTTCCGCCCTTGGCGCCAATGTAGGTCCACTTCGTCTTGTCCAGCTCGATGCCGGGCGTCTCGGCCAGGATCTCCTTGATCGGCGCCGCCGGTCCCACGGCCGAGCCCTGCAGCGCGGCGTGCACGCGGCAGATGTCGCCGGCGGTGCCGTACCACTCGGCCCCGTACGGCGAGGCCGGTGTGTGCGTCCGGGTCGGATCGGGTTCGTAGTGGCGCGAGTCGGTTTGGGCCATCAGACGGGCTCGGTCCGCGGCCGACCCCGTCTTCCACTGTTCGCGGATGTCGGGCGTTCCCCACCCGACCGAGAACATCTGATGGGTGGTGGGAAACGGCGTGAGGCTGGCGGGATCGTGATGGCCGGCGTGAATGAGGGCGCGATGCAACGCATCCGGTCCCACGCGCGCCATCAACATGTCGGTGGCCATGTTGTCGCTTGCCGAGATCATCTGCTGCGCAGCGTCTCGCACCGACACCCTCGACCCTGGGGGCAGGGTGTCGAAGCCCGCCGACCCGACCGCCTTGTCCTCCTTGGTGATGGTCAGCTGGTCGTTCCAGGAGACCCGGCCCGCGTTGACTTCGTCGGCGAGTGCCAACAGCACGTAGAGCTTGAAGATCGAGGCCAGCGGCAGCGAGTCGTCGACGTTGCTGCCCGCCACCTTCGTGCACGTCCCGTCGACGACTTTGGCGACCTGATAGGAGTAACGGGCCCCGGTCTTGGTCAGCTCGGCGTCGACGTCGGACCACTTCGAGATGGTGGCCTTCTTCAGTGTGACCTCGAAGCGGTCGACCATGCCCGCGTCGTCGGTGCGCAACTCGATGTCCTGGCCGACGCCGTAGGACGTCATCAGGTGCAGGGTGGCTTGACCCGCGCCGTAGTCGATGCCCGAGACGGTGAACGGCCGGTCCCACCACATTCGGTCCATCATGAAGGCGACGTCGTTCACCTGAGGGGCCGCCGCGAGCGTCGCGACGCCGGGCACGCCAATCGGCCAGTCGGAGTTGAGCATGTCCACGGTCTGCTTGGCGCGCAGCCCGGGCGGGGTGTTGGTTTGGATGTGTGCGCCGTAGGCAGCCTCGGCCGGACCGGTCGGGCCGGTGTTGGCGCAGCCACACGCCAGCGCGGCGATCAGAGAGGCGGCCAGCCCGATCGCCGTCGGCCGCCGTCGCACCTAGCTACGCCCCCGACCGTTGGACGTCGAGTACGACCTCGAACTCGAGCAGTGACGCGCCGGTGGCGACGGGGTTGGCACGCTGGCCGGCGTGCGCCTCGACCGCGGGGCCGCTGGCCCAGGCCTGGAACGCCTCCTCGGATTCCCACTGCGTCACCACGAAGTAGCGGTCGTCGCCCTTGACGGGGCGCAGCAACTGGAAGCCGAGGAAGCCGGGCTGGCCGTCGACGGCGTGCGCGCGGTTGGCGAACCGCTTCTCCAGTTCGGGTCCTGCGTTGGGCGGAACCTCGATTGCGTTGATCTTCACCACTGCCATGGGCTCTACGTTACCGGTCCGTTATCTGGATCCGGCGGGCTGCTGTCAGGATGTCGGACATGCGGTCGGGGGTGCTCGAGGGGCGGGGCGGAGCGGGTGAACCGATCGTTCTGGTGCACGGCCTGATGGGCCGCGGGACGACGTGGTCGCGCCAGTTGCCGTGGCTGACCGCGCTCGGGGAGGTCTACACCTACGACGCTCCGTGGCACCGCGGGCGCGACGTCGCCGACCCGCATCCGATCAGCACGGAGCGCTTCGTCGACGACCTCGCCGAGGCCGTCGCCGCGCTGGGTCGGCCCGCGGCGATGGTCGGGCACTCGATGGGCGGGTTGCACTCGTGGTGTCTGGCCGCGGCGCGACCCGAGCTCGTCAGGGCACTCGTCGTGGAGGACATGGCCCCGGACTTCATGGGCAGGACGACCGGGCCATGGGAGCCGTGGTTGCGGGCGCTGCCGGTCGAATTCGCCTCCGAGCAGCAGGTGCTCGACGAGTTCGGCCCCGTCGCGGGGCGCTACTTCGTGGAAGCGTTCGACCGCACCGAGACGGGGTGGCGGCTGCACGGCTGGACAGAGCGGTGGATCGAGATCGCCGCGCAGTGGGGTCTTCGGGACTACTGGCGGCAGTGGCGGGCGGTGCGGGTGCCCACGCTGCTGATCGAGGCGGGCAACTCCGTCACTCCCGCCGGGCAGATGGAGCGGATGCACGCCACCGCATCTCGATCCACCTACCTGCGGGTGCCGGGCGCGGGACATCTGGTGCACGACGACGCGCCACGGGAGTACCGCTCCGCCGTCGAACCGTTCCTGGCCCAGTTCGCCTAGCGGCGTTCGCCCGTCACGCCCGAGGCGGGCCAGGTCGGCTGATGCTCGAAGCGGGTCCTCGCGGCGTCGACCTCGTGCAGCACGCGGTAGTAGTCGGGGTCGCCGAATTCCCGCAGCAGGGCACGGCGGGCCGAGTCGTTGCGGTGGCTTGCCCAGCTCAGCAGCGCCGCGATGGCAAAGGGTGCGGACAGGATGACGAAGGCTAGTAACACGTTCATGGCAGCAATTATTTGAGCGAAAACATTCCGCCAACAGTGGCAGCACGGACGTGGTCCATTAAGATACTGCCATGCTCAAGAGTGTCTCGACGCTGGTGCTCGACGGCGTCACCCCGTTCGAGTTCGGCGTCGTCTGCGAGGTGTTCGGCATCGACCGCACCGCCGACGGCGTGCCCAACTTCGACTTCAAGGTGTGCGGCCCGCAGGCGGGCCGACCCCTGCGGATGTCGGTGGGCGCGCACCTGACCCCCGACTTCGGGCTGGACGCACTGGTCGGCGCCGACCTCGTCGCCATCCCGGCCCTGCACGGCACCAGTTATCCGCAGGACGCGCTGGACGCCATCCGCGCAGCCGCCGACTCGGGGTCGATCATCCTCACCGTCTGCTCGGGGGCGTTCGTGGCCGGCGCGGCGGGTCTTCTGGACGGTCGCAAGTGCACCACCCACTGGATGCACGCCGACGAACTCGCGCGGCTGCATCC
>Ga0102593_1002370_pt1 | contig 14674 bp, 12 predicted proteins | sample AraplaCol_mMS_r2_2_FD_76862 | JGI IMG/M metagenome (GOLD analysis project Ga0102593, IMG submission 76862) | Arabidopsis root microbial communities from North Carolina, USA - plate scrape MF_Col_mMS_r2 (SPADES assembly) (version 2) | ecosystem: Host-associated > Plants > Roots > Endosphere...
AGACCCCAACGCCCCCGCGCCGTTCAACCCGCTGGCCGCACCGGCCGTGATCCCCGAGGGCACGCCCGCCGGCCAGGATCCGACGCCGTACACCGGCCCGCCGGTCTTCGCGCCGCCGTCGTTCAACCCGAGCAACGGCTCCATGGTGGGCGTCGCCAAGCCGATCGCCATCAACTTCGCCCGGCCGATCGCCGACCGTCAGATGGCGCAGGCCGCGGTCCACGTGTCGTCGGTTCCGGCGGTGCCCGGCAAGTTCTACTGGCTCAGCGACACCCAGCTGCGCTGGCGCCCGATCGACTTCTGGCCGGCGAACACGACGGTCAACATCGACGCCGGTGGCGCCAAGTCCAGCTTCCGCACCGGTGAATCGCTGGTGGCGACGATCGACAACGCCACCCACCAGATGGAAGTCATGCGCAACGGCAAGCTCGAGAAGACCTTCCCGGTGTCGCTCGGCAAGTCGGGCAACGACACCCCCAACGGCACCTACTACGTGCTCGAGAAGTTCAACGACATCGTCATGGACAGCTCGACCTACGGTGTGCCGGTCGACTCCGCGCAGGGCTACAAGCTGAAGGTCCAGGACGCGGTCCGGATCGACAACAGTGGCATCTTCGTCCACAGCGCACCCTGGTCGGTCGCCGATCAGGGCAAGCGCAACGTCAGCCACGGTTGCGTCAACCTCAGCGCGGCCAACGCGCAGTGGTTCTTCGACAACTTCGGCAGCGGTGACCCGATCGTGGTGAAGAACTCCGTCGGGCTCTACAACCAGAACGACGGTGCGCAGGACTGGCAGATGTAGGACTAGCGCCTACGAGAACGGCCGCCCCATCCCGGGGCGGCCGTTCGTCGTTTCGGGGTGACTAGTTCCAGATGTGCACGCGCTGAGCTGGTTCGAGATACAACTCGTCGGACTGGCCCACGTCGAACGCCTCGTAGAACGCGTCGAGGTTGCGGACGATCCCGTTGCACCGGAACTCCGGGGGCGAGTGCGGGTCGATGGCAAGCCGACGAATGGCCTCGGCGTCCCGGGACTTGGTGCGCCACACCTGCGCCCAGCCGTAGAACACGCGTTGCACACCGGTGAGCCCGTCGATGACCGGGGCCGGCTTGCCGCCCAGTGACAGCTCGTAGGCCAGCAGCGCGATCGACAACCCGCCAAGATCGCCGATGTTCTCCCCGACGGTGAACGCGCCGTTCACGTGCTGGTCACCACTGAGCTGGCGGGGCACGTACTTCTCGTACTGGGCGATCAACGCCTCAGTGCGCGAACCGAATTCGGAACGATCCGCGTCGGTCCACCAGTCGACGAGGTTGCCGTCCCCGTCGTACTTGGCACCCTGGTCGTCGAAACCGTGGCCGATCTCGTGACCGATCACCGCGCCGATGCCGCCGTAGTTGGCGGCGTCGTCGGCCTCGGCGTCGAAGAACGGCGGTTGCAGGATCGCCGCGGGGAAGACGATCTCGTTCATCCCCGGGTTGTAGTACGCGTTGACCGTCTGCGGGGTCATGAACCACTCGTCGCGGTCGACCGGACCGCCGAGCTTGGCCAGCTCACGGTCATACCCGGAGGCGTTGCCGCGCTTGTAGTTTCCGTACAGGTCGGCCCGGTCGACCACCAGATCCGGGTAGTCGCGCCACCGTGCCGGATACCCGATCTTGGGGGTGAACTTGTCCAGCTTGGCCAGGGCCCGCTCACGCGTCTCCGGCGTCATCCACTCGAGATCGTTGATGCTGACGCGGTACGCCTCACGCAGATTGGCGACCAACTCGTCCATCCGCGCCTTGGCGTCGGGCGGAAAGTGTCGTTCGACGTAGAGCTTTCCGACCGCGTCGCCCATCAAGTTCTCGACCAGCGCGACGCCGCGCTTCCAACGATCGCGGATCTCCTGGGTGCCGCTGAGCGTGCGACCGTAGAAGTCGAAGTTCTCCTCGATCAGATCGTCGGTCAGCATCGCCGACCGCGAACTGATCACCCGCCAACGCAGCCACCACTTCCAGTCCTCGAGGTCTCCCTCGGCCCACAGCGCCGCGAACGCCGTCAGGGCGTCGGGCTGACGCACGACGACCTCCGCGGCGGCGTCGGTGGTGGTGCCGATCGCGGTGATCCACCGTGCCCAGTCGAAGCCCGGCGCCTCGGCCTCGAGGTCGGCGAAGGTACGCAAGTTGTAGGTCAGGTCGGCATCACGGCGCTTCACCACGTCCCAGTGCGCGGCGGCGATCTTGGTCTCCAGGGCCACGATTCGCGCCGCGGTGGCCTCCCACTCGTTGGGTTGCGGCTCCTCGCCGAGGGCCAGCGCCAGCATCCGCGTGATGTGCCGGGGATAGGCGGCCAGGATCTCGGAGTGCTGGGCGTCGCGGTAATAGGACTCGTCGGGCAGACCGAGACCGGACTGCGACAGGTGCAGCAGGTACCGCGTCGAATCCTTGGAGTCGGTGTCGACGTAGAGGCCGGTGCCACCACCGACGCCGGTGCGCTGAAAGCCACCCACCAGGGCGGCCAGCGCGGCGCGATCGGCTGCGTCGTCGATCGTCGCGAGCTCCTCGCGCAACGGCGTGACGCCGACCCGGGCGACGGTGTCGGTGTCCATGAAGCTGCCGTACAGATCGCCGACGCGTTGCTCGTCGGTACCCGGTGCGGACCCGCGCTCACTGGCCTCGACGATCAGGTCACGCACCTGCTCCTCGGCGCGGTCGGCGAGCAGCCGGAAGGCCCCGTCGGTGGCACGGTCGGCGGGAATGTCGTAGTCGGTCAGCCAGCGGCCGTTGACGTGGCCGAACAGGTCGTCTTGGGGCCGGGTGCCCTCGTCGACGAAGGACAGGTCGATACCGGAGTGGGTAGCTTCTAACGTCACTCGACCATCCTGCCAGCCGCGACCGGTGACGGGGGCCGGGTACCCTCACGGCCATGCCCGAGCAGCTCGACGACGAGCCCACCCCGGTTGCCAGCAGCGGCCCGAGCGGATTCGGAATCGGCTCCGCGGTGCTCGGCCTCGTGTCGGTCGCCGCGGTGGTGCTGGCGGCGCTGCTGTGGAACGGTCACCGCCACGACGTGGACGAACGCGCCTATCAGACCCGGGTGCTGCAGGCTGCCGCCGACTGGACCGGCGTCCTGATCAACATGAACTCCAGTTCGGTCGTCCAGAGCATGCGGACCTTGCACGACGGCACGGTCGGTCAGCTCAACGCGAACTTCGAGACCGCGGTCGAACCCTTCAGTCAAGTGGTGCAGAAGCTGCAGTCCCAGACCGTGGGCCAGGTCGAGTCCGTCGCCATCGAATCGCTGTTCCACGCCACCCCCGGTGACCCCGGCCTGCCACCGGTGCCGCAGCCGGAGCTGGCCACGGTGTCCTCACGCACCGACAACGTCATGGTGGTCGCCACGTCGGTCAGCCAGAACGTGGGATCCAAGCCACTGACGGTGCACTGGGCGCTGCGACTGGCCATCTCCGACGTCGACGGGAAGTTGTTGGTGTCGCGGCTGGAGACCATCCGATGAGGAATCTGCTGCGGGTGCTGGCATTCGACGTGCTCGCCCCGCTGGGCGCGGCGCTGGGCCTGGTGTACGTCGGGGTCGCGCTGGCGTGGCCGCTGTGGTGGGTGTCGGTCTGCTCGGTGCTCGGCCTGCTGATCCTCCAAGCCGTCGTGGTGAACGTCGTGCTGTGGCGCCGCGACGGGGTCACCCTGGGCACCGACGACGACGCGCCGCGCTTGCGGCTGGCCGCCGTCGGGCTGACCACCGTCGCGTTGGTCGCCGCGGTCGTGGTCGGGTATCTGCAGTGGACGGCACCGCAGTCGCAGCTGAACCGGGACATGACCGAGGTGGTCGGCATCGCCAGCAGCGCCGCCGAGGCGTCGGCGACGTTCACGCCGCAGAGTCCGAATGCCAACGTCGACCGGCTGACGGCGATGATGACGTCACGCGGGGCCGACGGTTTCCGCGGCGAATTCGATTCGATGGCAAAGGATTTGACGAGCAAGGGGTTGACCGTGTCGGCCAGCACGGTCTCGGCGGGTGTGGAGGCGATTGGGCCCGAGGCGGCGGTGGTCGCGGTGATCATGCGGGGCACGCAGAACGCCCCTGGCAAGCAGCCCGCGAACGTGGCGCTCCCGCTGCGTGTTTCGCTGGTCAAGCAGGATGGACGGTGGCTGGTCGACGACCTGTCGCCGATCAACTCCCGCTGATCAGTCGTCGCGACCGTTGCGCATCTTGGCGAATCGATCCGACAACCGGCGCATCCTGATCATCAGTGAGGCCGCCGGACTGTGGGTGCCCTGCAGATAGGCTGCGAACTCGTCGGCCGGAATCCCGATGCGCGAAGCGAATTCGTCCTGCCCGAGGCCAGAGCGCTGCAGCAGCATGTGGACGTGGCGACCCACCTCGGCGCACTCGTTGGCCTCCAGCTGTGCGCGGGTGCGGGTGAGCACCTCGTCGAGGGCCTTGGACACCCCGTAGGGAGGCGCGGTCTCGAGCACCTCTTCGACCTGGCGGGCCGTGCGACCGTAGGGGTCACGCTTGATGGCGACGACGATGCGCTGCCAGACGGTGAGATCGTCGGTCTCCAAGGCCTCGCGAATGGCCGACGTGGGCCAGAACTCGACGGGTCGCTGGTCGGCGGTGGAGCGTGGTCGAGCGCCGGTCGGCGCGGGCCTGGGGCGACCGGCGGCATCGCCGCGCGTCTCCGAAGTCAACGTCACCTCGCCTCCTCCAACATCGCCACCGCCACTGCCAGGCAACGCTGCCGCACGTGTGCCCAGTCGGACTCCGCCTCGGCGCCCATCCAGTCCTCGTCGTCGTCCGACGGATGCGGGTCGGCCAAACGCCGTACGAGTTGCGTCGCCACCCACTGGCTCCTCAACCGCTCACCAGAGTAGTACCGGTCCATGTGGGTCAGCACCTCTGCCGCCGTTCGAGTCTCCATGGACTCCACCAGATCGGCAAACTCGGCGAAATCCGTGGCGTTGTTGCGGCACATGATCAGGTAGCACTTGAGCCGCAGGGTCTCTGCGCCGGTCGGAATCTCCAGCCGGTCACCGGTGGGCAGGAGGACGTTGGTGGTCTCCATGGGACCGCGACGTCGCAGCGCCGGGCGCTCGGCGCCCGATTCGGTCGCCAGGGCGTCGAGCGCCACCGCGAGCCGGCCCCGCCACATCGTCACCGGGTGAACGGGCTGGCGGGGAAAGAAGCGGCTGCCGTTCTTGGCGGTGCGCGCCGCGGCGAGCCGACCGGACCTGCCGCCACCGTGATAGGCGGTGTTCAGCCGCAGCGTGTCACCCGCCTTCAGCGGGGCATCCGCTCTCCTCCCCGCAGCGCTTCGTCCCCGTCCGTTGCCGGTGGACAGGCTGGCCAGCGGCTCGTCGCCACCCTTGACGTGCGCCGCGATGGACCCCCGGGGCGGGAGGCACCCGCTGAACGCCAGCGGATCGGCGACCGTGACGGTCTGAGGTGCCAGCGTCTTGAGCTTGGCCGCCGACTTCACGACGTTGCGGATGTCGGCGCCGGACGGACCCATCGTCGAGATGTCCTCCGGGATGACGACGAGGTCGCCGATGTCGGCCTTGGGCAAGGGCTTCTCGAAGTCGACCGACGGCAGGATGCGGTCCAGCCAGCCCGGCAGCCACCAGTTCCACTGCGCGAACATCGCCATCAGCGCGGGCACCAGCACGAGGCGCACGATCGTCGCGTCCACGGCGATGGCCACCGCGCACGCGACGCCGAGCTGGGCCACCAGCGGCATCCCGGCAAAGGCGAAGCCGATGAACACCGCAATCATGATCAGCGCTGCGCTGGTGATGGTCCTGGCGCTGGTGCTGACGCCGTACGCCACCGCGTCGCGGGTGTTGTTGGTCTGCAGGAAGCGCTCGCGGATGCGGGTCAGCAGGAAGATCTCGTAGTCCATCGACAAGCCGAAGGTCATCGCGAGGACCAGCGGCGGGATGGTGCTGTCCAGCGCCCCGAGCGGTTCGAGACCCAGCGCCTCCAACCAGCCCCATTTGAAGACCACGACGAGGCTGCCGTAGGCCGCCGCCACCGACAGGCACGTCATCAAGACGCCCTTGAGCGCCAGGAAGACCGAGCGGATCGAGATCAGCAGCATGACGAACGCGATCAGCGCCACGAAGACGAACACCATGGGCTGCGTCGTGGCCACGCGCCGGTCGAAGTCCTTCAGCAGTGCGGTCGGACCGCCGACGTCGACCACGGCGGGGGAGCCCGCCGCCGCGCGCGGCAGTTCGGCGCGCAGCCAGTCGACCGTGTCGCGGGCCGCCGAATCCTCGGGATCGATCGACAACACCGCCGACAGCAGCGCGCTGCGGTTGTCGTTGGCGAACACCGGGGGCGCCACCGTGGCGACGTCGGGGCCCTGGGTCATCTTCTGCTGCAAGGCGTCCAGCGCACCGGTGTTCTGCGCGCCGTTGGCGTTGCCGTCGGGGAACGTGACCAACACCTTGATGGGACCCAGTGCGCCTGGGCCGAGGGCCTGTGCCGCCGCGTTGATGCCACCGCGAATCTCGTGGGTGGGGGCGAACTGGCGTTGCAGACTGTTGCCCAGCGTCATGGCGAATGCCGGGGTGGCCAGCGCGATCAGCACCACTGTCGCGCCGAGGGCGGAGATCCATTGTCGCCGCATGACCAAGCCCACCCAGCGCGTCCAGAATCGCGACTGCGTGGTCTCCGGGCGACGTGAGACGTGCAGATACGACGACCGCTTGGAGGCTGCCTTCCCGAAGGTCGCCAGCACCGCGGGGATCAGCGTGGTCGAGGTCAACACGGCGAGTGCCACGGCGAGGATGGCGCCCGTGGCCATCGACGTCAGCACGGGGGTGTGGATGAGGTAGATGCCGGTCACCGACGCGATCACCGTCAAACCGGACAGCAGCACGGCCAGACCCGAGGTCGCCATCGCGGCGTCGGCGGCCTGGGCCGGTTCGCGGCCCGACCGCAACTCCTCCCTGAACCGCATCAGGATGAACAGGGAGTAGTCGACGGCCAGGGCGATGCCGAACATCGACACCGTCGAGGTCACGAACACCGACATCTGGGTGACCATCGACAGGAGGAAGACCAGACCCATGGTCACCACCACGGTGCAGATGCCCAACACCAGCGGCACCGCCGCGGCGGCCAGCGAACCGAAGACCGCGAGCAGCACGATCAGGACGATCGGCAGGTTCCACTTCTCGGCCTGGGCGACATCGTGCTTGGTCGCCTCGCTGGCCGCGGCGCCGAGGGCGCCCTGCCCGATGACGTAGAGCCTGACGTGGCCGTTGTCGATCTGACCGGGCTGGTCGCCGTCGATGCCGACCTTCTTGCGCAGCTGTTTGGCGACGTCGGAGCTGCCGCTGTTGAAGTCGGTCTGCAAGGAGACGACGTACGGCCGGTCCGGCTGTGGCGGCGGCTGCTGCGGATTGGGCATCACCTTGACGCTGGGCACCTCGGCGGCGATGCGCTCGAGTTGGGCGACCGCGGCGTTCATGTCGTCGAACGTCGCGTCCGCGCGGGGCGCCGCCACCAGAGCCAGTGGGGAGGCGCCCTGGTCCGGGTAGTGGTCTTGGATGGCGTGCTCGACGCTCAGCGACTGCGAGCCGGCGACCTCGAATCCGCCGCCGGTGAGGTTGCCCGACTGGTTCAGGGCGAGATACACCGACGGAACCAAGAGGAGCAGCCACGCGACGAACACTGCCCAGCGGTATCTACGCAGCTTGCTGCTCAACCGCAACATGAACTGCTGGATGGCTGGCCCTGCCTAACTCCCCGGGTTGCACCTGCGTTTCGAGACGAGAGCCTACCGCAGCACGAGGTAGTGTTTCGGCCCCTCACCGTCGCCGGACGGCATCTCCGAGCCCGTCACGACCGACCTGGGTCTTTGCTGTGCGGATTGGTAGCCGGGCCACGCCGATGGCATCATGGCCCCTGATCGTGAGGAGACCACCCGTGAAGACCACTTCCGTCGCCCGCCGCTGCCTCGGCGGCGTGTTCGCTGTCACCGTCCTCGGCGGTGCGATCGCGACCGTCGCGGCCCCGTCGACGCCGTCGGCCACCGCGGCCGCCGATCCCTGCGCGGCGAGCGAGGTCGCGCGCACCATCGGCTCGGTGGCGATCTCCACCGGCAACTACCTCGACGCCCACCCCGAGACCAATACGGCGCTCACGACGATCTCGCAGCAGCAGGCCGGCCCGCAGTCGCTCGCAGCGCTCAAGACGTACTTCGACGCCAATCCGCAGGCGGCCAAGGACATGCAGGCGTTGCAGGCGCCGCTGCAGAGTCTGTCGGCGCGCTGCCGGTTGCCCTTCAGCCTGCCGCAGGTGATGGGTTTGCTTCAGGGGGCCCAGTCTCAGACCGGAACGCTGCCGGGCAGTTTGCCCAGTGCACTGTCGAATGCCCAGAGCACGGCCGTGCCCGGGCTGGTCCCCTCGGCGCAATCCGCGCCGACGGCGACGGTCACGCCCGGCACCGGTCCGCTGCCCGGGCCCGTCACCGCCACTCCCAGGTAGCCCACAGCGAGTCGTCGGCGTGGTCACGAGGTCCGCGTGAACAGCGGGTTCGACGTTTCCGGCCGTGGATTGTCCGCAAGGCGAGAATCTCGCGACCGATTCTGCTTAGCTTTCCGATGTCGGCACGCGCGAAACGACGCGGTCGTCGCCGCTTCGTGGACAGTCGTGCACATTCGAAGGAGGAGCTTGATCATGTCGATCTCGGCCCGTGTTGGGCGACGTGCGGTTGCCGGTGCCATGGGCGCCGGTGTGATCGCAGGCGCGATGCTGTTCGCAGCGCTCCCGTCTGCCTTGGCCGACGATCCGGCCCAGAACCCCCCGAACTGCACCGCCGCGGACCTCTCTGGCGTGTCCTCGGGCGTGGCGGCGTCGACCTCGGCGTATCTGTTCACCCATCCCGACGTGAACTACTTCTTCACCAGCCTCGAGGGCCTGCCCCGCGACGAGGTTCGTGCCAAGGTGGCCGACTACATGGACGCCAACCCGGGCGCCAAGGCCGATCTGACGGGCATCCGCCAGCCCCTCGTCGACCTGAAGAATCGCTGCGGCGCCGCGCCCGCGCCCGCAATCCCGTAATCCAGGGTGCGGGTGGCAGAACCAACCGCGCTCGAGGGCGCGGGTCGCACGGTGTTGATGGTCGACGACGATCCCGACGTCCGGACGTCGGTGTCGCGTGGACTGCGGCACTCGGGTTTCGACGTGCGGGTCGCGGCGACGGGCAAGGAAGCGCTGCGGCTGCTCTCCAACGAGTCACACGACGCGTTGGTCCTCGACGTGCAGATGCCCGAACTCGACGGGGTTGCGGTCGTGACCGCGCTGCGGGCGTTGGGCAACGACATCCCGATCTGCGTGCTGTCGGCGCGCGACACGGTCAACGACCGGATCGCCGGGCTGGAAGCCGGTGCCGACGACTACCTCACCAAGCCGTTCGACCTCGGTGAGCTGGTCGCCCGGCTGCATGCCCTGCTGCGCAGGTCGAGCCTCTCGGAGCGCTCGCCGGACACCATGACCGTCGGCCATCTGACCATCGACACCGCGCGGCGGCTGGTGTTCGTCGAGGGGGAGCGCGCCGAGCTGACCAAGCGGGAGTTCGACCTGCTCGCCGTGCTGGCGGAGAATGCGGGCGTGGTGTTGACGCGGCAGCGGCTGCTGGAACTGGTCTGGGGCTACGACTTCGAGGTCGACACCAACGTCGCCGACGTGTTCATCAGCTACCTGCGGCGAAAATTGGAGCGTGAAGGCCATCCCCGGGTGATCCACACCGTCCGCGGAATTGGCTACGTCCTGCGCGACGAGCCCTGAGGTGCAGCTGCCGCGCCTGGGCAGGTCAGCGTCGCTGCGCACCCGCGTCGCCCTGGCATCGGCAGCCGCGGCCGCCGCCGTGGTCGCCGTCTTCACGGTGCTGACCTCGGTGGTCTTGGCCAACAACGACGCCGCCCAGCTCGACCGCCGGCTCGACTCGATCGTCGACGCCAGCGTCTACGACCAGACCAACGGCGTGCTGCAGACCGGTCGCGAACGGTCGTCCGGCCAGGTGGTGTTCCAGCGTGGCTTCCAGCTGCCGCAGCTGCCGCCCGGCACCGAGACCGTCGAGGTCAACGGCATCGAGTACCGCGTGCGCACCATCCCGGTCGACCAGCAGGGCGGGGTGCTGATGTCCGTGGGCATCCGCGCCGACAGCATCCTGCTGAATCGGGCGCGCATCCCGCTCTACACCGCCGTCGGCGTGGTCACCGTGCTCATCGCGGGCGGGCTGGGCTGGATGCTGGCGGGACCGGCCATCCGGCCGCTGCGCAGGCTCACCGAGCAGACGATGCGACTCGGCAAGGGCAGCGACCGCATGACGGCGGTCAAGGGTGCGCGCGAGGCCGAGGAACTCTCCGAGGCGATGGCCGGCATGCTCGAACGCCTCGCCGCGGCCCAGCTGGCCACCACCAACTCCCTGCAGGCCGCTCAGGACTTCGCCGCGAACGCGGCCCACGAGCTGCGCACGCCGCTGACGGCGATGCGCGCCGACCTGGACACGCTGCGAATCCACGATCTGCCCGCCGAGGAACGTGACGAGGTCGTCGGGGATCTGGCCCGCGCCCAGCGCCGGGTGGAGGCCATCATCACCGCGCTCGGCCAGCTCGCGTCCGGTCAGCTCGCGCAGGTCGAGGACCGCGAGCTCATCGACGTCACCGACATGCTCGACCGGGTGGCCCGGGAGAACGCCAGGGCGGGTGACGTGAGGATCGTCGTGCAGAGCGACGACGCCATCGGCGCGATCTGGGGCTGGCCCGGCGGTCTGCGACTGGCGGTGGACAACCTGGTCCGCAACGCGATCGCCCACGGCGGCGCCACCACGATCGTGCTGACGGCGCGCCGGCGCCCGGGACGCGACGGCCGGGGCGACGCGCTCACCATCGTCGTCGACGACGACGGGTGCGGGTTACCCGCCGAGGAGCATCAGTTCGTCATGGGCAGATTCGCCCGCGGGAGCACGGCCACCCCCGGCGGCTCGGGGCTGGGGCTGGCCCTGGTGGCCCAGCAGGCGCAACTGCACGGCGGAGACATCGAGCTGTCCGACGGCCCGCTCGGCGGGCTACGCGCAACGCTGACGGTGTCGACCTCGCCGGAACCCGAGTCGAACTCGGACTCCGACGACGCGTTCAGCGGCGAGCTAGGGCCCTTGCGCCGAGGCGCCAACCGAGTAGCAGGATGGCGGTCGAAAGCGAAGCGACCACCACGAAGCTGAACGCCGTGCCAGCGGAAGTGGCCTTGCGCAACGCCATTCCGACGATCACGGTGCTCAGCCAAACCACGATGCCGGTGGGCGCCAACGTCGTCGGTCGGCGCCACGCCTTGGCCACCGTCCATCCGATCGCCGTCCCCGCCAGGAACGGCCAGGCCGTCTCGGCGACGCCCGCCACGGTGATCCCCTCGGCGTGACTACGTCGCCCGATGGCGCAGAAGACCAGCACGCACACCGCGTCGGCCGCCGCGGCGGCGGCGACGGCGCGGCGGTCAGCGGGCGGCATAGGTCATCACGTCCAGGACCAACGGGCTGAGGTCCTTCTCGTCACGTCGGGTGCTCCCAGGCGCCATGGGGGCGGGTTGGCCCGCGAGGAGGGGGTCGAGCGCAGTCATGGAGGCCAGTCTTCCGTCGAGGGTGAAGTCCTTGATCGTGAACGGTAAACCGTTGGAACGCAACGGGTCCGGCGAGCTCATCACGTGAAAGTGGAGATGGGGGGCGTCGGTGTTGCCGGAGTTGCCCAGCTTGGCGATCACCTGACCGGTGCTGAGCTGGTCGCCTGGCTTGACCGTCACGCTGCCGGTCTGCAGGTGTGCGTACAACGCGAAGTTGCCGTCGCCGATGTCCTGCACGACGTGGTTGCCGGCGTACTGGTCCAGCGGCAGGCCGGTGGGGCTCTGGCCCGCGACCTGCTCGGGCAGCCCGTCGAGCACCGCGACGACGGGCCCGTCGGCCACGGCGTGGATGCCCGCCCCGAAGTAGGGGTAGCTCCTGGGCGCGCTTCGGTCGCCGGTGAAGATCGTGCCGTCGGCGCTGAGCTGTACGTAATCCACCGCGAAACGCTCTGCGGCCCACAGGTTTCCGTCGAGCGGATTCAGCGCCATTCGGTGCGCGGTCATGTCGCAACAGCTGTTGCCGTCCAGCCAGCGCGGGCCGTCCAGCGGCGGCGAGATCTGCACGGGCTGGCGAGTGGACACGGTCACGGGAGCGACGGCGTTCTCGGTCACCGTGGCCGGCAACAAGGGGGGCATCGGCTTGGCCAGATCGGCGACGATGATGTGGGTCAGTTCGGTGGGGACGGGTGCCGACTCGTCGAGGACGACGTCGAGCCACACGACGCCGGCGCGGCCGGGTCCGAGTGTGGTCGTGGGGGTTTGGGTAGCGCCAAGGGCTCGCGTCCAGTAAGCCAGTCGATCGCCACTCAACGTGAGCAGGTCGGTGTCGCCGGCCTTGACGGACAACGACTTCAGCGTGACGTCACCGTCGAGGACGTTGGTCAGCTGGACCTCGTAGGCGAGATGACGCTTGCCGTCGGTCGTCGGCACCGGAACGGGTGCGGCGATCACGCTGGCCAGGACGGGCGTGGCCTGCGCCGGCGGCCCGGCGGGCTGAGCGCTGCTGGGCGAGGCGGCCGACGGGCGGGCGGCGCTGCTGGAGGTGGGTGGGCCTTGCGTCGGGCTGCCACAGCCGGTCACCAGGACCACCGCACCGAGGATTCCGACGCTGCCGGAGCCGATGCGGAGCATCCGCCGATCCTAGGGCCGGTCCCCGGAATCGTGGCTCGGTTCGGAGTCACCCGTCACGTCCTCGGGGGACGCGGCGTCCGGGTCGATGGCGCTCTCGGTACGGAACAGGAAGAAGAACACCACCCACCCGATCGCCGAGATGAAGATCCAGCTCACCAGCCGGTAGATCAGCATCGCCGAGATCGCCGCCGCCAGCGTCATCCCGCTCGACACCAGGCCCGGCACCAGAACGGCCTCGACGACGAGCAATCCGCCGGGCATCAGCGGAATGGAGCCGACCGCCCGGGCCGCCGCATACGCGACGGTCAGACCCGCCAGCGACGGCTTGCCCCCTGCGGCATAGGCGGCGAAGGCCAGACACGCGACGTCGGCCACCCAGTTGAACACCGACCAACTGAAGGCGGTGCCGAGGGTTCGTCGGCTCAAGCTGACCGACTCGAGCTGGCAGAGCATCTCGCGCCACTTGCCGAGGCCGGTGTCGGCGGGCTTGCCCAGCAGCGAGTTGACCCCCGACAACACCCGAACGCCGATGCCGTCGATCTGCTGAGGGTTGGCCGCGACGGACTGCGCGAGCACCAGCAGGGCCAGGAAACCGCCGAGGGTGAAGATCAGCGAGAGGGGATTCTTGCTGGCCCCGAGGAGGAAGGCGCCGCCCAGCCCGATCAACGCCAGCCCCACCACCTGCAGGACCCCCGACATGACCAACTGCCAGGACGCCACCATCGGGGAGGCGCCCCAGAGGCGTTGTTGCCGGTAGACGAACGTCGCGGAGAGCACCGGTCCACCGGGCATCGTCGTCGACAACGCGTTGCCGGCGTAGAACGCCGCCTCCGAACGCCACTGCCGCACGACGACGCCGGCGGACTTCAGCAGCGTGCGCTGGATCTGGGCGAAGCTGTGCATCGACGCCAGCGCGGCGACGGCCGCGGCGAGCACCCACCACCAGTTGGCCGACAGCAGACTGCGCCACGCCTTGGCCAGCTGATCCCACACCAGCACGACCTCGACGGCGAGCACGCTGACGGCGACGCCGATCAGCACCCAGCGCACCCACCAGAACCGTCCGCGTGGACGGCTCTCCTGGGTCGATTCGCCGGTCGCTCCGCTCACGGCACCCTGCGACACGGGATACAGGGTAACGGCGCCCCGCCGCCCGGCGAGCTTTGCCAGAGCGCGGGCCGCGAGTCGTTACGCTACCGGGATGCCATCCCGGTCGGCCGAGACGTCGGCGTCGCGGCTCAACTCCATCTCACTGGACCCGGGGGCCGACGCGTCGGTGCACCCCATCGTCCGCAAGACCGCCGCCTGGTCGTGGCGGTTGCTGATCATCCTCGCCGCACTGGTCGCGCTCATCTGGCTGGTGTCGCAGCTCGAGGTCATCGTGGTCCCGGTGCTGCTCGCCACGATGGTGACCGCGATGCTGCTGCCCCTCGTCGACCACCTGGACCGCCGGGGTCTGCCACGGGGTGCGGCGGTCGCGCTCGTCATCCTGACCAGCATCGTGGTGGTCGGCGGCCTGCTCACCTTCGTCGTCAGTCAGTTCATCCAGGGCGCCCCGGCACTGATCGACCAGGTGACCCTGAGCATCACCAACGCGCGCAACTCGCTCAACAGCGGACTGCTGGCGCACTTCAGCAACGACCAGATCAAGAGCGCGACCGACACCGCGATCGACGCGCTCAAGAACAACCAGTCGAAGCTGACCAGCGGCGCGCTGTCGACGGCGGGCACCGTCACCGAGATCGTCACCGGCGCGCTGCTGATGCTCTTCACCCTGATCTTCCTGCTGCAGGGCGGGCGCCACATCTTCGCCTTCGTCACCAAGATCTTTCCCACGACCGTCCGCGGGCGGGTGCGCGACGCCAGCCGGGCGGGTTTCCACTCCCTGATCGGCTACGTCCGCGCCACGTTCCTGGT
>Ga0102593_1002373_pt1 | contig 14659 bp, 13 predicted proteins | sample AraplaCol_mMS_r2_2_FD_76862 | JGI IMG/M metagenome (GOLD analysis project Ga0102593, IMG submission 76862) | Arabidopsis root microbial communities from North Carolina, USA - plate scrape MF_Col_mMS_r2 (SPADES assembly) (version 2) | ecosystem: Host-associated > Plants > Roots > Endosphere...
GTCGTCGCAAGACTTGCCCGTTCTCCGGCGCAAACGCTCCGCGCATCGACTACAAGGACGTTCGTCTCCTGCAGCGCTACATTTCCGAGCGCGGCAAGATCGTTCCTTCCCGTATCACGGCTGTTTCCCAGAAGAAGCAGCGCGAACTCGCCCAGGCGATCAAGCGCGCTCGTTTCCTCGGCCTGCTGCCGTACGTCGTCGCTTAATCAGCCGACGAGACCAAATCGAGGGAAGGCAGCAGTGCCTTCCCTTCTCCCTTTCGCGATGGGCGCGGATCGGAACTCTTAAAACCCATGTTGAGGCTTTTCTGAAGCTGTTCAGAAGAACCCTCTAACTGCTCGATGAAGCAGGACAGCGACCGTGAACCGACTGAACACAAAAACGCTAAGCATTGGCGCACTCGCCGGAGTGACCGCAGCACTTCTGGTGCTCGGCGCGAGCCTGCAGCCGTCGTTCAGCGCGGTCCTCTACGCTGCTTCGGCACTTCCCATTCTTCTCGTCGGCCTCGGCTGGGGCAACATGGCGGCAATCTCTGCCGTCGTCGCAGCCGCTGTAGTCGGCGCGATCGCCATCTCGCCGTCCTTCGCGCTGATGATGACGCTGGTCACGCTGCTTCCGGCCGGGTGGCTCAGCCACCTTGCGAATCTTGCCCGTCCCGCCTCGGAGCTTGGCGGGCCTGAGCATCTGATGGCCTGGTATCCGCTTTCGGATATCCTGCTGCATCTCTGCGGCCTCGTCACCATCGCGGTGATCGTCGTTGGCGTGATGATCGGTTACGGTCCTGAGCTCATCGACCGGCTGGTCGATGTCCTGTTCGGCTCGCTTGCGCAGCAGCAGCCAGAGTTTTCGCCCGATCCGGCAGTGACGGCACAAACCAAATCGCTGGTCCTGCTCATGCTGCCTGCCATCCAGGGTGGCATGTGGGTGGTCATGCTGTTTTCCGCCTTCCACATCGCAACCCGGATCGTCAGTGCATCCGGCCGTGGTCTGCGTCCGCGTGAGGACATTCCTTCGGCACTGCGCATGAACCGCAATTCAATCTTCGTTTTTCTCGTTGGGCTTGCCGCCACGTTCTTCGGCGGCATACCGGCGATGATCGGAGCAACCGTCGTCGGCACCTTCGGCGCCGGCTTCCTGCTTTCCGGCTTCGCCGCGCTGCACTTCCGCACGCGCGGCAAGGATTGGCGCCTGCCGGCACTCATCCTCTGCTACCTGGCATCGCTCGTCCTGATGGTGCCAGCCTTTTTCATCCTCGTGGTGGGACTGAGCGATACCCGCAAGGCGATCGCACTGACCCCGAACAAGGATGTCGATGCCCCCAAACAGACAGACACGAAAATCTAAAGACACGAAAGGAACACCAACATGGAAGTCATTCTTCTTGAACGCATCTCCAAGCTCGGCCAGATGGGCGAAACCGTAAAGGTTCGCGACGGCTTCGCTCGTAACTACCTCCTGCCGCTCGGCAAGGCTCTTCGCGCCAACGAAGCCAACAAGAAGCGTTTCGAATCCGAGCGTGCAACGCTCGAAGCTCGTAACCTCGAGCGCAAGTCGGAAGCACAGAAGGTTGCTGACGTTCTCGACGGCAAGTCCTTCATCGTCGTTCGCTCGGCTGGCGAAACCGGCCAGCTGTACGGCTCGGTTGCTGCTCGCGACGTCGTTGAAATCCTCGCTGCCGAAGGCTTCAACATCGGCCGCAACCAGGTTCACCTGAACACCCCGATCAAGTCGATCGGCCTGCACAAGGTTGAACTGCAGCTCCACGCTGAAGTCGAAATTCACGTCGAGCTCAACGTTGCGCGTTCGGCTGAAGAAGCTGGCCGTCAGGCGAAGGGCGAAACCCTCACCTCCGTCGATGCCATCTACGGCGTTGACGAAGACGCCCTGCGTCCGGAAGACTTCTTCGATCCGGAAGCCGACCTCGAAGGCGACGAAGCTTAATCTTCAGAGAAACCTCTCTGGAATGTACGAAAGCCCGGCTCACGCCGGCCGGCTCACGCCGGGCTTTCTGCTTATTTGGATGCTGTCTTCTGTTGCGGCGCGGCACTTTTGTCGACATCGACGACGACCGAGAGACCCGGGCCCAAGTCCTTGACTGCCGGCTGGTCGGGATCGAAGCGGATGCGCACGCCGACACGCTGCGCGATCTTCACGAAATTGCCGGTCGCATTGTCAGCCTTGATGACCGCGAACTCCGATCCGGCGGCCGGCGAGAAGCGCTCGATGTACCCCCTCAGCTGCCGCCTGCCGAGCGCATCGACGGTGATGGTTACCGGCTGGCCGACCTGCATGCCGTAAAGCTGCGTTTCCTTGAAATTCGCGACGACCCAGACGTCCTCCGGCACGACCGCCATGAGCTGCGTGCCGGCCGTCACGTACTGCCCGATTCGAACCCCGACTTCGCCGAGGTGACCGTCGCGTGGCGCCAGGATCCTGGTGTTCTGGAGGTCGATTTCCGCCAGATGCACCACGGCTTCAGCGCTTGAGACGTTGGCTTCCAGCAGCGAACGGTTGACGATGATCGTGGCAAGGTTTTGCTTGGAAACCTCGAGTGCGGCCTTCGCCTGGTTCAGGGCGGCCTTTGCCTGGTCAAGCGTCGCCTGTGCGGCCTCTGTCTCGCTCTGCGATGCGATCCCGCGGTTGCTGAGGTTGTTTACGCGATCCCAGGCCTGCTGCGCGCGCGTCAACGCTGCGTTCGCGCTATCGATCTGCGCCTCGCTGGAGGCGATACTCGCCTTTGCCGCAAGCTCGGACTGGCGGGAATTCTCGAGCGACGCCTTCTGCCCGTCGAGCGCAGCACGCGCCTGGGCAAGCTTCTGGACGTAAATGCGGTCATCGATCTGGGCGAGCGTGTCGCCCTGCTTGACCTGCTGATAGTCCTTCACGGGCACATCGACGACATAGCCGCTCACCTGTGGACTCAAGATCGTGACGTAGCCTCGAACATAGGCATTGTCGGTCGTCTCCACTGACGTGACGAACGGCGGAAGGCGCCATGCATAGAGAACGAGCAGGACGCCGGCGATGCCGGCGAGCACTGCGATGATGGTCGAGGGGGACCGAAGAAATTTCAACATGCTGACGCCCTGAGATCACGATTGAGCGGGGATTGCATCGGACTGGCCTGTCCCTGACCACGGCAGCCGGCGCCACGCTTGATGCAGAAGAATGACGATCAGGCCGAAGACGGAGGAGTAGCCGATGACAAGGAACGTATCGTTGTAGGCGAGAATATAGGCCTCGCGGCTGACCTGCTGCGCGAGCAACATCAGGGCCTCCGCGTTGAGCAGCGTCTTGTCGCCAAGCACTTTGCCGTAGGCCGCGCTCATCTGGGAGATGCGCTGCGCCACGATCGGATCTTGCAGCAGAATATGCTCGACGAGCACGTTCGAGTGGAACTTCTCCCGGATCGTCACGAAAGTCCCGAGCATCGCCGAGGCAAAGAGCGAGCCAATGCTCTGCGTGAAGACGAAGATCACCAGGAAATTCACGATATACTGCACGCCGCGGGAGATCGCCGCCTTGAAGCCATTCGCCATGACAGGCGGCAGGAACATCGCCGCACCGGCGGCGACCATCGCCTGGCTCAGATACATCTGAGGCGGACGCGTCAGGCTCGTCGACTGGCTGTCCATGAAGGCGCCGGCTGCAATAAGGGCGAGCGCCAGCACGTGGGCAGTCTCGACGTAACGGGTCGTCATCAGAAATGCGCAGAAAAGACCACCAACCAACGAGGCGAGGAGAATGATCGCGTAGAGCGTCACGGTCTGATCGTTCAGAAGCCCGAGCTGCTGATAGAAATTGGCAGCGGTTGACGACTGCTCGGAGGAGACGAAGCGGAAGAGCAGCAGGACGCCTGCCATCCGCATGTTCGCGCCGGTGAACAGCCAGCGGAAATCGATCAGGGGACTGGCGCGTGGCAACTCCATGGCGAGCATGAGCGCAAGCGAGCCGACCGACACCGCCAGCAGCACGCCGATCCACGGCGCCTCGAACCACCAATAGAGCCGGCCAAGCGTCAATACGACGGCGAGACATCCGAAGCCGACCGCCAGCAGGAGATAGCTCACTATATCCTGCTGCTGGATGACATTGGCCCGCGGCGGTGCTGTGAGCGGCAGCAGATAGATGATTGGAAAGGCGACGAGCGCGAGCCCCATCTCGAACATATAGAGCGCCTGGTAGCCGCCGAAATGAAGCAGCGAGGGCGAGACGATGCGCGCCACCGGCGAAGCAAACAACGTACACATCAGCGCAAGGCTGATCCCCAGCGAGAGCTTCTTTTCCTGGGGGAAAGGCTCCAGCATGTAGAGGAAGCCGAGCGTCGACAGCGGTGCTGCAGCCATGCCGCTCAGCGTGCGCACGACGATTGCGGAATGCAGGTCGGTGATAAGAAGATTGAGCACCGCCGCAGCGACGAAGCAGATAATGCCGAGTTCAGCGAAACGGCGAAGGCCGTATTGGCTACGGATCTTGAAGAGTGCAATCGACATGCTGGCGTAAGGCGCCATGTAAGCCGCCGACAGCCAGGAGAGTTCAGTCGTGGTCGCCGAAAACGAACCCTGCAGCTGATAGATATTGGCGGTGAGCAGGTTCATGCCGAGGCCCTGCGTCAGAAAAAGCAGGACCGACGCCGCCATGTAGAGCGGCATTTTCCAGGCCGGCATCGGTACGCCCGCCGCTGGAGGCGGCGACGGCATCGGTTGCGTGTCCGGCTTCGCCTCCCCGGCTGGCCTTGGCGCCACATTGTCGTTGGCGGTCTGGGCGAGGCTCATCGGCAGGACCTCAAATTCCCCGAATGCCCTGCAGGTTGGCTTGCATGGCCCGTATCACGTCCAAAGTAGTCTTCAGATCGCTTTCGGGAATACCGGCAATGACCTGCGCCCGCACTTTTACTGCGATGTCTTCAATCTCACCCGCCACGACCTTGCCGGTCTCGGTGATGTAGATTTCCTTGGCACGGCGATCGGAGCCGGCCACGCGCCGCTGCACGAAGCCCTGCGCTTCCATCGCATCGAGGATCCTGACGAGCGTTGGCGTCTCCAGCTCCAGCCGTTCGGCAAGTTCGCGCTGATTGATCCCATCTTTCTTGTTGAGCGTGAAGAAGACCCGGGCGCGCGGCAACGTCATGCTGCGCTCCCGCACTATCTTGTCGAAGACGGCCCTAAGCTTGCGATTGAAGGCAGCAAGGTCTTCGATTAGCTCACGCCCAAGGGTGGGTTTTGCCATATATTTCAGCCCCATTTTGTTAGTGCACTAATTATATCCTTACTACCTATATTATTTTCCGTTGTTTTTCAAGTGCCGACGCGCCTGCTCGGATGCAAGTCTCCTCCGACAGGCCTAGACTACCAAATAAGGCACAATGGAAGTGAGTCGTTTTGGCCGTGTTCCGCAGGTGACACTTTCGGTATTTTTGCATTAACCGCAAGTGAGACTGTGGAGAAGTCGAACAATGGGCAAAGCTCCCCTGTATCGACAGCGGCATTGGCGTCTTCTCTCTTCCGCACTTGATTTTGTCGCGCGCGCGCGCCACACCCGAAGCTGAACAAGACAGAACGGATCAAGATGAACGACGTCGCTCGAAAGATTGCCGCCGTTGCTCCCGCGGAGCAGCACTACCGGGAAGCCCCGAACAATATCGAGGCCGAACAGGCGCTTCTCGGCGCGATCCTGATGAACAACGACGCCTATTATCGGGTGTCGGACTTCCTGAAGCCGATCCATCTCTACGAACCGCTGCATCGCAAGATTTTCGAAGTCGCGGGCGACATCATCCGCATGGGCAAGATCGCCAATCCGGTGACGATCAAGACCTTCCTCAAGGCTGAGGAAAAGGTCGGTGACATGACGGTCTCCGAATATCTGGCGCGTCTTGCCCGCGAAGCCGTCACCATCATCAATGCCGAGGACTATGGTCGCGCGATCTACGATCTGGCGCTGCGTCGCGCGCTGATCACCATCGGCGAAGACGTCGTCAACATCGCCTATGACGCCCCGCTCGACATGCCGCCGCAGACACAGATCGAAGATACGGAACGTCGTCTGTTCGAACTCGCCGAGAACGGCCGCTACGATGGCGGCTTCCAGTCCTTCAACGATGCCGTGGCGCTTGCGATCGACATGGCAGCCGTCGCCAAGGAGCGCGACGGGGGTCTGTCCGGCATCTCCACCGGCATCCATTCGCTTGACGGCAAAATGGGCGGTTTGCAGCGTTCTGACTTGATCGTGCTTGCCGGTCGTCCGGGTATGGGCAAGACTTCGCTAGCGACCAACATCGCCTACAATATCGCGGCTGCCTATGAAGGCGAAGTGCAGCCCGATGGCAGCTACAAGGCCAAGAACGGCGGCGTCGTCGGCTTCTACTCGCTCGAAATGTCCTCCGAACAGCTGGCCACCCGTATCATCTCGGAACAGACGGAAGTCTCCTCCTCGAAGATCCGCCGCGGCGACATCAACGATGCCGACTTCGAAAAGCTCGTTGCCTGCTCGATGATGATGCAGAAGGTGCCGCTCTATATCGACCAGACCGGTGGTATCTCGATCGCGCAGCTTTCCGCCCGCGCCCGCCGCCTGAAGCGCCAGCGCGGCCTCGATTGCCTGGTCGTCGACTACATCCAGCTGATGACCGGCTCGGGCAAATCAGGCGAAAACCGCGTGCAGGAAATCACCCAGATCACGACGGGCCTGAAGGCGCTCGGTAAGGAACTCAACGTTCCGATCATTGCACTCTCCCAGCTGTCGCGTCAGGTCGAAAGCCGCGACGACAAGCGCCCGCAGCTTTCCGACCTTCGTGAATCCGGCTCGATCGAGCAGGACGCCGACGTCGTGCTCTTCGTGTTCCGTGAGGAATACTACGTCAAGAACCTCGAGCCGCGCGATCCGAACGATCCGAAGTATGCCGAATGGGAAGCGCTGTTCGACAAGGTGAAGGGTACGGCCGACGTCATCATTGCCAAGCAGCGCCACGGGCCGACCGGTACGGTGAAGCTCGCCTTCCAATCGGAATTCACCCGCTTCGCCGACCTCGCCGATCCCTCCTTCATTCAGTACGAAGAGCACTGACGGGACCCTTTCCGTCAGCACACTGCTCGATCTACAAGCCGGCAGTTCGCAGGATGGCAACGGTCGCCACACCGACGGCAACACTTGCGAGCATCGGCAGCCGCCGCGCTGCGAGCGCCGTCACCAGGGAGGCCGCCGTTTCGGCCCAGCCTGTCGCAAAGGCGGTGGGCGCGATGACAGCCATCAGAACCGCTGGCGGTATCGCCTCGATGGCCGTGCGAGTCTGTTCCGTCATCTCGACATGGCGAAGGAGAAACAGGCCGCTCATGCGGGTCAGCACCGTTGCAGCCGCCATGGCGAGGATCGCAAGAAGCGTATGTAAGTCCAGGGTCATGCCGTGACTGCCTTTGTCTTGCCTGTCCAAAGCGCCGCGGCAAGTCCAGCGAGGGCCCCAGCTGCGATGTACCAAACGCCGGGCACGAATTGGTGCACCAGAACAGCGGCCAGCGCACTGGCGGCGAGCACCGAGCCCGTCGCGCGTCCCTTCCAGAAACCCATTGTCAGCACGACGAAGACTGCCGGAAAGGCGAAGTCGAGCCCGATCGCGGCAGGGTTGCCAAGGAAGGCCCCGAGCGATGCGCCAACCAGGGTCGACCCGACCCAGGCTGCATAGAACGGCGCCGCGACGCCCGCAAACCATGATGGCGTCAGTCGCGCTACGCCCACACGGAACTCTGCGATCGCCCATATCTCATCGGCGAGGAACAGCATGGCGGCATACTTCCGCAAGCCCGAGAAGGCCTGCATCTTCGTGCCGATCGATGCGCTCATCAGGACATGGCGGATATTGACAAGCAGGGCGGCAAATCCGACGCCCGCCCAACTGGCGGGGTGCGTCCAGATATCCATAGCGACAAACTGCGAGCCACCGGCAAAGACGAGTGCGCTCATCAGAGTGGCTTCGAGAGCAGACAGCCCTTTCGTGGCCGAAACCGCGCCAAAGACAAGACCGATCGGAATGACGGCGACGACGAGCGGCAGGATTGCCTTTGCCCCGGCAAGAAAATCGTCTGTCCGTCGCCTTTGAGTGAACATTGAAACCTCCAGAACTGCGAAAGTTCGGAGGGTGTTAAGCCGTTGCACGGCGATGGTCTTGAACGAAAGTGATCAACCCACGCGATACTGCCCCGGCGTGACGCCCGTGCGTGCCTTGAAATGGCGGGTGAAGTGCGCCTGGTCGGCGAAACCGCACTGGATCGCCACATCGGCGGGCGCTTGCCCTGCCCGCAACAGCTTGCGCGCCTCGCGCACCCGCTTGTCGGTCAGGAAGGCATGCGGAGTGATGTGATATTCGCGCCGGAATGCCCGGATGAGATGCGCGCGACTCAGACCCGCGACGTTAGCCAATTCGTCCAGCCCGACGTCGCTGTCGAAATTGTCGGTCAGATAGTCTCGCGCGCGGCCGACTGCGGTGCGCTCCTTGGTGTCCACCGGCACGACGATCGTGCTGCCGTAACGCTGGAAGATCGCGGCAAGCACGCGAAACATCGCCTCCTCGGATTCCAACGCTCCGGCGCCGCTCTCCAAGACGCGATGGGCGGCGTGGAAGGTGGCGGCCATCTCGGGATCGCTGAGAAGCTCCTTGGGGAAGGATGGGGTGGCGTTGAAGGCCTTGCCGGTCACGTCTTCGAGGATATCGACGAAGAGTTTGGTGTCCGGATAGATCATTCGGTAGCGATAGCCATCGCCACCCGGCACACCGTCATGCACGACGCCCGGGTCGATGAGATAGAGATCGCCTGCGCCGGTTTCCTCCCGGACGCCCTTCATCGTCGCGATCTGCGTGCCGCTTTCGATCGCGCCGATCGAGAAGGTGTCATGGGCATGCGGCGCATATTCATGCGTCACGAAGCTCGCGCTCAGGCACTCCATGTTACGGAAACGCCGGTCGCGCCAGAACCGTGCCCGCTCCATGCCTGCCAGCGGCATCGCGTCGGCCGCCTCTTTCTGCGATACGTTCTCCATCGAACCAAACTACTGCAGGCGCGCCCCTGCGTCTTGAACAAAAGTGATCGCAAGATGGATATCTCCTTGGCTTGCTTCCACTTTGCCTTATTGATCTCTAGACTGCGACCCGACTAGCACTCTCCCTATTTTTGTGAAGCACGATGACTGATTTTGTTGATAGTTTCGAAGATGAAGACCCATTCGACTCCGCTGGCCTGCGCCTGACCGTCGATCTGACGGCGCTGACGGAAAACTGGAAGGACATGGCGCGGCGCTCCGGCAAGGCGCGAGCCTCCGCGGTCGTGAAGGCGGATGCCTACGGCACCGGGATCGAAGACGCAGGCGAGGCGCTTTTCATGGCCGGCGCACGCGATTTCTTCGTGGCGACCGTCGATGAGGGCGTGACGCTTCGGCCTTATGCGCCCGACGCCCGCATTTTTGTCCTGTCCGGCGTCTGGCCTGGTACAGAGCGGCGGCTCTTCGAAAACGACCTCGTCCCGGTCATCTCATCGGAGGAGCAACTCGCCTTTTGGATGGCGGTTCTTGCCGACTACGGCGACTACCCCTGCGCGCTCAATGTCGATACGGGCTTCAACAGGCTGGGCCTTTCCATGGAAGAGGCAATGGCGCTCGCTGACGACGTTTCACGCCCGGCAAGTTTTGCGCCGGTGCTCGTCATGAGCCATCTCGCATGCAGTGACGACCATTCCTCGGAGATGAACAAGCAACAGCTTGAATCATTTCGGCAGGTTAGCGCGGCGTATGAAGGCATCGTTTCAAGTCTTGCGGCGTCGGGCGGCATCTTCCTCGGCAGCGACTATCACTTCGATCTCACGCGCCCCGGCATAGCACTCTATGGCGGCGAAGCGGTCAACGGCCTGGCGAACCCGATGCGACCGGTGGTGACCGCCGAGGCGCGGATCATTCAGGTGCGCACGGCCAAGGCAGGCGAGTTCGTCGGCTACGGCCGTGCCTTGCAACTGACCCGCGACAGCAGGCTCGCCGTCGTGTCGGCGGGCTATGCCGATGGCTACCTGCGTAGCCAGTCGAGCGGTGGCGTGCCACTGCGACAGGTCGTGCCCGAGGGAGGTTATGGCTTCCTGGCTGGCCGGAAGATTCCCATTGCCGGCCGAATCACCATGGACCTGACGATTTTCGACGTCACTGATCTTCCGGAAAACGCAGTGCGCGCAGGCGATTACGTGGAATTGTTCGGAAAGAACGTGCTGGTCGACGACGTCGCTAGGTCAGCGGGTACGATCGGCTACGAAATCCTGACCAGCATCGGCCTTCGGCACGAGCGGCGTTACCTGCACGAGGAAGACTAAGGACCTAGCGCGTCGTTAGCGCCAATCGCACGCCCAGTGCCACCAGCAGCGCGCCAAGGCCGCGATCGAGCCAGAGGCCGATACTCTTTCTGCGTTTGATGAGATCGGCGAGGCGCCCTCCCGCCAGGATGAGCGGCGGCTCGATGAAGGCTGCAACGACAATGATGAAGACGCCATGGACCGCCAGCTGCAGCCACGTCGGTCCGGCACCCTCCACCACGAACTGCGGGAGGAAGGCGAGGAAGAAGACCGCGACTTTCGGGTTCAGCAGCGAAACGAGGATGCCCTCCTTGTAGACGCGGCTCCAGGGCAGGACATCCTTTGCCGCATTGACCAGGCCTCCTCCGCCCTTCGAGCGCAATGCCTGAATGCCGAGCCAGACGAGGTAGATCGCGCCGACCCACTTCACCACCGAGAAGGCCAGCGCGGAGGCGGCGAGGATCGCCGAAAGACCAAATGCCGCCATCGCCACATGCAGGCCGGCGCCCGTCCAGATGCCGAACAGCGCGGCGAAGCCGGTCCTCGTGCCGCTTTTGACGGTGTGGCCGAGAATGAAAGCCATGTCCGGACCGGGCGACAGATTGAGCAGGACCGCCGCGGTCAAGAACGCGATCCAATGCGCAAGCGAGTAATCCAGCATCGTCGTGGCCTCCAAGACAGTGGAGAACAGGTGCCACCGCAGCCCCTGATAGGGAAATCATTAGTTTTGATCGGTGCCGGGAATGATTATTTGAGCCATCAAAGTGATTCGATGCGACGCGTTGCGGCCATCCAACCGAAAGCATGATTGATGGCGAAGGCCAGGACACATTTCATCTGCCAGAGCTGCGGCGCGGTCCACAACCGCTGGGCGGGCAAATGCGATAACTGCGGCGAGTGGAATACCATCGTCGAAGAAGACCCGATGGGCGGCATCGGCGGCGGCCCGGCGAAGACGCCGAAGAAGGGCCGGCCGGTCACCCTGACGACGCTGTCAGGCGAAATCGAGGAAGCTCCACGCATCCACACAGGCATTTCCGAACTCGATCGGGCTCTCGGCGGCGGCTTCGTGCGCGGCTCGGCCGTGCTGATAGGCGGCGATCCCGGCATCGGCAAATCGACGCTGCTGATGCAGGGAGCGGCAGCTCTATCGCGCCATGGCCACCGCGTCATCTACGTATCGGGTGAAGAGGCGGTCGCCCAGGTACGGCTGCGGGCGCAGCGCCTGCAGGCTGCCGACACCGATGTGCTGCTCGCCGCGGAAACCAATGTGGAGGACATTCTGGCGACGGTCGCCGAAGGCAAGCGGCCCGATCTCGTGATCATCGACTCGATCCAGACGCTTTGGAGCGAACTGGCCGAGTCCGCGCCCGGAACCGTAACGCAGGTACGCACCGGCGTTCAGTCGATGATCCGCTTCGCGAAACAGACCGGTGCAGCCATGGTTCTTGTCGGTCACGTCACCAAGGACGGACAGATCGCGGGGCCGCGTGTCGTTGAGCATATGGTCGATGCCGTGCTCTACTTCGAAGGCGATCGCGGTCACCACTATCGCATCCTGCGAACGGTCAAGAACCGCTTTGGGCCGACGGACGAGATCGGTGTCTTCGAGATGTCGGACAAGGGATTGCGCGAGGTTGCCAATCCATCCGAGCTATTCCTTGGCGAGCGCAACGAGAAATCACCGGGAGCGGCCGTCTTTGCCGGCATGGAGGGCACGCGCCCGATCCTGGTCGAAGTGCAGGCGCTCGTTGCCCCGACATCGCTCGGCACCCCGCGCCGCGCAGTGGTCGGCTGGGACTCGGCGCGCCTGTCGATGATCCTTGCCGTACTCGAGGCGCATTGCGGCGTTCGGCTCGGTCAGCACGACGTCTATCTGAACATTGCAGGCGGTTACCGCATCTCGGAACCGGCGGCCGATCTCGCCGTGGCCTCGGCCTTGGTTTCATCGCTCGCCGGTATTGCCCTGCCGGCCAATTGTGTCTATTTCGGCGAAGTCAGCCTGTCGGGCGCCGTCCGGCCGGTTTCACAGACGTCCCAGCGCCTCAAAGAAGCCGAGAAGCTGGGCTTTTCTGCCGCGCTGCTTCCCTCGGCGTCAGCCGACCTGCCAAAGGGTTCCGGCGGTCGCTGGAGCGAGATCGAGAGCCTTCCGGACCTGGTTGCACGCATTGCCGGTTCGAAAGGCGCACTGCGACGTGTGGAAGAAGAGGTTTGATCCTTTCATCGCCTACACCGGTGATGTTATAGGAAGCACGCAATGAGGCGCGACCAAGCCGTATATAAACGGCGGTCCTGGAGTTGAATTTATATGCCCATTACGATTTTCGACGGTATTGTCATCGGCGTCGTTCTTTTCTCCGCCGTACTTGCAATGGTCCGCGGCTTCTCCCGCGAAGTTCTTTCTATCGCAAGCTGGGGCGGCTCTGCAGCCGCCGCATACTATTTCTATCCCTACCTCGTCCCCTACGCGAAGAAGTACACCGACGACGACCGCATCGCGCTCGTCGGTTCGGCAGCTGTCGTGTTCCTGATCGCGCTGATCGTGATCTCCTTCATCACCATGAAGATCGCGGACTTCATCATCGACAGCCGGATCGGGGCGCTGGACCGCACTTTGGGCTTTCTCTTCGGCGCGGCTAGGGGCATACTTCTTCTCGTCGTGGCCGTCGCCTTCTGGAACTGGCTCGTGGACGTGGATCACCGCCCGGCCTGGGTGAACAACGCCAAGTCGAAGCCGTTCCTGGACTCGATGGTCGTCAAGTTGCAGTCCGTACTACCGGCGGAATTCGCGCAAATGGTGCGGGCGAGCGTGATGGACAAAATTCAGCCGCAGGGCGGCAATACTGACAGCGGCAACGCGCCGGCATCCGACCAGGCGGCGCCAGCCGAAGATGCAGCTCCTGTCCCTGCAACCGGCGCACAGCAGCCGTCTAATTGACGCAGTGTTCAACAGCTTGACCCGCCGCCTGGCAATTGCCATCTGAGCGGAACGTGAATAAAGGTCCGGCCGGGCATCCGCTCTGCCGGGCCTCAGCCGTTTAAAACGCATGATCACGGCGTCATGCTATGGAAAGCCGATCCATTCTTGTGAGAGCAAAGGCCCGCATCGATGAACCAGTCCCATTCCTTGACGCTTAATGACGAATTCGATGGAGACACCCTCCACGAAGAATGCGGCGTCTTCGGCATTCTTGGCCATGACGATGCGTCTACCCTGACCGCGCTCGGCCTGCATGCACTTCAGCATCGCGGGCAGGAAGCAGCCGGCATTGTCTCGTTCGATGGACTGCGCTTTTATTCCGAACGTCACATGGGTCTCGTCGGCGACCATTATACCAATCCGACCACGCTTGCTCGCCTGCCCGGAAACATCTCCATCGGCCACAACCGCTATTCAACGACCGGGGAAGTCGCCCTCCGCAACGTGCAGCCGCTCTTCGCCGAACTTGAAGTCGGCGGCATCGCTATCGCCCACAACGGCAACTTCACAAATGGCCTGACCCTTCGTCGCCAGTTGATCGCCGGTGGCGCCATCTGTCAGTCGACCTCCGATACGGAAGTGGTTCTCCACCTCATCGCCCGCTCGCGCTACACCTCCACGGCCGACCGCTTCATTGATGCTATTCGCCAGATGGAAGGCGGCTATTCGATGCTCGCCATGACACGCACGAAGCTCATCGCGGCACGCGACCCCACGGGTATCCGCCCGCTGGTTATGGGCGAACTCGACGGCAAGCCGATCTTCGCTTCCGAGACCTGTGCACTCGATATCATCGGCGCGAAATTCATCCGCGACGTCGAGAACGGCGAAGTCATCATCTGCGAGATCCAGCCTGATGGTTCAATCTCGATCGACGCGCGCAAGGCCGGCAACGGCCAGCCGGAACGCCTCTGCCTGTTCGAATATGTCTATTTCGCCCGCCCTGACTCGGTGGTCGGCGGTCGCAGCGTCTATGTCGCGCGCAAGAACATGGGCATCAATCTTGCAAAAGAAGCCCCGGTTGACGCCGACGTCGTCGTTCCGGTTCCGGATGGCGGCACGCCGGCTGCACTCGGCTATGCTCAGGAAAGCGGCATCCCCTTCGAATACGGTATCATCCGCAACCACTATGTCGGTCGCACCTTCATCGAACCGACGCAGCAGATCCGCGCCTTTGGCGTCAAACTGAAGCATTCCGCCAACCGGGCGATGATCGAAGGCAAGCGCGTCGTGCTCGTCGACGATTCGGTCGTGCGCGGCACGACGTCGCTGAAGATCGTGCAGATGATCCGCGATGCCGGTGCCAAGGAAGTGCACCTGCGCGTCGCAAGTCCGATGATCTATTATCCTGATTTCTACG
>Ga0102593_1002376_pt1 | contig 14648 bp, 12 predicted proteins | sample AraplaCol_mMS_r2_2_FD_76862 | JGI IMG/M metagenome (GOLD analysis project Ga0102593, IMG submission 76862) | Arabidopsis root microbial communities from North Carolina, USA - plate scrape MF_Col_mMS_r2 (SPADES assembly) (version 2) | ecosystem: Host-associated > Plants > Roots > Endosphere...
ACCTTCCGGGTGACTGCTTCGATATCGACGCCGCGGCGGGCAAGCGTCGCGCCCAGTGCCTCGTAGTCGGCTTTCAGCGCTGTTGCCCGCTTGTCGTTATCCGTCGCAACCAGATCCTGCGCGATCCTGAATTCGGCCATTTCTTCCTCCCGATTGTTTCTTTCTCCCCTTCTCCCCAGCGGGGAGAAGGTGGCCCGAAGGGTCGGATGAGGCGGCACGGCAGGACATTAATAGTCCTTCGCTTCCCGCTCAGAACACGCATCGCTTCGCTCTGCGTCCCCTCATCTGCCTGCCGGCATCTTCTCCCCGCCGGGGAGAAGAGCGACCCTCTTACCGCGTAAAACTCTGTACGTTGCCGGCATCGACGTTGATGATGTTGCCGGTCGATTTTGCCGAAAGGTCCGATGCGAGGAAATAGATCGCCTCGGCGATATCTTCCGGAAACACGTTGAGTTTCAGCATCGAACGCTTGCGGTAATGTTCCTCGAGATCGTCCACCTCGATCTTGGACGAGGCGGCGCGCTGCTCGCGCCATTCGCCGCTCCAGATCTTCGAGCCGCGCAGGACGGCATCCGGGTTGACGGTGTTGACGCGGATGCCGGCATCCGCGCCTTCCAGCGCCAGGCAGCGAGCGAGATGGATTTCGGCAGCCTTTGCCGTGCAATAGGCAGATGCATTCGGCGAAGCGGCAAGACCGTTCTTCGAAGCGACGAAGATGACGTTGCCGCCGAGCGCCTGACGGCGGAACAGCCGGAACGCTTCGCGCGACACGAGGAAATAGCCGGTCGCCAGAATATCGATATTGCGGTTCCACGTCGACAGCTCGGTGGCTTCGATCGGCGCGGAGGAGGCAATGCCGGCGTTCGAGACGAGGATATCGATGCCGCCGAATTCAACGCAGGCTTCCGCGAAGGAGGCGATCACCGCATCTTCCTTGGTGACGTCAAGCCGGACGCTGCGTACGGCGTCAGCGCCATATCTCTTGACGAAATCGGCTTCGGTGCCATCGAGTGCTGCCTGGTCAATATCGGCAAGCACCACGCAGGCGCCTTCGCCGACGAGGCGCGCGGCCGTCGCCCGGCCGATGCCGCCGGCGCCGCCGGTGACGAAGGCGACGCGGCCGGCAAGGCTCTTCGGCTTCGGCATGCGCTGCAGCTTGGCCTCTTCGAGCAGCCAGTATTCGATGTCGAAGGCTTCCTGCTCGGGCAGGCCCTGATATTCCGAGACCGTCGAGGCGCCGCGCATGACGTTGATGGCGTTGACGTAGAATTCGCTGGCAATACGAGCCGTCGCCTTGTCGCGGGCAAAGGACAGCATGCCGACGCCAGGAACGAGGAAGATGACGGGATTGGCATCGCGGATGGCGGGCGAATTGTCATGCTTGCAGTCGTTGTAATAGCGGGCGTAATCGGCGCGGTAATCCTCCAGCGCCTTGTCGAGACCGGCAACGATCGCGTCGACATCCGGCTTGGCCGGGTCGAAATCGACGATCAGCGGGCGGATCTTGGTGCGCAGGAAATGATCAGGGCAGCTGGTGCCGAGCGCGCCGAGCGGGCGCAAATCCCGGGAATTGACGAATTCGAGCACCGCGCCCTGATCGTCGAAATGTCCGAGCTTGCGCTCCTGCTTGCCGATGCGGCCACGGATCTCCGGCATCAGCCGGGCGGCGATGGCGCGGCGTTCGGCGGCGGCCAGGCTCTCAGTGAGCGCACCGCCGAAAATCGTCTTGCCCTCGGTCTTTTCGGCAAACCAGACGATCGCCTTATTGATGATGTCGAGCGTCAGCTCGTAGCAGGCCTTGGCATCATCAGCCCAGGTAAAGAGGCCGTGGCTTTCGAGCACGACACCCTTGGCATTCGGATTGGCGGCGACGAATGCGCCAAGGTCGAGGCCGAGCTGGAAGCCCGGACGACGCCAGGGCAGCCAGCCGATCTCGTCGCCGAAGATCTGCTGCGTCAATTCCTTCGAATTCTTCGACGCGGCGATCGCGATGATCGCATCAGGATGCATGTGGTCGACATGGGTGAAAGGCACGAAGCCATGCAGCGGCGTGTCGATGGAGGCGGCACGGGCGTTCAGGTTGAAGGTGCAGTGCGGCAGGAAGCCGACCATGCGGTCCTCGTCCTCGACGCCCTTGTAGATGCTCTTCAGCGATTCCAGCTTGTCCTGGTAGAGCGTCGCGAAACCGTCGAGCTTGATCGTGCCGACATCGCCGCCCGATCCCTTGACCCAAAGTACCTTGACCTTGCCGCCGGTCAGCGGATCGGTTTCCAGCACCTTCGCCGAGGTGTTGCCGCCGCCGTAATTGGTGATGCGCTTGTCGGCGCCGAGCAGGTTGGAGCGATAGAGCAGCTTGCCAGGCTCATCGAGGCCTGCCGCGTAAGCATCATCCCACCGGTTTTCCAGAAGCCGGACGTTCGCCGCCATGTCATCCTCCCATATGAAATCTTCATCGGGACGCAAAGTTCGCGCCCTTTTCGCTGACGGTATCGCTCATCAAAACGCAGCTTGTCAATCGAAAACGATCAAATTCGATTATTGTGCAGCGCAATATGAAAATTTATGATCGTTTTTGATTGACACATTGTCATATGTGCGAAATAAACGATTAAAGGAGGAGCCCCATGCACGAACGCGAACGCCATCGCATTATTCTGAGCGCCGTTCAGGAAAAGTCCGTCGTGACGGTTCAGGATATTTCCGAACTGACCGAGGCTTCCGAGGCGACGATCCGGCGCGACATCGCGGCTCTTCATGTTCAGGGCAAGATCCGGCGCGTGCGCGGCGGCGCCGAGGCCGTGCATCCGCCGCAGCTCGGCAATCTCGCCGGGCGCCCCTTCCGCGTTTCGGAATCGGTCAATATCGACAAGAAACGCGCAATCGCCCGCCAGGCAGTCGAGCTTTGCGATCCTGGCGACGCGATCATCATCAACGGTGGCACGACCACCTTCCAGATGGTGCATTTCATGGCGGCGCACCGCCTGCAGGTGATGACCAATTCTTTCGCGATCGCCGAACATCTGGTCAAGCATTCGAAGAACACGGTGACGGTGCCGGGCGGCGCGATCTATCGCGAGCAGAGCCTGATCCTCTCCCCTTTCGACAATGACGCGATCCGCAATTTCTACGCTCGCCGCTTCTTCATCGGCGCGCAGGGCGTCGGCCCGCTCGGCATCATGGAAGCCGACGCGCTGATCATCCAGAGCGAGCAGAAACTGATGCATCAGGCCGACGAACTGGTCGTCATGGCCGATTCCAGCAAGTTCCATCGCCGGTCGAGCCTCATTCTGTGCCCGCTCGAGCGTGTGTCTACGATCATCACCGATGACGGCATTCCCGAGGAAGCCGTCAGGATGATCGAGAATGCCGGCATCAGGCTCATTGTCGCGAGCCCGGTCGCCCAGGCAATCAAGGAGGATTCCTCGTCGGTCGCATAAGGCGCCGGCCAGGTGTGAAGAGTGTCAATCAAGTGGGAGGATGAAAGCATGAAACTCGCAAAGAAACTCGCAATCGGCGTGGCATTTGCCGTCGCCATGATGGCCGGCACGGCAAGTGCTGCCGACATCAAGATCGGTCTCGTCGTCAAGTCGCTCGGCAACGGCTTCTTCGATGCTGCCAACAAGGGCGCGCAGGAAGCGGCCAAGGAACTCGGCGGCGTCGAGGTCATCTATACCGGTCCGACGACGACGACGGCCGAAGGCCAGATCGAAGTCATCAACTCGCTGATCGCCCAGGGCGTCAGCGCCATCGCGGTTTCGGCCAACGATCCCGACGCGCTCGTTCCGGCGCTGAAGAAGGCTACACAGCGCGGCATCAAGGTCATCTCCTGGGATTCCGGCGTCGCGCCTGAAGGCCGTATCCTTCAGCTCAACCCGTCGTCCAACGAGTTGATCGGCAAAATGTGCCTGACGCTCGTCAAGGACCATCTCGACGGCGGCAAGGGTGACTTCGCGATCCTGTCGGCAACGACCACCTCGACCAACCAGAACATCTGGATCGACCAGATGAAGAAGCAGCTCAAGGATTTCCCGGGCCTCAACCTCGTCACCACGGTCTATGGCGACGACCTCTCGGACAAGTCCTACCGTGAAGCCGAGGGCCTGCTGAAGGCGAACCCGAACATCAAGGTCATCGTCGCTCCGACGACGGTCGGCGTTCTCGCCGCGTCGAAGGTCGTCGAAGACAAGGGCCTTGTCGGCAAGGTCTACGTCACCGGTCTTGGCCTGCCGTCCGAAATGGCCGGCGCGATCAAGTCGGGCGCGACGAAGGAATTCGCCATCTGGAACCCGATCGATCTCGGCTACTCCGCAACTCAGATCGCCTATCGCCTCGTCAAGGGCGAGACCGACGGCAAGCCGGGCAGCGAGATCGAGGCCGGCCGCATGGGCAAGATCAAGGTCGGCGACAACGGCGAAGCCGCCATGGCCGATCCCTTCGTCTACAACGCTACGAACATCGACCAGTTCTCCAAGGTCTTCTGATCCAAGCCGACGCATAAAAGCCCGGCGGCCTGATGGCCGCCGGGATTCTCATTCGACACTGGTAGAAGCTCGATGAACGCTGCCTTTCAACAAACCGCCACGGACAGCAAAACCGGTGATGCGCCCGCCATTCTGGAAATGCGCGGCATCTCCCAGATCTTCCCGGGCGTGAAGGCGCTCGACAATGTCAGCATCGCGCTGCATCCCGGCACGGTGACCGCGCTGATCGGCGAAAACGGCGCCGGCAAATCGACGCTGGTCAAGATCCTGACCGGCATCTACAGGCCGAATGAAGGCGAGATCCTCGTCGATGGCCAGCCGGTAACCTTTGCCAGCGCCCAAGCCGCAATCGATGCCGGCGTTACCGCCATCCATCAGGAAACCGTGCTATTCGACGAGCTGACGGTTGCCGAAAACATTTTCCTCGGCCATGCGCCGCGCACGCGTTTGCGCACCATCGACTGGCAGGCGATGAACGGCCGCGCGAAGGCGCTGCTGACCGCGCTTGAAAGCAATATTGATCCGACGATCCGGCTGAAGGACCTCTCGATCGCGCAGCGCCATCTGGTGGCGATTGCGCGCGCTCTGTCGATCGAGGCCCGCATCGTCATCATGGACGAACCGACGGCAGCCCTTTCCCGCAAGGAGATCGACGATCTCTTCCGCATCGTCCGGGGCCTGAAGGAAAAGGGCAAGGCGATCCTCTTCATCAGCCACAAGTTCGACGAGGTGTACGAGATCGCCGACGATTTCGTCGTCTTCCGCGACGGCCGCGCCGTCGGCCAGGGCCGGCTCAAGGAAACGCCGCAGGACGAGATCGTCCGCATGATGGTCGGCCGCGACGTCGAGAATGCCTTTCCGAAGGTCGATGTCGCCATCGGCGGCCCGATTCTCGAGATCCGCAATTACAGCCACCGCACCGAATTTCGCGACATCTCCTTCACCCTGCGCCAGGGCGAGATTCTCGGCATTTACGGCCTGATCGGCGCCGGGCGTTCGGAACTGTCCCAATCGCTCTTCGGCATCACAAGGCCGCTCTCCGGAACCATGATGCTCGAAGGCCGCGAGATCACCATCCATTCGCCGCAGGATGCGATCCGGGCCGGCATCGTCTATGTGCCGGAGGAACGCGGCCGCCACGGGCTGGCGCTGCCGATGCCGATCTTCCAGAACATGACGCTGCCCTCGCTCGCCCGCACCTCGCGCCGAGGCTTCCTCAGGGCGGCCAACGAATTCGCGCTCGCGCGCAAATATGCCGAGCGGCTGGACTTACGCGCCGCTGCCCTTTCCGTCCCTGTCGGCACGCTCTCCGGCGGCAACCAGCAGAAGGTCGTCATCGGCAAATGGCTGGCGACGGCGCCGAAGGTCATCATCCTCGATGAACCCACAAAGGGCATCGACATCGGTTCGAAGGCGGCCGTGCACGGCTTCATCAGCGAACTCGCCGCCGAGGGCCTGTCGATCATCATGGTCTCGTCCGAACTGCCCGAAATCATCGGCATGTCGGATCGCGTCCTGGTGATGAAGGAAGGTCTCGCCGCCGGAATTTTCGACCGCGCCGACCTGTCGCCGGAAGCGCTGGTGCGCGCCGCCACCGGCAATGCATGAGGCCCGCAATGCATAAGGCCCAGCAATTCATAAGGTAAGAGCATGGCAAGACTGATCAGAAAACGCGAAACCCTGCTGTTCCTCATCATCGTCGTGATGATCGCGATCTTTTCGACGCGCGCTGCCGATTTCGCAACGCCGGAGAATCTCGCCGGCATTTTCAACGATACCTCCATCCTGATCATCCTGGCGCTCGCGCAGATGACGGTCATCCTGACGAAATCGATCGACCTGTCGGTTGCCGCCAACCTCGCCTTCACCGGCATGGCGATCGCGATGATGAATGCCGCCTATCCCGATCTGCCGCTCGTCGTGCTCATCCTTGCCGCGATCGTCATCGGCGCCTGCCTCGGCGCCATCAACGGCCTTCTCGTCTGGGCGCTCGAAATTCCGCCGATCGTCGTGACACTCGGCACGCTCACCATCTATCGCGGCATGGCCTTCGTGCTGTCGGGCGGGGCGTGGGTCAACGCCCACCAGATGACGCCGATCTTCCTGTCGGTGCCGCGCACGCCGATCCTGGGCCTGCCCGTTCTCGGCTGGGTGGGGATCGTTATCGTGCTGCTGATGTATGTCCTGCTCCGATACACCCAGTTCGGCCGCTCGGCCTATGCAACCGGCGGCAATCCGACCGCGGCCGTCTATGCCGGCATCGATACGGGCTGGACGAAATTCCTGGCCTTCGTTCTGTCCGGGGCGCTCGCCGGCCTTGCGAGCTACCTCTGGGTGTCGCGTTATGCCGTCGCCTATGTCGATATCGCCAACGGCTTCGAGCTCGACAGCGTCGCGGCCTGCGTTATCGGCGGCATCTCGATTGCGGGCGGCGTCGGCTCGGTCGCCGGCACCGTGCTCGGCGCGCTCTTCCTCGGCGTCATCAAGAATGCATTGCCGGTGATCGGCATTTCACCCTTCACGCAGATGGCGATCTCCGGAACCGTCATCATTCTCGCCGTCGCCTTCAACGCCAGGCGCGAGCGCAACCGCGGCCGCATCATCCTGCGCGACCGCGCCGCGGCCGAGATCAGAACGGAGGCCGCAGCATGAGCACCGTGTCCACACACGAAAAGCGGGTCATTCCCGACCGCCTCGGCACACCCTTCCGCCGCATCCTCGCGAGCTGGGAAGTGCTGCTCTTTGCCGTCGCCGTGCTGATCTTCATCTTCAATTCGCTGGCCTCGCCCTATTTCCTCGATGCCTGGAACCTCTCGGACGCCACCTTCAACTTCACCGAAAAGGCAATGATCGCCTTCGCCATGGCGCTGCTCGTCATATCAGGCGAGATCGACCTCTCGGTCGCCGCGATCATCGCGCTCGCCTCGACGGCAATGGGCGCGGCAGCGCAGGTCGGCATCGGCACACCGGGCCTGGTCGCGATCGGCATCGGCACCGGCCTTGCCTGCGGCATCTTCAACGGCGTTCTGGTCTCGGTGCTGAAACTGCCGTCGATCGTCGTCACCATCGGCACGATGAGCCTTTTCCGCGGCATTTCCTATATCGTCCTCGGTGATCAGGCCTATGGCAAATACCCGGCTGATTTCGCCTATTTCGGCCAGGGCTACGTCGTCTGGGTATTCTCCTTCGAATTCGTGCTCTTCATCGTGCTGGCGATCCTCTTCGCCATCCTCCTGCATGCGACGAATTTCGGCCGGCAGGTCTATGCGATCGGCAATAACGACTTTGCCGCCCGCTTCTCCGGCATCCCGGTCGAGCGCGTCAAATTCATCCTCTTCCTGTTGACCGGCGTCATGAGCGGTGTTGCCGCCGTCTGCCTGACCTCACGCCTCGGCTCGACCCGGCCGTCGATCGCCCAGGGCTGGGAACTCGAGGTCGTCACCATGGTCGTGCTCGGCGGCATCTCGATCCTCGGCGGCTCCGGCACCATTGTCGGCGTCGTCATCGCCGCCTTCGTCATGGGTCTCGTCACCTTCGGCCTCGGCCTGCTGAACGTGCCAGGCATCGTCATGTCGATCTTCATCGGCCTGCTTCTGATCATCACCATCGCCATCCCGATCATCGCCCGCCGCATCAAGGTCATGAGCTCCCGATGACTTTAGAAAAACACGCCTTCAAAATGCAGCTCAATCCGGGCATGGAAGCCGAATACCGCAAGCGGCATGACGAGATCTGGCCGGAACTGGTCGATCTCCTGCACAAGTCAGGCGCCAGCGACTATTCCATCCATCTCGACCGCGAGACCAACACGCTGTTCGGCGTGTTGACGCGGCCCGCCGACCATACGATGGCAAGCCTGCCGGACCATCCGGTCATGAAAAAATGGTGGGCGCACATGGCTGATATCATGGCGACCAATCCCGATAATTCGCCGGTCCAGAGCGACCTGGTCACCGTCTTCCATATGCCATGAACGCCACCTCTTATCGCCGCATCGCCGTCCTCGACATCGGCAAGACCAATGCCAAGGTGGTCGTGCTCGACAGCGAGACGGGCGCCGAGGTCGCCGTCCTGAAACGGCCGAATATCGCGATCAAAACCGGTCTCTATCCGCATTACGACGTAGAGGCTCTCTGGTCCTTTGCGCTCGATGCGCTGAAAAGCCTTGCGCGCGAGCCCGGCTTCGACGCCATTTCGATCACCACCCATGGCGCCTCCGCAGCACTCCTTGCCCGGGACGGCACGCTTGCCATGCCTGTCATCGACTATGAACATGAATATCCGCAGGAAATCCGCGACGCCTATACGCGGCTGCGCCCCTCCTTCGACGAAACCTTCTCGCCGCACCTCGCGATGGGCCTCAACGTCGGCGCGCAGCTGCACTACCAGAAGACCGCCTTTCCCGAGGAATTCGCCGAGGTTGCGACCATCCTCACCTATGCGCAATATTGGACGGCGCAGCTGACGGGTGTTGCCGCCAATGAGCTGACCTCGCTCGGCTGTCATACCGACCTCTGGAACCCGAGGGCCGGCAGCTATTCCTCGCTCGTCGACAGGCTTGGCATTCGCGACCTCATGGCGCCGATCCGATCCGCCTTCGATGCGCTTGGCCCGGTTCTTCCCGACATCGCCGCAGAGCTCGGCCTTACCGCACCCGTGCCGGTCTATTGCGGCATTCACGATTCCAATGCCTCGCTGCTGCCGCATCTGGTGCGTCGCGAAGCGCCCTTTGCGGTCGTCTCCACCGGCACATGGGTCATCAATTTCGGCGTCGGCGGCGATCTCGATCATCTCGACCCGAAACGCGATGCGCTCGCCAATGTCGATGCCTATGGCCGGGCCGTCCCCTCCTCGCGTTTCATGGGCGGGCGGGAATTCGAAATTCTTTCTGCCGAGATCGGCCCTATCGACGAAAAAGCCGTCGAGGCGGCAATCGGCCCGGTCATCGACAAAGGCATGATGCTCCTGCCGAATATCGCGCCGGGTTCCGGGCCTTTTCCCGGAAAGGTAAGCCGCTGGATCGGTGCTGAAGAGGCAAGCCGCGAGGAGCGCTCTGCCGCTGCCTGCCTATATCTCGCCTTGATGACCGATGCCTGCCTCGGACTGATCGGCGCCAAAGGCCCTGTTATCGTCGAAGGCCCATTTGCCCTGAATAGGACCTATCTCACGCTGCTGGCCGCCCTAACCGGCCGCGAGGTCATGGCCCTTCCTGGCACAACCGGCACCAGCCAGGGGGCCGCTCTTCTCACCGGGATCCGGCCGGTGTCGGGTGCCGAGACGCATGTTCCGCCGACTGATATCCCGGGGCTGGCCGCCTATCGCACCCGCTGGTACGCGGCGATGGAATAGGAGTCTTTCCAAAAGCGGCCTTGTTCGTCCCTGCCTTCTCGCTAGAACAGGATGATTTTAGGCCGGGTCGGCCTAAAATCTGAATCCTGTTCTACATTATATAGTTAGAGCATGATGTCGTCCGAAAACCGCTCACACTTTTCGGCATCATGCTCTAGTGTGGCACCTCGAAATCAGGTCGAGGAGATAGCATGACAGAGACATTCGATCCGCGCACGGTTGCAGCCACGCTTCACGGCCTGCGCCAGGCCGGCAGGCAGGAGGCAACGGACACTTTCCCGCTGCCAGCCGATCTCCATCAGGCGATGGAGGCGCAGAATTTGCTCGCGGCGACAGACGGTATTGCCAGCAACGCCTGGAAGGTGACGGTCTCGCCGCAGGGCCAGGCGGTCACCGCTCCGCTGCATCCCTATGCCGAAGCCGTCTCGGGCGCTGACATTCCCTGGTATCCGGGCCTGAAATTCGAAACCGAGATCGCCGTCCGTCTCGGCAGTGATCTGCCGGTCCGCACAGGCGTTCCCTACAGCCGCGCCGACGTGGTCAAGGCGATCTCCGCTGTCCATCTCGGCGCCGAGCTGCTGGTGAGCGCGGTTAGGGAAAGCGGCAGCGTTTCCTTTCTACTGTTCGTCGCCGACCGCCTCGGCAATAGCGGCTATGTGCTCGGTCCGAAGCTCGAAAAAAGCGTTGTCGACACCGTCGGGGGAACGCCGCTCAAGGTCACTCATGCCGGCCGCACGATCTATGATGGTCCGGCACAGCATCCGAAGGGCGACGTTCTCACCTGGCTCGTCGATTACGCCAATGATGGCTTGCGCCCCGAGACATCGCTGAAGACGGGTGCGCTCATCACCACAGGCACGTTGAGCGGCGCGATCGAACTGACCGAACCCGGCGAGATCGACATCGAACTCGGCAATAGCAGGCTCAGCTTCTCGGTATCGAAGGGTTGACTTGACCCCGTGGCGCTTAAGCCTTCTCGCGGAACATCTCGATGATGGCGGAAAAGTCCCTTCCGCCATTACCCTGCTTCTCGAAGAGCGCGAAAAGCTGCGCTGCTTCCGCGCCGAGCGGCGTGGACGCGCCACTCGCCAGCGCCGCCTCCTGCGAAAGCCTGAGATCCTTCAGCATCAGGGCTGCGGCAAAGCCCGGCCTGTAGTCATTATTCGCAGGCGAAGTCGGCACTGGTCCGGGCACCGGGCAATAGGTATTGATCGACCAGCACTGGCCCGACGAGGTCGAGGCAACGTCGAACAGTGCCTGATGCGAGAGCCCAAGTTTCTCGGCGAGTACGAAGGCCTCGCAGACGCCGATCATCGAAATGCCGAGGATCATGTTGTTGCAGATCTTCGCCGCCTGGCCGGCGCCGGCCTCGCCGCAATGGACGATCTTCTTTCCCATCGCCTCGAGGATCGGTTTTGCCTTGGCGAAGGCCTCTTCCGAGCCGCCGGCCATGAAGGTCAGCGTGCCCGCGGTTGCCCCGCCCGTGCCGCCGGAGACGGGGGCGTCGAGCGACAGGCAGCTCGCGGCCTTGGCCATCTCATGCGCCTTGCGGCTGCTGTCGACATCGATGGTCGAACAATCGATGACCAGCGTGCCTTGCGCGGCCGACTGCAGGATATCGGTCCAGGCCGTCAGCACATGCCTGCCCTGCGGCAGCATGGTAATGATGATCTCCGCGTCCTTGACCGCCTGGCTGGCATGACTTGCCGGTTTGACGCCGCTCTCCTCGGCCGCCTTCAGCACCGAAGCCGCAAGATCGAAGCCAAAGACTTCATGACCTGATTTGACCAGATTGGCCGCCATCGGCCCGCCCATATTGCCAAGCCCGATGAATGCGATCCTTGCCATGGTCTTCTCCTATCGATTGTCTTCGAGGATCATTGCTGCCGCCTTTTCGGCGATCATGATCGTCGGCGAATTGGTGTTGCCCGAGGTGATCAACGGCATCACCGAGGCGTCGGCGATCCTCAGCTTGCCGAGCGCCCGGAATCTCAGCCTGGGATCGACGACGCTGTCCCTGTCGGCGCCCATGCGGCAGGTGCCGACGGGATGGAAGATCGTCGTGCCGATATCGCCCGCCACCCGCTCCAGATCGGCCTCCGTCTGATAGGCGGGTCCCGGCTTGAATTCCTCCGGCTTGAAACGGGCAAAGGAAGGCTGCGCGACGATCTTGCGCGTCAATCGTATTGAACGGACAGCTATGTCACGATCGCGCTGCGTCGAGAGGTATTTCGGGCTGATCGTCGGCTGGGCGGCAAAATCCGGGCTCGACAGGTGCACCGAACCCCGGCTTTCCGGCCTGAGATTGCAGACGCTCGCCGTGATCGCCGGGAAAGGATGGACGGGATCGCCGAACTTCTCCAGCGATACCGGTTGCACGTGATATTGCAGATCAGGCGTTTCCCGGTCCGGGCCTGAGCGGGTGAAGATGCCGAGCTGGCTCGGCGCCATTGCCATCGGCCCGGAGCGGCGGACGAGATATTCGAGCCCGATCGCCGCCTTGCCGATCAGCTTCGTCGCCTTCTCGTTCAGCGTCGGAACGCCTGTGACCTTATAGGCCAGACGCAGCTGCAGATGGTCCTGCAGGTTCTCGCCGACACCCTTCACCTCGGTGACGACATCGACCCCCGCCCGCTGGAGAACCTCGCCCCTGCCGATGCCTGACAGTTCCAGGATATGCGGCGAGCCGATCGAACCGGCCGAAAGGACGGTTTCTTTCGCAGCATAGGCGCGTTTCGCCACGCCACCATGCTGGAATTCGACGCCGGCAACGGCGCCCTCCTCCACCAGCAGCCGCCGGACCTGCGCTTTGGTCAGGACGGTCAGGTTGGAGCGCTTCATCGCCGGGCGCAGGAAGGCCTTCGAGGTGTTCCAGCGAATGCCGGAACGCTGGTTGACGTCGAAATAGCCGGAACCTTCGTTGCTGCCGCGGTTGAAATCCGCGGTCTCCGGGATGCCTGCTTCCCTGGCCGCCTGCTGAAAGGCATCGAGCACGGCCCAGCGCACACGCGCCTTCTCAATGCGCCATTCGCCGCCGGCACCATGCATCTCGTCTTCGCCGCGATAAAAATCCTCGGACTTGCGGAAGAAGGGCAGAACATCGTCCCAGCCCCAGCCGGTGCAGCCCATCTGCCGCCAGAGGTCGTAATCGCGCGCCTGGCCGCGCATGTAGATCATGCCGTTGATCGATGAACAGCCGCCAAGCACCTTGCCGCGCGGATAGCTCAACGCTCGGCCGTTCAGCCCCGCCTCCGGCGCCGTGGTGAAGCACCAGTCGGTGCGCGGATTGTTGATGCAATAGAGATAACCGACCGGAATATGGATCCAGTGGTAGTTGTCGCTGCCGCCAGCCTCGAGCAGCAGCACCCTGCTGCCGCCATCGGCGGACAGCCGGTTGGCGAGCACGCAGCCGGCGCTGCCTGCCCCGATGATGATGTAGTCGTAACGATCCATGCCCCGCACGAGACTCCAGATGCTTGCCGCTTCCCTCTCCCCGCAGCACGGGGAGAGGAAGAGTCGCAGCGCCGCCGCCCGTCTCTTTTCCCGGGAAAGAGGGATTCTTTCCGGAAAGAGAGAGGTCCGCCCGTTCAGCGGCGATAGACGAAGCCCAGTTTCCGCCCCAGCCGCGAGGCGTAGAATTCGCCGATGATGCCCCGGCGGAAGATCAGCACGCAGACCATGAAGACGATGCCGGTGATGATCGTCACCGGGAATTCCGAGGTGGCGAGGTAGTTTTCCAGCGCCACCACCAGCCCGGCTCCGAAGAGCGGGCCGATCAGCGTGCCGATGCCGCCGAGCAGCGTCATCAGGATCACTTCGCCCGACATCTGCCAGGCGACGTCGGTCAGCGTCGCAAACTGGAAAACGATCGATTTCACCGCACCCGCGAGCCCGGCAAGCGCGGCCGACATGACGAAGGCGCCGAGCTTATAGCGTGCCACGGAATAACCGAGCGAGATCGCCCGTTGCTCGTTTTCGCGGATCGATTTCAGGATCATCCCGAAGGGCGAATTGATGAAGCGCCAGATGATCAGCACGCCGATGATGAAAACAGCCAGCACGAAATAATACATATTGGTCGAGCTGTTCAGATCGATAAAGCCGAAGAGATGGCCGCGCGGCACCGACTGGATGCCGTCCTCGCCTTCGGTGAACTCCGCCTGCAGGCAGAAGAAGAAGAACATCTGCGACAGCGCCAGCGTGATCATTGCGAAATAGATGCCCTGACGGCGGATCGCGAAGAATCCCATGACGAGGCCGAGAAACGCCGCGCCCACCACCCCAATCAGGATGCCGAGTTCCGGTGGCAGGCCCCATGCCTTCACCGTGTAGGCGGTGAAATAGGCCGCTCCACCGAAGAAGGTGGCATGGCCGAAGGAAAGCAAGCCGGTATAGCCGAGCAGCAGGTTGAAGGCGCAGGCAAAGAGCGCGAAGCAGAGCAGCTTCATCAGGAAGATTGGATAGAAGAAAAACGGCGCCAGCAGCAGGAGCAGCAGCCCCGCCAGCAGAAAACCCGCCTGCACCGAAAGGGCGGTTCGGCTTTTTTCCGTTTGGATGGTTTCGGTGATGTCAGCCATGTCACGCATCCCGTCCGAAGAGGCCCGCGGGCCTGATAAGAAGCACGATCGCCATGATGACGAAGATCACGATGTTGGAAGCCTCGGGATAGAAGACCTTGGTCAGGCCCTCGGCGATGCCGAGCACATAACCAGTGATGATCGCGCCCATGATCGATCCCATGCCGCCGACGACGACCACGGCGAAGACGACGATGATCATGTTCGAGCCCATCAGCGGCGAGACCTGGTAGATCGGCGC
>Ga0102593_1002390_pt1 | contig 14525 bp, 14 predicted proteins | sample AraplaCol_mMS_r2_2_FD_76862 | JGI IMG/M metagenome (GOLD analysis project Ga0102593, IMG submission 76862) | Arabidopsis root microbial communities from North Carolina, USA - plate scrape MF_Col_mMS_r2 (SPADES assembly) (version 2) | ecosystem: Host-associated > Plants > Roots > Endosphere...
TCTACGTCGTGGTGTCCACGACGGACTGGAACAGCCGCGAGATTCCCGCCGAGGTGCGCGAGGCACTCATTTCCGTTGCGGGTCAAGGGCGCAACGCGCCCGATGGCGGTACCGTCACTCCATGAGCCACGATCACGGGGACCATTCGCACGCCGACGCACCCCGTCGCGAACTCCCACCGGGCATGGCCGAGCAGCTGGACCTGCCGTACTCGGGGCTTGCCACCTTCGGCCATCGACCGTTCCTGACCGAGGTCGAGCAGCTCGACTCCTGGCGGCCAGACGTCGCCATCGTGGGTGCGCCGTTCGACGTCGCGACGACCAACCGCCCCGGTGCGCGGTTCGGCCCGCGGGCGATCCGGGCGACGGCCTACGAGCCCGGGACCTATCACATGGACCTTGGCCTGGAGATCTTCGACTGGCTGGAGGTCGTCGACTTCGGCGACGCCTTCTGCCCGCACGGCCAAACCGAGGTGTCGCACGCCAACATCCGTGAGCGGGTGGCGGCCGTCGCCTCCCGCGGCATCGTGCCGGTGGTGCTGGGCGGGGACCATTCGATCACCTGGCCGTCGGCCACCGCGGTCGCCGACGTGCACGGCTACGGCAACGTCGGCATCGTGCACTTCGACGCGCACGCCGACACGGCCGACATCATCGACGGCAATCTGGCCAGCCACGGCACCCCGATGCGCCGGCTGATCGAGTCCGGCGCGGTTCCCGGAACCCACTTCGTGCAGGTGGGCCTGCGCGGATACTGGCCGCCGCAGGACACCTTCGAGTGGATGCAGGAACAGGGCATGGTGTGGCACACCATGCAGGAGATCTGGGAGCGGGGCTTCAAGGCCGTGATGGTCGACGCCGTCGGCGAGGCGCTGGCGAAGGCCGACAAGCTGTACCTCTCGGTGGACATCGACGTGCTCGACCCGGCGCACGCCCCGGGTACGGGCACCCCGGAGCCCGGCGGCATCACCAGCGTCGACCTGCTCCGGATGGTGCGCCAACTCTGCTACGAGCACGACGTGGCCGGGGTCGACGTGGTGGAGGTGGCGCCCGCCTACGACCATGCGGAGCTGACGGTGAACGCCGCGCACCGGGTGGTGTTCGAGGCTCTCGCGGGCATGGCCGCCCGGCGCCGCGACGCCGCAGGGGCCGAGATGGGGCCGCCAGGGCGTCGACCGCCGCCGGCCTAGTCGGCGCCGTCAGCCGACTTCCAGCGGCACGGCCATCTCGCGGCCACCGCTGCGGGCGGCACCGATGCCGGCGACCACCACCACGGCGATCCCGATCGTCTCCCACAGCCCCGGATTCTGGTGCAGCACCGCGAAACCGATGAGGAACGCCAGTGCCGGCTCCAGGCTCATGAGGATGCCGAACGCAGCCGCCGTCAGCCGGCGCAACGCGAGCAGCTCCAGGACGTAGGGCAGCACCGGGAGCAGCACGGCCATGCCGAGCCCGATCAGCAGGATCGTCGGTGTCATCTCCTCGAACACCTTGCCGCCGACGAAGAACGTGGCGACGATCGCGGCGACGGGCATCGACACCGCGAGCCCGGTCACGCCCGACACCCGGTCGCCCACGCGTTGGGTGAGCAGGATGTAGACCGCCCAGCACACTCCGGCGGCGATCGCGAGCAGCGCGCCCCGATGGTTGATGCCGCCGCCGAACGGTTGAGTCAACATCACCACTCCCAGGGCGGCGAGTCCCGGCCAGACGAAACGACGACGGCCCCGACCGTGGGCCACCGCGACGGCCAGCGGCCCGAGGAACTCCAGCGCGGTGGCCGCACCCAGCGGAATGTGGTCCAGCGAGGCCATGAACAGCAGGGAGATGCCTGCGGTGACGGCACCGAGCAGCAGACACGTCCCGAAGGTGGCCCAGGTTAACTGCGACGGCCTCGGCCGGACGACGACGAGCAGGATCACCCCGGCCCACGCGAGGCGCAGCCATGCCGTGCCGTCGGACCCGATGTCCTCGATCAGGCCGATCGCCACGGCCATGCCGAGTTGGACCGAGATCATCGCCGTGACGGCCATGACGACGCCGTTGCGCGCCGACGCTGTGCTCACCCGAGCATTAGAGGCCAGATCCGACGAGTCCGTACCGCCATCGGGCGGACTGCGACCCTAGGATTTCGCGAGCGTGAACTGACAGATGTCGGTGTAGCCCTCGGTGAACAGTTCCGCGCAACCGGTCAGGTACCGCATGTAGCGGTCGTAGACCTCTTGGGATTGGATCGCGATGGCCTCGTCCTTGCGCGCCTCGAGCGCGCTGGCCCAGATCTCGAGCGTGCGGGCGTAGTGCAGTCGCAACGGCTGCACCCGGGTCACCGTGAAGCCGGCCTTGGTGGCGTGCTCTTCGACCTTGGCGACCTGGGGCAGGTCACCGCCGGGGAAGATCTCGTCCATGATGAACTTGAAGAACTTCAGCTTGTTCATCGTGAGCGGCAACTTGCGCTCGGCGAACTCCTCGTCGCTGGGCTTGACGATGGTGTGCAGCAGCATGACGCCGTCCTCGGGCAGCACGCCGTAGGCCATGTCGAAGAAGTCGTCGTACCGGTCGCGGCCGAAGTGCTCGAACGCACCGATGGACACGATGCGGTCCACCGGCTCGCGGAACTGCTCCCAGCCCTGCAGCAGAACGTCCTTGCGCCGGGGGCTGCCGGACTTCGCCAGCAGGTCCTTGACGTAGGCCTGCTGGTTCTTGCTCAGCGTCAAGCCGACGACGTCGACGTCGTGGCGTTCCAGCGCGCGGTTGACCACCGCGCCCCACCCGCAGCCGATGTCGAGCAGCGTCATCCCCGGCTCGAGGCCAAGCTTGCCCAGTGACAGGTCGATCTTCGCGATCTGAGCTTCTTCGAGCGTCATGTCGTCACGCTCGAAGTACGCGCAGCTGTAGGTCTGGGTGGGATCCAGGAACAACCGGAAGAAGTCGTCGGAGAGGTCGTAGTGCGCCTGCACGTCTTCGAAGTGCGGCGTCAAGCCCTGGGTGTCGTTCTTCGTATCTGGCACAGTCCAGCCTTCGGCGTCAGGATTTTCAGTAGAGTCGGCGGCTCCGCGTTCTCGAGAGCCATCCCCCGTAGGTCCGCGCAATCTGAGGAAGACTACCCGAAACGGCAAGTCCACCTCTAATTCCGTTCGGTGAGACACCGTGGGTGTCACCAAGCCGTAAGCCCCGTTTGCTGGCCGCTCAGGTCAGGAAGCGTTCGGAGGTCACGTCGTACTCGGCCACCGAGGCCCACAGCAGGGCGGCGCCTTGCTCGGTGGTGGGTCCGCTGCCGCGAAACGCCTCGACGGCGGCCTGCGAGACCCACCGTTCGTAGACGTTGACCCGGCCCGGATCGAGGACGTCAGCCGAGATGGCGAAGTCCAGACACCCCGTCGCCGAGCGCGCCTGCCGGACCACCTCGACACAGGTGGCCAGGTACTCGTCGCGCCCGGCGGGATCCACCATCAAATGTCCTGCCACGACGACACTCTGGTCGGCTTCCTCGGTCACGTGCTCAATTCTCCCGCGGTAGCAGTTCGCTGGCGAAGCGGTCGACGAAGTCGACGGCGCCCACGCCGCCGGTCGGGCGGATCACGAACTTGGTCAGCCCCGCGTCGACGTACCCGTCGATCATCCGGTGCAACGCGGGCCAGCCGTCGGCGACCAGCTCGGCGGGGTCGACGTCGGGACGCCGGGCGCGCACCGCGGCGACGACGTCGTCGGACAGACCGTTCTCGGCGACGGCGACGTTGACGCCGTAGTGGTCGGCCTCGACCGCCCGGCCCGCCTCGGCGGCGGCCGCCTCGATCGCCTCGCGGCCGCGGCGGGCTTCCCCGGGGGTCAGGAAGGAGCCGAGCCAGCCGTCGGCGAGCCGGCCGATGCGGCGTAGCGCCGAGGGCGCCGATCCACCCAGCCAGATGTCCACGGGCCGGGCCGCACGGGGACCGACGGCCATCGATCGCGCCGTGAAGAACTGCCCGGTGAAGTCCTCACCGTCGGATCGCAGTGCCGACCGGAGCATCACGAGGGCCTCGTCGAAGACCGCGCCGCGCTGTCCGTCGGGGACCACGAAGGCGTCGCGCTCGGCAGGAAGCGCCGAACGCAGCCCGAAGACCGGCAACACCCGCTTGGGGGCCAGGGCGGCCAGCGACGCGAGCTGCTTGGCGACGAGCACCGGGTGGCGGCCGGGCAGGATCGCCACCGAGGTGCCGACCTTGAGCGTGGTGGTGCGCGCCAGCGCGTAGGCCATGCCGACGACGGGGTCGACGGCGTCGTCGTAGACCAGTTCGGAGAACCAGAGGGAGTCGACGCCGGCGGCCTCGAGCCGGTCGACGAGATCCGCCAACTCGGTGGGACTGGCGGCGGGGCCCGAGCCGAGGCTCACGCCGAATCGGATCTTCACCTCACCCAGTCTGCCCGCGATGCAGACGCGCCCGCATCTGCATGAAGGCGAACAGTCCCGCCGTTCCGGTCACCCGCTCGTAGGCGTCGACCTGGTCGGTGACGAACCGTTCGCGTTCGTCGGCGGGCAGACGGTCCGTCCAGGCGGTCGACCCCATCGCCGACCAGCGCTGGAAGGCCTCGCGGGACCCGAAGTCCCACTGCCGGTCGCCGACCACGAGATCGTCGAGCGCCAGGCCGGCCGACGCGGCCAACGCCTCGTACCCGTCCGGATCCACGTGCACGAACGGCGGGTCGAAGTCCTCGAACCACGGCGCCCACCGAGGTCGACGGGACACTGTGGTCGTCACGTCCTCCAGGCTGGGCCGCGGGCCGGCGCAGACCACCTGCACCACCAACGACCCCCCGGGTTTGAGCACGGCGGCGATCTGACTCAGGGCCAGGCGTGCCTGCGGCACCCAGTGCAGTGCGTTGAATGACACTGCCGCGTCGAAGACCCTGGCGAACGGCAGTGCGCGGACGTCGGCGACGACGAATCGCGGGCCGGCGTCGCCGACGGTCGCCGTGGTGGCGGTGGCGATCATCCGGTGCGACGGGTCGGCTCCGATCACCATTCCACGCGGTGCCAGGGCGGCGATGGCGCCGGTGAGAAAGCCGTCGCCGCAACCGATGTCGAGGACGTGATCGTCGACGCCGAACTCGAGTCCCGCCATCGCCTCGGTGATCATCATCCGCTGCAGTGCGCTGAGTCTCGCGTACTCGGCACCGCTCCAATCCGTCACCTGCCCAACCCCTCAGTCGACGACGAAGTCGTCGAGGTCGGGCGTCCGCGTCCAGGCCCAGTAGTCGACCAGGCGCCACGGGCTCAGGGTGTACACCTCGCCGTGGCTGTTCTTGTAGAACGAATGCTCGATGCTCGGATGCGCCCACACCAGCGTGCGCATCTCGTCCTGACTGCGTCGCACCCAGTCGTCGGTGACGCTTTGGCGCGGCTCCATGGCTCGATGGCCACCGATGATCAGGTGCTCCAAACATCCTGCTATATAACGCATTTGACACTCGGAGTGAAAGATCAGGCTGCCACCGCTGGCCAGGTTGGTGCCGGGGCCGTACATGCAGAAGAAGTTCGGGAAGCCGGGCACCGTGATGCCGAGGTGGGCCACGGGTCGTTCACCCCACTGGCGGCGGAGGTCGCGGCCGTCACGACCGGTCACGGTCATCGGCCACAGCAGGTCGCCGGCGCGAAACCCGGTGGCGTAGACGACGACGTCGACGACGTGGTGCGTGCCGTCGGCGGTCACCACCGCCTCGGCGGTGAGATGGTCGATCGGGGTGCGCACCAGGTCGACGTCGTCGCGGGTCAGGGTCTTGAGCCAACTGCCGTTGTCCTGCAGGGTGCGTTTTCCGGTCGCCGGATAGTCCGGAACGACCTTGGCCGCGAGGTCCTCGTCGTCGCCGATCTGGCTGGTGATCCACTCGGTGAACATCACCCGGGTGATCTCGTTGATCTCGCTGACGGCGCGTCGTTGATCGGGGTAGTCGGGGTCGACGCGGGCCGCGGCCAGTCCCTTGTCGCAGCCGGGCCAGAACAGCAGGAAGCGGTACCACCGGCCGTAGAACGGCAGGTGGCGCAGCGCCCACTGGACGCCGGGTCCGACGGCCGCGTGATAGTTGGGATTGGGGAACATCCACTGGGCCGTGCGCTGGAAGACGGTGAGATGTTCGACGTCGTCGGCGATGGCCGGCGCGATCTGAAATCCGCTGGCACCCGCCCCGATCAACCCGACCCTTCGCCCCCGCAGGTCCACCGAGTGGTCCCACCGTGCGGAGTGAAAGGCGTTGCCGGTGAACGAATCCTGGCCGGGGATCGGCGGAACGTAGGGCCGGTCGAGTTGACCGACGGCGCTGATCACGGCGCGGGCGTGCAGCGTCGACTCCGTGCCGTCGGCGGCGCGGGTGCGAACGGCCCACGTCGCGGCGCCCTCGTCCCAGGTGGCGTCGAGCACTTCGGTCTGCCACCGGACGTGCGGTCCGACCCCGCGGTCGTCCATCACGCGCTGAAAGTAGGCCTGCAGCTCGGGTTGCTCGGCGAAGAAGTGCGTCCACTGGTCGGTCGGTTCGAAGCTGTAGCAGTAGAAGTGATTTCCGACGTCGACCCGCGCGCCCGGGTAGGTGTTCTGGTACCAGGTGCCGCCCGGCCCGGCGTTCTTCTCGACGATGGTGAACGGGATCCCCGCCTCGAGGAGCCGGATGCCCGCCAGCAGACCGGACTCCCCGCAGCCGATCACGACGACGGGAAAGTCCTCGGAGTCCAAGCCCTCCCCCACCGCGCGGCGGTCGACGCCGTCGAGCTCCATCTCCTCGAGCACCATGGGCACGTACTCCTCGGGCACCGGTTCGCAGACGAGCCACTCCATCATCTCCTTGAGGAGGTCGCCTCCGACGGGCGCCGGCTCGGGGCAGCCTCGGTCGCGGTAGTCGCCGATGACGCGCAGCGCGAGTGCCCGGGCCGTCGCCTTGTCGTCGTCGGACATGTAGCCCTGCACCTCGTTGAGGAACAACCCGGCCGGCCGCAGCGCACCGCGAATCAGGGACGGGTCACCGGACATGTGCACCAGGCTGAGCATCAGCGTGGGAATGCTGACGTCGAGGAGCGCCTCGGCGATCTCGGCGTCGGAGGTCGTAAACGGTTGCCCTGCATGTGGGTTGCGCACCCGACGGTGCTACCACACGCAACGGGCGATTGGGTGCCATATGGGCCGGGTATCAGCTTTCGCATGACAGTCAACGACGACGACACCATCGCGGCGGTCGGCAAGGTGTCCGAAGCCCTCGAATACGTCGAACGTGCCCGCGGCCACCTGTACTCGTTCCATCAGCTGATGGGTCACGCCGACCTGACCCTCGGCGAGGCCTGCGACGAGTTGCGCGAGGCAGGGCACGGCGAGGTGGCCGACCGTCTCGAGACCGACATGGTGGGCCGCAACGTCCTGCACGGGCGATGGACCTTCCAGATCGTCGAGGAGTTCGACGACGACTACTGGAGCAGGTTCCGTGAGCACGACGCACGGGTGCGCGACGAACTCGTCGGCGGCGAACGCCACCTGTTCGAAGCCAGGATGAAGGAGGACCGCCGCAGTCGTGGCCGATCGGGGCACGAAGCGCGGCCGTGACGCTACGCTCGCGTCAATGGGTATCTCGACACGTGTCAACGGGGCGCCGCCGCCCGACATCGCGCTCTCCGAGGTCAATCTCGGATCATGGGATTTCTGGGCCGCCGACGACGACGTGCGAGAGGGCGCCTTCGCCACGCTGCGTCGCGAGGCCCCGGTGTCCAAGCACCCCGAGTTCGTCCAGGACGGTTTCGAACAGGGCCGGGGACATTGGGCCGTCACCCGCTACGACGACGTGTTCCACGCCAGCCGGCATCCGGAGATCTTCAGCTCGGCCCAGGGCATCGTCATCGGCGACCAGTCGCCGGAGTTGGCCGAGTACTTCGGCTCGATGATCGCGATGGACGATCCGCGGCACACCCGGCTGCGCAACATCGTCCGAAGCGCCTTCACGCCCAGGGTGCTCGCGCGCATCGAGGACTCCGTCCGGGACCGGGCGCGGCGGTTGGTGCAGGCCATGATCGCCGACCATCCGGACGGCTCCTGCGATCTGGTGACCGAGCTGGCCGGGCCGCTGCCCTTGCAGATCATCTGCGACATGATGGGCATCCCCGAAGCCGAGCACCAGAACGTCTTCCATTGGACCAACGTCATTCTCGGCTTCGGCGACCCGGAGATCACCGCCGACTTCGACGAGTTCGTCAAGGTGGCCATGGACATCGGTGCCTATGCCGCCGCCCTGGCCGACGACCGTCGGGCCCGGCCCGCCGACGACCTCACCACCAGCCTGGTGCAAGCCGAACTCGACGGCGAACGGCTGACCTCAGCCGAGGTCGCGTCGTTCTTCATCCTTCTGGTCGTGGCGGGCAACGAGACGACCCGCAACGCCATCAGCCACGGGGTCCTGGCCTTGAGCCGCCATCCCGAGCAGCGCGATCTGTGGTGGGCCGATTACGACGCCGTCGCCCCCACTGCTGTCGAGGAGCTGGTGCGATGGGCGTCGCCGGTGGCCTACATGCGGCGCACCGTCACCCGCGAGACGGAACTCGGCGGGGTGACGCTCGCCGAGGGCGACAAGGTGTCGCTCTGGTACGGGTCAGCCAATCGGGACGACGCCAAATTCGACGATCCATACTCGTTCGACGTTCGTCGTCATCCCAACCCGCACCTCGGCTTCGGCGGCGGCGGCGCGCACTTCTGCCTGGGCGCCAACCTCGCGCGACGCGAGATCACGGTGGCCTTCGAGGAATTGCACCGGCGGGTCCCCGACCTGACCGCGGTCGAGGAACCCGCCCGGTTGCAATCGGCGTTCATCCACGGCATCAAGCGACTGCCCGTCGCGTGGACTCCGCCGCGCTAGAACCTAGTTGACGACGCGGTCCTGGGGGTCGCGCTCGACCCGCTCCACGTGCTCCACCCGGTCGGCGTCCTCGTGCTTGGCGCGCTCCTTCTCGGCGAGGGCGTATGCGGCGTCGGCGTCGTCCTTGCGGCGCGGGTCGAGATCGTCGGCGTGCTGGAACTTCGAGTCCAGCTCCTCGCGGGACGACGCGGCCTCATCGCGGTGACTGGCGGCGCGGTCACGAAGCCGAGCCGCCTCGGCGGCCTTCGCCTCGGCCTCGGCAGCCGCGGCACGCGCCTTGGCCTCGGTCTCGGCGGCGATGGCCTCCCGCTTCTCCACCCGGGCGCTCTCCTCCCGCGCTTCCTCGCGGATGCGGTCGGCTTCGGCTCGGCGTTTCTTGTCGCGGGCGCTGCGGGCCATGAACGACAACCCGAGGATCACCAGCAGGATCACCACGACGGCCACGACGATTGCGATGACGGTGTTGGTGCTCATGTCCGCTCCTTCGATTCCGCGCGCCAGTTATTGACGCGCACGCTGGAGGGAGGGTTGCCCGGGGCCGACGATCTTCAAACCGGGGTCGACGGACCGGCTATCCGACGTACTTGGTGAACCACGCCTGCACGCGTTGCCAGGCGTCCGCGGCGGCGGTGGGGTCGTAGCGCTCGCCGGTGTCGTTGAAGAACGCGTGGTCGGCGCCTTGTTCGACGACGAGTTCGTTGACGACGCCGGCCTTGTCGAGTGCCTGCTGGGCGGCGTCCTTGGTGCCGGTCACGCGGGCGTCCTTGGAGCCGTAGAACGCCAGCACCGCCACGTCCTTGGAACCGCTGAAGTCCGCGTCGTCCGGCGTCGGACCGTAGAACGGAACCGCCGCCGCCAGCTGCGGCTCACCGGCGGCGAGCAGTTGCCAGACCAGGCCGCCGCCCATGCAGAATCCGACGGCCGCCACCTTCACCCCCGGGGTGCGGCGCTGCAGTTCCTCGACGCCGGACTTCAGGTCGGCGACGAAGTCTTGCGGGGAGATCTTGCTCAGCGCGGCGGTGGCCTCTGCCGGGTCGGTGAACTTCGCCGTCCCGCCCTCGCCGGACAGCAGGTCGACGGCGAGGCTGGAGTATCCGATGCCGGCGAAGCGTCCGGCAACCGACCGCGCCCAGTCGGTGAGGCCCTTGTTCTCGTGCACGACGAGGACGGCACCCTTGGGCGTCTGGGCCGCCGCCCACGCGCCCTGCAGCTCTCCGCGCGGCCCGGTCCACGTGACGGGCGCGGTCTCCAGCGCGTTCTCGATGCCGGGCGGGGGCGCCTTCTCGGTCGACGCGTCGCTGGAGGTCGCGGGGGCTTCGGCGGCCGGCTTGTCGGCCGAACTGCAGGCGGCGATCAGCGAGGAGGCTGCGGCGGCACCGACCCCGATCAACGCGAGCCGACGGAAGGCCTCCCGACGTGACATCAGGCCCTCGACGTGGTCGGTGGCGATCTCTTCGGCGATGTAACGCTGCAGCGGAGTCACCGAATCGAGTATGCCCGCAGATTTTCCAAGTTGCGATGGCGAGGCGTTCCACACCCGATACTCGACGTCATGATCACCCCAGCGGGTAGCCGCGCCCTCGTCGGGCGGGTGGCCGTGGTCGCCGGGGCCACCCGCGGCGCGGGGCGGGGCATCGCGGCCGCGCTCGGCGAGGCGGGTGCGACGGTGGTGTGCACGGGCCGCACCAGCTCGCAGGTGAACCTTCACTCCGATTACGACAGGCCCGAAACCGTCGAGGAGACAGCACTACTCGTCACCGAGCTGGGCGGCGTGGGTGTCGCGGTACCGACCGATCACCTCGACGTGGCGCAGGTGCGCGCCTTGGCCGAGCGGCTCCGGTCGGACTACGGCGGCGTCGACGTCCTCGTCAACGACATCTGGGGGGCGGAGACCCTCAAGGGGCCGCCGTCGACGTGGAACCGTCCGTTGTGGGAGCACGACCTCGAGGACGGGCTGCGCATCCTGCGGCTCGGCGTCGACACGCACCTCATCACGTCGCACTGTCTTCTGCCGTTGCTCGTCACCCGTCCGGGTGGCCTGCTGGTGGAGGTCACCGACGGCACGGCCGAGTTCAACGCCCAGCACTATCGACTGTCGGCGTTCTACGACCTGGCCAAGGTGTCGGTCAACCGGATCGCGTTCAGCCAGGGCCACGATCTGGCGCCCTTCGGGGGTGTGGCCGTCGCGGTCACTCCCGGGTGGTTGCGCTCGGAGATGATGCTGGAGAACTACGGCGTCAGCGAGGCCAATTGGCGTGACGCGCTCGATCCGGGCCGCTGCGACGGCGGGCCCGTCGCTCCTCGTGCGTTCACCGAGTCCGAGAGCCCCCGCTTCGTGGGCCGCGGGGTGGTGGCGCTGGCGGCCGATCCCGATCGGGCCCGCTGGAATCAGCGGTCGGCGAGCTCGGTGCAACTGGCGCGCGAGTACGGCTTCACCGACGTCGACGGCCGCCAACCCGACGCCTGGGCCGAGCAGTAGACAATTCGGCAGATCTGTTCACGATTTCGTTGACACCGGTGCTCGACGGCTGTTCTATGACGGAGTGACCTACGACACGATCATCCGCAACGGCCGCTGGTTCGACGGCACCGGCGCCGCGTCCGCGATTCGCAACCTCGGCATCCGGGACGGACACGTGGTGGCGGTCTCGGCCGACGACCTCGACTCGACCGACTGCCCCCGGGTGATCGACGCGACCGGTCTGTGGGTGCTGCCCGGAATGCTCGACATCCACACCCATTACGACGTGGAGGTGCTCAACGGTCCGTCGTTGGCGGAGTCGCTGCGGCACGGCGTGACGACGGTGATGCTGGGCTCGTGCTCGTTGTCGACGATCCACGTGGACGGCACGCAAGCAGGTGACCTGTTCGGTCGCGTCGAGGCGATCCCCCGCGAGCACGTCATCGCCGCGGTCGACGGCCGCAAGACCTGGCGCACCTGCGAGGAGTACGTCGAGGCGCTCGAGGCCCTGCCGCTGGGACCGAACCTCGCGGCGTTCATCGGGCACTCCGACATGCGGACCGCGGTGATGGGACTCGACCGTGCGACCCGCAAGCGCGAGCGGCCCAGCCGGGTCGAGCAGGCGAAGATGGAGCGCATGTTGGCCGAGGCGCTGCGCGCCGGTTTCGTGGGCATGTCGTCGATGCAGTTGCTCTTCGACAAGATCGACGGCGAGGTCTGCCGGTCGCGCACCCTGCCGTCGACCTACGCCGGCGCTCGCGAACAACGCCGACTGAAGTCCTCGTTGCGCAGGGCCGGACGAGTCCTGCAGTCGGGGCCCAACATCGAGAACCCGCTGAACCTGCTGTCGCAGATCGCGCAATCGCTTGGGGTGCTGCGCAATCCGCTCAAGACCAGCCTGCTCTCGGCGGCAGACGTCAAGTCCAACCCGTACGCGATCGCGATGATGGGCCCGGTCGCCCGCCTGGTCAACCGCCTCGGCGGGAACTTCCGCTGGCAACATCTGCCCGTGCCCTTCGAGGTGTACGCCGACGGCATCGACCTGGTCATCTTCGAGGAGTTCGGTGCGGGCGCGGCCGCCCTGCACCTGCGCGACGAAGTCGAGCGCAACGAGATGATGCGCGACGAGCAGTACCGTCGCCGGTTCCGCAAGGAGTACGAGAGCAAGTTCGGGTTGCGCGTCTGGCACCGCGACTTCTTCGACGCCGAGATCGTCGGCTGTCCCGATCCGACGGTGGTGGGCAAGTCCTTCGGCCAGGTCGGCGTCGACCGCGGCGGCCTGCATCCCGTGGACGCCTTCCTGGACCTGGTGCTCGAACACGGCTCGGCGCTGCGGTGGCGCACCACGATCTCCAACCATCGGCCCGAGGTGCTCAAGAAGCTGGCGCGTGACCCGGGCGTGCAGATGGGCTTCTCCGACGCTGGCGCGCACCTGCGCAACATGGCCTTCTACAACATGGGACTGCGGCTGTTGCGGCACGTTCGCGACGCCGAGGCCGCGGGCACGCCGTTCTTGACGGTGGAACAGGCGGTGCACCGACTGACCGGTGAGCTGGCGGATTGGTATCGGCTCGACGCCGGACATCTGAGGATCGGCGACCGGGCCGACGTCGCGATCGTCGACCCGGCCTGTCTCGACGACCGCTTGGACGCCTACGCCGAGGAACCCGTCGAGCAGTACGGCGGATTGTCGCGCATGGTCAACCGTAACCGGGAGACGGTGCGGGCGGTGCTGGTCGGCGGCCGGCCGGTGTTCCTCGACGGCGAGCCCACCGAGCTGGTCGGCCGGCAGCGGACGGGCCGCTTCCTGCGCGCCGCCCACCAGTCCCCCGCCGTCGCCTCGACCAGGGACGAGTTGTCCAGTGTCGGTTGAGGATACGATTCTCGGCATGTGGGCCGCGCTGTCCGCACGCGACTGGGAGTCACTGAAGTCGTTCCTCTCCGAGGACTGCATCTACCTCGACGTGCCGGTCGGCCCGACCGCCGCGGCGAGGGGACCCGAGGACATCGTCAAGAGACTGAAGATCGGCCTGGAGCCGTTGGCGTCCTATGAGAACTTCACCGGTCTGCTGGTCGCCGACGGTGCGAACGCGATGTACGAGCACCACGAGGAATGGCATTGGGCGACCGGTGAATCGGCAGTACTCCAGTTCGTCACGGTGCATCGCGTCGAGAACGGCAAGATCTCGCTCTGGAAGGACTACTGGGACATGAGCGCGCTGGCCAACCATGCTCCCCCGACGTGGCTGGAGGACTTCGCCAACGCCGACATGTCCTGGATGTACGACGCGACAGGCGTGGTCTAGCAGGGGCCCGCGCGTTCTCGGTGGATGCGCTCGGCCCGGGCTTGGGCGCGGGTGGTTCTTCGCCGCGGCATGGTGAGACCTGCGGTGTGTGGGGTGGGCCTGCCGGTCGTCGTCACCGTGGCCGTGGGTCGGGACAGTTCTGGGAACAGCAGCCGACTGCCCGGTGTGGTGACGAACTCGTGGCCGTCGGGTGCGGTCCAGATGACGGTGCCGTCGTCGAGTTGTCGTTCGCGCCAACCGTTCTCGCCACCCCAGAAGGTCTTGAGCAAATGATGGTGACGGCAGACGCATTTCAGATTGGATGCCGCGGTCGGCCCATGCGGCCACGGAATCGTATGGTCCACATCGCAATTCGTGGCAGGCACGCGGCAGCCCGGGAAGCGGCACGTCATGTCCCGGGCGCGCACGAAGTCGGCGAGCTTCTTCGACGGTCGGTAGTGGTTCTCCGGTGGGGCTAGCCCGGGGTGGACGATCGGGGTGATCGTCGCCCCCACTGATGCCCGGCAAGCGATCGCGCCGGGCAGGAACTGCCCGCCCATCAGCGCCGCGGGCCGCAGCGTGGCGAAGTATCCCGGTGCCGGGGCCAGCGCTTCGGACAGGGTGAGGTCGCGCAGCAGCTTGTCGAACAGGCGGGGTGGCCCGCCGTCGAGGGCAGCGCGTTCACCGGCCGGAGAATCAAGCGTCGTCGGTTGCGACTCGCCCTGCGCCGCAGCGTCATCGGCTTCCTGGGCCTCGAGGTTGGTGTCCTCGGTGTCATCGCCCGCGGACCCGTCGATGTCGGGAGGCCCCTCGTTTTCCCGTCGCGGCGCAGGCGTCTCGGGCCTCGGCGCTGGCGCCGTGTCTTGGGGAGCTGGGTCGGAGAGGGTGTCCTCCGAGGCTATGACGTAGACCACCACCCCG
>Ga0102593_1002391_pt1 | contig 14522 bp, 12 predicted proteins | sample AraplaCol_mMS_r2_2_FD_76862 | JGI IMG/M metagenome (GOLD analysis project Ga0102593, IMG submission 76862) | Arabidopsis root microbial communities from North Carolina, USA - plate scrape MF_Col_mMS_r2 (SPADES assembly) (version 2) | ecosystem: Host-associated > Plants > Roots > Endosphere...
GTTCAGGGCCGTCGAGATCCTGATGGTCGAGGACAACCCGGGCGATGTTCGCCTGACACGCGAAGCACTGCGCCGCAACGGGAACGACCTGCGCCTGCACCATGCCGAAGACGGCATCTCCGCGATGCAGTTCCTGCGCCGCGACGCCCCCTACGACGCCGCACCGCGGCCGGACCTGATCCTGCTCGACCTGAACCTGCCGCTGATGGGCGGCCGCGATGTCCTCGCGGCCATCAAGTCCGATGCGGCGTTGCGGTCCATCCCGGTGATCGTGCTGAGCACTTCGCAATCGGACGACGACGTGGCCCACGCCTACGACCTGCAGGCGAACTGCTTCATCACCAAGCCCGCCGACCTGCACGAGTTCAACCAGGTCATCCGCAACATCGAGCGCTTCTGGTTGCAGACCGTGTGCCTGACCGGGCGTGGAGGCGCGACATGAGCAGCCTTCGGGTGCTGCTGATCGAGGACAGCCCCGGCGACGCTCGCCTGATCAAGGACATGCTTTCGCTGTCGCGCACCGATGACTTCACGCTGAGCTGGTGCGAAACCCTGGATGCCGGCGCCCAGGCGCTGGCGGAGCGCTCTTTCGACGTGGTGCTGCTCGACCTCGGCCTGCCTGGCACCTGGGGCATCGAGACGATGCGGCAGTTGCTGGCACGGCCGGTGAAGGTGCCGGCGCTGGTGGTGATGAGCGGACTCAGCGACGAGGCGGTCGCATTGGAGGCGATCCAGTCCGGTGCGCAGGATTACCTGGTCAAGGGCGAGGTCACCGCGGAGTTGCTGTCGAGGGCGATTCGCTATGCGATCGGACGCCGGCAGGCCGAGGACCTGGTCCGGGCCCACACCGCCGAACTGGTGATCGCCCGTGACCGCGCGGAGGTGGCCAACCGGGCCAAGAGCGCGTTCCTGGCGGCGATGAGCCACGATCTGCGAACGCCGCTCAACGGCGTGCTGGGCTTTGCGCAACTGTTGCAGCGCGACAAGAACCTGACGCAGCGTCAGCAGGCGGGCGTGAACGCGATCCGCCAGAGCGGCGAGCACCTGCTGACGCTGATCAACGACATCCTCGACCTGGCGAAGATCGAGGCCGGCAAGTTCGAGCTGTGCCCGACGGTGTTCGATCTGGCTCGCTACCTCGATGGCCTGGTCGAGCTGATGGGGGTCAGGGCAAGGCAGAAGCCGGCCTTGCAGCTCGGTGCCGACTTGTCGAGCGGCCTGCCCGCGACGCTGCGTGCGGACGAGAAGCGGCTGCGGCAGGTGCTGCTGAACCTGCTCGACAACGCCGTCAAGTTCACCGAGCGCGGCGCGGTGACGCTGCGTGTGGGGCCGAGCGGGGCGCATGCGCTGCGCTTCGAGGTGCAGGACACCGGCGCAGGCATGGACGCCGCGCAGCTGTCACGGCTGTTCCAGCCGTTCGAGCAGGTGGGTGGGCTGGAGGATCGAAATCGTGGCACCGGGCTGGGCCTGGCGATCAGCCGGCAGTTCGTGCGCCTGATGGGCAGCGAGATTCACGTTCAGAGTGCGAAGGGAGAAGGCACGCGATTCTGGTTCGACCTGGCGATGGATGCCGTGGCTGGAGAAACGCCTGCCGCCGAATCGGCCCGCGGCTGCGTGATCGGCTACGCCGGGCCGCGCCGAAAGATCATGGTGGTCGACGACGTGGCGACCAACCGCGCTTTGCTGTTCGACATGCTGGACAGCCTCGGCTTCGAACTCTGCGAAGCCGGCGATGGCGCCGAGGCCCTGGCGCGGCTGGAAAGCAGCGCCCCCGACCTGATCCTGCTCGACATTCTGATGCCCCACGTCGGCGGGCTGGAAACCCTGGACCGGCTGCGCCGGACCCGGAGTCAGGTGTTCGTGATCGCGATCTCGGCGAGCGCTTCGATCGAGGACAAGGAACGCAGCCTGGCGGCCGGCGCCAATGCGTTCCTGACGAAGCCGATCAACCTGCAGGCCCTGATGGACCAGATGGGCGCGCTGCTGAACCTGGCGTGGATCCAGGAGGCCGGCGCGACACCATCGGCGTAGAGCCCCAGGGGTTCTCAGCGAAGGATGTTCTGCGTGCGGGCGACGGCCTCGGTCCGGTTGCGAACGTTCATCACCTTGAAGATGCGCGACAGGTAGTTGCGCACCGTGTTCGGCGAAATGTTCAGTTCGGTCGAGATGCGCTTGTTGGGCATGCCCTGGCAGACGCATTTCAGCACGGCCGCTTCGCGCGGCGCGAGGTCGTAGGCCGCGGCGAGGTTCTCTTCGGCGTAGGTGTGCTCGCTGGCCTCGATGTCGGAGGCGCCGGCGACATGCGTCATCTCGTCCTCGGTCGGCATGTACTTGTTGCCGCCGAGCAGCGAGGTCACCGCTTGCAGGATGTCGACCGCCGAGCGCGATTTGGGAATGAAGCCCGAGACGCCCACCGCCACCGCGCTCGAGACGAAGCGCCGGGTGGTGTGCGTCGAGAACACCGCGATCGGCGGGCATGCCGGCAGCCTGCGCAGGAACACCACGCCGTTCAGGCTCGGACCGATGGGTGACGAGATGCCGAGCAGCACCAGGTCCACGGTTTCGTTCGAAAGGATGTTGCGCGCTGTCTGGAAATCGCCCGCGGCCAACGTGATCACCGGCCGCTCGAGCTTGTTCAGCAACAGGCTCACGGCGTCTCTGACGATCTCGTGGTCATCGACGATCAGAATCCTTGCTATTCCACTACTGCTGGTCATATCTGCCTCGATGTTGAAAGATGAGAGTCCGGTCCCTGGATCTTGGTGTGATGCCACCGTGCGGGGGCGTCAACTTGTAGGTTCAGGCGTGAGCCCTGATGCCGATGTTGGAACTGCCATGTGCAGGCAGCATGGGTGCTTCGTGCATGTTGTCTGCACATCCTGCGCCGCTTGTCTCTGAACGCTTGTGCGATGTGCCTGTGGCTTGCTCGCGCAGCACCGACAGCAAGGTGATGGACGGTCCGGAGATCTTGCCGCGCAGGCTCGCGGGGTCGTGCGCCTTGCTGGCTTGCCGGGCGCGAAGAATGTCTTCACGGCGGCGGGCCAGTGCGAGTTCGCTCTGCAGCAGGTCGATCTGGCTGTTGGCGTGCTGGAGGAACTCGCTGGTGGCGGCGCGTTGGGCGTCGAACTGGCGGCGCAGCAGCGACAGTCGGCGATCGAAGCACCGGCGGGTCTGCCACCAGATGGCGACCAGGGTCGGAAGGAGAAGCAGGCTGGCGGGCAGCAGCGTCGGCATGCTGGCCAAGGGGTTCGGAGAAAAATCCATGGTCTTTCCCGTTCGGTGCGAAGGACACTGGGGTTCAGCGGCCTTCAGGGTTGCGGTCTTCGGTGCGGTGAATGATCTCGATCCCGGCTGCGTTTGGCTATGGACGAATGCCGCGTCTGGTTCAGGTCAAAGTCAACAAATGCCAACTGCAATCGGTCACTGAAAAGGCACAAGGGTCTGGTTGAACTATCGATCGATTTGACCGCGAGCTCGATGAGCCCTTTGTCAACAATTGACAAGTGACCGGTGTCGTTTTGGCTGGGCCGGCGACACCGCCGGCGAGCGGTCGATCAGGTGTCGTCGCGCATCGCGCTGCGCACCAGCTGCAGTGCAGCCTTGGACTGGAACTGCTCTGCCAGGCGCTGCAGGCGCAGCGCGAAAAGGCGGCACGCGTCGGAGCTGGCTGCCAGCTCGGCGGCTTGCGCGGCAAGATCCTGCATGTTGCCGAACTCGGCCAGCCGCAGCAGCACTTCGAGTCGAGCGCGATCGGGCACTTCGCCGGATGCGGCGTCGCCGCTCGCATCCTCCGGCGAGGCACGCTGCGCGCTGTCGATTTCAAGCCACTCCAGCTGCAGCAGGCGGCCGATGGCGTTGATCAGGGCCGTCAGCGTGAACGGCTTGGGCAGGAAGGCATCGGCGCCGACGTCCAGCGTGTGCTGGTGGTCCGACGCCGAGGCGCTGGCCGAGATCGCGATGATGCGCACGTCGCGCAGCATCGGCATTTCGCGAATGCGCTGGGTGGTCTCGAAACCGTCCATCACCGGCATCACGCTGTCCATCAGGATCAGGTCGGGTCGGTGTTCGAGCGCGACCTGCAGCCCCGCGGCGCCGTCGGGCGCTTCGAGCATCTCGAATCCCTTGGCGCTCAGGAACGTGATCAGCGGCCTGCGATTGGCTTCGGTGTCGTCGATGACCAGCAGCTTGCGCGGCGGTCCGCGGTAGCCGGCGATGGTCTGGGCCATGCGGTCCAGCGCGGCTGTCGTGGTGAGGGCGGTCTGTTCGAGCGGCAGGTCGAGCTCGAAGCAAAAGTGGCTGCCATGCCCGATCCGGCTGCTGACGATGATGTCGCTGCCCATCAGCGCCACCAGCTGGCGGCTGATCGCCAGGCCCAGCCCGGTGCCGCCGAAGCGGCGCTGCACGTCGGCGGCCTGCTCGAAGGGCCGGAAGATGGCGCCCAGCTTGTCCGGATCGATGCCGATGCCGGTGTCGTGGATCTCGAAGCGCAGGCGGACTTCCTTCATGCTGCGGTGCGTCTCGTGGATCACCAGGGCGACTTCGCCGGCATCGGTGAACTTGACCGCGTTGCTCAGCAGGTTCAGCAGGATCTGGCGCAGCCGCGTGCTGTCCACCGAGACGGTGGTGCTCTCGCTGCTGTGGTCCTCGAAGCGGAACCTCAACGCCTTTTCCTGGACCCGGATGCGGATGATGTCGGTGATCGCGCTGAGGAAGGTCTTCAGCATCACCGGCTCGGGGAAGAGTTCGAGGCGACCGGCCTCGATGCGCGACAGGTCGAGCAGGTCGTTGATCAGCAGCAGCAGGTGCTCCGCGCTCTGCTGGATGGTCCGCACGCCCTGCAGCTGTTCCCTGTCGAGCCGCGGATCGATCTGGAACAGCTGCGCGTAGCTCATGATTGCGTTCAGCGGCGTACGCAGTTCGTGGCTCATGTTGGCCAGGAAGCTGCTCTTGGCCCGGTTGGCGACCTCGGCCGATTCCTTCGCGGCGCGCAGCTCGGCGGTGCGCTCGCGCACGGTGATCTCGAGGTTGGTCTGGTTGAGCTGCAACTGCCCCAGCATCGCGTTGAACTGCTCGACGAGGTCGCCCAGTTCGTCCCGGCTGCGCCGCAACACGCGGCGCGGCGGCAGCCCCTGATGGATGTCGCGCGCGACCCGGGCGAGGTCTTCGATCTGCGACAGGCTCGCATGGAGCAGCACGGTCGCGAAGATCAGCCCGATCGCGAGCGAGGCGCCCAGCGCGCTGAGCAGCGGCAGCGACTGCCGCTGCCACTGCGACACCGCCGTCGGTGCGACGCCGAACAGGCGCAGCTCGCCGGTGCGCACGCCGTCGAGCATGACGTCCAGCGAGACGGTCAGCGTCATGCCTTCCGGGCCGGGCTGCGGCTGCGGCGCGGCATACGAGGCGAACAGCCGCCCGCGTGCATCGTAGAGATCGGCGCGGGTGGCGGCGGTCTGGCCCCGCAGTGCCGACAGCGTCTCGCCGGCCGCTGCCGCGTTGCCGAAGGCCAGCGCGGCGGCCGTGCCCTCGGCCATCACGGCGGCCAGCGCCTGCATCTGCTGGCGCGCCGCGAGCTGCTGCTCGGCGATCTGCCGCCCGACCTGCCAGCTGCCGAGGGCGAGCAGCCCGCAGGCCAGGCTCACCGCGAGCAGCAGGACCGTCTTGCGGCGCAGCGGCAGGTGCTGGCGACCGAACCAGCGAGTCGCCCGGACGAGCCAGTTTCTCGAGGCGATATGCAGTCGTTGCATCACGGCGCCTTGTCTTGATTGACGGAGCGGGCGAGCCGCAGCAGTTGCGGCGACAGCACCAGCCGGGCACGCTCGGCCTGCGCGAGGTTGATGTCGAACTGCATGCGCTGGTCGCCGGTGAACAGCCGGATCGTCCCGCCGCTGCCCAGGAACATCGGGTCGTCGCCGACGGTCAGCACCGGCAGCGATGCGACGGATTGCAGCAGCGCGCTGCGGTTTTCGGCCGTGCCCGAGACGTACAGCAGGTCGCAGCGGGCGGCGTCGGTTGCGCCGGCGGCGATGCGGCGCAGCCGCACGGGCCGCCCGCGCACCATCGTGTTGTCCGCCGACGAGAACGCCTCGTACAGCGAATCGCCGGCAGACACGCAGAGCCGGAACGAATCGGCCGGGGCGCCTTCAGGCCAGGCCGTGTAGCGCGCGAAGTTGAGGGTGAATGCGACGCGGATCACGTCGATGCGGGCGGTATCGACCTGTGCCGTCAGGCTGCCCAGAGGAAGGCTGCACAGGACGGCGGCCAAGCCGCGTCGCAGGATCTGCGCCGCGGTGTCGAGGAAGGTGGCGTGGTTCAGCAGGCGTCCCGGCAAGGCAGCATCGAAGGCCATCGTGGGGGGCCATCTTGCCATGGGGAAGCCCGTATCGCCGTGGCCATCGCATCACGGCTGCGCCAGGCTGCCGACATGCGGCGAGAGCGTGAAATGGAAGGTCGTTCCCTCGCCTGGCAGCGAGCTCACCCAGATGCGCCCGCCGTGGCGTTCGACGATCTTCTTGCACAGCGTCAGCCCGATGCCGGTGCCGTCGTACCGCGAGCGGCTGTGCAGCCGCTGGAACAGCACGAAGACCCGCTCGAAGTGGGCCGGGGCAATGCCGATGCCGTCGTCGCTGACGGTGAAATGCCAGGCATCGCCGTCGTGCCGGACGCCGACATGCACCTTCGGGCCCGGACCGCTGCGGAACTTGATCGCGTTGCCGATCAGGTTCTGGAACAGCTGCACCAGCTGGGTCTGGTCGGCCGCCACCACCGGCAGTTCGTCATGCGTCACGACGGCCTGGCTCTCCTCGACGGCGACGTGCAGGTTGCGCAGCGCGAGTTCGAGCACCTCGGTGCACGGCGTCTGCTGCAGCGGCCGTTCCTTGCTGACCAGGCGCGAGTAGTGGAGCAGGTCGTTGATCAGCTTCTGCAGCCGTTTCGCGCCGTCCACCGCATAGCCGATGAACTCGCGGCCGTCGTCGTCGAGCCGGTCCTGGTAGCGCTCCTCGACCAGCTGCAGGTAGCTCGCGATCATCCGCAGCGGCTCCTGCAGGTCGTGGGAGGCCACATAGGCGAGTTGCTCCAGCTCGATGTTCGAGCGTCGCAAGGCCGCCTGCGTCAGCTCGTGGGCCGCGATCTCCTCGCGCAGGCTGGCGTTGCGGGCCTCGACGCGGCGCTGCAGCTGGTGCAGCGTCAGGTGCAGCCGCATGCGGGCGATGACCTCCGCGACGTCGAGCGGCTTGGTCACGTAGTCGACTGCACCGACCGAGAAGCCGGTGAGCTTGTCGGGCGTCTCCGCGAGCGCCGTCATGAAGATCACCGGGATGTGGCTCGACGCCGGGGAGGCCTTCAGCCGGCGGCAGGTCTCGAAGCCGTCGAGCCCGGGCATCATCACGTCGAGCAGGATCAGGTCCGGGTGGACCAGCTCGGCGCGTTCGATCGCGTCCTCGCCGTCCTGCGCGACGGCGACGCGGTAGCCGTGGTGCGTCAGGAAGCGGGCGGCAGCTTCCAGGTTCGCCGGCAGGTCGTCGACCACCAGGATCGTCTGCGCGCCCGGCGGCGCGTCATCGGCGTCGTGCGGCGGTGTCTGGGTTCGCGGCGGCTCGTGCAGTGTCATGGCGCTCACAGGGTGGCTCCGGCAGGGGCATCGGCAGCGTGCGCATCGATGCGGAAGGTTTCGACATGCGAGCGCAGCGCGTCGGACGAGGTGCGCAGCGAGCGCACCGCCTCGGCCGTCCGGTCGATCCGGCCGGTGCTCTGCTGCGCGCCTTGTTCCAACGACACCAGCGCGGCGTCGACGTTGCCGATGCAACGATTCTGCTCGTCGGCGGCGTTCGAGATCGATCCGAGCAAGCCCGTCAGCTGTTGCGCGTTGGCGACCAGCTCGTTCATCTTCAGGCTCGCGTCGCTGCTGATGCGCGTGCTGCTCTCGACCCGCTGCACATTGGTGTCGATCAGGCCGCGGATCTCGCGTGCGGCCGACGCCGAACGATCGGCCAGCGTGCGCACCTCGGCCGCCACCACCGCGAAGCCCTTGCCGGCCTGTCCGGCGCGGGCCGCCTCGACGGCCGCATTCAACGCCAGCAGGTTGGTCTGGAACGCGATCGTGTCGACGACGCGCGTCACGTCGGCGATCGTGGTCGACAGCTCCCGCAGCTCGGCCATCGTCTGCACCTGGCTTTGCACCGCATGCTGGCCGGCATGCGCGGCCTGCACGTTCGCATCGCACAGGCGGGCCGCGGTGTCGACCACCGTGCGGGTGTGCCCCGCGGCGCGCGAGATCCGCTGCATCGCGCTCGCGCATTGCTGCATGTGGCCGAGCGATTCGACGTTGCCGGCCACCAGCTGGCGGGCATGGCCTTCGAGGCGGGCGCTGGCGTCGAGCACGTGGCCGCTCACGTGGCGCACGTCGCCGACGATGCCCGAGAACGACTGCTGCAGCGCCTTTGCGGCGGTGATGAGGCGCGCCGCTTCGTCGGTGCCCCAGGCCGTCGGCGCGCCGGTCAGGTCGCCATGCTGCATGCGCGCCATGTGGCGGGCGATCACCTCGAGCCCGCCCTGGGTGGCCAGGCGGAACGACCAGAACAGGTAGGCGGCGAGCAGCAGGCTGCCCAGCAGCATCGAGATCACGGTGTTGCGGCGCACGCCGGTGTCGTGCAACCGTTGCCGGAGCATCCGTTCGGTGGCCGACAGTGCCTGCCCGTTCAAGGCCCAGTAGCCGTTGAACGCGCGCGTGCCGGCCGCCTTGAAGCGTGCCGCGTCGCCCTTGACCGCAGGGCCCAGCAGGTAGCGGCGCGACAGCCCGCGCAGCTCGGAGGCGCCGGGCATGGCCTTGTCGACGCCGAGTTCGGCGCGCAACGGCTCGCTCAGCCTGAAGGCCTTGTCGAGGTGGTCGGACACCTGGGCCTCGAGGTACTCCATCACCGGCAATGCGTCCGACAGCAGACGCTGCTGCGGCGCGGAAATCTCGCCGGCCGCCAGGGCCTGGCTGCCCAGCGACAGCGCCTGTCCGATCCGGTCGGCCAGTTCCGGCACGGCGGCCACGGCACCGGCGACGATGCGGCCGGTGGTCAGGTCGGGGTCCTGCGACAGGCCGGACTGCTCCATCACGATCCGCACCAGCGCCTGCTGGTCGGCGACCAGCTGCGTGTAGCGTTCGTACAGTTCGGTCGCGTCGGCGCCGCGCGCCGGCGCGGCCGGCAGGTCGGCGGCCAGGGCCTGGAACGGTGCGGCCGCGTCGAAGACGTCGGCCATGGCCCGGTGCCTGGCCTGCAGCCGTGCATGCAGTTGCCGGTAGTCCTCCTGGTCCTTCGACCAGCTGCCGGCCGCGTCGAGCCCGGCCGCCTGCATCGCGCGCAGGCGCTGGGCCTGCGTGAATTGAACCAGCGGCAGCGCGTCGCGCAGGTAGCGCAGGCCGTGCAGCTCGCGCTCGGTGGCGACCGACGCGGCGGCCATGTCGCGCAGGTAGACGGTGCCGAGCATCGTGATCGGCACCATGAACACCGCCGAGATCATCAAGGCCTTGGCGTTGAAGGACAGGTGGCGGAACAGGCGGACACCGGGCGCCCAGACGCCGTGGTAGCGGAAGAACTCCAGCACCCCGCCCGGTGGCGCGGCATGCCTCGACACGGCGCGCTGCTCGGCAGGGCGGACCGACGCTGGCAGGCCGTCGGCGGTGGCGGGTGTCGCGGATGACATGGGTACTGCTTCCTGTTCCAGGGGATCACGCGTCGGAACATTTGTGTTGCCGACTGTTGACAAATATCGCCGCCCGCGACGCTTTGGTGAACGCTTCATTTGTCAACGAATGACAACTGACGGAACCGTCGCCGCGCTGGACGGCCAGTTGGCAGTTGTTGACAAAGCAGGGGTCCGTTTGGCGCGCACGGCGACGAAAACCGGTTCACATTTCCGTCGCACGTTGTTCCCCCAAAGAAAGGAATTCATCATGAGCTGGATGCGTCCGTGGGCCCTGGCCCTGTGTCTGTCGACCCTGGGATGGGGCGCTGCCGAGGCGGTCGACGACCCGCAGATGGCGACGCCGCAAGACCGGCAGTGGCTGCTGCCCGACCTGCCGCCGCACCCCGACGACAACGTGCCGAGTGCCGCCCGCGTCGAACTCGGCAAGATGCTGTTCTTCGACGCCCGCCTGTCGTCGGAGCGCAACCTGTCGTGCGCCGGTTGCCACAGCCCGCTGTATGGCTGGTCCGACGGCCTGGGCACGGCGAAGGGCTTCCGCAGCAAGGTGCTTGGCCGGGCGTCGCCGACCATCGTCAACGCTGGCTACAACACCATCCAGATGTGGGACGGCCGCCGCGCGACGCTGGAGCACCAGGCGATGGGACCGATGGAATCGATGGACGAGATGGCGATGAACCTCGACGCGCTGTTCGCGTGGCTGGCCGTCAACCCGGCCTACCGGGCCGCATTCGCCGCGGCCTACCCGGGCGAGCCGATCGACAAGACGACGACCTCGAAGGCGATCGCGGCGTTCGAGCGCACGGTGGTCAGCAACGATTCGCCGTTCGACCGCTGGCTGCGCGGCGATCGCCTTGCAATGACGGCCTCGCAGGTGAAAGGCTTCCGGCTGTTCACCGACCCGAACAAGGGCAATTGCGCCGGCTGCCACCAGGCGCCCAACTTCACCGACAACGGCTTCCACAACATCGGCCTGGCCTCGTACGGCCAGGAGAACCCGGACGTCGGCCGCTTCGCGATCAAGCCGGTGCCGTCGCTGAAGGGAGCGTTCAAGACGCCGACGCTGCGCGACGTGGCGCTGACCGCGCCGTACTTCCACGACGGGTCCGCGACGACGCTGCTGGAGGTCGTTGCGCACTACAACCGCGGCGGTGCGGTCCGCACCAACGTGTCGGCGAGCGTGAAGCCGCTGTCGCTGTCGAACGACGAGATGCGCGACATCGTCTCCTTCATGGAGGCGCTGACCACGCCGGCCAGGCCGTTCACGCTGCCCCGGTTGCCTGCCAACTGAACGCCGAGGAGTCTTCCATGCAGTTCCCGCAGTTCCATTCCAGGAGGGCAGCCGCCGGCGCCGTCGTCGCGACGGCCACCTGCCTGTTCGCCGCCCTGCCGGCGCAGGCGGCCGAGCATGTGCTGGTGCAGAAGGGCAAGGCGTTCTCCGTCAAGAAGCTCCAGGTGAAGGTGGGCGACACCGTCAAGTTCGTCAACGAGGATCCGTTCGCGCACAACGTGTTCTCGCTGTCCGATGCGAAGAGCTTCGACCTCGGCTCGTTCGGGCAGGGCGGCTCGAAGACGATCACGTTCGACAAGCCCGGCACGATCGAGGTCGAGTGCGCGGTCCACCCGGACATGCGCATGGTGATCGAGGTCGGCAAGTGAGGCCCCACGACAGCCGGGCGCTGTGGATCGGTGTGCTGGTCCTGGCGTGCCTGCTGAGCTGGGTCGGCGGCGTGCATGCGCAGGACGCCGCCCACCCGAAGCGGAACGCGCCGATCCCGTTGAGCCGCGCGGCGTCGGTGCCGGTCGACGGCCCCACGCTGCCGCGCGACAGCCGCGAGGCGGCGGTGTTTCGCGGCGGGCTGGTGTTCGCGAACTACTGCGTCACCTGCCACGGCATCAACGCCGACGGCAATGGCCGGGCGGCCCGCCTCTACGACCCGCGACCGGCCAACCTGCGGGTCACGGACAAGAATGACGCCTACCTCGGCCTGATCGTCAAGCTAGGCGGGCAGGCGATGGGTCGCTCGCCGTTCATGCCGCCGTGGGGCGCCGAGCTGACCGAAGAGCAGATGCGCGACATCGTCGCCTACGTGCGCTCGCTGAACCTGCGGGCCGACGCGACGCCGTAGCGTTGACATGCGTTTGCGGCCTGGGCGCCGGGCCGCCACGGGCCACGAAGGGCCCCTTCGTGGCCTGAGCCGGCACGCATCACCCTCGGGGATCGGTCGATGTACCCGTCGAACGACGGGTCGTCCTCCTCAGCCCTGCGCCCAGAACACTGCGAACCAGCCCTGCGGGTCGGTCCAGTGCTGCATCTGGCGGAAGCCCGATTCGCGCAGCAGCGCCTCGAAGTCCGGCACCGTGTACTTGTACGAGCTTTCGGTGTGGATACGCTCGCCGGCCCCGAAGTGCCGCGTGTGCCCGGCCCAGCGCACATCGAGTTCGCGCACGGCCTGCAGGTGCATCTCGACGCGCGACAGCTCGGTGTCGAAACGGGCCACGTGCTGCCAGTCGGGCAGTTGGAAGTCGGTGCCGATGCGCCGGTTCAGGTGCGGCAGCAGGTTGCGGTTGAACGCCGCGGTGACGCCGAGCGCATCGTCGTAGGCAGCTTCCAGCAGGTGTGCCGGCTTCACCAGGTCGATGCCGATCAGCATGCCGCCGCCGCGCGCCTGTTCGCGAGCGCCGGCCAGCAGCCGCGACGCCTGCTCCGGCGTGAAGTTGCCGATGCTCGAGCCGGGGTAGAAGAACACCGGCCGGTCGCGCAGCAACTCGGTCGGCAGCACCAGCGCATTCGCGAAGTCCATGCCGAGGCCGGTGACGTTCAGCGCCGGGTGGGCACGCTGCACGCCGGCCAGTGCTTCGCGCAGGAAGTCGACCGAGATGTCGATCGCGACATAGCGCGACGGCTTGAACTCGGGGAACAGCCGCACCGCCTTCGCGCAGTTGCCGGCGCCCAGGTCGATCAGCGTCATGCCGCGGCCGATCGCGTCGGCCATCTCGCCGGCGTGCCGCTCGAAGATGGCGGCCTCGGTGCGCGTCGGGTAGTACTCCGGCAACTCGGTGATCGCCTCGAACAGGTGCGAGCCCAGGCTGTCGTAGAAATACTTGGGTGCCACTTCGGCCCGTGCCTTCAGCAACCCGGCCGTCACCTCGGCCAGCGTCGCCGTCTCGGGCGGCAGCTTGTTCTGCATGAACTGCGGCTGCAACGGTGCACCGCGGCTCGGCAGGCCGACCAGTGCGGGGCGGCGGCCAGCGCCGCCGGGGGGCGTATCACGGCGGGAATCTCTCAATGCCAACAACGGGTCCATGCAGGTCTCCTCGGGGGTGGGGGGCATCTTGCCGGATGCCCCCGAAGTTTGTCGACCGAAGGCCGTAGGACTTACAGCCGTCGAGGTGTAGGAATGCGACGCCTGGACCCACTCCGCGGCGCAGCCATAATCCGGGCCGGGCCGTTGCTCGTGAACCTCACCTGGAAGCGCATTCGATGCAGATCGGTTTTTCCATCAACGAAGTGCTTTGCCTGCTGAGCCTCGCCACCGGCGCCTGCTGGTTCGCGTGGCGCCGCCGCCTCGCGCGCTTGCCCGCGCCGACGCGCAAGCCGCTGTGGGTCAGCTTCGGCGCCGAGCTGTTCTTCGTGGTGGCGCTGATGTTCACCTGCCGCGTCGCGGTGGCCGACTGGCCGAAGGTGCCGTCCGGCTCGATGGAGCCGACGCTGCGGGTCGGCGACTACCTGCTCGTCAACCACCTGGCCTATGGCCCGCGCCTGCCGTTCACCAACACCGCGATCGAGTTCGGCAAACCGCAGCGCGGCGACGTCGTCGTGTTCCGCTTCCCGCGCAACGTCTCCGAGTTCTACGTGAAGCGGCTGATCGGCATGCCCGGCGACGTGGTGCGCTTCCAGGACGGCGCGGTCAGCATCAACGGCGCGCCGTTCCAGGTCGAGCCGGTCAGCGATGGCAGCGAGACCGGCGTGCGCGAGGAAGACCGCGGCCAGTGGCTGCAGAACGAATCGCTGCCCGGGCGCGACCACCTCATCAAGATCAACCCGTTCGTGATGGGCAGCATGCAGGTCGACCTGCAACAGCCCGAGCTCGGCCGGCACTGCGTGAACGAACGGCGCGGCGCCTGGCACTGCACGGTGCCGCCGGGCCAGTACATGATGCTGGGCGACAACCGCGACAACTCCGAAGACTCCCGCCGCTGGGGCTTCCTGCCGCATTCCGAGGTGTATGGCAAGGCGGTGCGCGTGCTGTTCAACCTGTCCGACATGTCCCGCTTCTGGACTCCGCTGTGAGCGCGCCTGTGCAGACTGCTTCATCGACCGATCTGCAAGGCAAGCGCATCGTGCTCGGCCTGACCGGCGGCATCGCCTGCTACAAGGCCGCGGAGCTGACGCGCGCGCTGGTGAAGGCCGGCGCATCGGTGCAGGTGGTGATGACCGAGGCGGCCGAACAGTTCATCACGCCGGTCACGATGCAGGCGCTGTCGACGCGGCCGGTGTTCACCAGCCAGTGGGATGCGCGCGAGGCCAACAACATGGCCCACATCAACCTGACGCGCGAGGCCGATGCGGTGCTGATCGCGCCAGCCAGCGCCGATTTCATCGCGCGGCTGGTGCAGGGTCGCGCCGACGACCTGCTGAGCCTGCTGTGCCTGGCGCGGCCGATCGAGCGCTGCCCGCTGCTGGTGGCGCCGGCGATGAACCGCGAGATGTGGGCGCACCCGGCGACGCAGCGCAACCTGGCGCAGCTGCGCGCCGACGGCGCCACCGTGCTCGGCCCCGGCAACGGTGACCAGGCCTGCGGCGAGATCGGCGACGGCCGCATGCTCGA
>Ga0102593_1002392_pt1 | contig 14517 bp, 13 predicted proteins | sample AraplaCol_mMS_r2_2_FD_76862 | JGI IMG/M metagenome (GOLD analysis project Ga0102593, IMG submission 76862) | Arabidopsis root microbial communities from North Carolina, USA - plate scrape MF_Col_mMS_r2 (SPADES assembly) (version 2) | ecosystem: Host-associated > Plants > Roots > Endosphere...
TTCCATTCCTAAAACTGAGTCCCTCGTTTAGCTGGCTCATTGTTACCCTTTTTTTTTTTTTTTCGTGTGGATTTAAAACGTTGCATCGGCTGGGAATTTTCATATACAGCAGTATAACTGAACCTCTTCGTCGCGCTGTCGACTAGTAACCTTGCGAGGTGAAGCCAATTAGTTGAACCTCAAAACAGAATATACATATAGTTTGTCTTTAATTCCGATGATTGGATTGTTATACTATAAGAATACATAAAAAGTATTCGCAGATCAAGACGCGCTGTCGCATGACCTATCCTTTCTCTTAATTTCAGCTATATATAGCTTCCAGGTACATCTACGGAGTACCAATACACATATCGACTTTTTTGCATTCATACAGTATATACCTCCCCTGACTGTAGGTACAGGGGTGCGATTTGGAGAACCAAGCATGTCCCACTGGGGTGGCCGATAATCTCCACTACAAACAGTTCAGGTTAAGCGTCCGGAAAGTCACCGGCAAAACCTGTTTGGATTCGCAGGTCACATATCAACCTCAGCATGATTGGTTTTGATTCGGATTCGGAGAGACATGTGGAGTTCATCGCTCTAGGGTCTTGAGTGTTGCCGCCCGAGACATGGAGATCATGCAGACTATGGGGCAACACTACTTTACATCATGCATACTACAGTGTAAACGGCTACTGCAATTAATTATCCGATCAGTATTGGAGAAGCAATGGTCCTCGGATCGAATATCGCGTAGTGACCGCGGAATAAGTCATTCAGACTGGAGCTAGGTCGAACTGATCGGAGTGGAGTACTCCCCAGGAATTCCACGAAATTCCTCAAGACCATTAGATGATACAACTGAAGGTGGTTCTTCAAGGTCACGGTAAGTATGTACAGTAAAGGAATTAACAGCTATATTGAGCCGATCGAATATATTTGCCACATTCACGAAGCATTATGTACCGGCTAATAATAGCCCTCGGCACCCCAACGGGGCGAAGTAGTGAACTCCACTCGCCGGCCCATTCGCCCATTTTCTTGCTTAAAGGAGCATCAAAATTTGAGACATCGGCCTCGGCCACACACGGCTCTACTGTATGAACAATAGATGAATTGCAATTCTGCGAGGTAATTCCGGTGCCTCCGTTTACCAGGGGATGGCCGTGTATAAAGTGAAGGTCTTTTCCAACCTTTCCACATTATTTCCCAGAAGACATTCAGCACATCAGTAATCGCTCCTATATTGAACAAATACTCTCTCTCCCCCCTCGACGCAAAACATATTCCACCATGCAGATCAAGAACCTCCTCTTTGCTTCCTCCGTCGTGGCGACTGCCGCCGCCGCTCCCTCTGCCCATTCTGATACCTTTGGCGTCATTGCGATCCATTCCGGCTCTGGTGTGCAGAACTCTGGTTTCAACGCCGCCAAGAGCAGCCTGTTTGCTGGTCTGTCTAAGCAGGGTGCTAGCTGCGCTCGCCCCAAGGAGCAGGATGCCACATTCTACATCAAGGATGGTGCTCTCTATCTGTACGACAAGTCTGCCACTCCCCAGGAGATCTATGTCGATCGATCTGGCATGGGTAAGTGACTCGAATAATAAGACCTTCCAGACAAGGGAGTAATAGGCTAATTAGTTCCATCTACAGGCCAAGGAAAGATCGGATATACTACTGGTGCCCAGCCTGCTCCTAAGAACTCCGAGCGCAAGGGATGGGCAGTCAAAGATGGACACTTGCAGTTCGCTGGCAACGATCTGATTGCCTGCCCCAACAGCATCGACGGGGCTTGGTCTATCTGGGCCTCCGCTGGAGTTTCGAACCCTGCTGGCAACAAAGACTGCGTTGGCATTGCTGCCCGGATTGAGAAGATTTCCAACCCCAACGGCTGCTTGTACACCGAGTAAATCAAGTTGCAAGGACACTGATATACTCTTTGAATCGATTATCTGGGAATGGAGTTTCAATAATAGCGAAAATCATTATGTAGTGAACCGTTGAATTAACAAATCGGCATTTTCAAAAGCAATTTCTGTGTGACAAAAGTGAAGTTAAAATATAAACAAGTCTTGTTCAAGCTGCTGCCCAGGAACTTGCCCAAGTGGTCATATCCTTCACATGGCATGTGAAGGATATGAATTACCACCGACACTGCCGGTGGTACAGTATTTCCGGAATTCGGTGTCACCCCCAGCACTCTCTCTCTGTCTCTGGAACCCCAATGCCAAGAAACGCTAAACTACTTCTGGAAAAGGCTTGTTGAGCCTTATTGGTTTCGAAAGGGTTTTGAATATATACCGTAAATTACCGGACTATTATAATAGCGGGAAATATATTTATTACCTGTATAGCCAGAAACTGCAACCTGAATATTCTACGTCCACTTTGGCCAATTCTTATCTGGATTTCTTGGATAGCACTTTCCACTGGCGGCAATAAACTATGGTTTCCAATCTAGCCAAGTCTACTCTTGTATTGATTTATAATATAATTGTCAGTAATAAACTAACTACTTCGTAGATAGCGAAAACTGCAGACTGCAGCAAGTATACTATTATCAGAATTCGGTCTAATCTGCGACTATTCGGTACTGTTAAAATCTCTTCTATTAAATCTGGACAGCTACAGAATATTATTCCGATTATACTTGAAATTCTGTATTATTATCTATTCGATAAACCGGATTTATATTTTTATAAGATAGAACTATTTTTTTTTGATAAATTCGAAGTATCTGTATCAAAATCTACAATCAGCGATATTCTGTATTGCAAAAAATAATCTAAAAAAACAGTTTGACAGAAAACGAAAAAATATAATCCAGATTTATATAATAATTACTATTATTTTATTTCAGAATTTAGTTTTTACTATTTTGTTTATATAGATAAATCTGGATATAATAAACAGATAGAGATTAGAAAAACTGACTGATTTTTTTTGGTACAATATCTGTACAAATATCAAAATTCTATTGTAATCAACAGTATCAGATTCTTTCTGTATATATACAAAAAAAGATTCAATTTTGTTCTATTTACCAAAATACAACAGATATATTATTTTTTTGAAATTTTGTTGAAAAAATTCTCTGTTACTGTAGAAAATATTCCGTATCTAAATCAGTTTTTGTTATAGACAATATATCTTTCCATTATTCTGAAAAACTAGAACAGATATATTTTGATAAAGAAATCAAACTAATCTGTTTGTCTCTGTATTTATCCGACTTGAATCCGATCGAAGAATTCTTTGCGGAACTAAAAATCTTTATTTGGCGCCATTGGCAATCTTACGCCGAAAATCCGGATCAAGAATTCGACTACTTCCTCGACTGGTGTATTGACAAGATTGGGGCAAAGAAGCAGAGCGCAAGAGGCCATTTCAAAAATACAGGTATTGATATTGAAAATAGCCAGTGAAAGAGTTGACATGGAAACTATTCTCGGCGTTTTGTTTACTGTGTGCAAACTCACCTAGGCTCGCTAGATTTAAACCTAGAGAGACCCTAGACAAATTACACCGGTCCTTTTTTCCATACATATTGAATGGCAGATAATAGGCTTTCTTTCCATGATGCTTACCGACTTGAACTGCCAAATTTATGGGAACAGACCTGGTTACCCAGACCGCGAATAAACATCGTCAGTAATCTGCCCATCATCCGATCCTTAGGGCATAATTGGTGAATGTTCACAATTCTTGCATCAAACCCTATCGGGTCAGCTGGTTGAACGTGCAGATGACAGTGCATGGAATGAACAATCCCCGGACTGTATGCACTACCAGATTGAGTGGAGGGTTAAATTGAACAATCGAGTTGTGGTGAAGGATACAAAAGAAGCCCTGACTCAACCCCCTAGATCCAACTGGGAACAGATAAAAGAGACTTATACACCACAGGCATATGACTTCTAGCATAGTTCATAGACCTGGACACTACGAGCACTGGATAGTGAACTTCTTCCTTCTAGAACGAGATTTTGAGGAGAGTCCCCCGACCAAGGATTTCTGTAAGAATCCCAATTTGCTGTCCATATTCCTTCATAACAGGCATTACTCTTACCTGTACCATGAGTGATTTCTATACGACGGGAAACGGATAGGATGATTCTGGGCGAATCTAAACTTCCATAACATATATATATATAATATATCAACACCCACTCTAGCTACGTTGCTGTTTTGAGCATCACTCATTCATAGTCGCTCCAAAGGGACTTCATCGAACTTCCCATGTCGGCCAGCCCCAGCGCTGAACCGAATAGCCCCTTTCAAGCTCTCAGAATCGACCACTTTAATCCCACTATCGTATTCGAAACTCAACGCGTCTTCGAATGACGCCGCATTATAGACGGCATAGTAACATGACGCTCGATCGGCGTTCATACAGCCCTGGGGGAAATTCACGAGTTGCCGTGCGATGTTGGTTGCCTCCTCAAGAGCCTTACCTTTGGGGACCACACGGTTGACAAGACCCATCGTGTACGCCTCTTCCGCCCCAACCCCTCGGCCAGTTAGTATCATATCCATTGCACGGCCGAGACCAATAATAGCTTGAAGGCGGACAGTACCGCCGTCGATAAGAGGAACACCCCAGCGACGGCAGAATACGCCGAAAATAGCGTCTTCCTCAGCGACACGGATATCTCCAAGCAGACTCAGCTCCAGCCCACCGGCGACCGCATATCCAGAAACAGCACTGATGACGGGCTTCTGGATTTGCATACGGGAGGGTCCAATAGGTCCAATATTGCGGCCTTCAACACGCTCATGTTTACCAATCCGAGGGCCTGTATAATCAGACTCCTGGCCAGCGAACTTGGCAAGTTCATGAAGATCAAATCCTGCACAGAAATTCCCGTTTGAGCCGTAGAAGACACACACTCTTTGATTCTGGTCATTCTCGAAGTCCAAGAATGCATCTGTGAGCTTCTTGCCGGTCGGTCCATCGATAGCATTCCGACGGTGTTCTCGATTGATTGTAATCGTGGTAATTCCGTCCGGAGTCTTGCTAACTTCAACTGCGTCCGGCTCCTTGGCAACGTTGGAGGAATGGGTCGCCGGTCCCATATTTTTGATTCGAGGTAAGGTAACTGATAAGGGAAATAGTTTAACTATCTTTGGAAGAATTGCTCGAGGATGAAGCGCTCGGTGCGGAAAGGAAATGATGGTTGATTCGAGGAGCTTGTCTAATGTGAAGAATCACCCTTTATATAGCACGTAAAACGTATGTGCATCCACCGCTTGCAGATGTCATTCTGGTTTCTGATCGGCATTAATCGCGTGGCGCTATCTCTTCCGTGATTCGGCGTACGATTGAGTTATAGTTCTAAAGTCAAAATTATTCTGGGAAAAGTATCCCTGTGCATGTGCTCACCAGAATACTCATCTACGAATACATTGAGAAATTGCACTGTTCTACTTCTCGAGGACTGTAAGCATTATGACTTTCTCGATTAGGGTATAAAACTATACTAAGATAACCAGACCCCCCAAGTTCATTTCAGCCTAAGGTATCGCCTGGGATTCTACACCGAGACGGGCAACTGCAACAATCAATCGGATGAGAGGAGCTACGTGATCGGATGAAAGGAGCTTCCGCAATGAAACTAGGGCGCGTCCCAGTGCATTGGGTAGCCGCATTAACCTCCAAGTTGCGGCGCGCGTATCCGATAAGCCGCAATAGCCGCGACTGATTGTTTCGGGTGGAAGTTGCGGAAGTAGCATGCCGGTCAACCCTCAACTGCAACAACCACTATCGGCGCTCGCTTAATATTTAAATCTGAGCGAAGAGGTTGATTTGACTTCTGAATAATCTTGTGTCTTCAATCATACAGTACAAGCTATTAGACAGGTACGTATGGCTTCTTTAGCAAACCAAAGCAAATAGAGACTCACAAAGTGCAGGTATGGCCCTAACTGAGAATCCTCAGCTTTCACGCGATTCTGGGCCGATTGCAGAGAGTAATGCGATCCAAAAATCCGAAAAAGCCTTCAAAGGGCTAGTGTTACTTGCGGCGTCGGCCGTTATGCTGATAGCCGTGGGCATTCCGAATACTTTTGGCGTTTTCCAGGACTACTTCGAGACCACACTTTTCCCACACATCCCTCCATCAGAAATCCTGATCATAGGGTCATTGGCCTCCAGTCTTTACATGACACTAGGTGCCATTATGGGCCGTGTAGCGGATCGATGGGGGCATGAAAAATCTCTAGCCGTCGGCTCGTTGCTTATGGTCGGAAGTCTCTTTGCTGCCAGTGTATCCAATGAATTCTACCAGATTGCCCTTTCTCAGGGGCTGATGTTTGGTATTGGTACAGCCTCCGCTTACTATCCGGCGGTCACCATTGGTCGACGGCTTTTCGAACGCCATGGCCTGGCGAGTGGCATTGTTATATCTGGAGGGGCGCTGGGGGGCTGCATCTTGCCTTACCCAACTCGCCTCTTATTGGCAAGGTACGGCCTGGCCCAGGCTTACCGTGTTCTCGGTTATATAGCAGCAACCCTGTTATTGCCGGCAAACTTGGTACTGTTTCACAAGTGTAAAACCGTTCCCAGATCAGATGGGTTTCGACAGGGGAAATTACTTGATTTTCAACTTCTGAGGGACAAAAGGTTTCTTATCATGTTATCCGCCGGCACGATTGCGATGACAGGTTTTCTCCCGCGCTACTTCCTGATCACTCCCTCGGCAATCGCGTCGGGAGTCAATGCGAATTTCGCAGCTTGGTTACTTGGCTTGATGAACGGCCTGTCAATTCTGGGTCGACTTGGTATCGGAATTTTTGCCGATCGCTTCGGAAAGCTCACCGCATTAGTATTGAGTTTCGTATTGTGTGGAATAGGACACCTTGTGTTTTGGCTGCCTGGTGTATTGTTCGATGGTGAAAGAGCAGTTGCTCTCATGACAACATTTGTCGTTTTCGTCGGTCTCTTGGGCTCTGGTTTTGTAAGCCTTATCCCAGTGGTCACTGCAGATGTCTTTGGTGCTGAAGAACTCGCATCCAAAATTGGCTTGTTGAACAGCGCGATGGGCCTGGGAGCGTTTGTGGGTCCAAGTGTGAGTTACGCTATCGTTAGCAAAGGCCAGCACTGGAGCATGGGGGTTGTGTTTTCTGGACTCCTGATGATACTTGGAGGTTGCGGCTTGACTAGGATGCAGAAATATCTCTAGACTGCCTCTATAGAGTGCTTTAGAAGGGCGTGCAAGACACTATCTTGCAGCCTCCTAAGGCCAGATTTTCCGATGAGCCGCTCTCTTTTGCCTCCGAAATTTGAACACTTGCCTGTACTATCTAAGAGAGTTTTGGACAACGGCCTTTGTTCGAGGCCTTTTACGCTACTGCATACCGAGTCACCGCAGAGCAAGTCGATGTCCTTGGTATCCTACCTCCTGAGTGGTGAAAAAATTGGAAGAGAAGGTTGGAATGGTTCAATGAGGACGGGAAGTTAAATGTGAAACCAGGCTCGTCTTGGGGTCAGGATGGCATACGTCGGACCTGGAAAGACCGGTTTGGTTACTGTATACAGGGTCCTCGCGCTGAGGCGGACCTAGAGACCGTAACAGAGCAAGAGAAGAGGACTTTCGAGATGATGATTCGGTCAATGCTAGTCTTTCGGTCGAATGAAAGAGCGACAGCAGAGTAGATTTTGCACTCCGAGTGGATGAAAGGCTGGGGACAACCGGCACTTAAAGAAAGCAGGGTTCTTTTAAACCAGTGATGATAGCGAAAGATTGGGAATGAAAATCGACATCAATTCTAGACTAAACCAAATTATGCTGATGGCAGTTGCTCTCTAAGAACTAACTATAATCTAACGTCTGGAGAGGTCACGGTTACTCTGCAATTTCAATCGTATCTCCGTTTCGCGTTACCCAACGGGCAATGTCGCTAACAAATCGCCTGGCGGCTCCTGCTTTTACCCCATTTTTAACAAAAAACTCTGGATCTTGATCGTCGTGGATTTGTTTGAGATCCAGACAGTTTTCAAGGGCCACATCGCGGGCTTTCTGGATATTTCCCCTGAAAGTCTCACTGCTAATCCGTAACTGATACCAGATAGTATATTCTTTGACAGCTATATCGAGAAGTCCAGAAATATCAATTGGATCAGTTTGTTTAGAAACTGGAGTCGTATATTCAGCAGCGGCGGTAGTTGCAGAAAAAGATATCTGAAATAGAAGATAGAAGTGGACTGGATAATATATAGATCCATATATAAAAATATCCGAATTTTTCTTCCGTCGATCAAACCGCTGGTTCTTCTCTGTATAAAACTGTTCACAAAAACTATCGGAAATATTGTTATATATTTCGATAATCCTTTCTTGCTGTACGTATCTGGTAAATTTCTTCAAATAATTTGTTTGTAATTTGTAATATTTTTTTCCGTATAGATTCTGCCAGCAATACTGTCCTTTGTGGCGGTATAGAGATCCAGAATACCGTATAATTCTATATATATCTCGCCAGAGTTTATAATTCCCAGTAGTCTGCTCGGTATCTATTTCGGTATTACGTTCTACAATTATTTCTTTAGTAACAGATAGTTTTTCTTTTTTGTTGATTCTGGAAAAAGATCGGCCGTGGTTATCTATATAGTTAATAGTTATCTGAATTCGGAGTTTTTTGCCAGATCGGTAGAAATTGATCTATATCAGCAGCTGGTTCTCTATTGTAGTCCAATCAATACTAGTATCTTCAAAACACTTGATAAAATCGGACTGGAAATGTTTATTTACAGATACCACTATATTGGTATTGTCGAATCTTATCCGTCGGTTATAGACTATCTTTCTCCGCAGAATATTTCCAGCCGTTTTCTTTATCTGCTTCCAGTAAGATCTAGATAGCAGAGCTAAATTTTGTTCCGTATTTTTGCTACTATATAGTTATTCAGTTTTATTCTCCACTCGATCTGGTAATGGATATAATATAATCGCCGATCCCCGAATATTCCTCCGTTATCTATCTTATCTTTTTGTATAAAATCCAGTCGATCGGATTGCGGATTGTACAACGGTAATAACAGTTTACTGAATATTATTGGCTCGGAATCGAGAAACGAACAGATTACAGATGGTGTCCATCCACGGCCAGATATAGAGATATACAAAAGAGTCGGATTCCGTAGATCAGATAAACGAGGTCGGTAGATATTATTATTATCGGAAACAGTATAGACCATTTTTTCCAAGCAGTAGAGACTAGACTTCGGCAATGGGTCCAAATGGGTCCAACTTTTGGACCCATACCCAACCCATGATGGGTTATGGGTTTTTTCAAAATGGTGCACCCATCCCGATGGGTACCCATGGGTTTTTCATGGGTACCCATATAGGTACAAAAAACCCATATTGTGCATAAATTTGAGGCTTGGCATGGATAATTCAGCTTACTGATCATTGTAATTTTGATATGTTTTCTCTAATACAGGATTTTATAGCTGTATAGCGACAGTCTTTTCTTAAATTATATTCTTTTTTAAAATCAGCAGAAGAATCTTTGAATCTGATTATATATTATTTTCAAATCAAATTGTTAAATTTAGGTAGTAGTGGTTCTATTTTTGTAATATGTAAAGTTTTGGCTGTTTTGATACTCAACCTCAGAAGAATATAGAGATATATATTTCTGTGAAGATGGTGTATATTCTAGTACAACTGAGATCAAACTTGCTTTTCATTTCAAGAACTACTAAAATCTAGAGCACGGATAAATACTAATAGATAATAATATCTACCATTATTAATTTCTTTATTTTTACTGTAGATATCTAGATAATAGAGAGTTTTTAGAGACAGAGAGTCTATTTTATAGATGAGATGGTTTTTCGCGCGAAAACTGCTCAGAGTAAAATTTTTTTGACTAAAAAAGTAGGAAATGGATTGGCAATAGGTATTAGATGGGTTTTTGATGGGTATTATGGGTATTATGGGTTAATAATAGGTTTTTGATAGACTTTCGATATATTATATAAGCTTGATGGATTGGTGATAGGATTTAGTGGATCAGATCTGTGTCTATAGCCAATAAAATATCATTTCCCTATATTGTTTTTACTTGTCCTCTTTTCTAGTTGGATTTAGAAGGATCTGTCTATTCAGTCAGTCTTTTTGCTAAAAATATATTCTCTCCTAATATATCTCACTCTCTCTACAGCTATTTTTCAGTTGGTGTCAATATATCCCAAGACCAAAGCCAGCAGTCTGACTTTCTGTTTTCTCTTTATAAGAGGGATACAGATCAGTTAACTGATTTTACTTCTTTATATTCTCTTATTATACCGACAAACAGTATTCTTGGTTCTTATTCAATCGAAAATAGCGAGTCTGATTTTCTCCGACCGAGCAATCTTTCTCCCCCAGACTTATTTATTCGTATTGGTCCTGATCGGAGAAAGATATTTGTATTTTACAACAGTATAACTTATACAGATTGGGTTGATTGGTGGCTCCAGACAGATTTTGGACAGAAAAGCAATCTCAAATGGGATACAAATCGCAATTCAGATATCTGGAGTCACTTTGATCAGATTGCCGTTTATAAAGATGGGGCACCAAAAGTTATATGTAAAAACTGTGTCCGGATCTTAGAGTATCCTGTATCAGTTTTATCTAATGGTAGAAGTCTATATAGTATATCAAGTCTGTTAAAGTATCTCAAAACAGTAGGTTGCCAAAAGACTAAAACCAACAGAAAAGAGAATATCTCTCAGTTTCTAATATCAGAAGTATATTCTCTATTTACTACTATTTATCTTATATTAACTATTTTAGGACCAAACAGCTACTCAGTTATTTTTACAAACTATATAGGAAATACAGCTATTGCAGTTTTTTACCTTAAATCGTCTACCATTCCATCTTATTGAATATCCAATCTTCCACACCTTTATCCGATCTGTATATTTAGTATCTTCTCCTCCGATAATATCTTCTGCAACAACAATTCGGCGACGATTACGAGACATTATCCAAAATAAACAACACTCTACTCTCAAAACCCTTTCTCCTGAGTCAAAAATATCGATTGCACTAGATTGTTGGATTTCTCTCTATAACCAGACTTTTATAGCAATCACTGGTTATTTTGTTAATGCCAACTGGGTATATCAAGAGATTCTTCTTGGATTTAAACCATTACATAGTTTATATACTGGTGCAAATCTAAGCGCAGTTCTTCTTGAGACTTTGATCTATCACAATATCCAAAATCGAGTTTTTGGAATTACAACAGACAATACGATAAATAACAAAACTTTAGTGGATACAATTCAGCAAATACTCTCTAGTAAAACCACTGTTATCAGAATCTCTTGCTTTGTATATATTATCCAGCTCTGTCTGAATCAGTTTCTTGATTGTTTTAAAACTGTACCCCAAAATGATGCCGCTGAGACAAAATAGACCGATCAGTAATTATCTGCAGCAAAGACAAATGCAAAACAACAAAAATATAAGATCTCAGATACATTGAATAAGATCCGCTATCTTGCAATTTATATCTATGCCAGTCCTCAACGCCGAGAGATCTTTCTCCAGTTTTAGTCTAAAGAATCTAGATTAGTGTCTATTCAAGATATCCGAACTCGATGGAATTCGATCTTTTTGATATTTCGACGTACTAAAAAACTACGCAGCTACTTCACACTATTCTGTGAGCAGTATAATTGTGAAGAGATATTGCTTAATAATAAGGAGTGGTGTCAGATTGATTATTTTCTCTGTATTACAGAGTCTTTCTTTGACTATACTACTGAGCTGTCAAAAACAAAGAAGATTACTATATATCTAATTTTCAAGCTCTACAATACACTCTTTGAGTATCTTGAGAAGTCAATAGATCAGCTAAAGAAGAAGCGGATTCTATGGAAAAAGCAGATGCTCCAATCATTTGAAGCTGGCCGACAGAAGCTTGGTGACTACTATTCACAAACAGATAGTGTAAAAGGATATATCTTTGCAATTAGTACTATGGTTGCACCAGATAGCAAATTCCAGTTCTTTCAGACTGATAACTGGGAGCAAGAGTGGCGTGATATATATCGCAAATCATTCCAGTCAGCACTGCTTCTATATCAGCAGTGTCTTGCTAGAGATCAAGTCTTATCTACACCTCAGATATTATCAAGATCTATATCAAAATTTAATACAATACTAAAGAGGAGTAAGACTACAGCAAAATCTGTTGGAGATGAGGCTGCTCAGTATCTTGATAGTGGTTAGTTTTGTTCTTAGACTCTTTAATAAAGAGTCTTTGTCTTTAATATTCTATACTAATTTATCTAGATCCAGTCGAAGATAAACCGCTCCATTTTTGGCGTGAGAACCAGTCTCGTTTTCCCGCAACTGTATTGCTTGCTCGAGATGTTTTTTCAATTCCTGCAACTGGTGCTGGTGTTGAGCGGCTTTTTAATACTGTACGTGATGTCTGCCATTACCGACGTGGCCGTTTAAAGTCGGAGACTATTGAAGAGATTATACTATTTCTGTGTGTATCAAGATTTGATCTCCAGGAGGCAGAGATGAAGCAGCTTGAGAAGTATTTTATATTGGATAAGATCGAGATGTCAAGGGAACAGAATTGAGATCTGAGGGGTGAAGTTGCATGTTTTAATATTGTACTCGGCTAGCGGTATTATATACGAATGGATAAGTACGTGTCCGTTCGGTCACGTGCGGATATTCTGGTACTCAGAATATCCGTACGGTGGTCGTAATCTACCAAGATAGTAGTTCCGGGATCTTATTCTCCCCCATCTGGTTTGAAGTATATCCATATATTTCATTCCGTAACCGTATATATACAGTATAGCCGTTTAGATACAATTCGCCACAATCGTAGACAATCTTCTAAATATATCAATAAAAATCGGTAATAACAAACATAACAGATATAAGATAGTAATCCTGGCCGGCTTTTGTCGGTCGAGATAGTTTTATTATTTTCTAAAAGAACAAACAAACCGGAATAGTCCAAGACAATCAGTTTGTATCGTCTGGCAGATTCTATTTACCGCCGACTGTACTATTCGCCGGAGATTGCTATATTGCGCTATCCGGAAACTTCTTTTTTGTTCCAGACTGGACTCGTTTGTTTTCAAATTCGGGATCGTATATATATATTCTTTCTGTTCTCTACGGATTTTCTCTTTTTACTATTCTTATTTTTTTTTTTCCGGTATTTTGGTCGAAAACTTTTATTTTACTATTGTTTACTGGATTTCTCAAATCAGATAAATTTTGCCGCGTCTGTATATTTTTGTATGTATTAATCAATTCGGCAGTTTTTTTCAACCAAATCTTACTATTTTTTGTCAGAGTTTGCGTTGTTCCGGACAGAGATTTTCTATTTTTTTAATACTCGTTATTTTCTTTAAAATAGATAAATTCGTATCCAATCCGATACAATACTCCAGCGCTAACAGTCTTCGATCAGTATTTTCTATTCCGAAACGGTTGTAGTCTGGCCAGATTCCGACTCTACAATCAGCAATAAATTTCTGTAAATCGATAACTTCTGTTCGTTGTACGGCAGTACTGTTCTCAACCAGTTGTCAAACAACTGAATATAAATTTCCGCAACTCTTTTTCTGTTTTCTTATACTAATATCTGGCCACAGATATAAATTTAGATATTTTATACAATTCTGTAATTTCTATCTTCTCGACCGAGTTGAACCGCAATCTGCTGACTATAGATCTTTTTCGGACTACCGATTGGTATTCGGATCCAAAAAATTGTAGAGAGTTTCAACAACTGTATACAGTTTTTGTACAATATATTGGAATAGTGGTTTTTTCTGGATATATTTGTATATTTTGTGGCAATGGTTACAGTTTTTTCGATAGTTGTATTGCGATAGTAGTAAACGGAGATATATTTTTCGGAGATTTCTGTTCCAACTGTATATTCAATACCGGATCAACTTGTTGTAGTTTTCGGACAAATCTCCCCGATTTTCTGCTAACTCAGTTCGGAGAGATCAATCCAGATTATTCTTTGCTCAGTTCTTCTATATATATTCCAGTTCGGTATCAACCGACAATACAGAAATCCAAAAAAAAAACTGACAATCGGCTGGAATTTTTCTATTCGGATTTTCTAATTTTTTTTTTGACAGATTCTAGAATCTGGTCTAATACAGATTGGTCGGCCGCTCGCTCTATTCTGATATATATTCTAGATATAATTGTTCGTTTGGAGATCGAACAGATTCGGTTGAGAAATTTTTTTGAGAAAAATAGCCAATTGGAATCGGATAAAGATATTGAAATAGAGAAAAAAAATTTCTTTTTCAAATAATTGTCTTGATTTCTTTCTGTTTGTATATATTTTTGTTTTGAATTGTATTTTGATATTTGTTGATCCAATTTGCTCTATCTGTTGTATCTGTTTTTTGTACCGGTAGTATCGGTTGAGATTGTTTTTTGTTTGAAAATCCCAAAAATATTTATATTTTACTGTTTTCTGTTTTGATTTTTCGACAAAATTGTCTATATTTTTTTTTTTTTTTGTTTTTT
>Ga0102593_1002393_pt1 | contig 14510 bp, 13 predicted proteins | sample AraplaCol_mMS_r2_2_FD_76862 | JGI IMG/M metagenome (GOLD analysis project Ga0102593, IMG submission 76862) | Arabidopsis root microbial communities from North Carolina, USA - plate scrape MF_Col_mMS_r2 (SPADES assembly) (version 2) | ecosystem: Host-associated > Plants > Roots > Endosphere...
CGTATGCGATGGGCCCACCCAATGCGGCGAGCAGAGCCACCGTCAGCAGGCCCGCTCCGACGTGGCGCCGCCCGACCCGCACAGACCACGACCACGGCAGGACCACCGCCGCCAGTGCCGTCGCGCCGAGGACACCCCACCGCAGGGCCGGCGATGACACCGCGCCACTGCCGAGCCGCCACCAGCCGTACAGTCCCGCGGTCGCCACGACGGCGACGAGGGCCACCCGGCACCACGCGGCGTCGCGGCGCGACCAGGCCTCGGTGACGCCGATCGCGAACATCGCCGCGACGGGCGGCGCGATGGACAGGCCGTAGTAGGGGTGGACGGTGCCGTTCATGAAGCTCACCACCAGACCGTCGACCAGGAACCACCCGCCGAAGAGCACCGCACCGGCACGCACCCGGTCGGTGCGCGGTGCCCGGCCGCGCAGCGCGACCACGAGCGCCGTCGCCACCACCGCGGCGGGCACCAGCCACCCGATCTCGAACCCGAACTCACCGGAGACCAACCGCCCGAGCCCCTGCTGATGGGCGCCCCCACCTCCGAGCACCGCCATCCCGACGTGGCTGCCGCCGAAGAGGGCTCCGCCCGGGCGGGCGTGTCCCATCACCCGGTCCAGCCCGTTGTATCCGAGCACCAGGTTCATGAAGTCGTCGTCGGTCGACCCGGCGATGTACGGCCTCGACGACGCCGGCCACAGCATCGTCAACACCACGAACCACCCGGCGGAGACCACGAACGCCACACCCGCACCCAGCAGGTGCACCAGCCGCACGCGCAGCCGCACGGGCGCCGCGAGCAGGTAGGCCGCGGCCAACGCCGGCATCACCATCACGCCCTCGAGCATCTTGGCCAGGAACGCCAATCCCAGCGCCACCCCGGCACCGGCCAACCACCGGCCCGATCCGTGCTCAACCGCGCGGACGGTGCAGTAGGCGGCGGCGGTCATCAGCAGGACCATCGCGGCGTCGGGATCGTTGAAGCGGAACATCAGCACCGCCACCGGCGTCACCGCCAGCGCCGCCCCGGCGAGCAGGCCCGCCCCTGGCCCACCGATCCGACGGACCGCGCCGTACAGCGAGGCGACGGCGCCGACGCCCATCAGCGCCTGCGGGACCAGCATGCTGGCGCTGCTGAAGCCGAACAGCTGACCCGAGAGCCCCATCACCCACTGCGAGAGCGGTGGCTTGTCGACGGTGATGAAGTTCTGCGCGTCGAGCGAGCCGAAGAGCAGGGCCTTCCAGTCGACCGAACCGGCCTGCACCGCGGCGGCGTAGTACTGGTTGGCCATCCCGTTGACCGTCACGTTCCACAGGTAGAGCACCCCGGTGGCGGCCACCAGCAGGGCGAACCGCGCCCGGTCCCCGCGGCGGGTGCCGGCGCGGGGCTCGTCGAGGGCGGGCCGGGGGACGGTCGGCGGGTCGACGACGATCTCATGCGCCAACGTCACATCAGACAGTGACCCATTCCGACATTCGGCCCACCTGTGAGCCAGCGGTGAGACCCCTGGGGACGGGTGGGGTGACCCCCGTCGCCGCCTTGGCCTAGCCGCCCACCAGACGGGCGATCGACGCCATCGGAATGGGCAGCCAGCTCGGGCGGTACCTCGCCTCGTAGCCGGCCTCGTAGACCGCCTTGTCCAGTTCGTATGCGGCCAGCGTTCCGCCGGAGTTGCGCGGGTCGGTGCCCGCCGCCGCGGCGTATCCGTCGCAGAACGACGCGCAGTTGCGGTCCACCCACGCGGTGGCCTGCGCGGCCAGCCCGTCGTCGGCCTGGGATCCGTCGACCAACCGTTGGTAGGCCGCGTACTCGTAGGACCGCAGCACCCCGGCAACGTCGCGCAGCGCCGAGTCGGGCCGGCGACGCTCGTCGAGGGGTTGACCGGGCTCGCCTTCGAAGTCGATCACCAACCATCGCTGCGGGGTTCGCAGCACCTGCCCGAGGTGAAGGTCGCCGTGCACCCGCTGCACGGTTTGGGACTGGCCCTGCAGCGCCCGGTAGCGCTGTTCGATCGCCGGTGCGTACCGCTCGACGTCGGGCACCATCGCCGCCACCGCAGCGAGGCGCTCCAGCAACGCGTCGACCGGGAACGGCCGTTCCTCGGTGCCCAGGGTGGCGGCGAGCGTCTGGTGCACCGACGCCACGGCCTCCCCCAAACGGTGGGACTCCTCGGCGAAGTCGGCACCGGAGGCGGCCAGGTCCCGCGTGCTCGCGGTGGCCATGTCCCAGCCCTCCGTGGAGTTGGCGGCGAACTCGGTGACCATGCCCAGGGAGTACGACTCGCCGTCGAGGGTCGTCTCGAACGACCCGAGCAGCCGGGCGACGTGCGCGTTGCCTGCTCGGGCGAGTTCGCGGTTCAGTTCGATGTCGGGGTTGATCCCGGGGGTGACGCGGCGGAACACCTTGAACATCGCGGCGTCCCCGAAGACCACGCTGGTGTTGCTCTGCTCGGCCCCGATGACGCGACCGTCGAGGTGCAGCGGCAGGTCGGCGCCCGGCTCCTTGAGGAACCGCAGCGGGCCGACGGTGGCCGACTCGTCGACCAGCGTCAGCAGGAACGTGGCCGCGGCCGGGTCGTAGAGCGCGTCGTACCCGGTGTGCACGCCCGCCGTGCCGATGGTCGCGGCGCCGGGCTCACCATCCCAGCGCACCAGCTGCTGATATCGGTGGGAGGTGCCGTCGGTGAACTCGACGTCGAGGAGCGCCAGGTCGAGGTCGCCGCGCAACGGGACCACCTCGCCGACCCGCACCTCGGAGAGCTCGCGGCCCCGGCCTGCGTACCACCGCTGGGTCGGAAGCCATTGATCGAACGGAAGGTTCATCGCCTCAGTCATCAGTCTTCAAAGCTACCCACGCGGGGTCACGTTGAATCAGCCGCCGACGCCGCCGCCGGCACCGGAAGCACGCCGCGCTCCTCGGCGTCCTCGCGCGAGGCCGAGGACCACAAGTCGCGTAGGGACAGCATCCGGCGCCACGGGTACCAGCGCCGGCGCACGCTCCATTCGACCCCGGCGGGGTCGACGGCGGCCAGACTCACGTCAGGAATCGCTCGGCGCCGGTCCGCAGGTAGCGGCCGGAATTGGCTTGGCGGTATCCGACCACGCCGCCGCTGAACGTCAGTGCGAGCAGACCGGCGAGGCCCGGCACCGCGACCATGGCCATGTCGTTGGCCCGCGCCGTCCGCAGATACCTCGGGTAGCCCTGCCGCGGGCCGGGGGCGCCCACTCCCGACGCCGAGGCCGACGGACCCGATCCCGCGGGCGGCAGTTGCTCGGTCGGAATCGACCCGGTCTGCGCCACCGAACCCTTGACCGCGGGTGCCCGCAGGCCTGCCGAACCCGCCGCCAGCACCCGGGCGCCCGCCGGGGCCGACCCGGTGATCGGACGCGGCGTCGGGACCCGGATCTGCGGCACCACCATCGGCGCCTGGAGCACCGGAAGGCCCGAGGACCCGGTCGACAGTGGCACCGCGCCACCGGTCCCGTCGGCGTCGACGGTCGACGGCTCCTCCTGCATCGTCCGGAACGTCGGCGACGGTGTCGGTGTCGGGGCGGGCGGCCGGAACGGGTCGTACGGCGCGTAGGCGTCCATCAACAGCGAATTGACGGTGTTCAGGGTCTCCCCGACCGATGTAAGGGCGGCGTACGGGTCGGTGAGGTTGAGCGAATACCGCGCGCCCTCGTACCCCGGTCCGGGGATCGACGGAACCGGCACGGTGATCGGCGGGGTGAACGGCAACGTGACCTCGACGGTGCTGGTGGCCCGGCGGCCCGGGGCGGGCGCGACGACCTCCGCTGGCGTCGAATCCGGCGACTCCTCGACCGGTCCGGTCGAAGGCCGGTCGCGCTTGCGGCCGCCCGACGTCCCGCCGACGGGGACGTCGGGCGTGGTCAGGGTGCCGGGTTCCCGGCCGTTGCCGAACACGCTGAGGGGTTTGCCGAACATGTCTCGCAGCTGCGTGGCGATCGTCTGGGGAATGTCGAAGATGCTGGGCGGCCGGATCGCCGGGGTCACGGTCGGCGGGATCCCCGTGGTCGGCTCTGGTTCGCTGGACGGCGGCGTCTCGGTGCCGCTGCCAGGGTCGCCCGGCGTGCCGGAGTCGTCGGGGTCGGCTGACGCCACACCCATCCCGGCGCAGCCCATCAGCAACGCTGCAATCAGCGCGGCAACACCCTTCGGCACCGCGAGCACGGGGTTCGGCACGACCCTCCCGTCTCAGCTAAATTTGACGCCTGAGCTGCTGAAATACGACTACCTGATTGTATCACACGAAGCAGCTGCGCCGCCGAGCTTCGGGGCGCCGACCACCGCCAGCGAACTCGTCGACGACAGCTCGCCGGGACTCCCGGGCGGCCCCGGCGGTAGGGTGCGGACGTGGCATCCGGTGAAACGTTGCGCGACCATGGCGACCCTGGCGACGCCCCGTCGATTCCACCGCCGTTGACGGCGGCGGTGGACACCACCCGCCCGTCGGCCGCCGAGGAGGCCCGCACGATCGCGGCGTCGACCAACACCGGCACCCTGGCCTCCCTCACCGCCAGCGGCGACCCCTGGGCGTCGTTCGTGACCTACGGGCTGCTCGGCGGAGCGCCGGTGCTGTGCGTGTCCAATCTCGCCGAACACGGGCGCAACCTGGCCGGCGATCCCCGGGCCAGCATCGCCATCGTCGCCGCGGCCACCGACAGCGACCCGCTCGCCAACTCCCGCATCACCCTCGCCGGCGTCGTCGAGCGGCCGGCCGGCGACGAGCTGGCCGCCGCCCGCCAAGCCCACCTCGACGCCGTCCCGGCAGCGAAGTACTACGTCGACTACAGCGACTTCACCCTCTGGGTCCTGCGCGTCGACCGCGTTCGCTGGGTCGGCGGGTACGGCCGCATGGATTCCGCCGCCGGTTCCGACTACGCCACAGCGGAATCCGATCCGGTCGCCGCCGTCGCCGCAGGCGCCATCGAGCACCTCAACGCCGACCACGCCGAGGCTCTCGCCGCGATGGCCAGGACGCTGGGCGGCTACCCCGACACCACGGCCGCGACGTGCACGGGCGTCGACCGCTACGGACTCGACCTCAAGGTGAGCACCGACCGCGGGGTGGCCTACCCGCGCATCGGGTTCGCCGAACGTCTCGAGTCGGCCGACGAATTGCGCGCCGCCACGGTCGAACTGACGCGGCGGGCGCGCGCGACCTGAGCCGGCCCGGGGGCGGGTGGCCTACGATCACTGCGTGTCCGAGCGCCCCGAGAGTTGGCAAGCCGCCTTCGACCTGATCCGCACCCGCGGCTACGAACGTCGCGAGGAACCCTTCACGTTGGCCAGCGGCCAGCTCAGCCATGACTACATCGACGGCAAGTTCGCGATCGACACCGGCGAGCGGCTCACCGTGGTCAGCCGCGCCTGCGCCGACCTCGCCACCCTGACCGGCATCGAGTACGACGCCGTCGGCGGGCTGACCATGGGCGCCGACCCGCTGGCGCACGGCATCGCCATGGTGGCGGGCAAGGCGTGGTTCTCGGTGCGCAAGGAGCAGAAGCAGCGCGGCCGCGAACAGTGGATCGAAGGCACCCGCATCGAGCCGGGCATGCGCGTGCTGCTCGTCGACGACGTCATCAGCACGGGCGGGTCGACGGAGATCGCGTTCGACCGGGTCGTCGCCGCGGGTGCGGTCGTCACCGGCGTCATCCCGATGGTCGACCGCGGCGACGTGGCGGCCGGCCGGTTCGCCCGTCGCAACGTGCCGTTCGCGGCGCTGGTGACCTACCGCGACCTGGGTATCGAACCCGTCAAGGACGTCTGACCCTCGCCCACTGCACGGTTGGTGAACGCATCGCCCGAGTGGGGCCGCGAGGATGCGTACAGTCGGCGCTCTCAGCGCGCGGGCACGACCAGCACGTCGGTGGGCTGCACGCCCACGGCGACCCGCTGACCGGGGGAGAACTCCCTGGCCGCCGAGCTGCTCAGCTGGGCATGGACCACCGACCCGTCGGCCAGTTCGACGTACACCCGTGAGATGGGTCCGAGGAACGCCACCGACCGGACCGTGGCGGAGCCGGCGTCGTCGGCGGTGACGGTGACCGACTCCGGCCGCACCATCGCCGTCCCCCCGCCGGAGGTGATCGACCCGGCCAACGCGGGCATCTCGGTGCCGAGCACCGTGGCCCGGCCGCCCGACACCTGGGCGGGCACGTGGTTGTTCAGGCCCACGAACTCCGCGACGAACGGGGTGGCGGGGTTGGCGTACACCTCTGCGGGCGGGGCGAGCTGCTCGAGGCGGCCCTTGCTCATCACGCCGACCCGGTCGGCGACGGCGAGCGCCTCCTCCTGATCGTGGGTGACGAACAGCGTCGTCGTCCCCACCTCCAGCTGCACCCGGCGGATCTCGTCGCGCAGCTGGGTACGCACCTTGGCGTCCAGCGCCGAGAGCGGCTCGTCGAGCAACAGCACCCGCGGGCGGATCGCCAGTGCACGCGCCAACGCCACCCGCTGCTGCTGACCGCCGGACATCTCCGAGGCGTACTTGTGGGTGTGCTCGGACAACCCGACCAGCTCGAGCATCTCGGTTGCGCGCGTTGCCCGTTCGCCCTTGGCGGTGCCCCGCATCTTGAGGCCGAACTCGACGTTCTCGACCGCGGTGAGATGCGGGAACAGGCTGTAGGCCTGGAACACCATGCCCATGTCCCGCTTGTTCGCGGGCACCGACGTCAAGTCCTTGCCGTCGACGGTGACCGTCCCGGAGGTGGCCTTGTCCAGCCCGGCCAGGATGCGCAGCGCGGTGGTCTTGCCGCAGCCCGACGGCCCGAGCAGCGCGATGAACTCGCCGGGCTCCATCTTCAGATTCAACCCGTCGAGCGCCTTGACGGTGCCGTAGGTACGGGTGAGGTCGGTGAGCTCGACCGCGACCCCGCCGCCAGTGGTGCTCATGCGTGACGCCTCCGTCGGGTGACCAGTGAAAGTGCAAGGAGCAGAACGAAACCGAACAGCAGCGTGGCCAGGGACGCCGCCACCGAGGTGGGCCCGTCGGTCTTGCCGAGTGCGACGATCTGAATGGGCAGCGTCTGAAAGCCCGACAGGGACGCAATGGTGTACTCGCCGAGGACGACCGCCACCGAGATGAACGCCGCGGACAGCACACCCGACCAGATGTTCGGCACGACGACGCGGGCGATCGTCGTGGCCCATCCCGCGCCGAGCGATCGTGCCGCCTCCGACAAGGTGCCCAGGTCGATCGCCGAGAGTGCCGCGTCGATGGACCGGTAGGAGAACGGCAGCACCACCACGACGTAGACGAAGGTCAGGGTCAGCGCGGACTCACCGAAGAAGTACGTCACCCACAGGTAGACGTTCTTCAGACCCACGACCACCACCAGCGCAGGGATGGTGAGCGGCAACAGGCACAGGAATTCCACGATGCCCTTGGCCCATGGCGTGCGCAGTCGGACCCAGATCATGGTGGGCACCAACAGGATCAGCATCGCGATCACGGTCAGCACCGCGAGCAACAGCGACGTGATGATCGACTGGTACAGCGCCTCGTCGGTGACGAGGTTGGACCAGGCCGCCATCGTGCGCCCGCCCTTGAGCAGGTTGCGCGTGGAGAAGTCGGCCATCGCATACAGCGGGAAGAGGAAGAACAGCCCGAACACCACCCACAGCGCGGCCTTGACCACCCGGGTGCTCATCGCAGCCGCCTCATCTCAGCCACCGCGACGTGCGCCGGATCAGCAGGCTGTAGGCCCCCATCACCAGGGCGACGACGACGATCATCTCCAACGCCAGGGCATAGGCGAAGCCCGACTGACCGAGCACCACCTCGCTGGTGAGGGCGGCTCGGATCAGCAGCGGGATGATCGGGCTGCCCTGGCTGACCAGTGCGGCGGCCGTCGCGTAGGCGGCAAAGGCGTTGGCGAACAACAAAAGCACCGCACCCAGGAACGCCGGGGTCAGCAGCGGCACGGCGACCTGGCGCCAGTACTGCCACGTCGACGCGCCGAGGCTGACCGCGGCCTCGCGCCACTGTTCGCGCAGTCCCTCCAGGGCCGGAAGGAACACGATGACCATCAACGGGATCTGAAAGTACGTGTACACCAACACCAGGCCGGGCAGACCGTACAGCCATCCTGATCCGGCCAGGTTCCAGCCGAAGTGCTCCTGCACCCACAGCGTCAGGACGCCGTTGAGACCGATCGTGGCCAGGAAGGCGAATGCCAATGCCACGCCGCCGAATTGGGCCAAGACGCTGCACAGCGAGATGACGCCGCGGCGGATCATCGACGTGGCGGGGCGCGAGACGATCAGCCACGCCAGCAGCGCGCCCAACACCGCACCCAGCACCGCCGTGCTGCCCGAGAGGAACACGCTGCGCCCGAGCGCGGTCAGCGCGGTGCCGGAGAACAACGCGCCGAGCCGAGCCAGGGTGAAGCGGCCGTCCTCGACCACCGCGCTCGCGACGACGGTCACCGTCGGCACGATCAGGAAGATTCCGACGACCGCGAAGAACGGCAGCAGTGGCAGGGAGTCGACCAGTCGACTCCGGATCTTGGCCAGGGTGATCAGCCGATCGCCTTGGCCCAGTTGGCCTCCAGGTACTTCTTGGCCGCGTCGGTCTGCTGCTGGGATGGGATGACCGCGGAGCCTTCGACCGGTGGCAGCTGACCGTAGGCGGCCTTGTCGATCGTGCCCGCCTTGACCATGGCGTCGGCCCGCACCGGCCGAGCGCTGCCCTGCAGGTACAGATTCTGGCCCTCGTCACTGAAGAGGAACTCCTGCCACAACCGGGCCGCCGCCGGATGCGGCGCGTCCTTGTTGACGGCCTGGTAGTAGTAGCCCGCCAACGCGGCGTTGGGCGGGACGACCACCTTCCACGACGGCAGCTTCTTGGTCTCGGCGACGTTGAGGTAATCCCAGTCGACGACGACGGGCGTCTGCCCGGATTCGATGGTGGCCGGTGTCGGGTCGACGGGCAGGAAGTTGCCCGCCTGCTTCAACTTTCCGAAGAAGTTGACACCGGGGGCGATGTCGTCGGGTGACCCGCCCTGGCTGAGGGCGACCATCATGACACCGGAGAACGCCGCGCCGGCCTGGGTCGGGTCGCCGTTGAGGGCCACCTTGCCCTTGAACTCCGGGCGAAGCAGGTCGTCGACGGTCTTGACCTCCGGCACCTTGGCCGAGTCGTAGCCGATGGAGATGTAGCCGCCGTAGTCGTTGACCCAGGCGCCGTCGGGAGCCTTCATCTCGGGGCCGATCTCGTCGAACTTCGCGACCTTGTACGGCGCGAACATCGCGGTGTTGGCTAGGGCGACGGCCTGTCCGAGGTCGAACACGTCGGGCGCGGTCGACTTGCCCTTCTGCTGCGTCGCGGCGTTGATCTCGTCCTGGCTGGCCGCGTCGGGCTGGGCGGAGTTGACCTTGATGCCGTACTTGTCGCCGAACGCCTTGATGATGGCGCCGTAGTTCGCCCAATCCGGCGGCAGCGCGATGACGTTGAGCTCGCCCTCCTTCTTGGCGGCGTCGACGAGTCCCGACATGTCGGTCCCGCCGAAGTCGGCCGCCGAGGTCGCCTCACTGGCGTTGACCCCGGTGGAGGTCTTCTCCCCCTTGTCCTTTGACTCCGGTGGTGCGCACGCGGCGATTCCGCCCGCGAGGACGAGGACCAAGGCGCTGGCGGCGAGCCGCATCTTCTTCATTGGCGAACCTTCTCATGGAGCCGGATGCGCAACGGTGGCGTCGAGGTGACGGCGCCTGGTCGCGACGGTGAACGAATCGGGTCTGCACTATCAGTCTGGGGGGACCTTACCGTCGTGTCTTCGGGTCGGCAGGGGTTCTCGGACTGTCGGTTTCCTCGAACGAATCTTCGACACGAGAGGGAAATTTGCCATCCCGGCATCCATACGCGCTGGTCGCCACCTAACATCGTGGGGTGGCGGACGGCGAGGCCTCGGGGGAGGCCAGGTTGGACGATCCGGTCGACGAGGCCGTCGACACGGATCGGTTGGCCCTGGCGCGGTCCGAGGACCCCGAGCCCGGTGTCGAATGGATCGAGCCCCCACCACCCACCGCGGCCGAAGAGCACACGTTCGACGCCTTCGACTCCCGCACCTGGAACTTCAAACCCGCTCCGACGCCGTGGTACCGCACGGGCGGCATGCCAGTCGTCGTGGTGGCCGTCTCGGTCGCGGCCGTGGCCCTCGTCGTCTCGGTGGTCCTGCTGGCGTTCCGGGGGTCCTCCACCGAGCAGACCACCCCCGCCGACCAGACGTCCAGCGCGCCAACCACGTCGGAGGCCCCGACGACCACCAGTGACGTTCCGGAGCCGCCGCCCCCTCCCCCGCCGCCTCCTCCACCGCCGCCCCCGCCAGCCACGGAGGTCCAGCGGGCACCGGTCGTGCGGCCGCCGTCGCGGCCGACGAAGAAGCCGGAGATCAACGTGACCCGCTCTCCGATGAGCGTGAGCCCCCAAAAGCCCTCTCGGTGAACGACTTCGAGGCGGCCACCCACTTCGCGAACGCGCCGGTGGCCGTGCTCTCCACGGTCGGTGAGGATGGTGCACCCCACGTGGTGCCCATCGTGTTCAGCGTGCGGACCGTCGGCGGCGAGACGACTCTGTACACGGCGGTCGACGCGAAGCGAAAGTCGACCTGGCGGTTGCGCAGGCTGGCCAACATCGCTGCCAACCCGCGCGTGAGTCTGTTGGTCGACCACTACGAGGACGACTGGACCCGCCTGTGGTGGGTCCGCGCCGACGGGCTGGCGACGGTGCACGAGAGCGGTGAGCAGATGGCCGTCGGCTACGCCGCGCTGCGCGAGAAGTATCGGCAGTATGAACGATTGGCCCTCGACGGTCCCGTGGTCACCGTCGCGGTGACACGATGGTCGTCGTGGCACGCGTGAGCGATTCTCTCCTGGGCTGGAATCCTGCGTTGACGGGTGTGGCGCTCGAACCGGCCTATCAGCGGATCGTGTCGCTCGAGGACGGCGCGACGGTGGGCTTCGAGGCGCTCGCCCGGTGGCCCTCCCTCGGCGGTGCCGACCCGCTGTCGGTGTTCGCCAGGGCGGCGGCCATCGGCGAGGTCGACGCGCTCGACCGGTCGTGCATCGACGCCGCCATCACCGGAGCACTCGACGGTGGCATCGCGCCCGGCACCATGTTGGCGGTCAACTGCGAGCCCACCACGCGGCACGTCACGGTGGCGGACAGTCCCGTGCTGGCGCGCGGGCATGCCGAACTGGACCTGGTCTTCGAGCTGACCGAGCGGGGCCTGCTCGCCCACCCGAGGACCTTGCTGGCCAAGGTCGCGGCGCTGAGATCCGACGGATTCGCCATCGCGCTGGACGACGTGGGCAGCCACCCCGACTCGCTCGCGCTGCTCGACATCGTCGACCCCGACGTCATCAAGCTCGACCTGCGCCTGGTGCAATCCCAGCCCGATCGCGACCAGGCCCGCATCCTCGCCGCGGTGCTCGCCCACCACGAGCGCACCGGCGCGGTCATCCTCGCCGAGGGCATCGAGACTGCCGAACACCTCGAACAGGCCCTGGCACTCGGCGCGACGCTGGGGCAGGGCTACCGGTTTGGCCATCCCGGCCCGCTCGAGGAACGCGCGCCCGCCCGGTGGCGTCGCCGTCCGCGGGCGCCCCTCACCACGTCCGGCACCGAGTCACCCTTCGGAGAGCTGGCCGCGGCGGGACGGCTCCGCACCGCGCGCAAGGACACCCTGACGGCGTTCTCCCGCCACATCGAAAGCCAGGCAACGCATTCGGCCGACCCTCCGATGGTCTTGAGCGCACTGCAGAGTGTGGACCACCTCACCCCGGGCACGCTACGCCGCTACCGTGAACTGGCACGCATCTCGCCGCTGGTCGCGCTCTTCGGCGAGGGCATGTCGCCGGATCTCGACGGAGGAATTCGCGGCGTGCACCTCGAGGCCGGCGACCCCATGTGCGCCGACTGGATCGTGCTTGCCCTTGGCGCCCACACCGCCGCCGCGCTCATCGCGCGGGAACGCGAGGGCGAGTCCGGGTCGGTGATGGCGGAGGCCGACCGGCGCTTCGACTTCACCATCACCTATGACCGATCCGTGGTCACGGCGACGGCGCACTACTTGCTCGACCGGATGCTGTAGCCCGAACAGAGGACAGTTCGAAGCTGACGTGTCACTGTGATGTGATGGCACTTCGCATCATCGCCTGGGGAACGGGCGCGGTCGGCAGGGAAGCGCTGGCGGCCATCCTGGATTCCCGCGCCGGCCTCGAATTGGTGGGCGTCAAGGTTCATTCCGAGGACAAGGACGGCGTCGACGCAGGCACCCTGCTCGGCCGCGCCCCCGTCGGGGTCCTCGCCTCGGTCGACTCCGCGGCAGTGCTGGCGGTCGAGGCGGACTGCGTGGTGTACACCCCGAGGCTGACGTCGGTCGACGAGGTGTGCGCCATCCTGGCCAGCGGCAAGAACGTCGTCACCACGGCGTTCTTGTTCCACCCCAACAGGATTCGGCTTCGCGACCGCGATCGAGTGCTGGCGGCGTGCCTCCGTGGCGGCACCAGCGTCCACGGCAGCGGCCTGAACCCCGGCAACCTCTCGGGCGTGCTGCCGCTGGCGTTGTCGGGCATGAGCCGCACCGTCGACGAGGTGAAGTTGCAGGAGCGGGCGGACTGGTCGGCCTACGACAGCACCGCGATCACCTTCGAGAACATGCGCTTCGGCCGGCCCGTCGACGAGATCTCCCCGACGGCAAGCGACTTCCTGGCGTTCAACAGTTCGATCTTCACCGAGCATGTGTGGCTGCTGGCCGATGCGTTGCACGCGGGCGTCGACGAGGTCACCGCCACCGTGGACGCCGTCGCCGCCAAGCGCGACCACGAGATCTTCGACCACGTGTTGCGGGCCGGCACGACCGCGGGACAGCGCTGGAACTGGGTGGGCCGGCGCGGTGGCCGTCCGCTGGTCGAGATCGAGACGCTGTGGACCGTCGGCAACGAATACCCCGGGCACTGGCCGAAACCGCAGCACGGGTGGACGTTGACCATCGAGGGTGATCCGTCGATGCGGGCCCACTTCCTGTCGCTGGCCAGCTTCAAGCGGGATGCGTCGATGGTGGAGCACGTCAACGCGGCCAACGTCGCCACCGCGATGCAGGTCGTCAACGCGATACCGGCCGTCTGCGCGGCCGCACCCGGGTTCGCGACCGGCGCGACCCTGCCCCTCGTACGCAGCCTGATCGGCTTCGGCAACGCCTGACCACGCGCCGATGAGTGTGTCCCAGACCATGTTTGGTCATGGGAGGTGATCAGCACCGCACTTTCCCGGTGATGCTTGCGTCCCCACCAACCGGTTGGGACACTTCTGCCGTCGTTCCAGTCCGGTGGCCGACGGTCCGAAGGGAGCGGGAGCATGCGCTCTCCGGTGACCGCGTTGGAGCCCCGCTTCCGGCATTGGCGCCACGACCCTCCGGTCAAGACCTCCGCGGCCGTGCTGTTCCTGGTCGTCGGCGTCGTCGTGGTGTTGGTGTGGTGCCAATTCCGCGGCGTCTTCGCCGACACCACCGTGCTCACCCTGCTGTCCCCGCGGTCCGGGCTGTCGATGGACCAGGGCTCCAAGGTGACCTACAACGGCGTCGAGATCGGCAGCGTCGCCGCCGTCGCCGCCGTGACCGTCGACGGCGCCCCGATGGCCAGGTTCTCACTGGCCGTCGACCCCGACGACGTGGCGCTGCTGCCGGCGAACGTCGACGCGCAGATCAAGGCGTCCACGGTGTTCGGCAACAAGTACGTCGCACTGTCCTCACCCGCCACGCCCGTACCGCAGCGCGTCAGCGCGGCCACGCCGATCCGATCGGCCACCACCAGCACCGAGTTCAACACCCTGTTCGAGACCGTCGTCGAGGTGACTCAGCACGTCGACCCGGTGAAGCTCAACCAGACGCTCACCGCCACCGCACAGGCCTTGAGCGGCTTGGGCACCCGGTTCGGCAAGTCCGTCGAGGACGGCAACGCGATCCTGGCCGACGTCACGCCGCTGCTGCCCCGGTTCCGCGAGGACGTGCGGGGCGTGGCCGATCTCGCCGACGTCTATTCCGCCAGTGCGCCAGACCTGTTCGACGGCTTGGCCGGTGCGGTGACCACCGCCCGCACGCTCGACGAGCGCAGCGACGACCTCGACGCCGCGCTGATGGCGTCGGTCGGGTTCGGCGACACCGCGGGCGACGTCGTCGAACGGGGCGGTCCGTATCTGGTGCGCAGCGCGGCCGATCTGGTGCCCACCAGCGCCCTACTCGACGAGTACAGCCCCGAACTGTTCTGCACCATCCGCAACTATCACGACGTGGAGCCCGCGTTCTCGAGATTTGGTGGCGGCAACGGCTATTCGCTGAACCTCCGCGACGAGCTGGTCGGCGCGGCCAATCCGTACGTCTACCCCGACAACCTGCCGCGGGTGAACGCCCGCGGCGGTCCCGAGGGGCGGCCGGGTTGTTGGCAGTCGCTGAGCCGTGACCTGTGGCCGATGCCGTATCTGGTGATGG
>Ga0102593_1002404_pt1 | contig 14428 bp, 14 predicted proteins | sample AraplaCol_mMS_r2_2_FD_76862 | JGI IMG/M metagenome (GOLD analysis project Ga0102593, IMG submission 76862) | Arabidopsis root microbial communities from North Carolina, USA - plate scrape MF_Col_mMS_r2 (SPADES assembly) (version 2) | ecosystem: Host-associated > Plants > Roots > Endosphere...
ACGCCTTGCGTGGCACCGCGCCCGTCAAGCCCGATGCGGGCGTGAAGTTCAACCGCATCGCCTACTCGGCCGCGCATGTCGTGGCCGACCCGCTTGCGGCCATCGACCCGTGGCTGCAATCGGCCATCGATTGGGACACCACCATCGCCTACCGCCGCCACCTGTTCTCGCTGGGCCTGGGCGTGGCCGAGGCGATGGACACCGCGCAGCGCGGCATGGGCCTCGATTGGCCGACCTCGCTGGAGCTGATCGCGCGCTCGCTCGATGCGGCGCGCGACGTGCCCGGCGCGCGCGTCGCGAGCGGCTGCGGCACCGACCAGCTCGCGCCCGACGCGGCACACGGCGTCGACGACGTGATCCGTGCCTACGAGGAGCAGATGGCCGCGATCGAGAAACTGGGCGGCCGGCTGATCCTGATGGCCAGCCGCGCGCTGGCCCGCGTGGCGCGCGGGCCGGACGACTACCTGCAGGTCTACGGCCGCCTGCTGCGCCAGGCCCGCGAGCCGGTGATCCTGCACTGGCTGGGCGACATGTTCGACCCGGCGCTGGCCGGCTACTGGGGCAGTGCCGACGTCGACCGCGCGATGGACACCGCGCTGGCGGTGATCGAGGCGAATCCGGCGCAGGTCGACGGCATCAAGATCTCGCTGCTCGACAAGGGCCGCGAGATCGCGATGCGGCGGCGCCTGCCGCCCGGCGTGCGCATGTACACCGGCGACGACTTCAACTACGCGGAGCTGATCGCCGGCGACGGCGTCGGCAGCGCGCCGACGCAGCGGCAGAGCGATGCGCTGCTCGGCATCTTCGACGCGATCGCGCCGGCGGCGAGCGCGGCGCTGGCCGCGCTCGCCACGCACGACCGCAGCCGCTTCCACGCGATCCTCGCGCCGACGGTGCCGCTGTCGCGGCACATCTTCAAGGCGCCAACCCGCTTCTACAAGACCGGCGTGGTCTTCATGGCGTGGATCAACGGCCACCAGGATCATTTCGCGATGGTCGGCGGGCAGCAGAGCACGCGGTCGCTGCCGCACCTGGCGGAGCTGCTGCGGCTGGCCGACGAGGCCGGGCTGATCGAGCAGCCGGAGCTGGCGGCGCGGCGCATGCGGCACCTGCTGGGCCTGCATGGCGTGGACGCGTGAGATGAGGGACTTCAGCGCCGACCACCGCTGGCTGTCGATCAACACCGCGACGGTACGCGCGCAATGGCCGCTCGACCGCATCGTGCTGGAGTGCGCGACCAGGGGCATCCGCGCGATCTCGCCGTGGCGCGACCAGGTCGCCGCGGCGGGCCTGGAGCGCATTGCCGGGCTGCTGCGCGACACCGGCCTCGCGCTGTCGGGCTACTGCCGCGGCGGCATGTTTCCGGCGGCCGATGCGGCCGGCCGGCAGCGCGCGCTCGACGACAACCGCCGCGCCGTCGACGAGGCGCGTGCGCTGGACGCGCGCTGCCTGGTGCTGGTGGTGGGCGGACTGCCGGGTGCGCTGTCGGGGCAGGCGGCGCACAAGGACCTGGGCGTGGCGCGGGCCGAGGTGCACGACGGCATCGCGGCGACGCTCGAGCATTCGCGCCGTGCCGGCATGCCGCTCGCGATCGAGCCGCTGCACCCGATGTATGCGGCCGACCGCGCCTGCGTCAACACGCTGGAGCAGGCGCTGGACCTGTGCGATGCGCTCGACCCCGGCCGCAGCGGCGCGCTCGGCGTGGCGCTCGACGTGTACCACGTGTGGTGGGATCCGAAGCTTCAATCGCAGATCGAACGCGCCGGCCGCGAGCGGCTGCTGGCCTTCCATGTGTGCGACTGGCGCGTGCCCACGCGCGACCTGCTGAACGACCGCGCGATGATGGGCGACGGCGTGATCGACATTCCGCGCATCCGCGGCTGGGTCGAAGCCGCCGGCTACGCGGGCTACAGCGAGGTGGAGATCTTCTCCAGCGAGGACTGGTGGAAGCGCCCGGGCGGGGAGGTGCTGGACACCTGCATCGCGCGGCACCGCAATGCCGTGTGACGCTCCATGCTGGCGTCGGGAGGCAACTGTGGCAAACCCAGGCTGAGCTTGGGCGTCTGCGAAAGTCGTCTTCTCTGCCTTCGGGGCGCGGGGAGCTCGGGGGCTCCTCTGCGGTCATGTCCCCCGCCGCTTGATGGCCTCGCGGCCATCAAGCGGCTCCTCCTTTACTTCCCTCCGAGGAGCCCCCAAGCTCCCCACGCCCGCACCGCGCACTTCCCCCTGAAGAGAAAAGGCAGAGCGTGTGCACGTCCCCACGTCTTCTGTTCTTCTCTTCCCGGGAAGTGAGGGAGCGGTGGCGCCGCGAGGAGGCGAGGTGCCCCTCGGAGGGAAGTAAAGGAGGAGCGGAAGGCCTGCCGACAGGCAGGCCTTCCGCGGGGGACATGACCGGAGGGGGGCACCTCGCCTCCTCGCGGCAGAGCAAAAGAAAGAGCGAAAGTCAGCGCGTGAACGAGGGAGCCGCGTTCGGTGGCTCAGGCCGCTGCCAGCATGGTGCGGCGCACCCGCCGCACGTTGAACGCACTGGCGATCAGCACGCCCTGCACCACCGCGATGCCGAGCCACACCTGCGCTGGCCGGTGCAGGTCCATCAGCGTACCGAACAGCAGTGGCGCGATCGCCTGGCCGATGTCCAGCCCCGAGTAGACGACGCCGTAGACGCGGCCGGTCGCGTTGTCGGGCGCCGAGCGCTTGACGATCAGGTCGCGCGACGGCCCGGCGATGCCGGCCGCGAAGCCCATCGCACCGAACAGCACCGGCACCGCCAGCGCCGGGATCGTCGCGAAGCCCAGCACCAGCGCGATCGCCGCCGCCACGCCGAAGCCGGCACCGACGATGCGCTCGCAACGTGCCGGGTCGGTCACCAGGAAACCGCCGACCACCATGCCGCCGGCACTGCACACCATGTAGACCGTCAGGCAGATCGCCGCCAGCTGCGCCGGCACCTCGTGCAGCAGCCGCGCCGCCTCGGGCGCGAAGGCCTGCACGCCGCTCAGCGCCATCGCATAGAAAAAGAAGAACGCGAAGCACATCCAGACCGCCGGGATCTGCAGGAAATCGAGGCTGCCGCCCACCGGCTGGGCCGCCGCGGCCTTCGCGGGCGCCACCGCGTCGAGCGCCAGATTCTCGCGGTTGAACCACAGCACCACCAGCACGGTGAACGCCAGCACGCCGGCACAGGCCAGCGCGACGCGCCACGAGTACGCCAGCGTCAGCGGCACCAGCATCGCCGGTGCCAGCGCCCAGCCCAGGCTGCCGGTGATGCCGTGCACGCTGAACGCATGGCCGAGCCGCGACGGGTGCACCTTGCGGTTCAGCAGCGTGAAGTCGACCGGGTGGAACACGCCGTTGCCGATGCCGGCCAGCACCGAGAACATCGCCAGCATCCACCAGCCGGTGCTGATCGAGAAGCCGAAGGCCGCCAGTCCCAGCAGCGCCAGCCCGGCGAACAGGATCGGCCGCGGCCCGAAGCGGTCGACGATGAAGCCCGACAGCGCCTGCGTGATGCACGAGACGACGAAGAAGATCGACATCAGCAAGCCCAGCTCGGCATAGCCGACGTCGAAGGCGTCCTTCAGCCACGGGAACAGCGGCGCCAGCAGCAACTGGCTGAAGTGACTGATGCTGTGCGCCAGGCCGACGAGGCCGATGACGGTGGCGTCCTTGCGCAAGGCGGGTGCCGGGGCGGCCAGGGTGTTCATGCAGGTGGAGCCGATGAGGAGGAGCCCCGATGGTAGGCAGGCGCGGCGCGGCCGGATTACGATAGCCTGTCAATCCCTGTCGAGATCCTGCCAACCCGGGCCGCCCCGCCCCGCTCCGCCATGTCCACCCCCACGCCGCCGATCGGTCCGCTGACGCCGCACCTCTACACGCCGACGCCGCAGCGCCCGCTGCGCGCGAAGAAGCACCACCTGAGCACCGACACCCGGGTCGTGCCGCACGACCACCCGTGGGCGCAGGTCGCGCTGTCGTCGACCGGCGTCGTGCGGCTGACGATGGAGCACGGCACCTACCTCGTGCCGCCGTCGCGCGCGCTGTGGATCCCGGCCGGCATGGAGCATGCCGTCAGCGTCGTCGAGGATGCCGACCTGCGCACGCTGTACCTGCTGCAGCCGCGCGGGCGCAGCGGCCCCGGCGTCGCGCCGGCCGAACAGGCGCCGTGGCGGCAATGCCGGGTGCTGGAAGTCTCGGAGCTGCTGCGCGCGCTGGTGCTCGAAATGAACGTGCAGCCCGACGGCGGCGGCCCGCCGCTGGGGCCCGACGCGCTGCGGCGCGAGCAGCGGATCAGCGCGCTGGTGCTGGACGAACTGCGCCGCGCCCGCCCGGTGCGGCTGGGTGTCGACCTGCCGGCCGACAAGCGGCTGCGCACGCTGTGCGAGGCGGTGCTCGACGATCCGACACGCCATGCCACGCTAGACGGCTGGGCGCGCGACACCGGCGCCAGCCCGCGCACCGTCGCGCGGCTGTTCCGCCAGCAGTTGGGCACCACCTTCGTGCAGTGGCGCCAGCAGGTGCTGCTGGCCAAGGCCTTGTCGATGGCGGCGCGCAAGCAGCCGATGGGCGTGATCGCCGCCGAGCTCGGCTATGCGAGCGCGAGTGCGTTCAGCGCGATGGTGCGCCGCTCGGTCGGCGCGCCGCCGAGCCGCTTCTTCACCTAGCGCGGCGGGACGAGTGCCGGGCCGCCACGGGCCACGAAGAGGCCCACTTCGTGGACCTTGCCGGCCCGCATCCCCTCGGGGGATCGGTCGATGTACCCATCGATCGAGGGGCTGTCAATCACCTGCCCCCGGAAGGGGTAGTCAATGTGGGGATGGCTGCGAAGGCGCCTCCCCCTAGACTGCACTGCACTCAACTGCCGGGAGCACCCATGTTGTCATCGCTGTTCGGAGACCTGCGAGACCTCAAGGGCAACGGCCGGGACGAACCCGTCCTGCCCGGCCACGTGGTGGCCTCCGACGGCGGCGAGCCCCGGCCCCCCGGCTTCGCCGCCACGTCGATCATGGAGAGCATCGCGACCGAGGTGAACGACCAGGGGCAGATGGTCGACCGCCACCTGCGCGACCTGGTCGTCACCGGCTCGTCGGCCCAGGCGATCCGCGAGCACTTCGCGGCCACCCGCGCCGACCTGGAGACCGCCTCCCGCCACATCGCGCTGCACGACCCGACCGGCGTCTGGGCGAGCGCGGTCGTGAAGGCGCTGTCGGACGCGAGCGGCCGGCCGATCGAGCGGCTGCACCTGCGCGAACACACCACGCTGCGCACGCTGGCGATGATCGAGCGCACGACGCTGGAGCGGCGCGACGAAGGCCTGCTGCGCATCTACCACGCCGACGTGCGCGCGCCCGGCCCCGACAACGCGGCGATCCCGATCGCGCTGATGGAGCGCAGCCACATGACCGCGGTGATCGTCGGCGCGATGCAGCCGCATGCGGTCGACGGCATGCTCAACACGCTGTACAGCGCGGTCAACCAGCCCGGCTGGCGCTGCCCGACGCTGCTCTTCATGCTGCCGCCGAACGGCGTCTGGATCGCCAACAAGATCGGCATGATCCAGTGGCCGCAGCGGCTGAAGGTGCAGGTGCTCAACGAATCGCTGTCGAGCGCGTCGGCGGTGTGGAACGCGCTGCTGGGCCAGTGGAACCGCGTGAAGACCGAGCCGGTCTGGGGCCCGCCGCCGGTGGCCGCGCTGGCATCGGTGCAGGGGCCGGACGGCTTCCCGATCAAGGTGGCCGACCTCGACGCGGCCGCCGCGGCGGCCGGAACGAGCGAGGCGACCCGCAGCAACGCGGTGCTGAAGGCGCCGGTGCGCCCGCTGCTCGACCCGCAGCGCGCGGCGCATGCGCTCGACGCGATGCTGCTCGTCGACGGCCTGATGGGCTGCGCCGTCGTCGACACCGCGACCGGCCTGGTCGTCACGCACAAGGTGCGCGACGAGCACCCGGTCGACATCGAACTGGCCGCCGCCGCCTGCACCCAGGTGCTGCGCGTGCACGACCGCCACGCGCGCGACATGGGGCTGTCCGATGCGGTGCACGAGATCATGACCAGCACGCCGACGCGCCACCACCTGATCCGCTCGCTGTCGCGGCACGCCGGGCTGTTCCTGTTCGCGCTGCTCGACAAGCAGCGCAGCAACCTGGCGCTGGCGCGCTACAAGCTGATGGAGGCCGAGCAGAGCCTGTCGTAGGACCCGCAAGCGCGCCGGGCCGAGCGCCGGGCCGCCATGCGCAACGAAGAGGCCCACGCCGTGGACCTCGCCGGCCCGCGTTCCCTCGGGAGGGGCCGCCCGGTGTACCCACCGGGCGAGGGGTCGTCATCCTCTCCGATACCATCGCCGGATGAGCCAAGACGTCCTCTTCGACTACCCGCTGCAAGACGCAGCCGGCGCCACCTGCACCGCCCACGCCTGGGCCAAGGTGCCCGAGCCGCTGACACCCGCCGGCCGCGCCGATTACAAGGCCCGCGCAAGGGCATTGCTGGCCCAGCACGACGCGGTGCTGGTCGCCCACTACTACGTCGACGGCGACCTGCAGGACCTGGCGCTCGAAACCGGCGGCCTGGTCGCCGATTCGCTCGAGATGGCGCGCTTCGGCCGCGACCACCCGAGCAAGACGCTGGTGGTCGCCGGCGTGCGCTTCATGGGCGAGGCCGCGAAGATCCTGAGCCCCGACAAGCGCGTGCTGATGCCCGACCTCGACGCGACCTGCTCGCTCGACCTGGGCTGCCCGCCCGACGACTTCGCCCGCTTCTGCGACGCCCACCCGGACCGCACGGTGGTCGTCTACGCCAACACCAGCGCCGCGGTGAAGGCGCGCGCCGACTGGATGGTCACCAGCTCCTGCGCGCTCGCGATCGTGCGCCACCTGAAGGACCGCGGCGAGAAGGTGCTGTGGGCGCCCGACCGCCACCTCGGCCGCTACATCCAGGAAGAGACCGGCGCCGACATGCTGATGTGGAATGGCGCCTGCATCGTGCACGACGAGTTCAAGGGCCTGGAACTCGACCTGCTGAAGGCCGAATACCCCGGCGCGAAGGTGCTGGTGCACCCGGAGTCGCCGAAGTCGGTGGTCGAGCAGGCCGACGTGGTCGGCTCCACCTCGCAGCTGCTGAACGCGGTGCTGCAGATGGACGCGAAGCACTTCATCGTTGCCACCGACAACGGCATCCTGCACCGCATGCGCCAGCTCGCGCCCGGCAAGGTGCTGGTCGAAGCGCCGACCGCCGGCAGCAGCGCCACCTGCAAGAGCTGCGCGCACTGCCCGTGGATGGCGATGAACGCGCTGCAGGGCGTCGTCGCGTGCCTGGAGCAAGGCAGCGGCGAGATCCACGTCGACGAGCCGGTGCGCCGCCAGGCGCTGGGCTGCATCGACCGCATGCTCGATTTCGTCAAGGCCCATCCGTCGAGCACGCAGAAGCCCGGCCTGGTCAAGAACGTGGGCGCCGCATGACCTCCTTCGACACCGACGAGACGCTGGAACAGGCCCGCGCGCGCAACATCCACGACGCGCTGCAGGAAGACATCGGCCGCGGCGACTGGACCGCGCAGCTCGTGCCGGCCGGCCGCCGCGTGCGCGCCCGCGTGCTGGTGCGCGAAGACGCGGTGCTGTGCGGCCGCGACTGGTTCGACGGCTGCGTGCGTGCGCTCGACCCGCAGGCCGCGATCGACTGGCACGTCGACGAAGGCGCGCGCATGGCGCCGGACACGCTGGCCTGCCACATCGAGGCCGACGCCCGCGCGCTGCTGTCGGCCGAGCGGCCGGCGCTGAACTTCCTGCAGCTGCTGTCGGGCACGGCGACGACGACGCGCGCGCATGCGCGGGCGATCGAGGGCGCGAGCCCGAACCCGCGCGGCTGCGCGGTGCTGGACACGCGCAAGACGCTGCCCGGCCTGCGGCTGGCGCAGAAGTATGCGGTGCGCGTGGGCGGCGGGGCGAATCAACGCCTGGCGCTGTACGACGGCATCCTGATCAAGGAGAACCACATCGCCGCGGCCGGCGGTGTGACGCAGGCGCTGCAGCAGGCGCAGGCGCTGGAGGCCGGCGTGACCATCCAGGTCGAGGTCGAGACCCTCGAGCAGCTGCGCGAGGCCTTGAAGGCCGGTGCGGTCAGCGTGCTGCTGGACAACTTCAGCGAGCCGATGATGCGCGAGGCGGTGGCGATCGCCGGGGGGCAGGCCTTGCTCGAAGTGTCCGGCGGCGTGGCCATCGACCAGCTGCGCTGGATCGCGGCGACGGGCGTCGACCGCATCTCGGTCGGACGCCTGACCAAGGACGCGAAGGCGGTTGACTACTCGATGCGGGTCGACGGCTGACGCTGACTTCGATATCAGCGACTCCTGCAATTCGGCGCCATATTCGGCGCCGAAGTTCTTTCTGACACTGGCTGTCTTCCCCACCGAAGGAGACAGCCAGTATGGAGGCATTCCACCTGCAGCGGCTGCTGATGAAGTTGGAGCACTCGACGTCGCGATTCGGTCTGCTGGAGGTGCTCGATCGGTGTGAATCATCTGACTACGACCAGCTTCACCACCTTCTGTGGAGGTGGAGTGCGAGTTCAGAGAAGGTCGTTCTGGATGAGATCGAACAGCGACTAGCGCTCATCAATGAGCTGAGGCGACGAGTCGCGAAGGTGGGGGTGGACGAGCTGAAGACGACGGACGTCGCCATCGGCGGCAAGGATGCTCACGCGGGTAGAGACGCGGATGCTGGGCCTTCACCGGCATCTCCGCCATGCGCCGTTCATGCTTGCGGCTTGACTGAACGCCACATGGGGCGGGCACCTTGCCAGTGCCCGCCACACCAAGCTTGTGCGCAACGGCGGTGCGCGGGTGCCGTTCTGGCTTGCATACAAGACAGGTGAGCCTGGGAAGGCAGGGTGGACCCGCATTGGCACGGAAGCTGCAAAGCCCCGTGCATGGGCATCACCGCCACCGACATCAGCCAGCGCATCATCGATGCCGTGCTCGCGCAGAAGCTGGCGCCGGGCACGCGCCTCGGCGAGCAGCAGCTGGCGCTGCTCTTCGACTGCAGCCGCACCATCGTCCGCGAGGCGCTGACGCGTCTCGCCGCGCGCGGCATCGTCACCGTCAGCGCTCGCCGCGGCTGGTACCTGATCGCCCCCTCGCGGGACGAAGCCCGTGAAGCCTTCGAAGCGCGCCGCGTCATCGAGCTCGGCCTGCTTCGCGGCCGGCGCCCGCTCGACAAACCTGCGCTCACGCGCCTGAAGAAGCACCTCGCGCAGGAGAAGGCCGCCCTGCGCGGCGACGACGTCGGCGCGCGCAGCTTCCTGCTCGGCGACTTCCACGTCTGCCTGGCCGAGTGTCTCGGCAACAGCCTGCTCGCCGACACGCTGCGCGACTACACCGCGCGCACCACGCTGATCGCGATGCTCTACCAGTCGTCCCACGAGGCGGCGCAGTCCTGCCAGGAACACGTCGCCATCGTCGCGGCGCTCGAGCGCGGCGACGCCGCGCGCGCCGAGGCGCTGATGGCCGAGCACCTGGCCAGCGTGCAGTCCGGCCTTCAACTCGAGACCCCCGCCGGCGATCCGCTGCATCAGCTGCGCCAGGCGCTCACGCCCGTGACGCCGCCCGCGTCCGCGTCGGCATCGGCGCCGCCATCAGCGCCCTCATCGCGGCGCACCCGCGCCCTGCGCACCCGCGACGCGGACCCCACCGATTCCCCCCCTGCCGCCTACCTTGGAGCCTTGCTATGAGCCATGCCGTCCGTTCCTCCGTCCGCGCGCTGCTGCCGCGCCGCCTGCTGCTCGCCGCGGGTCTGGGCCTGCTCGCGCTGGGCGCCCAGGCGCAGACCGCGCTCGACACGATCACCAAGTCCAAGACCATCAAGATCGCCATCCCCACCGACTACCCGCCCTATGGCTTCGTCGGTCCGGACATGAAGCCGCAGGGGCTGGACGTGGCAATGGCCGAGCTGATCGCGGCCAAGCTCGGCGTGAAGGTGGAACTGGTGCCGGTCACCAGCGCCAACCGCATTCCCTATCTGCAGACGAAGAAGGCCGATCTGGTCATCTCGACGCTGGGCAAGAACCCGGAGCGCGAGAAGGTCATCGCCTTCAGCGCCGCCTACGCGCCGTTCTACCAGGCGGTCTTCGCGCCGAAGAGCCTGTCGATCAAGAGCTTCGCCGACCTGGCGGGCAAGTCGGTCGCGGTGACCCGCGGCGCGATGGAGGACCAGGAGCTCGCCAAGGTCGCGCCGCCGACGCTGGAGTTCAAGCGCTTCGAGGACAACAACGCCACCATCGCCGCGTTCGCCGCCGGCCAGACCCAGGTGCTCGCGACCAGCGCGGCGGTGGCCGGCAACCTGATGCAGCGCCAGCCCGGCCTGAACGTCGAATACAAGCTGCTGCTCAAGGACAGCCCCTGCTTCGTCGGCGTCGCCAAGGGCGAGGACGCGCTGCTGGCCAAGGTGAACGCGATCATCGCGGCGGCCAAGCAGGCCGGTGAGCTCGAGGCGCTGTCGAAGAAGTGGCTGGGCCGCGGCGCCGGCGATCTGCCGCTGTGAGCCGGCGATGATCGAGTTCGACTTCAGCGCCGTCCTGGCTGAATGGCCGCTGCTGCTGCGCGGCCTGGCGTGGACCGTCGGGCTGACGCTGGTCGCGGTGCCGCTGGGCCTGCTGATCGCGACGCTCGGCGCATGGGCGCGCGCCTGCGGCCCCGCCGCGCTGCGCCGCGCGGTCGGCGTCTATGTCGAACTGCTGCGCAACACGCCCTTCATCGTGCAGCTGTTCTTCGTCTTCTTCGGTCTGCCGTCGCTGGGCGTGAAGCTCTCGCCGGTGACCGCGTCGATGATCGCGATGACGCTCAACCTCGGCGCCTACGGCACGGAGATCCTGCGCGCAGGCATCCAGGCCGCGCCGCGCGGGCAATGGGAGGCGGCGCAGAGCCTGGCGCTGGGTCCGGTGCAGGTCTTCACCCGCGTGATCCTGCCGCCCGCGTTCAAGCGGGTGTGGCCGGCGATGACCAGCCAGATCGTGATCGTGATGCTGGGCTCGGCGGTGTGCGGGCAGATCTCCACCGAGGAGCTCAGCTACGCCGCCAACCTGATCCACAGCCGCAACTTCCGCGCCTTCGAGGCGACCTTCGTCGCGCTGGCGATCTACCTCGCGCTGACGCTGGTGCTGCGGCGCTTCCTGCTGTGGGCCGGGCCCAAGTGGTTCTTCGGAGGAGCGCCGCGTGGTTGAGTTCACCCTCTGGGACATCCTGCGCAATCTCGCGCTCGCGCTGCGCTGGACGGTGGCGCTGTCGCTGATCGCGTTCATCGGCGGCGGGCTGGTCGGCGGCGCGCTGCTGTGCCTGCGCCTGGCCTTGGGCCGCAAGACCGGACGGCTGATCGCCACCTACGTCGGCCTCTTCCAGGGCACGCCGCTGCTGATGCAGCTGTTCCTGGCGTACTTCGGCCTGGCGCTGCTGGGCATCGAGGTCTCGGCCTGGACGGCCGCGGCACTCGCCCTGACGCTCTACACGAGCGCCTATCTGGTCGAGATCTGGCGCGGTTGCGTCGAGGCCGTGCCGCGCGGTCAATGGGAAGCCGCGCGCAGCCTGGCGATGAGCTTTGGCGAGCAACTGCGCCACGTCATCCTGCCGCAGGCGATGCGTCTGGCGATCGCGCCGACGGTCGGCTTCCTGGTGCAGGTCATCAAGGGGACGGCGCTGGCCTCGGTGATCGGCTTCGTCGAGCTGACCAAGGCCGGCGGCATGATCGCCAACGCGAGCTTCCAGCCCTTCCTCGTCTTCGGCTGCGTGGCGCTGTTCTATTTCGCCCTGTGCTTCCCCGTGAGCCTGATCGCCCAACATCTGGAAAGGAAGCCGCATGGCCGCGCTGCCTGATATCACCGATTCGCAGACCCCGGCTGTGCCTCGCGTGCCGATCGTGCGCATCACCGCGCTGCGCAAGTCCTATGGTGACAACGAGGTGCTCAAGGGCATTGACCTGGACGTGATGCGGGGCGAGGTGATCGCGCTGATCGGCAAGAGCGGATCGGGCAAGAGCACCCTGCTGCGCTGCATCAACGGGCTGGAACAGTTCCAGGACGGCTCGCTGACGGTGGCCGGCAAGCCGCTGCTGCACGAGAGCGCGATGGCGATGCGCGCGCTGCGGCAGCAGGTCGGGATGATCTTCCAGAGCTTCAATCTGTTCCCTCACCTGAGCGTGGGCCGCAACGTGATGCTGGCGCCGACGCTGGTGAAGCAGCGCACCGCCAAGGAGGCCGCCGAGCAGGCGAGGGTGCTGCTGGCGCGGGTGGGTCTGGCGGAGAAGTTCGATGCGATGCCCGATCAGCTGAGCGGCGGCCAGCAGCAGCGCGTGGCGATCGCGCGGGCGCTGGCGATGGAGCCGCAGGTGCTGCTGTGCGACGAGATCACGTCGGCGCTCGATCCGGAGCTGGTCGGCGAGGTGCTGCGCGTCGTCGAGTCGCTGGCGGACGAGGGCATGACGCTGCTGATGGTCACGCACGAGATGAACTTCGCGCGCAAGGTCGCGGACCGGGTGATCTTCATGCATCAGGGCCGCGTGCATGAGATGGGCGCGCCAGCGGAGATCTTCGGGTCGCCGCGGACGGCGGAGTTGAGGCAGTTCCTGAAGTCGCTGGATGACTGATGGCGAGAGCGGTATCGCGGCTTAGACTCCTCCGCACTTCACGAGGAGCCCCGCCATGCCGAACCGCCGCACGATCCTCAGATCCACGCTCGCGCTTTCATCGGGCGCGTTGACGGGCTCCGCCATCGCCGCGCCGGCCGACGAGACGCCTCACGCCGCTGACGCGTCCAACCCGGTCCGCGATGCCGAGATCGCCTTCGCCGCCACGCTCGCGCGGCGCGACTTCAAGGCCTTCGCGGAGTTCGTCGCCGAGGATGCCGTCTTCATCGGCGGGGGCAAGCCGCAGCGCGGCCGCGCCGCGGTGCTCGCCAGCTGGAAACGCTTCTTCGACGGCCCGGAGGCGCCGTTCTCGTGGGCGCCGGATCTCGTCGAGGTGCTGCCCAATGGCCAGCTCGGCTACAGCACCGGCCCGGTCCACGTGAAGGGCAAGCTCGTCGCGCGCTTCGCGTCCACCTGGCGCCGCGATCCCGATGGGCGCTGGCGCGTCGTCTTCGACAACGGCAGCGACGTCTGCGATTGCAAGGACCTGGCGTAAGGCCAGGCCCGGCGGCTCACGCGAACCAGTCCTCGTCCGGCAGTTGCTCGAACACCCGCTTCAAGCCCGCGCCCCAGCCCTGGCTGATCGTCGTGAAGTAGGGATCGTCCTTGGTGATCCGGTGCGGCTGCGCCGGCGCGAAACTGTCCGTCTTGTAGAGCAGCATGTCGATCGGCAACCCCACCGACAGGTTGCTGCGGATCGTCGAGTCGAACGAGATCAACGCGCATTTCGTCGCCTCCGCCAGCGAGCTGTCGAAGTCGATGACGCGGTCGATGATGGGCTTGCCGTATTTCGATTCGCCGATCTGCAGGTAGGGCGTGTCTTCCGTCGCCTCGATGAAGTTGCCCTGCGGATAAACGTGGAAGATGCGCGGCGCCTCGCCGCGGATCTGCCCGCCCACGATGAAGTTGGCACCGAAGTCCACGCCCTGGTTCAACTGGTCGTTGCCCTCGCTGTCCCGCGACACCACTTCCTTCAGCGTGCGTCCCAGCAGCTCCGCGACGTCGTACATCGACGTCAGCTTCATCAGGTGCCGGCCCTCGCCCAGGGCGCGCTGGCGCAGCAGGCTCACCACGCTCTGCGTCGTCGCCAGGTTGCCCGCGTTGAGCAGCGTGATCAGGCGCTCGCCCGGCTGCTCGAAGACATTCATCTTGCGGAAGGTCGCGATGTGGTCCACGCCCGCGTTGGTGCGGGAATCCGACGCGAACAGCAGACCGGCACGCAGCCGCATGGCAACACAGTAAGTCATGGGGCGGGAGCGTAGCCGATCAATCCCGCGCCGTGCGCGCCCTGCGCCGCGTCATTGCTGGTCCCCCGTGCCGGGTTTCACGAGCACTTCGGCCCGCATCGTTTCCAGCCCACCGCCTGTTCGTACGCCGCGCACCGGACAGGCGTCCAGGTAGTCCGCGCCGATGGCCAGCTTCACGTGCCTGCCATCGGCCAGGCACTGGTTGCTGATGTCGTAGCCCAGCCAGCCGCCCGCCATGCCGTGCGCGGGGGCCCGGCCTTGCGCGGCATCGGGCAGCCGGACCTCCGCCCAGGCATGGCTCGCCACATGCTCGAAATCGGTCGCCAGATAGCCCGACACATAGCGCGCCGGCAGGCCCAGCAGCCGGGCGCAGCAGACGAAGACCTGCGCGTGGTCCTGGCAGACGCCGCGGCCGGTCTGGAAGGCCTCGGCCGCCGGCGTAGCCGCGTCGGTGTAGCCCTTCAGATAGGGCATGCGCTCACCGATCGCCGCCATCAGCGACAGCAGCGCCTCATGCGCGTC